>Ga0210403_10006022_pt1 | contig 10210 bp, 6 predicted proteins | sample IncBWC19MmetaG_FD_150863 | JGI IMG/M metagenome (GOLD analysis project Ga0210403, IMG submission 150863) | Forest soil microbial communities from Barre Woods Harvard Forest LTER site, Petersham, Massachusetts, United States - Inc-BW-C-19-M | ecosystem: Environmental > Terrestrial > Soil >... | reverse complement strand
CCTTTGGGTGTTGACCCAATCAGCAGGCCAAGAGTACGCTCGCGGCTTCCGCGTTTCCTTGGGGTGAGATTATGCGTGTCCCCGCCCTCGCCGCGTGCCTGTTACTCGTTTTCTCCTCGTCTGGTCTGCGCGCGCAATCCACGAATGGGTCTCTCACGGGCCGCGTCGCCGATCCTTCCAAGGCCGTCATCGCCGATGCCAAAATCGCCGCCATCAGCGTCAGCTCAAATTTCCGTTACGAAGCCACCACCAGTGCCTCGGGCGAATACTATCTAGCGAATCTCCCTCCCGGCTCTTATCGCCTCGAAATCGAAAAGTCCGGCTTCAAGAAGCTAATCAAGCCCGATGTGGTCCTTCACGTCCAGGATGCTCTTGGAATCGACTTCGAGATGACGGTTGGGGAGGTGTCGGAGACCGTCACGGCGACAGCCGATGTGCTCCCGGTGGACACCAGGTCGGCCACGGTCAGCACAGTGGTGGACCGCGCGTTCGTTGAGGACATCCCTCTGAACGGCAGGAGCCTCCAGACCTTGATTCTGCTCACGCCTGGCGTGGTGGTAACGTCCACGGCCCTAAACGACCAGGGACAATTCAGCGTGAACGGACAACGCAGGGACGCCAACTATTTCACCGTGGATGGCGTCAGCGCCAATTTTGGCGTCACCGGCTTCTTTCCATTGCTTCAGAGCGGTGGCGGAGCTTTGCCTGCGCTTACCGCCTGGGGTGGGACAAACAGCCTCGTTTCCGTGGATGCCTTGCAAGAGTTTCGCATCCAAACGTCTTCGTTCGCGCCGGAGTTTGGGCGCACGCCCGGGGGACAGGTCTCCATCGTGACGCGCTCCGGAACGAATGCCTTTCATGGCACGATCTTTGAATATTTCCGCAACGACCTGCTGGACGCAAAGGACTGGTTCGCAAACTTCAATCACCTGCGAAAACCTGCTGAACGGCAGAATGACTTTGGAGGTGTTGTTGGCGGCCCGGTCTTCAAAGACAAGACCTTTTTCTTCTTTTCCTACGAAGGGCTGCGGTTAAGCCAGCCCGTGACGCAGACAACCGCCGTCCCGGACACGGCCTCGCGACAACTAGCTCCCGCCGATATGCAGCCATTCTTGAATGCCTATCCCGTTGCCAACGGCGCCCCCGTCGGTCCGGGGCTGGCACAATTCAACGCCAGCTATTCCAATCCCTCGTCGCTGGACGCTTACAGCATCCGCTTGGATCACATCATCAACTCAAAACTAAGCTTGTTTGCCCGCTACGACTACGCTCCCTCCGACCTGGACCAGAGGGGCGCTCCCTTCACCGTAACCGCTCTCAGCACGAGAGATTTGGGGGATTCAGCAGTACATACGTTTACTGTCGGGATCACGCAACTGATCAAGCCGGAAGTCACCAACGAACTGCGCGCAAATTACAGCAATCACAGACTCGGCACCGACTTTGACATGGATGATTTCGGTGGAGCGGTGCCGCTTCCCGATTCCCTCCTGTTCCCTATGGGGTTCTCCTCCAAAGATAGCGGCTTCCTATTCCTCATCAACGGCGTAGGCGAGTACGGTCAGGGCAAAGCGGCGACGGATGAGCAACGCCAGATCAATCTAATCGACAATCTGTCTGTGACGGCGGGCAGTCACCAATTGAAGTTCGGCGGAGACTATCGTTGGCTCGCTCCCTTCAGCAGCCCGTTCTCGTATCGGCCCTTTGTGCAGTTCTTAGGAGTCGCCTGCCCCCCGGCGCCATCGTCCTGCGCAGGATACGCCCTTTCAGGAACGGCTCCCGGCGCCGCCTCAACAACCGCGGCCTTTGCTCAACCATCCACATTTCAAGCCGTCGCCCTGCTCTCGCAAAACTTTTCGTCCTATGGCCAGGATACTTGGAAAATCACGCCACGATTGACAGTCACTTATGGCTTGCGGTGGGACATTAATCCCCCCCTGAAGGGCAAAAATCCGGCCAGCGATCCATTCGCCGTGGTGGGCCTGAACGATCCGGCAACGATTGCCTTGGCCCCTCGCGGCACTCCGCTGTACGACACCACGTATGGAAACGTCGCGCCGCGAATCGGCCTCGCCTACCAGCTCCGGCAGGCGGCGAATTCGAGTACCGTGCTGCGGGCAGGTTTCGGAATGTTTTACGATCTCGGGCAAGGCACCTTGGGAGGCGCTACCGGCTCCTTTCCCTTCAGTGCCAGCAGGAGCCTTTCGTTTGTACCTTTCCCGCTGAGCCCGCAGAACGCGGCTCCTCCAGCCCTCACGACCAATCCACCCGCTCCAAACATTGTCGTTGCCGACCCGCATTTGAAGCTGCCACGCACCTATCAGTGGAATGTCGCGCTGGAGCAATCCCTCGGAAGCAGCCAAAGTCTATCTCTGACGTACATCGGTGCGATCGGACGCAACTTGCTTCGCGTAACCAATTTATTTAACCCGAATCCGGATTTTCAGTTTGTTTCGCTAACCAGCAACACCGCGACCTCGGATTATCATGCTCTACAGCTAAAGTTCCAGCGGCGTTTGTCGCGCGGCCTCCAGGCATTGGCATCGTATTCCTTCTCCCACTCGATTGACATTGCTTCGACAGATTCGTCCGCTAATTCCGTCAACACGCCGGGCGCGATTACCAATCCGAATATAGACCGCGGGAACTCCGACTTTGACATCCGGCACTCCTTCACCGCCGGCGTGACCTACGACCTGCCGGCTCCGGGATCGCAAAAAGTAGTGCGTTCACTATTCGGCGGCTGGTCGCTGGACAGTTTCATTCTGGCTAGATCCGCTCCGCCCCTTGACGTTGTGACCGGAACCGTCTTTGCCGGCGGCGTTGCCCTGAATCCACGACCGAACGTGGTGCCCGGCGTGCCGCTCGAACTCTTTGGCTCGCAATATCCTGGCGGCAAAATCTTAAACGGCGCAGCGTTTTCTGCGCCGCCTAAAGGACCGCAGGGAAACTTGCAGCAGGGAAACTTTGGGCGCAACGTTCTTCGCGGTTTCGGAGCCACGCAAGCGGATGTGGGGTTGCAGCGGCAATTTCACTTGACCGAGAAGCTGGGGCTGCGCTTCCGTTCGGAGTTCTTCAATATCTTCAATCACCCAAACTTCGGCAATCCCAACAACACGCTGGCCTGTCCGAGGACCACAGCAGCTTGTACCGGTAACCCTCTGTTCGGCCACTCGACGCAAACGCTGGCGAGCAGTCTCGGTTCCGGCGGCGCCAATGGTGGCTTCAACCCCCTCTACCAAATCGGCGGCCCCCGCTCCATCCAGCTCGCCCTCAAGCTCCAGTTCTAACTCCGCCTCCGTGTAGCACTGCAACTCTTGGCTGTGATCTTGGCTCCGTTCTTGTAGTGGCGGGTCTTTAGACCCGTGCTTTTCGTAACGCTGGCTATCCCACAGAATCCAAACCACTTAAACTAATCCTTGACATACGGTACCAAAGTGTTATACTAGCTTCGTCTAATTGGCGCGATTTCTGCCGCCTTTACGTCCATGCCTGCCCGCCATGTGCCCCTTGCGACCCTTTCAAAATCATCGGGTCCCACCCAGTTAGCCTTTTGCGAACACATCGCTCCCGTAACCACCTTTAGAATCAACACTTACAGCATGCCCACAAGTGTTGATTCTAAAGAACTTACATAACATCTAAGTCCTTTATCAGCAACACTTACAAAAAACCGGGGGGAGGGATGCCGACTCCAACGATCCGTTCAACCCTCTACCAAATCGGCGGCCCCCGCTCCATCCAGCTCGCCCTCAAGCGCCAATTCTAAGCAAGAAACCAGGGGCGTTTGGTGTGGACGTGAAGGTACATCAAGAATTACTACGCCACGCACACATTCGAGCCACCATGAACATCTACTCGCAGGCGGTCCCACGAGCCATGCGGGAAGCACACAGTTAAGTACTGAAGATGTTGTTGCCGATGCGGAAGGCAGGATGAGAAAAACGAGGCAGCTTTAGGGCAGCAATAAGGGTTTCCCACGCTGCTAAGTTGTTTCTTTCCGTAGAGCTGGTCCGGCTATCCCAGGCAGCGTTCTTTCGGGAATTATCCACTCAATATTTAGGGTTAAGACCGGATTGTTGGGAGTCTCAGTGTCGGTTACCTTTCCGCACGAGCCGAGTTCCCTGCATCAGTGAAGTTGATTCAAGCTGATGCGTTCGTGGGGAACCCGGGTTGGCGCCGCACAAGGGGCCCGAGAATCCTGGGACTCTTAGGGCGGTAGCTTCGCCGGAGGAATCACGATGGGCTTTGGAAATCAACAGTGGCCTTGGTTCGCGATCCTGATCAGAACAAGCAGGGAGAAATCAGCCTGCTTGTTGCTGGAAAACGTGGGTTACGAGTGCTTTCTGCCCATCAGCAAACATATGCGACGCTGGTCCGACCGAATGAAGGAAGTCGAAATGCCGTTGTTCCCTGGATATCTCTTTTGCCGGATGAATCCGAACGATCGCTTGCCGGTGCTGATGACTCCGGGGGTCATCCAGATTGTCGGGACGGGCAAGACGCCAATTCCGGTTGAAGAGCAGGAGATTGCCGCGATCCAGCGCGTGGAAAAGAGCGGCCTTTCGACAATGCCTTGGCCGTACTTGCAAGTGGGCCACGTCGCCCGTATCGAAGAAGGACCTCTCAGCGGCATGACTGGAATCGTGATCAGAATCAAGTCGGGACTAAAGCTGGTACTGTCCGTTAATTTGTTGCAACGCTCGATTGCCGTCGAAATTGATCGTAGCTGGATCGGAGCAGCGTATCCCATGAGAGTTGCTGCCAATCAGATGGCGGCGAGTGCGATTAGCTCCCCATCGCACTGAGCGCGAGACCGCGCAGCGCCAAGAATAGCCCGGTCCCTGGCGCCTGGTCTCCATTCATTCCCCAGCCCAATCGAGCCGGAGATCGAGCAAGGTTTCCGGAAGAAGTACCCAGGCGGATGGATCGTTTCGGACGGGCTTGTTTCTTGCAAAGAGTTCATTGTGGCCGTTGAGAAATCGAAGGAGAATTCCATGAGCAGGTTGCTCCGCGCGATCCTACCGTTTCTTATTTGTCTCACTTCGTTATTATGTCCTGGCTTCGCCGGGGCGCACCCCCTGAGCGACAGCCAGGCTTCAAACAGTGGAGAACTCGAGCCTGCGAACATTCCGCATAGCCTGATCGGGATCGACGCCACAAGGCTCGTCAGAGTCCGTGAGTCGATCATAGCGACACCCGAGCCTGTATCGCTGGCGTTGTTTGGGTCTGGTTTAACCCTGATGGGAATTGCGCTGCTCCGCTACTCTCGACGGACAAAAGCGGCCATGACTCCCCGGGATGTGCTCCGCGCCGGCGACAAGAGTCCGTTGCGTCTTGCCCGCAATGCGAACAGAGCCCATCCCCGTCCCAATGTTCCGGCACGAGAGCGACTTGTCTCTACTTACGTGTCTTCGGCGGGCAGATGACGCGAACACCCATCCTCAGTTGAAATGAGCGCAAACGTGGTGCGTTTATTTAACGTTTACTATCCTCTGCGCGGCCTTCTGCTGTTGTGCGGCGAGGCGCTGGTCATTTGTGCCTCGTTCCTTGCCGCATCGCGAATCGAATTCGGCAGTAACTCACATCTTGTGCTGAACCTCGAGTACGGCTACTACAAAATTCTTGCGGTAACTGGCATCGCGGTAATTTGCTCTCACTACTTCGATCTCTATGACCCAGAACGCTTCGCCGAGGGCAGTCTCGTATATTTTCGCTTGATGGTGGTGCTGGGGACCTTTTCCATTATCTTGGCCGGACTGGGCTTTTGTTTCCCGCGTTTGATGCTGGGAAAACATGTCCTCTTGCTCGGGCTTGTCATCCTGACCGCCGCGCTCATTACCTGGCGATCCAGTTATGGCTGGCTGATTCGTCGGCCTTACCTGATGGAACGCATTTACGTCCTCGGCGACGGCAAGTTGGCCGAACGCCTGGTGCAAGCCCTGTGGAATCGCCCTGACTTGGGAATGGAAGTCGCGGGCTGGGCGGAGACTTTGTCGAATGAATGCAGCAATCGCAAGGCGTTGCAGAGCGACATCGCAGCCGTTCTGAAAAAGGGTCAGGGGATCAGCCGAATCGTTCTTGCGATGCCAGATAGGCGCGGCGCGATTCCCGTGACGCAGTTGCTTAATCTACGTTTACGCGGAGTGAGAATTGAAGATGCCACAACGCTTTTAGAACAAATATCAGGAAAGATCGAGATCGACGATCTTCATCCCAGTTGGCTGATTTTATCGGATGGATTTCACGTTGACTCCGCGTTCGTCGCCGTCTGGAGCGTAATTTCCAGAGTGATATCCCTTGCCTGCCTCGTTCCGTTGCTTCCGCTCCTGGCGCTCATCGCCTTGGCCATCAAAGCCAGCTCGCCAGGTCCTGTCTTGTATCGGCAAGAACGTGTCGGCCGCAATGGCGTGGTTTTCAGCTGTTACAAGTTTCGCACCATGAGAACCGATGCGGAGGCCAGCACAGGCCCCGCATGGGCGGGGGACGATGATCCGCGAATAACGCCCCTCGGGCGAATTCTGCGCAAGAGCAGGTTGGATGAGATTCCGCAGTTGTGGAACGTGGTGAAGGGCGAGATGGCGCTTGTGGGCCCGCGCCCGGAACGTCCAGAGTTCGTGAAATGGCTGAGCAAGGCAATCCCTTACTACGTCCTGCGTCACGCAATTCGACCGGGCATCACCGGTTGGGCCCAGGTTAATTACAAATATGGCAGCTCCGTCGAGGACGCCAAGGAAAAACTCAAATACGACTTGTTCTACATCAAGAATATGTCCTTCGGACTGGATCTCACGACGCTGCTATGCACGACGAAGGTAGTCCTTCTGGGACGGGGAGCGAAATAACCCGCCGTGAATGCAAGGACTCAGCGCGTGTTCAAGTCAATGTGCTTGCTCAGAATTATCCCCGTCAGCCTGGCAGCCCTCTTCTTAATTGCGGGTGCCGCTGCGCAAGTTCCTTCACCACCGCAGCCCAATGAGCTGCAGGCGAAGTGCGGAGGCCAAGTTCGCTCTACCTACCTGCTCGGACCTGACGACCAGTTGGAGATTTCCGGTCCTGAATTGACGGATTTCGCCAACAAACCCGTACGGATCGACGGCGAGGGAGACATACAGGCGCCGTTAGTGGGACGCGTTCATGTGTCCGGGTTGACCGTGCAGCAGACGGAGCAAAAGCTCGACAAAGCCCTGAGCACATACATACGTCAACCGCAAGTGGTCGCAAACGTCGTGGAAGTACGGAGCCAGCCGGTCTCCGTCCTCGGGGCAGTAAACGCACCGGGTGTTCACCAGGTGCAAGGACGCAAGACCTTGCTGGAGATGCTGGCGCTAGCGGGCGGAATCCGGCAAGACGCAGGGTACAGCGTCCGTATCACTCGGGAACTAGCGTGGGGCTGCATCCCCTTGCCAACGGCGACGTTCGATGCCTCGGGCCATTTCAGCGTCGCCGAACTCAACTTGAAAAAAATCATGGAGGCCAAAAACCCGGAGGAGAACATTCAGATTTTCCCGCATGACGTGATCTCCGTGCCGAAGGCGGAAATGGTGTATGTAATCGGTGAGGTGAGGCGCTCGGGCGGCTTCGTTCTCGGTGAGCACCAATCGATATCTGTTCTTCAAGCGCTGTCGCTTGCCGAGGGGCTCAACAATACAGCTGACACACGGCATGCCAGGATCCTGCGGCTAAAGCGCGAAGCCGACCAGCGTGAAGAGCTGCCCGTCGATGTCAAAGACGTTCTTAATGGAAAGAAACCAGATGTTCCCCTTCAAGGCGACGACATTTTGTTCATACCCGGCAGCACGGGCAAGAAAGCGGCTCTGCGCGCCATCGAAGCGGCTGTTCAAACGGGTACAGGTTTGGCCGTCTGGCGTATTCCTTGAGGACTCTGCGTGAGGTACAGAATGAAAGATTCCGAATTTCCTCTCCAGAAAAATGACGGACGTTTGGCTGAATTCAGCCCGCGGGCAGAGCAGCGTCCCGCGTTGTACAGGTACGTGGAGTCGCCGGCGACGGAGGTTGGCGCGTCGCCGGGCTACGACAATCTCCTGGATTACTGGCACACTCTTTTCCGTCACAGAATGCTGCTAGGAAGGTTTGCCCTCGGGGGGCTGATCGTAGCGATTGTGATCAGCCTTGTGCAGACACCGATTTACCGCGTCAGGACTTCCCTCGAGATTCAGGGCATCAACTTCCAAGAACTAAAGGGCGCCAATGGTTCCGCCGAGACCTATGGCACGCAAGAGTCGTACGTAGAGACGTTGGTCAAGCTTCTGCAGAGCGAATCTCTACTTGAGCACGTAATCGACAAACTGAAGCTTCAAGAGCGGCCGGCAACCCGCTGGGAGGCATTCACGTGGCGCGTGCGGCGCATTTTCACCTCACGGCTCCCGCAAAAGGAGCAATTGATCCAGCGAATAGAGCGCAATCTGACTGTGCGGACATCCGGTACCTCCCGCTTGCTAGAGGTGCTGTATGAGTCGCCGGATCCAGTGTTGGCGGCTGATTTCGCGAATACCCTGGTCAGCCAATTCGTCGAACTCGGCCAAGAGGAAAGGTGGAAGGCCGCCCAGGGTACAGCCGAATTTCTGACCAACCATCTGAACGAGATGAAGGTCAAACTGGAACAGTCGGAGGCGCAGTTACAAGATTACGCGCACACTTCCGGCCTTTCGGTTACCTCGGAAAAGGAAAACCTGGCGGAGGATCGGCTCAAAGAAATAGAAGGCGAGCTCTCCAAGGCCGAGGCCGACCGCATCAGCAACCAGGCTAAATCTGAAGCGGCGAAGAGCAAGGCGCCGGACTCTCTGCCGGAAATTCTAGAAGACCCGACAATGCGCGAATACCGTCAGAGATTGACGGACTTGCAGCGGCAATACGCCGAACTCAGTGCAACGCTGACCCCGGAACACTACAAGGTGCAGCGTGTGCAAGCGCAGATCAACGAACTAAAGTCCGAGATGCAGAAGGAACGCAGCAACGTGCTGCGGCGGGTCGGCAACGAATACGCAGCCTCGCTCCGCCGTGAAATGCTGTTGTCAAAGGCCCAGACCGAGCAGCAGAAGGTCGTGGCGGATCAATCGGAGAAGGCGATTCACTACGATACTCTGAAGCGCGACGTGGATTCGAACCGCCGTCTTTACGAAACGATGCTGCAAAGAGTGAAGGAAACCAGCTTGGAGGCCGCCATGCGCGACAGCAATGTATTGGTCGTTGATCGCGCCAGGCCGCCACTGCTCCCCTACCGTCCAGATCTGCCGGTGAATTCGGCGATTGGCCTGTTCAGCGGCGTGTTCCTCGGGCTGGGATTCGTGCTGCTCCGTGAACGCATTGACCGCAGGATCAGTGCTCCTGGCGACGCGCAGGTCTATTTGGATTTGCCGGAGTTGGGCGTCATACCCCTGGACGAGGCTGCTGCCTCCCGGCAAATCTCTAACGGCTTGTATCCGCGTCGCTCTGCCCCGGCAATTCCTCTCTCCAGGGCTGATTATCCGGAGCTAGCCACGTGGAAGCGCAAGCCATCTTTGGTAGCGGAATGCGCCCGCACCACGCTGACCTCCATTCTTTTGCCTGGCGAGAATGGCGACGGTCCTCGAGTCATCGTTCTCACCAGTCCATGTCCGGGTGACGGCAAGACAACCGTAGCTTGTAACCTGAGTATTGCGGTGGCCGAGATCGGCCGCAAGGTGCTCCTGATTGACGGCGATCTGCGCCGCCCCCGGCTGCACAAAGTTTTTAACGCGGACAACACCTGGGGTTTGAGTGACGTGCTGCGCGGAGACACCCCGCTGGAAAGCGTTCCCATCGAACACCTCGTTCGCGAAACCGAAGTTTCGGGGCTTTACCTGCTGCCCGGGGGCAGTTGCGGAGTGACCCCATCGAATCTCTTTTATTCTCAGCGAATGTCGATGCTCTTGAAGCGCTTGCGAGCGGAGTTCGAGATGATCATGATCGACGCACCTCCGATGATTCACCTCGCTGATGCCCGCATATTGGGCCGCCAAGCGGATGGCGTCATCTTGGTGATCCGCGCCGGGCAGACCACCACCGAAAGCGCGTTAATCGCCAGTCTGCGTTTCGCCGAAGATGGCACGCACGTTCTCGGTACCGTCCTAAACAGTTGGGATCCAAGGACCACCGCGCACTACGGTTACGGAAGCTACCGCGATTATCACGCGTATCTCAAACAATAGATCAAAAGTGATCTCGGGGG
>Ga0210403_10006021_pt1 | contig 10210 bp, 9 predicted proteins | sample IncBWC19MmetaG_FD_150863 | JGI IMG/M metagenome (GOLD analysis project Ga0210403, IMG submission 150863) | Forest soil microbial communities from Barre Woods Harvard Forest LTER site, Petersham, Massachusetts, United States - Inc-BW-C-19-M | ecosystem: Environmental > Terrestrial > Soil >... | reverse complement strand
CGAGGATATTTCCAGTCACACCAGTAAATTGCTAAAGCTAGAACAGCAGATGAGAGAGCTAATTGCTTTAAGACGCGCCGTTTGCCTGCTCAATGCTAAACTCAGTCGACCAAAGGGTTCCCGACGGCGCATTCATCCAGCTTCGATATGTCCGCCACGCGGTGGGCAAGTCGGTACCGAGCCTCGCCAAAAACGGGTGACTATTTTAAGCCCGCGTGGCTACCGCTAAACTCGGCGGCATGGAACGCGATACGAAAGGACTGCTGATCGGATCAGGCGCGATCGTCCTGTTTGGCGTCGCACTGATCGTGTGGCCGTGATTCGCCGCGTTCGTCGATCACTTCGCTTTTTCCTACTTCAGGGATTTGATCAACCTGCTGCGCGGGATGTGAGGGGCCGCCCATGGCCCCCATGATTCCGCCGATCATCGCCGGTTAGCGTCTAAAAAGTCGAGTATCGCACGAGCGCGCGTCGCTGTCCCTATCGTAAATCCAATCCGCTGGCAGTTGATCGAGAATCGGGCGATGCTGCTGCTCGATGTTTGATTTGTGCAAACTTATCATTGGAACGGTGATCGATCTTCTGCGGTCGCGCGCAACGCTCGAGGCGGAGATTTTGATGCTGAGGCAGCAAATCAATGTGCTGCGGCGTGCCAATCCCAAGAGACTTCGATTTGCGTCGATTGACAGACTGATATTGGGAGGTATCTGCCGGTTATTTCCCAAGATGTATGAGGCACTTGCAATTGTCCGACCCGATACCGTGATCCGCTGGCACCGAGCCGGTTTCAGGCTGTATTGGCGTTGGAAATCCCGACGGCGCTGTGGCCGACCAGCGGTGTCGTTGGAGATTCGCCGCCTGATCCACGAGATGAGCATCGCCAGTCCGTTGTGGGGAGCACCGAGGATTCATGGTGAGCTTCTCATGCTTGGCGTCGACGTCGGCCAGACCAGCGTCGCCAAGTATATGGCACGGAGGAGGGGACCGCCTTCCCAGGGATGGAAGACGTTCCTTCGCAACCATGCTGACGGCATCGCTGCGATGGACCTGTTCGTGGTGCCGACGATCTCGTTCCGGCTGCTCTATGGATTGCTGATCATGGGCCATGGTCGGCGGCAGATCCTGTGGTTTGGGGTCACTGCGCACCCGACGGCCGAATGGATCGCCAATCAACTGACGGAGGCGTGTGGCTGGGAGCAAATCCCGCGTTACCTGATCCGGGACCGCGATGGCGCCTACGGCGAGATATTCCTGCGTCGGGTTCGATCCATCGGGATTCGAGATCGTCCGACGTCTCCTCGCTCACCTTGGCAAAACGCTTATGCGGAACGGCTGATCGGTTCAATCCGCCGGGAATGTATTGATCATGTTGTGGTGTTCGGCGAACGCCATCTGTGTCACGTGCTGCTCTCGTACATGAACTATTACAATGGCACGCGCACGCATTTGTCGTTACACAAAGACGCGCCGATATCACGCGCCGCCGAGAAAGTTGGACGCATTCTCTGCCGCCCGATACTGGGCGGACTGCACCACCAATATACCCGGATTTGATTTGCGGTAGGCACAGGGCTCGTTCTATCCCACCAGCTTTATTTTCGTGCTTGGCGTTCTCGGCCTCATTTCCTGGTGGACCGGCTTCAGCATCGTCAAGTTCCTTGCCTACATCAAGGAAGAGATCCTCATCGTTCTCGGAACCTCGTCATCCGACTCCGCGCTGCCGAGCCTCATGGAGAAACTCGAAAATGCCGGGGTGTCCAAATCTGTCGTTGGCCTGGTCGTTCCGACTGGCTACGTGTTCAATACCGACGGCACATCCATCTATATGACGCTGACCGCCTTGTTCGTGGCGCAGGCAACGAACACAGACCTCTCGATGAGTCAGCAACTCGCGATCTTCGGAGTGGCGATGCTCACGTCGAAGGGGGCGTCGGGGGTCACAGGTGCTTCGTTCATCGCCTTGGTGGGAACGTTGTCCGTCGTGCCAGCGATCCCTGTCGCGGGCATGGCGCTTATCCTTGGCATCGATCGTTTCATGAGTGAAGCGCGAGCGCTCGTCAATATGATTGGCAACGGCGTTGCTGCCATCGTCATGGCGAAATGGGACGGGGAATTGGACCAAGTTCGTCTCAATGCCGCGCTTTCCGGCGACCTTTTGAGCTGCACCGAAACGGTCCATCCAGCTGATGCTGTCTCTTCGTCAAGGCTTGTGCCAAATCCAGATGGTCACGGGACCGTACGTTAAAGCTCATCAACATCAACAACACGCATGGTCTTGACCATCAGTGGAGATCAGGATGCCTCTCTACGACCTCGAAAATCACGCGCCATCAATTGATCGTCAGACTGGTTGGATCGCGCCGGATGCGCAGATCGTTGGGAAGATCCGCATCGCAAAGGGAAGCAGTGCATGGTTCGGAGCGGTCCTGCGTGGAGACAATGAATTGATAGAGATCGGTGCCCGCAGCAACATACAAGATCACGCTATTCTTCACACAGATCCAGGCTTTCCGCTTATTGTCGGCGATGACTGCAGCGTGGGCCATCGCGCCATCCTCCATGGCTGTAAAATTGGTAATGGCTGCCTTATCGGGATGGGCGCGATCGTGATGAACGGGGCTGTCGTCGGTGAGGGATCGTTGGTCGGAGCCGGCGCTCTGGTTACAGAAGGGAAGAAGTTTCCTCCCCGTTCGATGATCCTTGGTTCGCCGGCCAGGCAGGTGAAGATGCTTTCAGTTGAAGAGTGTGCCGGCCTTAAAGATCCGGCACGGCGTTATGTTCGGAACGCAAGTCGGTTTCGGAACCAGTTGATTCTATCACACAAGTAACGGCAAGAGAAGCAACCAAGCTACGCCAGTCTTTGCGAACTTTGTCACTGGTATAGTTTCTGTATCGAACAGCTCATGGCATCGGACGATCTGACGTTGATCCCATTTCTTCGGCGATCAGACCGCGACGCCATGATGATCAAATACCCATGATCGCATCGCCTGCGGCGATCAATCCGGAGCGACGTTCGAGCCCTAACGCCCGGTGGGTCGCTCATTCGCGCCGGCCGCCTTGGGCTCCGTAAGCATCTTGATCTCCCAAGGCGCTATTATCTTTTCGAAGATCACCGGGTCTGTCCAGCCACCCCTCTCCCTTCCGAGATGTCCTCCGCTCGGATTGATCCAGGCCTCCTTTGGCACATCGCCATTATCGAGCAGCAGATACATATCGGAAATCGGGACTTGGGTGTCCTTAACGCCGGCAATCACCAACATGGGTGCGGTCGGCTTGCCGAGCAGACCCTGGGTTTTCAAGGACAGCATCGGCATCACTGTTTCCAATTCCGGGATGCTGGTTGCTCCTTCCATTACGTCAAACAAAGCGGGCACCTGATCGAAGAGATATTCCCTGTTTCCCAGCAACGATGTTTCGAGATGATGAGTCGTGAAGAAGTCGGCAATCGGGGGCGATTGAACAACGGCCCCGCGTAAGCGGTCTCGCTCCGTGATGGCAAGCTTTGAGGCCCAATAGCCGCCAAAGCTGACGCCGTGCACGACGATGCGCTTGGGATCAATCTCTTTCCGACTGGCCAGATAGTCCAGGATGCGGCTAAATACGCGATCGGCCGTCGGACTGGCTTTGACCGGCGATTGCCCGGTCCCTGGACCATCCACCGCGAAAAATCCAACTCCTCTGCCGACCAGTGCTCCATAGGTGTCCGCCATGTTTTCCTTGCGACTGTCGAGACCACTGATTGCGAGAACGAGCGGTATTGGCGTATCTACTGAGGACGGCAGCCGGAGATAACCGACGATTTCTTTTCCCTCGAAAGGAATTCGGATCACTTCCAGTGGCGGAGAAATCGCCTCATTGGCCCGAAGGAAAGCATCCAATGCTTTTGCATAGGCCGATTTCTTTCCGGCCGAGGCCGCGACCGGCCACTGTGCGAAGTAGTAAAGGCGCCAGGCTCGCAGGAAGTTCTTCCTTCTTTCTTCCGGCGATTGACTTGCCTCGGCCGCCTTATAATAGCGTTGGGCGACCTCGCTCCACGCGGCTGCCCATTCGTCGCGGTCTCGGGTCCTGATGTTGGCCAGTGCCTCGCGCACATCCGCCGGGTCCAGGCCGATCAGCGGATATGCGCCGCGCTCGGCTCGCGCTTGAGTTTCGACTTTAATCTCGTCGATGGTTCGGTCGGGTGCCGTTTGGGCGTGGGCTGCAGTCGCGCCAAGCAAGCTGGCGAGCACGAACATAAGGGTTGGCTTCATCTGTTTCTCCCTGGAGCCGGCCATCCGGAGCTGCGTCTAAAGCGTTGCGAAAGCTTCTTGCCGGACGAGAGCGCAAGCTGGGTCATTCTTTATGCAAACGTTTGCATAAATTCAAGCGGTTTTTCCTGGGGCCATGCCTCGCGAATAGCAAGCTTCGGAGGCGTTCTAGCGGTCAGTCACGACGTTTGCGGGTTCGAGGGGCGGCTGTCGATTCGCGCAGTATCAGCGTGGGGCGAAGCACGATGTCGACGGTTGGGGAGGCGGGCTCCGCGAGTTTTCGGAGCAGCAATCCCGCCGCCTCGATCCCCATCTGATGATGCTCTATCCTGACCGTCGTCAGTGGAGGGGACACCAAATCCACCAAAGGCATGTCGTTGTAACCGGTAATTGATGTGTCTGCCGGACAGCGTATCCCGGCGGATCGAAGGGCGTCATAGCACCCAAGCGCAAGAAGATCGTTTGCAGCCACGATGGCAGTGGGGCGTCGGGCTTTCGCAAATAGCTGGTGCGCCGCGCGAGCTCCGTCCGCGCGGCTGTAGCTGGCTGCGACTTCGACATGTGTGTCGGGCACCTTGAGATCGTGGTCCTTCATCGCCTTCACGAATCCATGCAACCGGATAGCCCCCGTCGAGAGGTTCTGGGGGCCCCCGATATGGCAGATATCTCGGTGTCCAAGAGAGACAAGATGCTCGACAGCAAGGGCTATGCCGCGTTCATCATCGCTAATGACGGACGAAGTCCGATCTTGTGCGTCGCGCCGATTCACCATCACTGTGGGTATGTTGCGCGATGCCAAGGCGGTTATTGCGCGGTCCTTCAGGATTGCCGTAGCCAAAATAAGGCCGTCGACCTGTCTCGACAGCATGCTCTCGATGACCGTCGCGTGCCGTTCCAAATTGTTTTCGTCACTGGCGATCGTGATCTCGTATCCTTGTTTGGCCACCACTTCCTGAACTCCGGCGACGATCGCCGGAAAAGCCGGGTTCCAGAGATCGGGAATCAGGATGCCGATCGCGTTCGAGCGACTCGTTCGCAGTCCGGACGCGAAGGCGTTTGCGCGATAATCGAGCTTGCGGGCGACGTTTCGCACGCGCTCCACCACGTCCGCCGTGATGAGATGTTGAGTTTCGCTGTTTAGGGCGCGCGATGCGGTCGATATGTGAACGCCCGCGGCTTTAGCCACATCCCTTATCGTCATTTTCGATTTTCGCATGGGAGCAGCCTATAGCAGGCGCCCCCATTTTCATAATGGTTCAGGAATGTATCCGCAGTAAGCTTTCTTCAGTGGTCGCGAACGGCAACCCACTTATGCAAATGCTGTGAAAGCGTGATCCGGTTGACCCTTGACGTTTATGCAAACGTTTGCATATATTCGCTGGCGCGACATCCGGAATGATGGATTGCATGAATTCGGACTGGTGCCTCCCAGGGGAGCAATATGATCGTCCATTTCACCGTGAATGGTCTGCCCGTAGAAGCAGACGCCCCACCCGGTACTCCCTTGCTGTGGATCTTGCGGGAGCATCTGAAATTGCCCGGCACCCGTTTCGGCTGCGGAGCCGGACTATGCGGCGCCTGCATGGTGCATGTGGACGGCGATCGGGCATTCTCCTGTCAAACCCAGCTTTCCGGCGTTGAAGGTCGGGCGGTGATCACGATCGAGGGGCTTTCGAAAGATTCCTCACATCCGGTGCAGAAGGCGTGGCTGAAGGAACAGGTGCCGCAATGCGGCTACTGCCAGTCAGGTCAAATCATGAGCGCTGCCGCGCTGCTGAAGCACAGTCCTCAGCCGACCCGCGATGAAATCGTCGACTATATGAGTGCGCATATCTGCCGGTGTGGGACCTATCCGAGAATCTTGCGTGCCATAGAACGCGCGTCGCGGGAGGGCTGATCATGCTTCGTCGATCAGTCTCGGAAGTCGACCTAACTCGCAGAGCCCTCATGATCGGCGCTGCCGGGCTCTCGTTCGCCTTTGTTGAGCGCGGTTTTGGACTTGGTGGCGCAGTCTCTTCTGCTTCGGCCGCATCCCCTACGACCTTTAATCCGTGGGTGACAATTTCATCCGACGGGCTGATCTCGATCATGTCTCCTGCCGCGGAGATGGGGCAGGGTTCGAAGACATCCCTTCCTCTCATTCTCGCAGAGGAACTCGATGCTGATTGGAAAGACGTTCGGATTGTACCGGCACCTCCGAATGAGGAGATCTATGGCAACCCCGGTTTTCTCGGCATGATGTACACTGCCGGCAGCGCGACGGTCGCGGGCTACTATGCGCCGCTCCGTCAATTCGGTGCGCAGGTGCGTCGGGTAATTCTCGACAATGCGGCGCAAAAATGGGGAGTGCCTGTCTCCGAATTGAGAACGGAGCCAAGCGTCGTTGTTCACGACAAGACGCATCGCCGACTAGCCTATGGCGAGATAGCGTCCTTCGCCGTGCTTCCGTCGACCGCGCCGCAGATCAGTCCCGGTGAACTCAAGCGTCCCAGTCAATTCCGCCTCATCGGAAACGATGTCACAAGGTTCGAACTTCCGACGAAAGTTGATGGTTCGGCTCGATATGCCATCGACATTCAAGTGCCCGGAATGCTCTATGGAGCGCTGTTGACGCCGGTTTTTCCGGACAGTCGAGCCGAGACAATCGATGACGCAGCCGCCCGCGCCGTGTCGGGTGTTATGGGAATCTATCACCTGCCCGGCGGCTTCGGAGTAGGCGTCGTCGCGGAAACGCCGTGGGCGGCATTTGCCGCCAAGGACGCTCTGCGCGTGTCGTGGACTCAGTCGCCGAAGGCGGGCGCGTTTGATAGTGAAGCATCCATGGACCGGTACGCCGCGATTTCTCGCGGCGAGATTTCCCAACCGGCCACCCTTTGGGACAAGGCGGGCGAGGGGACTGATGCGCTCAGGACTGCGACCGAAGTTCTGACCGGAGAGTTTCGGTGCGACTATGCCTATCATGCTCAGATGGAGCCATTGAACGCAGTTGCTTCCGTTTCGGCGGATGGCAGCAGCGTGGAAATCTGGTGTGGCACTCAGAGTCAGGCGATGGCTGTCAAGGTCGCGGCATCCACGCTCGGAATCGACAGGAACAAAGTCAAGTTCAACGAAGTCCTGCTGGGTGGAGGGTTCGGCCGGCGAGGACCGCAAGATCAGGACTTCCTTGTTGGTGCACTGTTGTTGTCCAAGGAAATCAGACGACCCATCAAAGTCCTCTGGACGCGCGAAGATGACATCCGCAATGGCCGGTTTCGGCCGATGTCGGCACACCGCATCGAAGCAGGTTTCGATAAGGATGGCGAACTGACGACATGGCATCACAGGGTCACGACCGATAACGTCAGCCTCTTCCAAGACCCCGGCAGATATTATGGTCCATTCAAACAGCGAGACATGCTCTCGCTGGTGGGAACGGAGCTTCCGACCTATGCCATTCCGAATCGTTTGTCCGAGCACTTCGCGGTCGACAGCGGCGTTCGTCTGGCTTCCTTGCGTGGAATCGGCTTTACGGCCAACAAGTTCGCGACGGAGTCGTTCATCGACGAGAGCGCACGCAAGCGCGGCGTTGATCCGCTGGAATTTCGCCTGTCCTTGACCAGGAATGCTCCGCGCGCGCGAGCCGTGCTGGAGGCGGTCGCGGAAATGTCGAACTGGCGACAGCGGGGCCAGGGGAGCGGATTCGGCATTGCCTATATCGACTACTCCGGAACGCAAATCGCCGGCGTGGCCGAAATCGTGTTGGATCGGACCAGCGGCGAGATAAGACTGAAGAACTTCTGGGTGGCAATCGATCCCGGTGTGACTGTTCAGCCGGACAATATCATCGCGCAGACGGAGGGAAGCGTCGTCTACGGAATGGGCATGGCTCTCTCCGAGCAGATCGCCATCAAGGACGGCGAGATCCAGCAATCCAACTTCTATGATTACACCGTGATGCGAATGAGGGATCTGCCGAATATCCAGGTTCGACTCGTGCCCTCCGACGGCAGGCCGACCGGCGTCGGCCAGATGGCGACGCCGCTCGTTGCGCCCGCCATCGCCAACGCGGTTGCCGAGCTGGCTGGCGTTCGGCTTCGTCACACGCCAATGCTTCCGTCGCGGGTGTTGGCGACTCTGAAGGGCGGCGCACGCCGGTGATTGGTTTCAGCGAGGTATACGAAATGGCATCTTTTCCGTCGCGGCGATGGGTCGCAATGTCGATAGTTATGGCAGGCGTCGGCCTCACGTCTCGGGACTTGGCGCAGTCCGCGAACACGCAACCATCGAATAGGGACATTGGCGCTACGGCGCGCGAGGCGATAACGGCGATTTTTGAGAAGGATGCATCCGCCGTAGACCGGTTCTTCGCGGAACCGTTTATTCAGCACGATCCAAACATTCCTGACGGACTTGCCGGATTGAAGCAATACGCAGCGGATATTGCTGCCTCACCACAGGCCAAGATCAAGATCTATCGCACATTGGAAGATGGGGACTTCGTGCTTTTGCACTCGAAGTACGAAGGATTGAGGGGGCAGTCTACATCGCTGGTGGCGTTTGATCTGTTTCGATTCAAGGATGGCAAGATTGTTGAACATTGGGGCGGTCAGGAACCGGAAGCGCCGCCCAATCCTTCCGGGCGCACCCAGGTCGATGGGCCAACGGTGGTTGTGGATCGGGACAAGACTGAAGAAAACAGAGAACTGGTCCATGACTTCAAGGAGACGATCACCGTTCAGCTCAAGTTTGATCAGGTCAGCCGTTTCATGCAGGATGGCAACTACGCCCAGCACGCGTCAAAGGTAGGCGACGGCATCGGACGCATGAAGTCGCGTGTCGCCGACGTCGCAAAGCCATCACGCACACCTGTCCTCAATCCGAGGCGCTATGTCGCTGATGGAAATTTCGTCCTCGCGCTTATTGAGGCGAATGCGGAAGGTGGGCCGACTGCAAACTATGACCTCTTTCGCGTCGAAAACGGCAAGATAGTCGAACATTGGGATGTACTTTCACGCATCCCTCCACGAGAGAGTTGGAAGAATTCGAACGGCCCATTCTGAAACGGACGATTTTCGAAACATGTAAATCAGAATGAGCTGGTCGTGCGTTTAGAACGTCTAGGCCTCATGGCCACTTCAGTGTTCAAAAGATCGCGGACGATTGATTGAAGAGCTCGACGACACCGCTGCGAACCTGGGTCAACAGCTCCCGTAAGGTCAAAAAACTGAAACCGCAGAGAACACGGTCACTTATCCACGGGCCGGATAGCGGTTCTGCAGACCGTCCGGCACATTCTTGGGGCGATCAATCGCGCCGCCATTCAGGGACAACAGTCGGGGCAAGGGGACCGTTATGGACTGGACGCGCATCCTTGCCTACGTTACCGGGACGGTGGATCAAGAGCTGCTGGCGCGGAACGAATATCTGGCCGCGGAAAACCGCATCCTGAAGAGCCAGTTGAATGGGCGATTGAAGCTCTCGGACGCCGAGCGAGCCATGCTCGGGAAGATCGGTCATCGCCTGGGCCGCCAATCCCTTGCCGAGGTCGCGACTGTGGCGAGGCCGGAGACCATCCTTGCCTGGTACCGCAAGCTTGTCGCCGGTAAGTTCGATGGCTCAAAAGCTCGTCGAGGTCCGGGCAGACCGCGGGTTACCCGAGAAGTCGAGCAGCTGATCGTTCGCATGGCCAGCGAGAACCGCGACTGGGGCTATGACCGGATTGTGGGCGCTTTGGCCAATCTTGGGTGTGTGATTTCCGATCAAACGGTTGGCAATATCCTGCACCGCCACGCGCTGCCGCCGGCGCCGGAGCGCAAGCGCACGACCACATGGCCGGCCTTCATTCGGGCCCACTTGGCGCTGCTGGCTGGGACTGACTTCTTCACGGCGGAGGTGCTGACGCTGCGCGGGCTGGTGACCTACTACGTGCTTTTTTTCATCCATCTGGAGAGCCGCCGGGTCGACATCGCCGGCATCACCAT
>Ga0210403_10006020_pt1 | contig 10210 bp, 5 predicted proteins | sample IncBWC19MmetaG_FD_150863 | JGI IMG/M metagenome (GOLD analysis project Ga0210403, IMG submission 150863) | Forest soil microbial communities from Barre Woods Harvard Forest LTER site, Petersham, Massachusetts, United States - Inc-BW-C-19-M | ecosystem: Environmental > Terrestrial > Soil >... | reverse complement strand
GACCGGCATCGTGGTGAGCCAGCAGGACGAGAAGTCGCAGCACAAAAACAAGGCCAAGGCGCTCAAGGTGCTTCGCGCCCGTCTCTACGAGCGCGAGCGTCAGGCGCGCGAAGCGGCGCGCGCGGCCGAGCGCAAGAGCCAGGTCGGCTCCGGCGACCGGTCGGAGCGCATCCGCACCTACAACTTCCCGCAGGGCCGCGTCACCGATCACCGCATCAATCTGACGCTCTACAAGATCGACAAGGTCGTGAATGGCGAGGCACTCGACGAGATCATCGATGCGCTCCTTGCCGAGGACCAGGCGGCGAAGCTGGCGGAAGTGCAATGAGCATCGCCGCGGAGACTGCAGTGGGGACCGCGCTCGCCGATGCCGCCGCGCGCCTGAGCGCCGCCGGGATCTCGGATGCGCGTCGAGAGGCGCGGCTTCTGGTTGCCGAGGCGCTCGGGTGGGACGCGGCGCGCGTACTCGGATTCTCGGAAGCCGAGATGACGGCTGCCGCCGGCCGGCGGCTCGGCGAGCTGATCGCACGGCGGAGCGCCCGCGAGCCGATCTCGCGCATCCTGGGATATCGTGAATTCTGGAGCTTGCATTTCGAGCTTTCCCCCGAAACGCTCGACCCGCGTCCCGACAGCGAGACACTGATCGAGTCGGCGCTCGCCGCGCTCGGCGAGCGGGAGCGGGTCTATCGGGTTCTGGATTTCGGTACCGGCAGCGGCTGTTTGTTGCTGGCGCTGCTCTCGGAACTGCCGAATGCGCTGGGTACAGGCGTCGACCGCTCAGAGGGTGCCCTCGAGACGGCGCGGCGGAATGCCGCGGCGCTTGGCCTGGGGGGCCGGACCCAGTTTGTGCGCGGAAACTGGGGCGACGGCCTCTCGGGTGAATGGCACGTCATTCTCACGAACCCGCCCTACATCCCCTCCCAGGCGCTCCAGACGCTTATGCCCGAGGTGGCGCGCTATGAGCCAAAGCTGGCTCTCGACGGCGGAGCGGACGGGCTCGAGGCGTATCGTGTGCTAGCCCCGGAGATCGCGCGCCTGCTGGCGCCCACCGGGATTGCCGCGGTCGAGGTGGGCGATGGTCAGGGGCCCGCAGTGGCTGCGATAATGGCCGGGGCGGGGCTTGTATTACGCGGCATTAGGCACGATCTTAGTGGTGTGGACCGGTGCATTGTGCTGGGACAAGATTAGGGCCCATCGGCCTGCCCGAGCAAAAAGTTGTTGGAATGTTAACCGGTTCCGACTAGCTTTGAACCATGATGGTGGAGCCGGGGGCTCCCAGCGCCGAGGGCGCCAGACAGATTTCCTCTTGACCAAGAACCGGCGTGAATTCGCGCGAAAGCGGAGGAGCGCCCAGTGTGGCCACGCCCAGGGCGTGGCGTTCCAACCAAGCGGGGGATGATGTCCTACCAAGACTACAAGGGCATGATGAGACAAGGCCAGGGCAAGCGGAATCGGGGCCGCCATAACGGCGGCGGCCATCAGCAGCAGCAGCAAGGTAACCGGCCGCGGCCGCCTCATCGGGTGCAGGTGTTCGAAAGCAGCGGGCCGAGCGTCAAGATCCGCGGCAACGCCTATCAGGTGTTCGAGCGCTACATCGCGCTCGCGCGCGAGGCCGCGTCCTCGGGCGACCGCATCGCCGCGGAGAATCTCTATCAACACGCCGAGCACTATTTCCGTGTGATGAACGCGGATGGCAACGGCCAGAGCAACCAGATGGCGCCACGGCCGATGACTCCGGCGGACACCGAGATGACGCAGCCGGAGCCGGAGCCCGAAGCCGCAGCACAGCCCGCGGCCGCTCCGCAGCAGCCCGAGCCGGAACCGTCACAGCAAATCTGAGCGGCACGACGACGACGTGACGGGGCGATCATCCGCTCGGGGCGCATGCCCCCGAGCGGCGTAGGGTCTTGCGCCTCGATTGACCCACCCCATATCCCCTTGAGAAAGCGGACGACGCAGCCGCGCGCCGGGGCGCTGTCCAGCGGTTCAAGCGAGCGGGGTCGTCATGGATTTCGAGAAGTACACGGAGCGCGCAAAGGGTTTCGTGCAGGCCGCTCAGGCTCTGGCCCAACGCCGCGGCCATCAGCAGATCACGCCTGAGCATCTCCTGAAGGCGCTGCTGGAGGACAAAGAAGGTCTGTGCGCCAATCTAATCCGCGCGGCCGGCGGCGATCCTGCGGCAGCGGCGAGCGCGGTCGATGCGGCGCTTCAGAAATTGCCGCGCGTCGAGGGCAGCGGTGCCGGGCAGACTTATCTGGCGCCGGAGATGGCGCGGCTCTTCGAGCAGGCGGAGAAGATTGCGGAGAAAGCTGGCGACAGCTTCGTCACCGTCGAGCGGCTGCTGCTCGCGATGACGATGGCGCGCGAGAGCGCCGCCGCGAAAGCGCTGGCGCAAGCCGGCGTCAATCCGCAGAGCCTGAACCACGCGATCGAGCAGATCCGCAAGGGCCGCAAGGCCGACAGCGCCACGGCCGAGGAAGGCTATGATGCGCTCAAGAAATATGCGCGCGATCTCACCGCGATTGCCCGCGAGGGCAAGCTCGATCCGGTGATCGGCCGCGACGAGGAGATCCGCCGCACGATTCAAGTGCTGTCGCGCCGGACCAAGAACAATCCCGTGCTGATCGGCGAGCCCGGCGTGGGCAAGACTGCGATCGTCGAGGGTCTCGCGCTCAGGATCGTGCATGGCGACGTGCCGGAGAGCCTCAAGGACAAGCGCCTGCTGGCGCTCGACCTGGGCGCGCTGGTGGCAGGCGCCAAGTTCCGCGGCGAATTCGAGGAGCGCCTGAAGGCCGTCCTGCAGGAGATCACCGCGGCCGCAGGCGAGATCATCGTCTTCATCGACGAGCTGCACACGCTGGTCGGCGCCGGCAAGGCGGAAGGCGCGATGGACGCCTCCAACATGCTGAAGCCGGCCCTCGCCCGCGGCGAGCTGCATTGCGTCGGCGCCACGACGCTCGACGAGTACCGCAAGCACATCGAGAAGGACGCGGCACTCGCGCGGCGTTTCCAGCCGGTGTTCGTGAGCGAGCCCACGGTCGAGGACACGATCTCGATCCTCCGCGGGATCAAGGAGAAATACGAGCTGCACCACGGCGTGCGCATCACCGATGGCGCGATCGTCGCCGCGGCGACGCTCTCCAACCGCTACATCACCGACCGCTTCCTGCCGGATAAGGCGATCGACCTCATGGACGAGGCCGCCGCGCGCCTGCGCATGGAGGTGGAGTCGAAGCCTGAGGAGGTTGATGAGCTCGACCGCCGTATCATCCAGCTGAAGATCGAGCGTGAGGCACTCAAGAAGGAAAGCGATGCCGCCTCGAAGGATCGGTTGAAGAAGCTCGATGCCGAGCTCAAGGGACTCGAAAAGAAATCGGCGGAGCTAACCGCGCAATGGCGCGCCGAGAAGGAAAAGCTGGCAGGCGCCCAAAAGCTCAAGGAACAGCTCGATCAGGCGCGGGCGGAGCTCGATCGAGTGCAGCGCGCCGGAAACTGGACGCGGGCGGGCGAGCTCACCTACGCGATCATCCCGGAGCTCACGCGCAAGCTCAAGGAGGCCGAGGCGGCCGAGAGCCACCGCATGATCGAGGAGGCCGTGACCGACGCGCACATCGCGGGCGTGGTCTCGCGCTGGACCGGGATCCCCGTCGACAAGATGCTTCAGGGCGAACGCGCGAAGCTCCTCAAGATGGAGGACAACATCAAGCGCCGCGTGGTGGGACAGGACGAGGCCGTGATCGCGGTCTCGAACGCGATCCGCCGCGCCCGCGCCGGGCTCCAGGATCCCAACCGTCCGATCGGCTCGTTCCTGTTTCTGGGTCCGACCGGCGTCGGCAAGACCGAGCTCACCAAGGCGCTTGCGGAGTTTCTGTTCGACGACGAGAGCGCGCTGGTGCGCATCGACATGTCCGAATACATGGAGAAGCACGCGGTTTCGCGGCTGATCGGCGCCCCTCCGGGCTACGTCGGCTACGAAGAGGGCGGCGCGCTCACCGAGGCGGTGCGGCGGCGACCCTACCAAGTGATCCTGTTCGACGAGGTCGAGAAGGCACATCCCGACGTGTTCAACGTGCTGCTGCAGGTACTCGATGACGGCCGCCTCACCGACGGCCAGGGTCGTACCGTCGACTTCCGCAACACGCTGATCATTCTCACCTCCAATATCGGCGGCGAGATTCTCGCGAGCTTGCCGGAGGGCAAAGAGACCGCCTCGGTGCGCAACGAGGTGATGGAGCTGGTGCGCGCGGCGTTCCGGCCGGAGTTTCTAAATCGGCTGGACGAGATCCTGCTCTTCCGCCGCTTGAGCCGGCAGGACATGGCGGCGATCGTCGAGATCCAACTCACCCAGCTGCAGAAGCTGCTCAGCGACCGCAAGATCACACTCAAGCTCGACGAGAGCGCGAAGCGCTGGCTCGCGGATCAGGGCTACGATCCCGTCTATGGTGCGCGGCCGCTGAAGCGCGTGATTCAGCGCGAGCTTCAAAACCCGCTCGCCGGCCTGATCCTCGAGGGGCGGATCGTTGATGGCGAGACCGTGAAAGTCGCGGCCGGCGAGGGCGGGCTCGCGATTGCTGGCCAGGTGGCCAAAGCGGCGGAGTAGCGCGTCCCTTGGGGTGCCTCGGCGGCTCGCGGGCGGATTGCCCGCGAGCGACTGAGCGGCCATGATGTCTCCTTCTGCCGAGCGAGGGAGGCGACGGTGCTCAAAGGAAAAATCGCGTGGGTGACCGGCGGCGGCAGCGGCATCGGTCGCGCGGGCGCCGAAGAGCTGGCGTCAGCGGGCGCCACCGTGATCCTGAGCGGCCGGCGTCCCGCCGAGCTCGAAGAGGTGAAACGGGCGATCGTCGCAAAGGGCGGTGTGGCGGAAGCCGCGCCCTTGGACGTCACCGACAAAGGCGCCGTGGCGAAGCTCGGCGCCGAGCTAATCAAGCGGCACGGCCGCGTCGACATTCTCGTCAACAGCGCCGGCATGAACGTGCCCCATCGCTTCTGGAAGAATCTGACGCCCGATAGCTTCGAGTCCGTGGTATCGGCAAACCTCCAAGGCACGCTCAACACCATAGCGGCCGTGCTTCCGAGCATGCGGGAGCAGAGGGACGGGCTGGTGATCAACATTTCCTCGTGGGCGGGGCGGTTTGATCCCTATCTCACCGGGCCCGCTTACAACGCCTCCAAGCACGGCGTCGTCGCCATGACGCTCTCGCTCAATATGGAGGAATGCGTCAACGGGATCCGCGCGTGCGTGATCTGTCCGGGCGAGGTGGCAACGCCGATCCTGAAGAAACGGCCGGTGCCGCCGAGCGAGGCTGAAATCGCGCGGATGCTGCAGGCCGAGGACCTCGGACGCACGATCCGGTTCGTCGCGGAGATGCCGCCGCGCGTCTGCATCAATGAGATCGTGATCAGCCCGACCTGGAACCGGATGTGGCTCGGGGGCGAGGACATCACGCCCAAAAGGTGAGCGTCGGGAGGGCAGGTTCGCCTTGGTCCGTCAGTGGCTTGGGCTAAATTACAAGATCGTGAATTTTGGATTTGACAGGGCTTATTGGGGAGCCTATAAGCGCGCCTCCCCGGTGACCCCTTGGGGTCATCGGACGGCGTTCCTTGACATTGTGGATAAGTAGGGAAGGGATGTGCAGGCGGTGGTGCTATTGGCACTACTGAGTGCGCATCAAGGTAGAAGGAATGTCAATTCCGGACCTGATGCGGCGTGAGTAGTGCTGGGGTCATGCGTGTGTGGTTTGGTTTGGTGCTCGCGAGGGTGCCGGGCTTGGATCATGCATGCAGGCTAACGTGAGAGTTTGATCCTGGCTCAGAACGAACGCTGGCGGCATGCCTAATACATGCAAGTCGAACGCGCCTAGCAATAGGCGAGTGGCGGACGGGTGAGTAACGCGTGGGAACCTGCCCTTGAGTGCGGGATAACCGAGGGAAACTTCGGCTAATACCGCATGCGCCCCGGGCAACTGGGGGAAAGATTTATCGCTCGAGGAGGGGCCCGCGTCGGATTAGCTAGTTGGTGGGGTAACGGCCTACCAAGGCGATGATCCGTAGCTGGTCTGAGAGGATGATCAGCCACACTGGGACTGAGACACGGCCCAGACTCCTACGGGAGGCAGCAGTAGGGAATATTGGACAATGGGGGCAACCCTGATCCAGCAATGCCGCGTGAGTGATGAAGGCCTTAGGGTTGTAAAGCTCTTTCGCACGCGACGATGATGACGGTAGCGTGAGAAGAAGCCCCGGCTAACTTCGTGCCAGCAGCCGCGGTAATACGAAGGGGGCGAGCGTTGTTCGGAATTACTGGGCGTAAAGGGCGCGCAGGCGGCCGATCAAGTCAGGCGTGAAAGCCCCGGGCTTAACCTGGGAATTGCGCTTGGGACTGATGGGCTAGAGTTCGGGAGAGGAGAGTGGAATTCCCAGTGTAGAGGTGAAATTCGTAGATATTGGGAAGAACACCGGTGGCGAAGGCGGCTCTCTGGACCGATACTGACGCTGAGGCGCGAAAGCGTGGGGAGCAAACAGGATTAGATACCCTGGTAGTCCACGCTGTAAACGATGTGCGCTAGACGTTGGAGGGCGTAGCCTTCCGGTGTCGCAGCTAACGCTTTAAGCGCACCGCCTGGGGAGTACGGCCGCAAGGTTAAAACTCAAAGGAATTGACGGGGGCCCGCACAAGCGGTGGAGCATGTGGTTCAATTCGACGCAACGCGAAGAACCTTACCAGCTCTTGACATGTCAGGACGGTACTCAGAGATGGGTACCTTCCCGCAAGGGACCTGAACACAGGTGCTGCATGGCTGTCGTCAGCTCGTGTCGTGAGATGTTGGGTTAAGTCCCGCAACGAGCGCAACCCTCACCTTCAGTTGCCATCAGGTAGAGCTGGGCACTCTGAAGGAACTGCCGGTGACAAGCCGGAGGAAGGCGGGGATGACGTCAAGTCCTCATGGCCTTTATGGGCTGGGCTACACACGTGCTACAATGGCGGTGACAGAGGGAGGCAACGGTGCGAGCCCGAGCCAATCTCGAAAAGCCGTCTCAGTTCGGATTGTTCTCTGCAACTCGAGAGCATGAAGCTGGAATCGCTAGTAATCGCGGATCAGCATGCCGCGGTGAATACGTTCCCGGGCCTTGTACACACCGCCCGTCACACCATGGGAGTTGGTTTTACCTGAAGGCGGTGCGCCAACCCGCGAGGGGGGCAGCCGACCACGGTAAGGTCAGCGACTGGGGTGAAGTCGTAACAAGGTAGCCGTAGGGGAACCTGCGGCTGGATCACCTCCTTTCTGGATGCCAGAAGACAGAGCCAGAAATCGGAAGCCAGAGATGGCTTTTGGTTTGGGATCTTCTTCCGGCTTTCCATCAACGAGGCAGAGTTGGATGCGGGGATCGAGGTCGTTCTGACTTCCGGTTTCTGGCTTCTGACTTCTGCAACGCGCCACCGTCTGCACATCCCTTTCCCGATCGTAAGAGCTATCAGCCGCCAGCTGTTAGCTGTCAGCTGACGGCTAGAGGCTTCCGGGCTAGTAGCTCAGTTGGTTAGAGCGCGCGCTTGATAAGCGTGAGGTCGGAGGTTCAAATCCTCCCTGGCCCACCACGGCTTTTGCGGAGCAAAATGCCGGGACGCGACAGCGGCGCCCATGCAGAAAAGGGCTCCGGTGCGCCGGCTGCGGCTCCCGCGGTTGCTGCGCAACCGCTGACGCCGCTCAGTATTTTTGCGCGGGCTATGCCCGCCCAAAAAACTTGGGGGTGTAGCTCAGTTGGGAGAGCGCCTGCTTTGCAAGCAGGAGGTCGTCGGTTCGATTCCGATCACCTCCACCACCGCGCGAACGACACGAAGTGTCGGTCGTCGCGAGCCGCGACAGCGGTGCGCTTGCACCGCGAGAGCGGCAGGCGCGCGGAGGACAGAATGAGCGCGGGTTAAAGCCGCCGCTCTTCTGCGAGAGGCGATCGGGAATGATGAGTTTGCGCGGGGGACATCGGTCCTTTGCGCGTGTGATCTTTGACAGGTGAAGAGGGAGTGAGCCGAAGGCGCTTTCGGCTGTCGGCGTGGTGCCGATGGGCTGGAGTTGCTTTCGGTGAATACTGGGCGGCGGATTGGCTGTCGCGGGCGGGTGATGTCTTGTCATCTGTCTTGCGTCATCTGTCCTCTGCTCAGGAGTGTCTTCACGCGAGGGCTTGTTGCGAGCAGAGCTTGTCTCTGCAAGCGATGGGTTTTTGCGATCAAGCGTTGAGGTAAGGGCATTTGGTGGATGCCTTGGCACCGAGAGGCGATGAAGGACGTGGCACGCTGCGAAAAGCCCGGGGTAGAGGCGAGCGCTCGTTGATCCCGGGATCTCCGAATGGGGCAACCCACTCAGCAATGAGTATCCCGCACTGAATCCATAGGTGCGGGAGGCGAACCCAGCGAACTGAAACATCTCAGTAGCTGGAGGAAAGGACATCAACAGAGACTCCGCTAGTAGTGGCGAGCGAAAGCGGAAGAGGCCAGTGGCCTGGAGCTTAGTACCAGAACCGTCAGGAAAGGCGGGCCGAAGCGGGTGACAGCCCCTTATGGGAAACGCGGTTCCAGGTCCTTGAGTAAGGCGGGGCACGAGCAACCCTGTCTGAACATGGGGGGACCACCCTCCAAGCCTAAGTACTCCTCGGTGACCGATAGTGAACGAGTACCGTGAGGGAAAGGTGAAAAGCACCCCGACGAGGGGAGTGAAACAGTTCCTGAAACCGGATGCCTACAAGCAGTCGGAGCGGGGCTCACCAAAGGTGAGCCATCGTTGCGAGCGAAGCGAGCCAGCGCCCTGCGCGGGCGGCTTTGGGTTGGCGCGCATGGCGCCAAGCAATGACGGGTTCGCCTTTGGCGAGCCCCGTGACGGCGTACCTCTTGTATAATGGGTCAGCGAGTTGGTCTCAGTAGCAAGCTTAAGCCGCTAGGCGTAGGCGCAGCGTAAGCGAGTCCGAAGTGGGCGCTTTAGTTACTGGGATCAGACCCGAAACCGGGTGATCTAGCCATGGGCAGGTTGAAGGTGGGGTAACACCCACTGGAGGACCGAACCCACTACTGTTGCAAAAGTAGGGGATGACCTGTGGCTAGGGGTGAAAGGCCAATCAAACTCGGAAATAGCTGGTTCTCCGCGAAATCTATTGAGGTAGAGCGTCGACCGCTCACCGCGGGGGGTAGAGCACTGGATGGGCTAGGGGGGCGCGAGCCTTACCAAACCTAACCAAACTCCGAATACCCGCGAGTGGAGGTCGGCAGGCAGGCGGCGGGTGCTAAGGTCCGTCGCCGAGAGGGAAACAGCCCAGACCGCCAGCTAAGGTCCCGAAGTCGTGGCTAAGTGGGAAAGGATGTGGGAAGACCAAGACAACCAGGAGGTTGGCTTAGAAGCAGCCATCCTTTAAAGAAAGCGTAATAGCTCACTGGTCTAAACAAGTCGTCCTGCGCCGAAAATGTAACGGGGCTCAAGCCACGCACCGAAGCTGCGGGTTGCACGATCCTTACGGGATCATGCAGCGGTAGCGGAGCGTTCCGTAGGCCAGTGAAGGTGCATCGCGAGGTGTGCTGGAGGCATCGGAAGCGAGAATGCTGACATGAGTAGCGATAAAGAGGGTGAGAGACCCTCTCGCCGGAAGTCCAAGGGTTCCTGCGCAAGGTTAATCCGCGCAGGGTGAGCCGGTCCCTAAGGCGAGGGCGACAGCCGTAGTCGATGGGAATGGGGTTAATAGTCCCCAGCCTGGTGGATGTGACGGAGGCCGAAAGCTGTTCTCTCTTATCGGATTGAGAGGGCGGCCTGGGTCTTCCAGGAAACAACGCCACCGATATAGACCGTACCCTAAACCGACACAGGTGGACTGGTAGAGGATACCGAGGCGCTTGAGAGAACGGTGTTGAAGGAACTCGGCAAATTACCCCCGTAACTTCGGGATAAGGGGGCCCCGTTTGGGCGCAAGCCTGAGCGGGGGGCACAAGAGAGGGGGTGGCGACTGTTTACCAAAAACACAGGGCTCTGCGAAGTCGCAAGACGACGTATAGGGTCTGACGCCTGCCCGGTGCCGGAAGGTTAAGGAGAGGGGTTCACGCTCTGAACCGAAGCCCCGGTAAACGGCGGCCGTAACTATAACGGTCCTAAGGTAGCGAAATTCCTTGTCGGGTAAGTTCCGACCTGCACGAATGGCGTAACGACTTCCCCGCTGTCTCCAACACCGGCTCAGCGAA
>Ga0210403_10006018_pt1 | contig 10214 bp, 5 predicted proteins | sample IncBWC19MmetaG_FD_150863 | JGI IMG/M metagenome (GOLD analysis project Ga0210403, IMG submission 150863) | Forest soil microbial communities from Barre Woods Harvard Forest LTER site, Petersham, Massachusetts, United States - Inc-BW-C-19-M | ecosystem: Environmental > Terrestrial > Soil >... | reverse complement strand
GCGAGTGTTCACGCCGATGCCGCTGGGATAAGTCTTGTCAAGAAAAACCGCGTCGCCAATGTTGGTGTACAGCGAATCGGTGTCCCCTGCGAAGTTGGTCTTCACGATGGAGAATTTGCCGTCGCGATTGTAGTCGCCGATGGAGACGCCCATACCGGCCTGGGGCTTGCCCTCCGGAGAAAGCGCCGCGGCGGCTTCGATGGCGATGTCGCGGAAGGTGCCGTTGCGCTGGTTTAGATAAAGGGTCGCCGGCGCCGAGTCATTCGCAACGTAAATGTCGGGCCAGCCGTCGTTGTCGAGGTCCGAAGCGGCAACGCTTAGGCCGTAGGTGCCGATAGCGGTCCACATACCGGACTTTTCGCTGACATCGGAAAAAGTGCCGTTGCCGTTATTGTGGTAGAGAATGTTTTTTCCGCCCGGTAGCCCTGGCGGGCCGCAGGCAACCAGAATTCCTTTGTAGGTGCAGGGGCCATCTTCGGGAGTGGGCGCGGTCTTCAAGTCAAAGTCCACGTAATTCGCGACGAAGAGGTCGAGATTGCCGTCTTTGTCGTAGTCCACGAACGTGCAGCCGGTATTCCAGCGGATTTTCGGCCCCGGCTGAATGAGTCCGGCCTGTTCCGTCACATCGGTGAAGGTGCCGTTACCGTTGTTGCGATATAGAGCGTTTTGGCCGTAGTAGGTCACGAACAGATCGTCGTGCCCATCATTGTTGTAATCACCGACGCAACAGGCCTGTCCCCAACCGGTGCGGTGCTCGAGCCCCGTGCCGATAGTCACATCGGTGAACGTTCCGTCGCGGTTGTTTTTGAACAAATGACAGTACGGCTCTTTGCCTTTGGGAAAACCATCGAGGCGCCAGCCGTTCACAAAAAAAAGATCCATCCAGCCGTCGTCGTCGTAATCGTAGAAGGCCAGGCCGCATCCGGTGGTTTCCAGAAGATATTTGTTGTGAAATTCCGCGCCGTAGATGTTTTTGAAACCGATGCCAGATTCCTTGAGCACCTCCGTGAAGCTCACGCCCAACGGAGTGCCTTCAATCGGTGACTTTGGCCCCGTAGGAGGGGGCGCAGGCCGCGCGTCATAGGTTCTTTCTTGCGGCCCGACCTTCGCCCGCGGCGGCGGCTGTTGCTGTTGTTGCTGCCCCGCCGCCAATGCCGCGATGTCTGCAAATGGCAGAACCAGAGCGGTGCGGCTCAGCGAACGAATAAAATTCCGGCGCTTCACTTGCCTCCGTCCTTGGGTCCGTTCTTTGGTCCGCAACTTTGGACCGCTCCGCTGGCCGACATGGCGTGCTGCAGGTCCGTGTGCATGTGCCAGGGCACGCTCTCGATGGAAATCTCCGGATGCTTGCGCAAAAACTCCAGCGAATAGGTTGGCGCCCCGGGATCCACGTATTTAATCGCGTACTGCGCGGATTCTCGGGCTGCTTCTTTCTTCATGCCCGCACGGCGATAGAGGACCGCAAGGTTGTAGTGCGCTGCTAGGTCGTCCGGGTCAATCGATTGGAGCGCCTTGAACTGCTCCATCGCTTCCTCGACGTGATCCTGCTGGTAATAGGAAATGCCCAGCTCGCGCCGCGCATCGCGCGATTCGGGATACTGCGCGACGACCTTCTGGAGGTCCGCGACTTCCGCTTCGGTGTGCCGCGCTCGCCGCTCGACCAGCGCCAGATAATAGAGAGCCCGGGCATCGTCAGGATACAAAGCCAGAGCTTTTTCCAGCGGAGCGCGCGCTTCTGAATATTTTTCCCACTCGATGTAGTTCAGCCCGATGTTGATATAGCCGTCTTTGTAATCCGGCCGGAGTTTTGTCACCTGCTCGAACGCATTGCGCGCCTCAGCGTACTGCTGCTGGTCGAGATAACCGATGCCGATATTGTTCCAGCGCATCCATTCTTCGTTCTCATTGGCGAAGCGCGCGACGGGCTGGTTTTCGCCAACGTCCAAGGTGCGCGTTTCCGACTGCAGTTCGACTACCGGATACGCCGGGTGATCTTTACCGAAGATGTTGTTCAAGTAGCTTTGGCGCAAATGGCGGTAGTTCACGCGCGCTGTCACCGTGAGCGGTCCATGCACGTCCGCCGGGAGTTGAAACTCGTAGCGCACCAGCGCGGAACGCCCGGACTGAATGGTATTGTCGTAGGCGACGGAGTGAATGGTAAAAACTTTGTGATTGTCCACGAAGCCGCCGGTCACATCGACGGGGCGATTGGTGAAGCTGTGCGCGCGCACATCCAGCGAGCCGTCGGGTTTGAGGAAACCACTCTCATAAATGGTTGTTCCGGAAGCATCCGTCACGGTGAACTGTACCCAGGTTTCATAGAGGTCGCGGACTTCAGGAATGAGCGAGTGGCCGATGTTTTTGTTCTGCACGACGACGTCCGCTTCCACCACATCGTTTGGCTTCAGCGTGAAGGGAACGCGGCCTAGAGGGGCGATCAAGCTGTCGCTGCCGGCGACTTTCAGGGCGAAAATATCCACGTTTAAATAATTGCCGGCCTTCAGGAATTCGATCGTCTTATCGAGTTGCTCGTCCAAGCCGTAGTAAAACGGCACGGCGGTGTTACCGGCCAGCCAGCGATGGGAGACCAAAGTCCCGTTCTTCGCGCCGTAATCCTTCAACGTAATGGGCGCGCGCTTCATGTGGCAGCCCTGGCAGGTAGTGAAATCAGCGTTGTAAAAAGTTAGCGGATTGCGATGCGAGAATTTGGAGTTCTGCCACTCGTCATACGCCGTGAAAGCGCGAATCCACTTGTAGCCATTCAGCAGCGGGGGGAGATTAGCTTTGTGGCATGAGGCGCAGAACTCCGACTGATGCAACAAATCGCTCATCACCGCTTTGGAGTGCCGGTCCAAGTGCGCAAGAATTTCACGGTCGGGAACCTTTCCCGGAATGCGGTTGCCGTTTTCATCCACGAGCACGGCCGGCGCGGCAATGACGTAACTGCCGTTCCCCAGCGTAGACTGCACGCGCTGAATCGAATGGCAGACCGTGCAGGTCAATCCGTTGCGGTCAAAGGATCTGTCTGCGGAGGAGCCGGTGGTGAGCGCGCCTGTCACCACGCCAACGGGGTTGTGACAGCTATCGCAGTGGCGCGAAAACTCGATGCCCTTGGTGCGGATTAAGATGTTGACGCTGGTCCGGTAAAACGGCGTGCGAAAGGCATTGGAATGCAGCGACTGCCGCCATTGGTGGTACGCCTCCTCGTGGCAATGGCCGCAATATTCCGCGTCGGGAAAATCTTCGGCCCGCAGAAAACCGCCGCCTTCCACGGCAGCATTTCCTGGCAGAGAAATGTTCCCTTTCTCGAAGGTAAAATTGTAATTGTGGGAAAGCTGGTCGGAGTAAGCATCCTGCTGAGGATTGGATTTGGCGGCGGGCTCCTGCCCACCGCCCTCACTGGCTAGCGCCAGAAGGCAGGTACACATGAGCAGCAGACTAGGGACCAGTATTCGTCTTGCCAGCAGCGTGCGCATCAGGCGCTTACCCAGAGCGAGGAACTTGCTTCATTGCGGATCGGCGAGCTTCTTCAAATCATTTGCCTTTTGACGTTCCGCTGCGGCGTCCAGTTTGTCTCCTTGCCGCTCTAACGCATCCGCCAATCCGATATGCGCATCGACGTAATTCGGATCGTAGCTCAACGCGTCTTTAAATTGCACGATTGCTTCCGGAAGGCTACCACTCTTCAAAAGCGATTGTCCAGTATTGGTGGCCACTTGTGCGCGCTGCAGATTCATGTGCGCACGCATTAAGTCCGCCGCCTTTTTGCGCTCAGCCAGCGCTTCCTGTTGTTGGCCCTGCTGCGCCAGAACTGTCGCCAGGGTCAGGTGAGGGTCGGCCTGATCCGGAAGCTGCTGGATGGCTTGGCGCAAAGCTGCGGCCGCTTCGGGCAGTTTGCCCAGCGAGTTATAGGCGATTCCGAGGGTTGCCCAGCCTTCGCCATTCTCCGAACGCAATTTCAGGGACGCGTTCAGCTCCTGTGCTGCCTCCTCGTTCCGTCCTGTCTGCGTGAAAATCATGCCCAGCGCGTAAGGCGCTTCAGGCGCGGACGGATCCAGCCTCTCCGCTTGCTGCAACTCCGGCACCGCCTCGGTTATTTCGTCCTGCATCTTGAACGCGATGCCCAGGTTGTAGTGTAGTCGCGCATCCTTCGGCGCGAGCTTCAAGGCCGAACGAAGCTCAGCAACCGCGTCATCAAATTGACCCAGTTGCACGTACGCCGCCGCCAAATCTTCTCGGGCTGTAGTGTTCTTTGGTTCCAGCGTGACCGCTCTTTGCAAATAAGGAACTGCCTCTTTGGGTTTTTGCGTTTGGCACAACGCCAATCCCAGATTGGTCAGCGCACCGGTATTTTTGGGCTCGGCGGCCACGACCTTGCGCAGCAGCACCATCGCATCCTGAACCTTTCCCGTTCGCTGATAGGCGAGCGCCAACTGGTAACTCACAGGCACGGAAGCGGGCGCTGCTTCCAAAGCGTGCTGCAAGAGGGGAATCGCCTGATCGTCCCGGCCCTGCAGCGCCAACGCCTTGCCTAATTCTGCGGCAATGGCGGAGTTCCGCGGCGCCAGCTTGTATGCGACTTGCAGTTCCTCGATTCCCGATACTTGCTGCGCTTCCAGAGCCGCCCCCAGGTGAAGGTGCGCCATTGCGGAATTCGGATTCAGCCGAACGGCTTCGGCAAATTGCTCGCGCGCGTCCGCCCAGTCTCCTTCTCGTGCGTAAATGCTGCCGAATTCATCGCGCAGCTCGGCATTCTGCGGGTCGGCCGTCACCGCTTCTTGCGCCTTCCCTATCGCCGCACTCCACTGCCTGAGCGCTGCAAGCGCGCGCGAATAGGAAATCAACGAGGAGGGCGGCAAGCTGTGCCCCTGGGCTCGCGTTGCGGCCTCCGCTTTTTCAAAGTTTGGGACGGCCTTCGCGGCGGCGCCGTTCAACTCGTACGCTAGTGCCAGGTTCAACTGCGCGTCCCCGTCACTTGGGTTCAGTGCAATCGCCTTTTCTAGCTCGACGATGGCTTCTTTCGTGCGTCCCAGCCGCGCCAGCACGAAGCCCACCATCAGGTGTCCCGGCTCGGCACTCGGCGTCAGCCGTACCACCTCTTGAAAATCTTTCAACGCTTGATCCAGATTGCTGGCGGAAAGTGCCGCGACTCCCGCGCGGTAGTCATCACCCGCCTTTTGCACGTCTCCGGGCTGCTGTTGGCGAGCGGCAGTCACCATGCCGCTGAGCAGCAGTGCCGCCAGAAAGCCTAGGGCAAAGGTGCAGAGCGATTTGGCAGGGCAGGTGAACAAAGCAGTTCCCGAGCACACGATTCTAGCCCAGCCTGTCGTATTGAGCTGAGGCAAAAGAAATGCCTCGAAACCACGCTTAATGACAAAGAAAAATGGTGCCCGGGGTGGGAGTCGAACCCACATGAGGAAAAATCCCCGGAGGATTTTAAGTCCTCAGCGTCTGCCATTCCGCCACCCGGGCAGGGCAGCCACTAGAAAAGTAGCATGTATGGGGAGCGCGCTCAACGATTGGGCGTAGGGCGTGGCCGGGCTCAGCGGATGGTACCAGGATTTCTTACTCCCTTTCGAAAAGTGGCGACGTGTGAATGGTTTGTAACTTGATTGACATCCCGAAAGTGGCGCGGTAATTTTTTATGCTCCCAGCGGCGGCCCGCCGGCATCTAAAAAACGGCGGGCGCGAGAACCCGGAGGTTCTAAGAGAGTTTTAGTGGAGCCAGACAAGCGCCTGAATTTGTTTTGTCGTAGACTCTTTTCATCCGCTGAGTGACGCGGTGCGTAGTAACCGAACGAGCTGTCCGCGGGAGAAGACCTGCCCGCCACAGGAGCTAAAGTGAGCCAGCCGAAGAGTCAGCTAGACATGGATCAGCTGAGCATCAATACAATTCGCACACTGGCGATTGACGCCGTGCAACAGGCAAATTCAGGCCATCCCGGCGCGCCCATGGGCTTGGCGCCGGTGGCTTATGAACTTTGGCAGAGCTACTTGCGTTACGATCCCGCCGATCCAACGTGGCCCAATCGCGATCGTTTCGTCTTGTCTGCCGGCCACGCATCTATGCTGCTGTATGCCACGCTGCACCTTGCGGGCGTGAAAGAGGTGGCGAAAGATGGCAAGATTTTGGATTCACTTGCCATTTCGATGGACGAGATCAAGCGTTTCCGGCAGATCGGAAGCAAAACGCCGGGACATCCGGAATCGCATATCACTACGGGAGTGGAGACGACCACAGGCCCGCTGGGGCAAGGCGCGGGGAACAGCGTGGGGATGGCGATTGCGAGCAAGTGGCTCGGCGCTAATTTCAACAAGCCTGGTTTCGAGATATTTGACTTCAACGTGTACGCGATTTGCGGAGACGGCGACTTGATGGAAGGCGTGGCGAGTGAGGCCGCGTCGCTTGCGGGGCATCTGAAGCTCTCGAACCTCTGCTGGATTTACGACAACAATCACGTGACGCTGGATGGGCCGGCGGATTGGTCGTTCAATGAAGACGTGATGACGCGATTTGTGGGATATGGATGGAACGTGACGCGGGTGGCGGACGCCAACGATCTGAGCATGCTGGCGCGAGGCTACGACACGTTCTTGAAAACGAAGGATCGGCCGACGCTGGTGGTGGTGGATAGCCACATCGGGTACGGCTCGCCACACAGGCAAGATACGTATGAGGCACACGGCGAACCGCTGGGCGAAGCGGAAGTCAAGCTGGTGAAAAAAAATTACGGATGGCCGGAGGATGCCAAGTTCCTAGTGCCTGACGGCGTCTACGATCAATTTAAGAACGGCGTGGGCAAACGAGGCGCGGAAGCCCATGCGGCGTGGAATGCGAAATTCGCGGAGTATAAAAAACAATTTCCTCAGCTTGCCGATCAGTTGAACCGCATGTTGAGTGGGCAACTCCCCGACGGGTGGGACAAGAACTTGCCGTCCTTCCCGGCCGACCCGAAGGGCATGGCAACGCGCGAGAGTTCAGGAAAGACGCTGAACGCGTTAGCCGTGAATATTCCGTGGCTCGTGGGCGGCTCGGCGGACCTGGCCAAATCCAACAAAACGAATCTGACGTTTGAAGGCGCGGGGGATTTTTTCCCGGACGCGTATCACGGCCGCAATATTCACTTCGGCGTGCGGGAACACGCCATGGGCGCGATTGTTAACGGTATGACGCTTTCGAAGTTGCGAGCGTTCAGCGCGACTTTCTTCAATTTCAGCGACTACATGCGGCCGAGCATGCGCCTGGGCGCATTGATGGAAATTCCGGCGATGTACATTTTCACGCACGACTCCATCGGCGTCGGAGAAGACGGGCCGACGCACCAACCGATCGAGCAGCTTGCGGCCTATCGCGCGATGCCGAACATGCTCGTGTTCCGCCCGGGCGACGCTAACGAAGTCGTAGAAGCGTACAAAGTAGCGATGCAGCACACGCACGGCCCTTCTACGCTCATTTTCACCCGACAGGCGATGCCGACGTTCGATCGGACGAAGTATGCGCCGGCTTCGGGCGTGGCTAAGGGAGCGTATGTACTGGCGGATGCCGCCGGCGGAAAACCGGACGTGATTTTTCTGGCAAGCGGAAGCGAAGTTGGACTTTGCGCCGCGGCATACGAAAAATTGACCGCGGAGGGCGTAAAAGCCCGGGTTGTGAGCATGCCGAGCTGGGAACTTTTCGAAAAACAGGACGCCGCGTATAAGGAAAGCGTTTTGCCCGCCGCGGTAACGGCGCGGGTTTCGGTGGAAATGGAATCCGTCTTCGGGTGGGACCGCTACACCGGACCGAAGGGAAAAATTATCGGGATGCGATCGTTCGGCGCGTCCGCCCCGCTGAAGGACTTGCTCAAGAAATTCGGATTCGAACTGGAAAACGTCATCTCCGCAGCTAGAGAAGTCTTGGGAAAGTGAGCCACGCATGAAAATTGTGATTGGTTCCGACCACGCCGGCTATCAACTTAAAAACACCATAGGCGACCTGCTACGGTCGATGGGGAATGAGGTCCTCGACATTGGGGCCTTCAATGAGAACCCGTCCGACTATCCCGATTTCGCGGAGGCGGTGGGACGCGCGGTGCTCGACGGCAAGGCGGAACGCGGCGTGCTCATATGTGGAAGCGGAGTCGGGGCGAGCGTTGCAGTCAACAAGCTCCCGGGAATCCGCGGCGGGATGTGCCATGACACCTACTCCGCGCACCAAGGGGTCGAGCACGACAATATCAACGTCCTCGTGCTAGGTTCGCGCGTCGTTGGGGTGGCGCTGGCGCAGGATTTGGTGAGGACATTCCTCGGCGCGAAATTCTCGAACGAGGAACGGCATGTGCGCCGGCTCGGCAAAGTGAAAGCTCTGGAAACGAAGTACTGCAAGGGCGCGTAAACCAGGCCTGTATTGGCCAATGGGCAAGTGACGGGCATAGCTGTACCCGCAGGAGTACAATAGTAATTGGACAAAAGGTTTCCAACGCTAGAGGAGAACCATCATGACAACAACCACCACAATCCCAAATATCAGCACCGTGCAGGGCGCCAATCCCTTGAAAGCGTTGCTGGGCTACGGCCAGTCCCCCTGGATGGATTACATTCGCAGAGACCTGCTCACCGGCGGCGGGTTGAAAAAATACATCGATGACGATGGGCTGCGCGGCATGACTTCCAATCCCGCCATTTTTGAGAAGGCGATCACCGGGAGCAACGTCTACGCGGACATTCTCATTTCGCCCGAAGCAAAGAAGCTCGACGCGAAAGGCCTTTTTGAGAAGATAGCGATTCGCGACGTGCAAGACGCCTGCGACATCTTCAAATCCGTGTACGCCGAATCAAAGCGGCGCGACGGGTACGTCAGCCTGGAAGTGTCCCCGTATCTTGCAAACGACACCAAAGGCACCATCGAGGAAGCGCGGCGGCTTTGGAAATCGGTCAATCGCCCCAATGTGATGATCAAGGTGCCTGCCACACCCGAAGGGATTCCCGCCATTCGCCAACTGCTGGAAGACGGCTTGAACATCAATATCACGCTGCTTTTCGCGCAGTCCGCTTACGAGCTAGTGGCCGAGGCCTTCCTGGCCGCGCTTGAAGCTCGCGCCGCGAAGGGGCAGGACATCGGCCACATCGCCAGCGTAGCCAGTTTTTTCGTCAGCCGAATCGATTCGCTGATCGACGGCAAAATCGACGAGAAGTTGAAGACGGCTTCTGACCCCGCGCAAAAAGCGCTTCTTGAAAGCGTCCACGGTAAAATCGCGATTGCCAATGCCAAGCTGACGTACAAAAAGTATCAGGAACTTTTTGGCGGATCTCGTTGGAATGCTCTGGCCACCAAAGGCGCGCAGACTCAGCGGTTGCTCTGGGCCAGCACGAGCACGAAGAATCCCAAGTATCGCGACGTGATTTACGTCGAAGAACTGATTGGCGCCGACACGGTGGACACGATTCCTCCGGCAACTTTCGATGCCTTCCGCGACCACGGCAAACTCCGCAACAGTCTGACGGACGATCTCGGCGCAGCTCGCACGGCCATGGACAACCTCGCCAAGGCAGGAATCTCCATGAAGGAAGTTACCGAAAAACTCCTGGCGGACGGCGTCAAACTCTTCGCGGATGCGTTCAAGCAGCTTCTGGACGCGACGGGAAAAAGCGCAGGGGTGCATGCGTGAGTGTAAATCGCCAGACTTACACCCTCCCCGAAAAGCTGGCAAAAGACGTAGACGCTTCGCTCCAGGATTGGAAGAAGAACGGCAAAGTTAAACGCCTCTGGCAGAAGGATGCCGCGCTTTGGACCGGGGCGGATGAGGACAAGTGGCTCGGCTGGCTGGATATTACGGAACAGCAGATCGAGGCCGTGGACGCTCTAAAAGACATCGCTGCCGATATCAAAAAATCGGGGTACAGGCACGCTTTGCTCCTGGGAATGGGCGGCTCCAGCCTCTGCCCCGAAGTTCTCCGCATGACCTTCGGCAAGCTCTCCGGCTATCCCGAGCTTCACGTATTGGATTCGACCGACCCCGCTCAGATCAAAGCCATCGAAGAGAAAGTTGACCTCAACAGCACGGTCTGCATCGTGTCGAGCAAATCCGGCAGCACTCTCGAACCCAACATTTACAAACAATATTTTTTCGATCGCGTGAAAGCGAAAGTCGGCGAGAAAGAGGTCGGCAACCGGTTCATCGCTATAACCGATCCCGGCTCGAAGATGCAGCGCGTCGCAGAGAAAGATAAGTTCC
>Ga0210403_10006015_pt1 | contig 10216 bp, 12 predicted proteins | sample IncBWC19MmetaG_FD_150863 | JGI IMG/M metagenome (GOLD analysis project Ga0210403, IMG submission 150863) | Forest soil microbial communities from Barre Woods Harvard Forest LTER site, Petersham, Massachusetts, United States - Inc-BW-C-19-M | ecosystem: Environmental > Terrestrial > Soil >... | reverse complement strand
GGACCACCCCTTGGTCAGTCAATTCCGCAGACATCGAGGCCCTCCCAAGCCATTATTTTCCACTGAGACAACGTTATCTTGTCTGAGATAACGTTGTCTTAGGCCAGATTTGTTGTCAAGATGGCTAAAGCATAGCCGGATCGCGCAAGGTGCAATGGTGAGCGTCACGAAAGCGGAAGGCGACCTTCCCTCCTTGCCGGCGGCCCGCCGCGACCCGACCCTTGTTGATGTCGCGCGGCAAGCCGGCGTCTCCGTCAGCACGGCCGGCCGCGTGCTGCGCGACGGCGGCTGGCCGGTCGACCCGCTGTTGCGCGAGCGGGTGCGGGAGACGGCGCTGCAACTCGGCTATGTGCCGAACGTACTGGCGCGCACGCTGCGCTCCGGTGGCACCGCGCTGGTGGGCCTGGTCGCCGGCAACATGCTCGATCCCTATTATGGCGAGATCGCCGAAGCCGTGACACGGCACGCCGAGGCGGCGCATCCGATGCTGGCCATGGTGTGCAACATGCAGCGCGACCCGCTGCTGGAGCTGAAATATTGCCGGCAGCTTTGGGAGCATCGCGTGGCGGGGCTGATCCTGGCCGGCGGCGGCTTCGACCAGGTGACGCACCGCACCCAGCTCGCTGTGATCATCGAGCAGATGAAGAAGAGCGGTGTTGTGGTGACACTGCTCAGCCCGCGCGATCTCGATGCGCCGCAGTTCTGCGTGGACAATCGGCTGGTGGGAGAGATGGCCGCGGCTGAATTGATCCGACACGGCCACCGTAGGGTCGGTATCGCCATCGGCCGGGTCCAAAATCTGGTGCGACGCCAGCGACTCGAAGCCATGGTCGCCACCTTCGACGCAGCCGGCGTGCGTCACACCATTCTCGAACCGACAGAGCCGAGCGCTCCCGAGACCGCCGTGTCGGATCTGCTAGCGGCGAACCGGGATATCACCGGCCTGGTCGCCAGCACGCACATGATCTCGATGGGGATCATCAACGAGGTTTTGCGCGTGGGGCTTGCAGTGCCGCGCGATATTTCCGTGGTGGCGATCGGCAATGCAAAACTCCTGGAATGGAGCACGCCGCGGCTCACCCATATCGACTTGAATCTCGAGGCATGCGGACGCGCCGCACTCGACTTCATTGCCGCGCGAGCTTCCGGCGCCCCGCAGGCGGCTCAGACGGCGATCCTGCCGAGATTGATTACCGGCGATTCCGTCATTGCGCCCGACCGATGAGGCCGCGCGCAATCACTTCCGCAAGCTCGCCCAGACGCCGCCGAGGATCAAGAGCCCGCCGACGAAATGGATCAGCGTCGGCGGCTCGCCCAGGATCAGGAACGACAGCAGCGCGCTCGCGATCGGACCGACATAAAGCACGAGCGAGGTCCGCACCGAGCCGAACCTGCCGCCGAGCCAGGCGAAGCCGGCATAGGCGATGAGGCCGGGCACCAGCCCGGCGAAAGCATAAGCCGCCGCCGCTTTCGCGCTGAAGACCTGCGCGGGCGCCGACCACATTTCGCGGAGCGCGAGCGGCAAGGAGAACAGCGCGCCGGCGGCCGCGAACAGGCTGATCCGCGCAAGCAGCGAGGCGCTGGGAGCCGCGCGCGACTGCAGCAGCGTGTAACCGGACCAGCCGAGCATGGCGAGCACGACCAGCAAGTCGCCTTCGGCCGCGCTCGATTGCGTGAGCCGCTCGAGATGGCCGCCGGAGATGATCAGCAACGCGCCCGCGAGCGCCAAAGCCGTACCGAGCCATTGCAGGGGCCCTACCCGCTCCACGCCGAGAAAGCCTGAGATCAACAGCACCACGATTGGCGACAGCGCCATGATCAGGGCGATGTGGATCGCGGTGGTCGTGATGCCCGCGACATAGACCGGGCCGCCGCAAAGGAACATGCCGAGGAAGCCCGCGGCGAGGATCGGCCAGATGTTCTTCGTGAGTGCAATCTTGCCGGCGCGGATCTCGGCCAGCGCAAACGGCGCGAGACCGGCCGCGATGATGGTCCAGCGGAAGAAGGCGAGCGCAAACGGCGGGACCGAGCCGGCGAGCCCGCGCGCCAGGATCATGTTGGAGGCCTGCGCGGTCGCGACCAAAATAAAGCCAACCAGCGCGATCGTGCCATGCCTTGTGCGGACGCACCCGGATCGGCCGTTTTTGCCGGCTCATCACCCGGCACCATAATCTTGTTCATGGGGCAAGGGATATCTCACACGCGCCACGACGGGAAGCCGAGGCGGTACGGCGTCACACGAATGTTGACCGCTTTGACCTTTAATTGTGATGCTCATTTCTCTCGGAGAACGGGAATTAAGCCATGCACGCCGAACGCCTGCTGCCGACCAAAGTTGCGCCCGAAGGATATGCGGCGCTGCGCGCCGTCGAGGTCTATCTCGCCAGCAGCGGCCTGCCGAAGAACCTGATCGAACTCGTTAAGCTTCGCGCGTCGCAGATCAATGGATGCGCCTACTGCCTCGATGTCCACAGCCGGGACGCGCGCAAGGCCGGCGAGACCGAACCGCGGCTCTATCTGCTTAACGCATGGCGGGAATCGCCGCATTATTCGCCGGCCGAGCGTGCCGCGCTGGCATGGACCGAGGCGCTGACGAGCGTGGCGGAGACGCGGGCGCCGGATGCCGACTACGATGCGCTGCGGGCTCATTTCTCAGACAAGGAGATTGTCGATCTCACTTACCTCATCGGCATGATCAATTTCTGGAACCGACTCGCCATCGGTCTGCGGTATGTGCCCGATGCGCGCTAGGCGGTATCGAAGACTTCGCGCGCACGGACGTCATGTTTTCATCACGCGGCGCCGTGTAGGCTAGAGCCCACGCCTTCCTAGGTTTTTCCCGGAGATGGAATATGGCCCCGTCAGACACGGTATCCGCCGTCCTGGAATTCCTCGCCTCTTATGGCACGGCTTTCGAGGGCTACGATACCAAGGCGATCGTCGACCACTACGCCTTTCCCTGCGCCATCATCGGCGATTCCGAGACCATCACGCCTTTGGTATTCAAGGGAGCCGAACAGTGCAGCGCCGGCGTCGACTATGTGCTGTCGCTGCACCGCCAAGTCGGCGTCACGCAGGGCAAGCCGCTGCTGCTCGAGATCACGGAGCTCTCGCCGCGGCTGGCTGGCATGAATATCCGCTATCAGTGGCAGGACAAGACGGGAAAGCCGCTCTACGACTTCCAGGGCTTCTATTCACTCGCCCGGACCGAAGCCGGCTACCGCATCGCTGCGATCTGCCACAACCAGCTTCCGCGGCTGCTCGCCTGCGCCGGCCGGCCGTCGCTACCAGTATCCTGAGGCTTCAGCGCGTCGATTCGATCCCGGCAAACTGCAAATGAGGCGCGTGGGTCCACGTCACCGACGCGGCAAAGATGGCGGCGAGCGCGCACAGGACAAAGAGCCGCATTTGTACCGTCCGGCGATCCGTGATCGGCAGGAACAGGAAAAACAGCATCGCCAGGATCAAGGCCGCGTCGATCAGGACCATGAATCATTTCTCCGTTGTGGAGAAAAGATGCCACGCGAGGCGCCCGGCCAATGTGGGCGACGTCACAGTTCCGCCTGAGCCCTGAGGTCGCAGGTCACTGCCAGCCAGGAACCCCGCGCATGTCGGGCAGATGATGGGCGATGCCCTTGTGGCAATCGATGCAGGTCTTCTCGCCGGTGAAGAGGAAGCGCTGATGCGCCACGGCGGCGCGCGGCGACTGCTTGGTGATGTCCATCGAATCCGCGCTGTGGCAGTTGCGGCATTCGAGGGAATCGTTGGCCTTGAAGCGGGCCCATTCATGCAGCGCGAGCTCAAGCCGCTTGTCGAGGAACTTTTCGCGCGTATCGATATAGCCGAACAGTTTGCCCCAGACCTCCTGGGAGGCCTGCATCTTGCGCGCGATCTTGTCGGTCCAGTTATGCGGCACGTGACAATCCGGGCAGCTCGCGCGGACCCCGGAGCGGTTGGTGAAATGGATGGTCGATTTGAGCTCCGCAAACACGTTGTCCCGCATCTCGTGACAGCTGGTGCAGAATTTCTCGGTGTTGGTCACCTCGAGCGCGGTATTGAAAGCGCCCCAGAAGATGATGCCGGCGACGAAGCCCGCAAACACCAGCACGCCCAAGCCGAACACCGAGCTCGGCCGCATCAGCACGTCCAACAGCTCGAGCAGGAAGCTCCAGGTCCGCTTGATGAAGCCAGGTCGCGGGGCTTTGGAATCGACCTCGCTCATCGTTTGCCACCCGGCGTCGCGCGGCTCAGCATGGTGTCGATGTCGACGAAATCATTGCTGACCGGCGGATCGGTAACGCTCTGCGGCACGTGGCATTCGGTGCAGAAGAAGCGCCGCGGGGACACCGAGGCAAGGAATTGACCGTCACGGTCCATGAAATGAGTGATCGAGACCATCGGCGCCTGGGATTCGCCCGTGCGCGCCCTGGCGTGGCAGGACAGGCATTTGTTGCTCTGCAGGTCGATCTGATAGCCGTCGATCGAATGCGGGATCACCGGCGGCTGTTCGGGATAGTTCCTGACTTCTCGTTCCGACGTGTTGCGCGTCGGCGCCATTGGCGCCGCAGAGCCCTCGTCGTTGAGCGGCGTCGGGCCGCGCAGTCCGGAATCAAGGGACTGCGCCGCAAGCGTGCCGGTGCCGGCCGCAATCGCGGCAACAAGAAGCGCGATTTTCAGGTTCCGGATCATGACTGCGAAACCTTCTCGATGCGCACGGCGCATTTCTTGAAATCGGTCTGCAGCGAGATCGGATCGGTCGCGTCCAGCGTCACCTTGTTGATCAGCTTGGATTCGTCGAACCAGGGCACGAAGACGAGGCCGCGCGGCGGCCGGTCGCGTCCGCGGGTCTCGAGCCGCGTGCGGATGAAGCCGCGACGCGATATGACCTTCACCTCGTCGCCGCGACGGAGTTTCGCATCCTTCGCATCGTCGGGATGCATGAAGCAGACGGCTTCGGGAAACGCCCGGTAAAGTTCGGGCACACGCCGCGTCATGGTGCCGGAGTGCCAATGCTCCAGCACGCGGCCGGTGGAGAGCCAGAACGGATATTCGCCGTCGGGCGATTCCGCCGGCGGCTCGTAGGGCAGCGCGAAGATGCGGGCCTTGCCGTCGCCATAGCCGTAGAACTGCACGCCAGTGCCCTGCCTGACGAACGGATCCGAACCTTCGCGAAAACGCCACCTGGTCTCCTGTCCGTTGACGACAGGCCAGCGCAGTCCACGTTCGCGGTGATAGCTGTCGAACGGCGCCAGGTCGTGGCCATGGCCGCGGCCGAAGGTGGCGTATTCCTCGAACAGGCCCTTCTGCACATAGAAGCCGAACGCCTTCGATTCATCGTTGGCGTAACCCTGCTCGATGTCGGACAGCGGGAACTTGTCGACCTGGCCGTTCCTGTAAAGCACGTCGAACATGGTCTTGCCGCGATATTCCGGCTTCTTGGCCAGGAGCTCCTCGGGCCAGACTTCCTCGATCTTGAAGCGTTTGGAGAACTCCATCAGCTGCCAGAGATCGGAGCGCGACTCTCCGGGAGCCGCGACGAGCTGATGCCAGAATTGCGTGCGCCGCTCGGCATTGCCGTAGGCGCCTTCCTTCTCTACCCACATGGCGGTCGGCAGGATGAGGTCGGCGGCAAGCGCTGTGACCGTCGGATAGGCATCGGAGACGACGATGAAATTGTCGGGGTTGCGAAAGCCCGGATAGGTCTCCTCGTTGATGTTGGCACCTGCCTGCAGATTGTTGTTGACCTGCACCCAATAGGCATTGAGCAGACCGTCCTTCAGCATCCGGCTTTGCAGCACGGCATGGTAACCCGGCTTGTCGGGAATCGTGCCTTCGGGAAGCAGCCAGATATGCTCCGCCTTGTCGCGATGCTCCTTGTTGTTCACCACCATGTCGGCTGGCAGGCGATGCGAGAAGGTGCCGACTTCGCGCGCGGTGCCGCAGGCCGAGGGCTGGCCCGTCAGCGAGAACGGGCTGTTGCCGGGTTCGGAGATCTTTCCGGTCAGAAGATGGATGTTGTAGACGAGATTGTTGCACCAGACGCCGCGGGTGTGCTGGTTGAATCCCATGGTCCAGAAGCTGACCACCTTGGTCTTCGGATCGGCATAGAGCTCGGCCAGCGCCTCCAGCCGGTTGAGCGGCACGCCGGACATCTTCGCCGCCTTCTCCAGCGTATAGTCGGAGACGAATTTTGCATATTCGTCGAAGCTCATGTCGGTCGAATCGTTGGCCTTGGCCGCGCCGCTCGCCTTCTTCTGCAGCGGGTGTTCGGGTCGCAGGCCATAGCCGATGTCGGTCTGGCCCCGCTTGAAGGTGGTATGCGCCGCGACGAAATCCTTGTTCACCCGCCCGGTCTTGATGATGTGGTTGGCGATCGCGTTGAGGATGAAGAGGTCGGAGTGCGGCGTGAAGACCATGCCGATATCGGCGAGGTCGAACGAACGATGCTCGAAGGTCGAGAGCACCGCGACACGCACGTGCGGCGCGGAGAGCCGGCGATCGGCCACCCGCGTCCACAGGATCGGGTGCATCTCGGCCATGTTGGAGCCCCACAACACGAAGGCATCGGTGGCCTCGATGTCGTCGTAGCATCCGGCCGGCTCGTCAATGCCGAAGGTGCGCATCATGCCGGCGACCGCGGACGCCATGCAGTGGCGCGCATTGGGGTCGATGTTGTTGGAGCGGAATCCGGCCTTGAACAGTTTCGAGGCGGCGTAGCCCTCCCAAATCGTCCATTGTCCGGAGCCGAACATACCGACACCGCTCGGCCCACGCTTCTTCAATGCGTCCTTGAATTTCTCGGTCATGATGTCGAAGGCTTCGTCCCACGAGACGGGCGTGAACTCGCCGTCCTTGTCGAACTTGCCGTTGGTCTTGCGCAGCATCGGCTGCGTCAGGCGATCATGGCCGTACATGATCTTGGACAGGAAATAGCCCTTCACGCAATTGAGCCCGCGATTGACCTCGGACTTGATGTCGCCGTGGGTGGCGACCACGCGGTTGTCCTTGGTCGCGACCATGACGCTGCAGCCGGTGCCGCAGAACCGGCACGGCGCCTTGTCCCAATTCAGTTCGCTGGCCTCGCGCTCGGTCACGAGGTTGGCCGCGAACGCCGGCACCGGCATGCCTCCCGCGGCCGCCGCGATCGCCGCGGCTTCGAGTTTCAGCATCTGGCGACGATCGAGCTTGGGTGCGGTCATGGATATTCTCCAGGCGTCGGCCGTCAGCCGGCGTCGATGGCATGAAAAACCAGTGAGGCGGAGTAGACGGACGGCAGCAGTGCGATGGCATTGAGCGTCGATCCGAGCGAGCCGGCGTCGAGCGCCTCGACCACGACGACGAGCTTGCCGCGCGGATCGCGGCCATGAATCTCGCAGCCCGGGAGCGCTACGATCGCGGCCTCGACCTCGTCCAGCTGGTCGGGGCGGGCCTGCACCAGGATGCTGGCGATTTCGCCGCCGGGCGGCACCACGACGGGATCGGCCGTCAAGGCGCGGCCGGTGATCAGAGCGCGGCGATTGATTGCGGTCATGAGCACGATGCTTCTCCTCGTGCTCAATGCGCGGCGGGCGGTCCGGGAGGACCGACAACCATGTGATAGATCCACACCGCGAAGCCGTAGCTTCCGACAACGCCAACGGCGAGCACAGGCATCACCACGGCGGTCAGAAACAGGAAGGCGAAGATCTCCATGCGCTTACGGCGCGGGCGTCCAGTGTCGTCGCTTCCGACGGACATACTGCTGCTCTTCTCAATGTCAGGAATTGACGGCATCCGGGCCGTCGCCTCACCGTAAGTTAATTGGCGGGGCACGGCCGGCGTTGATCTGGATCAAAGACCGCTCAGAACAGTTTCGGCTGCCGGCGGCTCGCCATCCCGATCCACGTCGAGAGCGTCGCAAGTGCAACCAGCACCATGACACCGCCAACGCTGACGGCGATCTGCGCGGCAAGGCCGCTGGGGAGATGGACCAGCATCATGTGAGCTGCGAGCGACATCAGCACGCCGAGACAATAGATTTCGAGCGAGTTCTCGCCGCACCGGATGGCGCCGCGCAGCATCGGCGACACCAGTCCTCGCCAGTCCGACGGCACGAACCTTGACACCAGGATGGCGATGGCCAGGAAATGCAGCAACCGCAGTGGATCGAGGTCGGTCTTGTCGATCGGATAGATCAGCTTCGCGAGCCATGTCGGGACGAGAGCTTCCAGGGGCTTGATGTTCCAGCTCAAGGCGACGACGAGGGCGAACAGCAGGTAGATCGCGGCGAGGCCGACGAAAAGCCGTGTCGCCAGCAGCGGCTGGAATCTCTTCCGTCCGGCCACCACCCACCATGCCCCCAGCACGATCAGAAACTGCCAGGCGAATGGATTGAAGTACCAGTCGTTGATCGGCCAGCCCGGCAGATTCCAGCCATGGAGCTGGACCAGCCCATAAAGCAAAGCCGATGCGGCGATCGCGGCATTGGGAGCTTTCAGGAGCAACCAGAGCAGCGGCGCAAACAAGAGGTGAAACAGCACGAAGGTCGGCAGCACATCGGTATTGACGGGGCGATATAGCAGCACAGCCGCATGAGCCAGCGCTGCGCCCGGCTGCTCCAGCAGGACCCGCGTGTTGGTTACATCGGCCCAGGGATTTTCGCCGATCCAATACACCATCACGACCACGGCGATGATCAAAGTGAGGAAGGCCGTATAAATCTCCCAGCCCCGGCGCATGGTGTGGCTGACGACGGGCCACCAGCCGTCACAGCGCTGAACGAGGCGATAGGCCAGCGCACAGGTGACGCCCGAGACGAACATGAAGATTTCTGTGGTGTCGCTGAAGCCGTAATGCTGCAGCGTCAGCCAGCTGCAGACATTGTCCGGGATGTGATCGAGAAAGATGAACCAGAGCGCAATGCCCCGGCATGCGTCGAGACGAAGATCACGATCGATCGCCTCGCCGGCCCACGTCATCCCGTCAAAATCCCCGAGGTCACGACATCGATTTCCCGCTCTTGATGGGCGAGTCCGGCCTCGCGCCTATGCCCAACGGACGCCACCACTCCTAGGGCAACTGCGCGGTTCGACCTTGACCAAGATCAAACCGCACCGGACGACGCGGCCAGGCCCGCTGCGAGGGCCGACCTTGACGTGCATCAAACCAACGGATGGCAGCGTGTGCTCTCGTCGAGAGGACTGATATGGGAGAGCCACGATGTACAGGAACCTGCTGGTGCATATCCCGACGGAGCGTTCGGCCCGCCCCGCCGTCGATGGGTCTGTGTCGCTCGCCATGATCTGCGGCGCCCATCTGGACGCGATCGCCGCGGGCTATGAGTCCACCAACATTCCTTATCTCGCGGAAGGCGGCGCCGCCGTCGCGCCGATGTTCGAGATCGAGCGCGAACGGGCGCTCGAGCGCGCCGAGACCGCGCTGCGCATCTTTGAGATCGAGGCGGAGAGCGCGAAGATCAGCCATCACGGCCGCGCCGTCAGCGGCACCTTCGCCGAAGTGATGTCGACCGTCGGTGCGGCCGCGCGGCTGCATGACCTCATTGTGGTCTCGCAGGCGGAGCCGGATCGCGACACCTTCGACAACCAGCTTCCGCAGCAACTGCTGCTGCAGGCCGGCGGGCCGCTGCTGTTCTTTCCCTCCACCTTTCGCGGCGCGTTCAGCGCCTCCCGCATCGGCATCTGCTGGGATGGAAGCCGCCTCGCCGCACGCGCGCTGCACGATGCCATGCCGCTTCTCGCCCAGGCCGATTCGCTGACGGCCATCACGCTGAACGAACGCGAAGTTCCTCCGGAAGCCTCGCCGGCGCAGTTCGCGAGCTATATGGCGCGCATCGGACTGCCGGTGATGAATATTTGCCTCGAAGCCGAACACGGCAATTTTGCCGCCAGCATCCTGTCGGTGGTAGCTGACGAACATCTCGATCTGCTGGTCATGGGCGGCTATGGCCATTCCCGGCTGCAGGAGACCGTCTTTGGCGGCGTCACGCGCGAGATGTTTCGCAGCATGACCGTCCCGGTGCTGATGTCGCACTGACGGCGAAAGTTTGAGGCAGGTCAAGGTGCGACCGGTCAAAACGCCCAGACTGCTCCCGGCATCGAACATAACGGAGGTCCATCATGCGCGCCCACCACATCATGACCAGGGACGTCATTACCGTGACGCCTCACACCGGGATCGAGGACGCCGCCAACATCATGTTGCGCACCCATATCAGCGG
>Ga0210403_10006014_pt1 | contig 10218 bp, 13 predicted proteins | sample IncBWC19MmetaG_FD_150863 | JGI IMG/M metagenome (GOLD analysis project Ga0210403, IMG submission 150863) | Forest soil microbial communities from Barre Woods Harvard Forest LTER site, Petersham, Massachusetts, United States - Inc-BW-C-19-M | ecosystem: Environmental > Terrestrial > Soil >... | reverse complement strand
TTAGCAGACACGGAAGAACCGGTCTGCGTTCTTGTCGCCTTCTTGCCCCACCCGCGCTTCCCAGCAGCTTTGGCGATCTTCTTTCGTCGAGCAGATGAAAGACTTGCGGCACGAGCCTTGCACGCTGCCTCGCGTTCTTCTGTGGTCATGGACCGGCGCGCAACTTCCCCAATTCCACGGCCCCCCTGGTTCCTTCTGTCGTTCCTTGGACATATCAACGCCGGCAAAAAGCATGCACCCATGATTCCTGCGCTGCAGAGCGCGCAGCCTACTTGGGCGGCTTGAAGATTTGGATGCCAACTGTGAAATATTACGTCTCTCAAGCTAACCCACGCATCGTCACTTCCGAAAGGATTGGCGATATTCCTGATTGGAGACATCAGGATTTGCAGCAAGCGAGTCCTCGCGTACGACATCTCGCCTGAGTCAACTAAATCAACGAATGAAAAGGTATTTAGCTGTCTCTTCTTCACGGGGCCAAGTCATTGTCACTTCGGCATCCAAAGTAAGCGACTTGCGCACCCAATCCCCGGAGAAAAACTATGTGTGACTATTCACTGCATCTGTACCCGAATCGTCTCGCCGTTGACGGCGAGCAACTAGTGGTCCACCGTTTCGGCGGAGCGTCGCTTGGTTTGGCATCACCTTCCGATCTTCGCCCGATCATCACCGCAAGTTCTTGCGATCCGACTTCGAAGAAATCGTGGTCGTGGACCGCGATCAAGGAATGGTTCCTAGCGAACAGTCCGCAGGGCCAGCCCGATAAATCCACTCCGGCCGTATGCGTGCCTCCAGGGGCACGACTCCTTCTCAAAGACATCCCCAACGCTCTGCAACGGGAACTGGGAGTCGGGCAAGTGGAGGAGGTGAAGTTCGTCGAAATCACCGCCGAGATGAACACGTATCGCGACGCGGTGCGTTTCAAAAACAAGCGCCAGCTTCTCCTGCAAGCTCTTCGCGAGGGACAACGGGTCACAGTCTTGTCGCTGGCCCCCGAGGAAGTCGAAGAGACCGCTGTCTTCGACCTCCGAGCCCCGCTTCAAGAACAGTCGGGAAACTCTCCCGTAGAAACTACCGCGCGGGCAAGAGTTGGACATGCTGTATCTTTCATCCGATGATAGTGAGGAAAAGAGCATTCAGAGCTAGAAGAAGAATATCACCGCATTTTTGGCTTGACATGCGAGCGGCGGCGGCCCGGAAAGCCACGCTCGTGGCGCCCCGGCCGGTCTACAACGCGGATTTTGCAACAATTGCGGTACAGCCTGAGGCATAAGGCTGTAGATACATCCGCACGCACCTTCGTGCCGGTCGCCTTCACTCCTGAACCGCTGCTTTCGCCTTCGGCAGTCTGGATGAGTTCCATGTCTTCGAGCATGAGTCCCGCTGTCAACCAAGCACGTATTAATCGCTGATCGTCTCCAGGCTGCCGTCGCACCGTAGTCGTGTTCCGCGACGTAGTTTGACCCATCTCGAAACAGGTTCCCAAGGCGCCTTTTTCCATCTTCCCCTCCCGTGGTTGCATCTTGCTTCGCAGGGAGGCTCCTATGTTGAACGACGATTCTGCCCCGGAGATAGCCAGGCTTTTCGCAGCACGCTGGTGGGCCGTGCTCTTGCGGGGCATCATTGCGATCGTTTTCGGGGTGCTCGCATTCGCATGGCCCAGTGTGACGGTGGCCACTCTGGTGCTGCTGTTTGGGTTTTATGCGTTGGTGGACGGCGTCTTCTCTCTGCTAACGGCGATTGGAGGCCGTCGTCATCGCGAGGATCGTTGGTTGCTGGCGCTTGAGGGCATTGTCGGAATCTGGGCCGGAGTTGTGACTCTGCGCGCTCCGGCACTTACGGCGGTGGTGCTGGTCTTCTTCATTTCGATCTGGGCCATGGCAACCGGATTCCTGCGAATCGCGGCGGCTATCCGGCTGCGGAAAGAGATTTCGGGGGAGGTTTGGCTGGCGCTGAGCGGCGTATTGTCAGTGCTTTTCGCGTTAATGCTCATGTTACGGCCCGCCGTGGGGGCCCTTGGACTGGTCTGGGTGATCGCCGGATACGCGCTGATCCTGGGCGTATTCGAGATCATGCTGGGTGTTGAACTGCGGGGCGTGCGAACGGCTTAAGAAATCCGGCCTTGGCCAGGATCGTCGGATCGGGCGGATGAGGGCGTGGAATGCTGAGACTATATGGCGATCGAATTTAACAAAGAAGGATCTTGATATGGAAAAAGCACACATCTCTGACTTTCTGGTTGGCATGAGCATGGGAGCTGCAACAGCACTACTGTTTGCTCCTTGCTCCGGAAAGAGAACACGCGCCCGGATCACCGAGGTCGCAACCAATGGGGCCGCGTATATCAAAGACAGTGGCGAGACATTGAGCGATGCTGTATCGGGCCTCATCGATGGGATCGCACAACATAAAGAAGGTGTCGCTGAGGCCATCAAGCGAGGGATTCACACGTACAAGCAAGCTATCAGCTAAAACATGGGCCTGCGTCGAAGGTGAATCACGTAACGCAGACCTCGACACCTCGTCAATTTGTGCAGATTAGCGCGGTGGAGTCCCCGCAGAGGACGCTGCCGCCTCAAGTCCATTGAGCTGTACAAATTTCGCGACGTCCGTCACCAAGCGCGCGATGCTCTGCTGGGAAGCCTGACCCATGGCCGCGACAACCGCCTGCACATCGCTTTTCGCGACGAGACACTCGGAAGACGCGGCGCTGGACCAGATCTTTTCATGTCGTACCGGATCCTCCAATTCAGCCGAAATCGATACCTGGACTTTGACCGCGCCTTTGTAATCCACTTCCTGAAGCTGGTCAATACTTCCTCGCAGAACATAATCCGGCTTTTCCTGGCCATCCGAAATTTCAACGGACTGGAAAACGCGCCGGCTCACTAGCTGGTCTGCAAGCGCCTTGGTTACGGTGTCACTGGGAGGTTCAGCCCAGCGGTGGTATTCATAGAAACCGACCTCCACGGGTGAAGGGCGATAGACAATCTGGTCTTGCCGCAGCAAGCTGGTGGCTCGGAAAGGCTCGATCCGAAGAGGGACCGGCGCGGATGGGCCGGCCGGTGTGGGAGCTGGTGGGATGTCAAGCTTGTAATACTTGGTCACAGGTCCACGCACGCTTCCGCATCCGGAGAGCATTCCTACAACCACGAAAAGCCAAAAAACGCGCATAATCATGGCCTCGCAGCGACGACGGGAACTGCACGATCAGGGGCAGGTTTCCCGCGGATTAGCGCCCAAGGACGCTGCTTCACTGACGCTGTTAACTCGCGCAGATTCTCCGAAGCCGCGCGAAAGTTCTCAAGGGTGGCATCGATCTTGTATCGATTATTGGCTGACACGACCATATTCAAGTCCGCAATCAAATGGCGTGCGTCGGTCATCGTTCGCTGCAGTTCCGCAAGATCCGTCTTAACAGGATCGCGTATCTCGTCAATGGTTCGATTGGCATTAGTGAAGGTATCGTTTGCTGTTCGCGCCGCCGTTTGTACCTCGCTTAGAGCATTACTGGCCTGCGAGGAGGCACGCTCAAGGTTCTGAAGCACGCTATCAATTCGCGGGGACTCTTTATCCAGCAGCTCGCGCGCATTGGCTAATAGTAAGGAGATATTCCGTTGATTCTGCGGACCTGTCATGGATTGGAAATTGGCAAGAACGACGCGCGCATCGCCGGTAAGCTGGTCGATGTCTTTCTGAATATCTTGCACGGTGGATTGGACGGTGGGTATTATCGCACTCACCTGTTTGGCAACATCATCCCACGAAACGGGTTCGACGGACGGTATGGTTCCACCGGGAGGAAGGCGCCGCGCCATTTTTGTACCGGTCGAAATTTCCAGATACTTATCGCCAAGGGGGCTCAGGGACGTGAGCGTCGCGGCGGAATCGGCGTTCACGGGGACGCCTCCCCTGAGCTCCAGCAGAACTTCGATCTTGGTAGGGTCTTCACGCCAAGGGTGGACGGCGGTTATCGTACCGGCCTTCATTCCACCGAACCGCACCGGGGAGCCGGGATCGACGCCCCCGGCGTACTTGAAGTACGTTTTGTAGGGAATGCGGACGCCACGCAGCTGGACGTTCGCCACGTACAAGAAAGTACCCAGAAAAATGAGCGCTGATGCTAGAACGAATGCTCCTACTTTCAGTTCTCTGGACATTGCACACCTAATCTTTCCGCGAGTTGCTGCAGGAGTTCTGTCTGGTCCTCTGATGTCCTGTCCGGAACACGATCGAGGAACTGGCGCACCCATGGATCGCAACTCCGCGCGATAGAATCCTTGGGACCGATCGCGACCAGCTTTCTATCCTTGAGAAAGGCAAGCCGGTCCGCGATCTTCAATGCGCTGTGGAGTTCGTGGGTGACTACCAGCACAGTCATCTGCAAAGCATTCTTCAGATAAAGCACGAGTTCGTCAATACCGGCGGCCGCAATCGGATCGAGGCCTGCGGAGGGCTCGTCGAAAAGCAGGATTTCCGGATCCAGGGCTGTCGCCCGCGCTACCGAGGCGCGCTTCAACATGCCGCCAGAGAGCTCGGACGGGTGGAAAGAGCCGAAGTGGAGCAATCCGACTTGAGACAATTTCAATAGCACGACCTCATCGATGGTGGAGTCGACGAGCCTTGTGCGCTCCAAGAGAGGAAAGGCGACGTTCTCCGAAACCGTCATGGAGCCGAAGAGCGCCGCGTTCTGGAACGACACTCCAATGGACCGGCGGACCTGGTTGAGCTCCGCTTCTGAGCACCGGACGATATCAACACCCTTGACAACGATGTTCCCAGATAAGGGCTTTTCCAAACCGATCACGTGCCGCAAAAGCGTGCTCTTTCCAGAACCGCTGCCGCCCAGCAGCACCAGAACTTCACCCCGCCTGATATCGATGTTTATGCGATCCAGGATAGTGCGATCATCGTACTTTACGACCAAATCCCGGACCTCTATCACTCTTTCGTCCGGCATCATCGCCACACCATGTAAAAAAGCGCCGTAAACAGCAGATCGGCCACGATTACCAGGAAGATGGCGCTTACAACCGCCGACGTTGCAGCCCGCCCCACATCCTCGGGGCTGCGTTGGACCCGAAAGCCCTGTAGGCAGCCTACTTGAGTGATCAGCGTCGCAAAGACAATGCTCTTGATCAGTCCGCTCAAAATATCCCGGGCGTATAGCGAATCCAGTGCGGCACGGATATATTGCGACAAGCTCATTCCGACCGTGCTGAAGACAAACCACCCGCCGGCGAGTATGCCGGCCAAGTCGGCCACCACAGTCAGGCACGGCAGGACGACTAGCAGCGCTAAAAACTTTGGAGAAACCAGCACTTGAATTGGATCAAGCGCCATGGTTTTCAAGACACTAACCTCTTCGCTGATGACCATTACGCCGATCTCGGCAGAAAAGGCCGAGGCCGAACGGCCGCTGACAGTGATTGCAGTGATCAGCGGTCCGGCTTCTCGCGTGATACCGATGGCAACGAGTTGGATCACTAGCTCGAGCGCGCCCATTTTGCGCAGTTCCGATCCCCCTTGAAAGGCTAGGATCAGCCCCGTGCAGAATGCCGTTAGCGCCACGATGGGCACTGCGCCAACGCCGGCCGCCACCATTTCATTAACTGTATTCCCCCACCGAAGTGGATGCAGAGCGAATGGGCTGATCACTTTGATTCCCCGAAGTGATTGCCAAAACTGCACCGCCAGGGCTCCCACGTACTCAACCCCCCCAAGGCTGGAACGCCCTATCTCTTCTATTGCGGCGACCGGCGCCGTGGTCATGCGTGCAATTCCTCCCGCACCGAACCCGCGATCCTGAAAAATCCTGTTAGACCGTTGACATCGAGCAGATACCGAACGTTCTCGTTCAGACCGGACAGAGTGAGCCGCGCGCACCGTTCTTTCGCAGTCACCAGAATCTCAACGAGAGTGGCGAGCCCAGAAGTGTCGATGTAAGAAACCTTGGCGAAATCGATTGTGAGATTCTTGCATTTGCCCTTGGAGTAAAGTCTGAGCGCGGCCTTGCGGAGATCCGGTGAAGTGTTCATGTCGAGTCTGCCTGACAGTTTGATCACCGCATCTTGATCGATTGTTTCAGCTTCGATTTCCATCGGCGTTTTCGGGCTTTCGAAATGTATCCGCCCTTGTGAAGGTGATGCACGTCGGCTTGGGCAGTCGGTCCTTGCCGATTCTCTAAGAACGGTTTAGACCTCTCTGACATGTTGATTAAGCCCCGACCATGACGCGCTAATATTTGGGGTGAAATCGTGGTGTGGGTCGAGTATCAGGGTGGCTGGGCTGAAAAGATAAAGACGTCCCGGATTAATAACCAGGCCACCACCCCGCGGCAGCAAATCATATCCTAAAGACGGCGTTGCCGCCGACCCATTTGCCCTGCGCCGCGCTGCCTTTGTCAACCCGTCGGCACTCCGGCCCGAGCTTAGCTTCGCCGACTGTCGCAGGTTCGTTACTGATCCGGGGTTTCTGAATTCTTTGAGGCTGCCGATCATTGCCTCAGGGTACGAATCGACCTACAACTACGAATCGACCTACAACTAGGATCAAAATGTATCCGGCGCCGAGTAACGCCACAAGCGCAGCGAGGGCTAAACCCCGAGGCATCGCAAGGATCGTCGAACTGGCAGCACTTGCAGGACCTGCAAAGCTTTCAGGCACAACGCTATCATGTGCCCGCGCAGCGATACCAGGCGCCGCAGCACTTTCAGTTAGCACCTCGCTCCGTCCCTCGCTTCAGTGGTGGAGGCTTCCACGGTGGCGGCGGCCACGGTGGTAGAAGGTAAAACGACGTTTTGTTCGAGCCTCTCAAAACTTCATTTCATACTGAGACCCAGGATGCTTTCAATAGACAGAAAGGTCTGAAAAGACTATTAACTGGCACGCGCGTACGCTGTCCGGCTGTATATGGCTTTTTCCAGCAGAGTGCCAGGGCCCTTTCGCCCGCAATGCTTTCCAATTCGGGAGCGTAATTCCCTCCTCGCCCGCAGCAACCTAGACTTCGCGGCCGGGACCGACACGCCCAGCCGCTGTGCCACGTCTGGCATCGGAAGCTGCTCCCTGTCATGGAGCAACATGATATTTCGAAAGAGGGGGGGCATCCCCAACATCTCCTTTCGCAGGACCGTCACAACTTCTTCCCAGCCAAGCTGGTCTTCCGGATTCATAGTCGGACCCACCAGCTCCAGCCGAATGTTTGACTGGGCCGGGTTATCCAGGGAGACCAATCGCGCGCTCCTTTCCTCTCGGATCCGCATGAGGCATTCATTCTCGACGATTCTACTCAACCACGCCGCGAAAGTTCCAGTGCCCTGAAACTGTTCGCGGTGCTGAAAAGCTTTCCGGAAGGCGCTTTGAACCGCGTCTTCGGCATCACTCCGGTTGCGCATTATCTGCAACGCCCGCCTCAGACATGTATCCCTGTGACGCTGAATGAGTTCGTCAAATGCTGCGCCATTGGGGTTCCGTGCAAGTGCCGGCCGTTCGTCGCGGTTTGGAGAGCAGGGGATCACAGGGGTGTCGACTGGTTCGACCGCGGGGATTCGCACAGATGGCTCGGCGGCTCGAAACGATGGAGTAGAACTCGGTGATTTTACCGATAAGTTAGTTGGATGAACTAATTCTGTGGTGCTCAACATAATTTGAGAGTACAAAGATTAGTCGCCCACAATAACTGGCTAACTTGTTAGTTGTTAACCGAGAAACCTGTATAAATTGTTAGGTGTTGCGACCGGAACCTAGGTTATGCAGAGCCTTGTAGGGCATGGTGAATCGCTTGGTTCAATTCCTCCTGCGCGGAGGATTTGAGAATATAACCGGCCGCACCAACGCTTTGAGCTTCTCTCCGATACCCCTTCGCTCCGTGCATGGTGAGGAAGATACACTTGATCCCAGACAGGGTGCCACGAATCTTCCGGACCGCTTCGATCCCGTTCATTTTGGGCATGGAGATATCCGTTACTATGACATCCGGTTGCAATGTGAAGGCAGCTTCAACAAGCGAGTGCCCGTCTGATACCATGCCAACGACCTCGAACTCCGCCTGCAGCAGCTTGCTGATGGCCGCGAGCATAGGCAGATCATCATCTGCCAGTAGAATTCGAGTCCGCTTCATTGTCGTTAGACCTTCTAAGCCGTCACACAACGGGAGCGTTTTACGTGTGTACAGTAATTTAATCACATTGAAACTCCTGTCGATACTGGTGAGAATGTTAGGCCTTCGATGGAGCGGACTCATGTTGAGACGAGTCGTTCCTGAATCGCATATTTTGTCAATTCGGCGGTTGTGTGAAGTCCCAGTTTATTCATGATTTGGTGTTTGTGGAAAGCCACAGTTTGGAGCGAAACGTTCAATATACGCGCCATATCCTTGGCTGTCCGCCCTTCCGCCACAAGCTGTAGGATCTCCCGCTGCCGGGCAGTGAGGACGGATTCGGAACCGGCAAAGCTACGCGGATGACGCTCGAACTGCTCTACGATCTCCTCGCCAAAGCCCGGGCTGACGTGGATTCGGTTCCTGATTACGTCCCGCAGAGCTCCCAGCAATTCCTCTCTGGCAGAAGTCTTCAGCAAGTACCCGGAGGCGCCGGCAGCCAGCGCATCTTTCAAGTATGCAAGGCTGGCGTGCATTGTAAGAAACAGAATCTTTGTTTCGGGCTGCTCTTCTTTGATCTGACGTGCCGCGTCGATTCCGTTCAACAGGGGCAGGCCGATGTCCAGGACAATCACTTCGGGCTTGAGCCGAGAGGCGGCTTCCACTAATGCCCTTCCATCATTCACAGCTCCCACAATTTCGCATTCAGCCTCCAGAAGGGTTTGCAACCCTGCCAGGAACAACGGATGATCATCGGCCAACAATAGGCGCGGACGCTTCATCCCATCTCCTTCGACAGCGGGACGAATACTGTCACTGCGGTACCCCGTCCGGGCTGAGAGTGGATGGATAACTCGCCCTGCACCAGCTGTACACGCTCTTTCATGCTGACGATCCCGAGCCCGTGCTGGGACAGACCTGCTTCGGAGTCGAAGCCAACACCCGTGTCGTGGATCGAAAGGTGAATGCCCTCAGGACTTCTACTTGCCTTTAACCGGACCTGACTCGCCCGAGCGTGTTTCGAAACGTTGTGGAGAGCCTCTTGTGCCACGCGGTACAGGCAAGATGCCACCTCTACTGGCAGAGCTTTCGGCATCGCCTCCTGCTCAAATGCCACTTCAATGCCCTCTCTGGCCGAGAACTCATCGCAAAGCTCACTGAGAGCCGCGGTTAGCCCGAGGTCCTCGAGGATCGTGGGATGTAGCTGGTGTGAAATTTGACGAACATCCTGTGACAATTGCACGACCCGAGTCTGAAGATTGCGGAGCGGCTCCTTCATCTCCTCCACCGAGGGCGGGGGCGCTAGGACGAGACTGCTGGTATCGAAGGCCAGCAATGCCAGCTTCTGGCTCAGGTCGTCATGAAGCTCACGAGAAATGGTTTTTCGCGCCTCTTCGTCAGCGTTAATCAGGCGGCCAGCTAAGGCCCGCAGTTCTTGCCGGCTCTGTTGAAGCGCGTGTTCCGCTCTCCTTCGTTCAGTGATGTTGACGCTGACGGTGGCCCAGCCGACCGTGGCCCCGGGGGCGTCACAGATGCTAAAGACGTTGTAGATCATCCAGATCGCTTCCCCAGTTTTGAAATGTCGGAAGCGAATCTCGACTTTGCCGTAGCCGTCGCGCAGCACACGCGGAAAGAACTCGTTGGTGATGAATGGCTGGTCTTCCGGGAAGAAATAATCCTGGACCTTGATCTGGCAAGCTGCTTCGATGTTGTCCAAGCCCACCAGACGCAGGCCGGCGGTGTTAATGTAGAACGGCCTGAAATCAAGGTCGCACAGACCAACGAACTCTAGGCTCCGGTCAGCCAGCGAGACGAATTTCTGCCGCTCTTCCTCGGCACGCCTTCTCTCGGTGATATCGATGCAAGAACCGATGTAGCCGGCGAAAATGCCCCCGGATGTAAAGCGTGGAGCACCGTCACCCAGGACCCATCGGTACTCTCCGTCAACCCGGCGTAAACGATACTCCATCCGGTAACAGCGTCGGGCATCAAAAGATGCGGAGTAGGTGACGAAGCAGCGATCGAGGTCGTCAGGATGCACACTTTCGGCCCAGCCCTCTCCCAATTCCTGCTCCATGGTGCGGCCCGTGAACTCCAGCCAGACCCTGTTGAAAAAAGTA
>Ga0210403_10006012_pt1 | contig 10221 bp, 6 predicted proteins | sample IncBWC19MmetaG_FD_150863 | JGI IMG/M metagenome (GOLD analysis project Ga0210403, IMG submission 150863) | Forest soil microbial communities from Barre Woods Harvard Forest LTER site, Petersham, Massachusetts, United States - Inc-BW-C-19-M | ecosystem: Environmental > Terrestrial > Soil >... | reverse complement strand
TGCCGGCTTGCCTGCCCTTTTTGCGGTAACCCTTCTTAGCGTTTCGGTTTGCTCCCGGTCCTATGCCGGAGGTGCTAAGGAGCCGGCGGCGAAACCGTCAGCTCCAGACTCGTCTTCCGACAGCAGCATCATCATTCCAGGCCCGCTGCGGTCGTTCCTTCGCATGGCTGGCATCAGCCAAAAAATCCTACCTGAAGAAGTGATGCCGTTGCTCGCTCACAATGTGTACCTGGTAGGGTACCGAAGCGGCAGGCCGACCGAATTTCTGATTTTGCTGAACCGCTATGTACGTCAGGCGCGAGAACTCGCCGCCCTGGCTGGTGCGGACGAGACGATAAGGGTTGCAAACTGCGAACAGTCAAAGCCTTTACTTCAGATTCTTGGTTATCGGGTGAGGGAAAGCTGCGGCGCCAAGAACACATCATTAGTGACTAATGATGCGGAGAGGGCCTTCCTTACGATCGATTCTGGCTTCCCTTTGACAGAGGTTGAAGCTGCCCTCCAAGGGGGTGTTCCGTTTACTTATCCTTATCACTCCTCTCGTGTCCCCGTGCTATTCACTGCTAGCGACTGGACGATGGTGAGTCGCGACAACGCAAACAAGAGCCAGGATCTTATTGAAACTCTTTTCCGCGACCCTGCTGTAGCGCGGCTTTATTGGGCACTGACGCGAACTGACGCACAAACCAGGCAAGCTTTGCGGCAATCTCCAGGGCTGGCTCAGCTCATTCCAGTGGCCGGTGTTCTTGATTTTTATGGAAATTACATCTCGATACATGCTGGGCGCGTGATCGTTCCGGGAGGTGTTAGCGCTGACTCAGCCTGGGAAGGCCTGGTCGGTGCCAGCCCGCGCTCCCCGTCCGAATTTGTGTCAAGCCTGCTAGCGAAAGATAAAGGCTGGTTAGCTGCATATTTTGATGCTTTGTCCCGCATTCCCCTGGCCCGCCAAACGTATTTCACAGAGGCTCACCGGCTGAAGTACTTCTACGTGGCGTTTCGATCTCCAGATCCCTCCGCGGACGCGGCTAGGCCGACCTTTCGACCGGCCCCGGCCCTTTTGCTTCTCGTAAGCCGCGTTAGATGGGACTCGAACGGCGAGCCTTATGTCCCGGGAAATCTCGAAACCTGGAAACAGATTCTTCACGGGAAAACCGATTCGAAGATTGCGCGCGACTGGGGCAAGAGGTCCAACCATTGGAACAATCCTGAACAATTGTTGGAAGCAATGTTCGCGTTTTCCCGGGAAGAAACAGACGCGGGCCCTTTGCGGATTTATCTATTCTTGTGCGAATTAGACGGGGGCCGCACTCCGGAGAAGCGGCTGCGTCCGGAAACGGTTCTCTTGCTGGCCAGCAACTTCGCCCAATTTAGTCACCAATACTTACTGTTTGACGAATTCCCAGAGCTGAGCGATGAGTCCATAGCCAGCTTCCTGAGTATTGCCCAGAGCCTGGGCGGCATTCACGACCACACGGTAAGAGGCAATGCCATGGGTACGTTCCAGGCAAACGTCGGACTATGGCAAATACTTGCCCGTCAAGGACAGATTTCAGGTGCTGACTTGAACGACTCGTGGCGCAAAACCATCCTGCCCTTCGCCAAAGTGTCTTCCTCTGTTCAGGTTTTCGATGCCGGCCGCGACTCCCTCGCCGGACTTATGCTGGCAGCGACTGGAAGCGCTAATTGCTTACAGGCGGAAATAATCGACTTGCTGGCGGGCCCGACGCAGCCAGGCGCGGAGAGTCAGCGGATCCACACGGAATTGGCTAATGAGATTCGTTCGGTGATGGCTGGCCAACGCTTAGTGTCTCTCGACACACTATTCACATTAGGCAACGGCTTAAACGAAATGGCGCACGGCGCAAAAATTGGGAACAGCTTGATCCCATTGGCAGGGGAACTTCGAGAGTTCCAGATGCCTCGTCCAATCTTTACTGGTAGCGAAAGGACCCAGTGGGCTGCTGGAATTTACAACAATCACCACACTGATTTGCAGATGCGAACGGATCTGACAAAAGTAATTAAGACGGCAAATTCTCCCGCACAATTGGAACAAGCGCGCGGAGAACTGACGTCCTTCCTGCGGGATACGCTAGTAGGGCTGAACTATGCCTACTACGAGCCTCCTGGAGCCCAGGTCCTTCACACTAATCCGCTGTTCGTCAGATCGCATGATTTCTCAGGTGACACGGTCGGCGGGGTGGAACATCTGTGGCAAGCAGCACAGTTATTTGGGGTGGGTTCGCCGGCCGGCGGCGGGGCGCATCTAGTTGGTTCTTTGGCTGACTTGCCGTATGTTCTGGCTGAAGTTGAGGAGGATTTTATCGCCCCCGAAAACGTCCAGGCCTTAATTTGGAGGGAGCTGGTACCAGGTCTTTTGACCAGCGCGACCTTGCCGCGCTGGTGGACAGTGACCCAGAGCGAACTGCATGCCATTGCTCTTTATCAGAGGTGCGGCGAGGAGCTGTTGACTGCTTCCGTGGAAAATGAAGAACTACGAATCAAGCTAATGAATATTCTCTCCGAACGAATGGATCCTCAAAGACTGGAATGGGTGGATCAGGCCCTCGCTGGGCGGCGGTTGCCGGAAATGTTCCCTCAAATGCTGCCCGCCGACACTTTTTATCTGGCTGCCGAATTTCTCCGGAAATTCCCCACGGATGCTGATTCAGTGGGACCTGCAACTCAGGAATTACAGCGTATGTCTCGCTCAAATCCGGAGGAACTCAGTTGGAACCGGCTGTCGCACGACTTTGGTGTGCCGCATCCGATATTGGCCCAGAATTATGCTCGCGAGTTGTTGAATGTGCAGTCGTTCCCGGCTCTCGCAGGGTATTCCAGCCGCTTGATGGGAGAGTCGTGGGACTCCAGCAATTTGTACTGGGCTCGATTGGCGGACGAGATGGGGTACCCGCCGGTTGTATTGAACCGTCTCGTGCCTGAATTGACTCATCGCATGGTGGAGAACGTCTTCGGTACCAATTTGGAAGATTGGCCAGCCGTGCTTCGTGCTCTGCGTGAAACCGGCGAAGAGTTCAGACAAGGCAAAATCGCCTCGGCAGCAGTTCCCGCTCGTCTGAATTAATGGAGCGTGTAGGAGGAGTGTTATGGCCAGAAAGCATCTCGTATTCTTATCGCTTTCATTGATCTTTCCTTTCGTCGGCGGAACTTGGGTCTCCGCTCAGGAGATCGAACCGCACATCCAGGTCAACGTTGATATGGTGCAGTTGAATGTTGCCGTCACAGACAATAAGGGCAACTACATCACCGGCCTGAGACCCAAGGATTTCGCCATAACTGAAGATCGAATTCCACAAAAGATTTCATTTGCCTCTGAAGGCAATGCTCCAGCAAGCACCTTAGTGGGGATGACTGCTTCGGATAGCAACGCCTCGCCCGAAGCAGACCAATCAGAGGGGACGGACCGACCCCAGTCTACGTCGCAACATCTGGGATTGCTTACGCCAGGCGCCAATGTTTTCATCCTGTTTGATACCAGCAATTACATGTACCGGGGATTCGTGTACGCGCAGGATGCCATCGCCGATTTCGTTCGCTCTCTGGAAAATCCAAATAAGGTCGCTTTCTATTCTTACAGCCACGATCTTTCCCGCGCGTCATTGCTTACAGACGATCGATCGCAAGTTTTGCGCGGGGTTCGCACGACTGTCGCCGGGGATGAAGCAGCTCTCTATAACTGCCTTCTGTTGACTGTCAAAGACGCAGCCCGCTACACCGGAAGAAAGGTCATCGTGGTGTTTTCGAATGGACCCGACAATGCCAGCATGGTGCCGCCCGAAGACGTCGCAGAGTTGGCGCAATCGACGGGAATCGTCATCTACATGATCAGTACGCGGCTGGCGCAGTTGGAACCAGTCTCGACCGCTGTATTCGAGCGAATGACCAAGGCCACAGGTGGCAAAGTTTATTTCGCCAAGAATTGGAAGGAAGAGAACAAGGCATTCGCCTCCATTCGTGACGATCTCGCGCATCTTTATTCGCTCAGTTACTATCCGCAACCAAATCCAAACCGCGGCTGGCGCAATATCACCGTAAAACTGGTGGGCCCAAATCTGAAGGGGTACCACATACGGACCAGGAATGGGTACCGAATCCAAGCGGCCCAGGTTTCCGCGGGAATGGCCCCGGTAACTGAACTCCAGAAGCCCGTCGCGAAGTAAGTGATGAATCGACAAGGCTTCCCCTCCCCGGTATCCATGTGCCCGGTACCGCCGAGATCAACTACGAAACCATTTTCCCGCAAGCTAGTTGAACTAAAATGTAGCCACGCTGTAGCAATGGAGTTCCTGCCGACGGGAATGCCCTAACCGAATTGCGAGGATTGAGAGGGATGGCCCTCCGAGCAGTCGGAAGTTAACACGCGTTCGCGAAACGCACGAAATGTTTTCAGGCGTGAAATTATCCGCTCGCCCCCGGAGGACTAGTTGATGATGGCGGTCAACGCGAATCAGCGGAAGTTTGCTCCGGTTTTTGTACTGGGAAGCCCTCGTTCGGGCACCACCCTCCTTTATGACATGTTGCTTTCGTCCGGAGGATTCGCGGTCTATCTCGCCGAATCCAATGTGTTCAATGTCCTCGGACCTCGCTTTGGGGATTTCGGATCGCGAGAAACTCGCAAACGAGTCTTAGACGCCTGGTTGAAAAGCAAGCTCTTTCGCGCCACCGGACTTCCCTCCGCCGAGATCGAGAAAAGAATTTTAGAGGACTGCCACAACACCGGCGATTTTCTCCGCATCGTTATGGACCGGATGGTGCATGCGCAGGGAATGCAGCGGTGGGCTGAGAACTCTCCCGAAGGACTTCTGCATCTGCCTACCATCAAGCGGCAGATTCCCGACGCATTGATCCTCCATATCATTCGGGATGGCCGCGACGTCGCAATGTCGCTCGGCAAAGTTAAGTATGTGCGCCCGCTTCCGTGGGAGGCGCGCCAGAGTTTACTTGGGGCAGGAGCATATTGGGAGTGGATGGTCGAGCAAGGCCGCCGATATGGAAGGTCGCTCGGGGCCGACTATCAAGAAATCCACTTTGAGGACCTGATTTCTTCGCCACAGCCGGCGCTTGACGAGATCGGCCGCTTCCTCGACCATGACCTAGACTATGAACGAATCCGTCGCGTAGGTTACGGTTCAGTGAGCAAGCCTAATACGTCCTTCAGCGCGGAATCCCCGAATGCCGGTCACAGCCCTGTCGGACGTTGGAAAAAAGGATTTACTCCGCAGCAGGTCGCAAAATTCGAACGTATGGTAGGCGCAACTTTACGAGAACTGGGCTACGTGACATCGCTCGCGGACCAGAACATGGGTGTGGGACTCGCCCTGACCCGGCAATTCCACCGCGGCTTCTTTGAAGCCAAGCAGGTGTTCAAGCGGAGCTCATTGATTCGTGTTCTCCGTCCGACGCTGACAGCAGCGGAGATTGACGCGACTGTGCTCGCTGAAGACCATCCTCCCCGGGTCTATGGCGGAGAGCAAGCCGCCACTTCCCTTCATACGACATCCCCGGGAATATCGCAGTGAAAATCTTGTGGGTAAAAGCCGGCAAGCTTCTGCCCGTCGATACTGGAGGAAAAATCCGGTCGTACAACATCCTCCGCTTTCTAGCACGCTCTCATTCGATCACTTTACTGTCTTATTACGGTGGGCGAAGAGATTTGCAATACGAGGCAGACATTCGCGAGGAACTACCCGGCGCGGAAACGATTTACACCGCAGCGCCTGATTCCACTCCGCTCGAACAGGGTTTGGATTATTTACGCCGCCTCCCGCGAAGCGCACCCTATGCGGTTAGCAAATTCACACACCCGGCGGTTGCGAAAACGATACGAGGCTGGATGGAAGAAGGTCGTTTCGAGGTAGCGGTGTGCGACTTCCTTTCTGCATCTTTAAACTTTCCTGAAAAATTACATACACCAACGGTCTTGTTTCAGCACAATGTGGAGAGTTCGCTGTGGCAGCGCATGGCGGCAACCGAATCGAATCCTGTAAAGAGAATCGCGTTCGCAATTGAGGCGGCGAAAATGAGCCGGTACGAGGGAGCTGCCTTGCGACAGTTCGATCACATAATTGCAGTGTCAGAGCATGATCGCCAGCAAATGCTTGAGATGTATCCTGCCGCTCAGATCACGGTAGTTCCCACTGGGGTCGATACCAGCAAGTTCAGCGTAGCTCCTCCTTCGAGCGCGAACCCTCCCCGAATCGTATTCACTGGTTCTATGGACTGGGAGCCTAACATTGATGCGGTTGAATATTTCTGTGAGCAGATCTGGCCCGGGATCCTGGCACAGTTTCCTGATGCGGTCTTCCAAATCGTAGGACGAAATCCGCACGCTAAAGTTCGGCGGCTCGCCTCGTCTTCCGTGCAGGTCACGGGCACAGTGCCATCTGTCGCGGACTATTTGCGGGACGCCACGGTGGTCGTCGTCCCGCTGCGCATAGGAGGAGGCACGAGGCTTAAGATTTTTGAAGCCATGGCTGTGGGCAAAGCGGTAGTTTCAACCTCCATCGGAGCCGAGGGACTGGAAGTCGAGAGTGGTCGCGATTTGATTCTTGCGGACGACGCGACGACATTCGCCGAGTCCATTCTTTTGCTGTTGAGAGACGCGGCTCTCCGCCGCAAGTATGAAGAGGCTGCCGTCGCATTGGCTTCTCAGCACGATTGGTCCCGCATTGTTTTGAAGTTCTCTGGCGTATTAGAGACGGCTTTGAAAAATCGTGCGCCGCACAGTGATGCCGCCGTGCCGGTAACTTCATGAGAGTTCTGGTGCTGGACGGAAACCAGAACCAAGCCGTGGCGGCGGTCCGGTCCTTGGCTCGAGCCGGGCACCAGGTCGTGGTCGGAGAGTCGACTCCTTGGTCCAAGGCAGGCTGGTCGCGGCACTCCTCAGGAAGTTTTCCGTATCCTGCACCCCAGAGTCAGACGGAAGGCTTTCTCGATCGCATTATAGACGTGGCGCGCGCAGAACCCGATACGCTTGTGTTGCCGATGACTGAGGCAACTACGCTTCCGCTGTCGGCGAATCGCGAGCGCCTATACGCTGTAGGCGCGAAAATGGTTCTTCCCACTCACGCCGAACTGTTGCGTGCTTTCGACAAAGAGGCCACCACGAACCTCGCTGCATCGCTCGGTGTTCCAGTCCCGCTTAGCACCGTGATTTCGAATTTCGAAGAAGCAACTCGGACTGCTCAAGAAATCGCATATCCCGTCGTATTAAAACCGCGTTCATCGGAGGAGCTGTCTACTGTCGGTAAGGTCCGCTCGACGGGTCGACCACGCTACGCCCGTAACGAACGAGAGTTTCATGCCGCGTATGAAGATCTGAGCCGCCGCGCGGCCGCCATCATGGTCCAGCAGTATGTCGCGGGGGAAGGCGCCGGTTATTTCGCGCTGATGAATCATGGCGAGCTCCGCGCTGAGTTTGCGCATCGCCGAATTCGGGACGTGTATCCCACCGGCTCGGGGAGCGCCGTGCGGGTTAGTGTGCCTCCACCGCCGCAAATCCGTGAAGCATCGCTGACAATTCTCAAGGCATTGAACTGGCACGGAGTCGCGATGGTGGAATTTCGCCACGTGGAGGGAGAGGCTCCGGTATTCCTCGAAGTCAACGGCCGTTTTTGGCATTCTTTGGCGCTGGCACGCTATTCGGGAGTCGATTTCCCCGCGCTCCTCGCCAGAATGGCGGAACAAAGCGACATAGAACCAGTGAATGGATATCTGGTCGGAGTGCGATGCCGATGGTTCTTGGGCGACTTGCGTCACCTTGTGGAAGTTTGGCGGGGCGCACCCATGGGCTATCCGGGAACTTATCCGGGCCGGTTCTCGACGCTTGCAGCTGTGCTTACCCCGGTGCCCGGAACCTTCCACGATCTCTTTACCTGGGATGATCCCCTGCCGGAGTTGGGAGACTGGATAAATTTCAGCCGCCGCATCTTTACTCAGAGATCAGCAGAGAGATCGGCGGATCCGGCTACACGTGGGAGTGACGGACAAATCCGCTTAGAATGAAACTCATGCTGAAAGGCTCGCTGCACGTTCACAGCACTTACTCTGACGGGGAATTTACCCTGGCGGAGTTAAGGCGCGTGTTTCTATCGGAGGAATGCAGATTCGTATGCATGTCGGATCACGCCGAATACTTTGACGAAGTGAAGGTGAAATCTTATCGCGACGAGTGCCAAGCGCTTTCTGATGAAGACTTCTTTTTCGTTCCCGGACTGGAATATCGATGCGAACGAGAGATGCACATTCTCGGATACGGAGCCACTGCGGCGGCGGATAGCGGGGATCCGCAAACCGTCATCGCGCACATCGATTCGCAAAGTGCGGTTTCAGTGATTGCGCACCCGAAGGATGAGTTCTTCGAATGGATCGAGAGCTTCGAGAAGCTGCCGCAAGGTATAGAAACGTGGAATACCAAATATGACGGTCGTCACGCGCCGCGGCCCAGCACTTTTGGGTTGTTGCAAAGATTGCGAGAGCGGCAACCTCACATGCACGCCTTCTACGGTCAAGATCTCCATTGGAGAAAACAGTTTCGCGGACTATTTGTGCAATTAGAATGTGCCGGACCGCAACCATTCCATATTCTTCGAGCCCTGGCTGACGGAAATTACGCGGGGCAAAAGGGCGAACTTTCGCTTCCGTCGTCGGGCGTCTTGCCGCAAAATTTGCTCGACGACTTCAAAGCGGCACACCGCAAATCGCAAGGCCGGTGGCGCCTCGTGAAGAGGGGTAAGGAGACTTTGGATCGCATGGGAATCAAGGTCCCAGACTCGTTGAAAGCGCAATTGCGAAGAATTTTTTGAGCGCAGTCGGCCGCGACGTCACATTCCAATTTTTTGCTTAATCGAAACGAATATGGAACTCCAACCCCGCCCCAGCGAGGGTTTATGATGGAGCGCCATGCCGAGCAGGGAGAAACTCTCACCCACGTTGATTCGCGTGTTGGTATTGCTCGGCCTTTCCATTTTCATCAACTATATTGACCGCGCCAACCTCTCGGTCGCGGCCCCACTGCTGAAAGGCGAACTGGACCTTTCCCCTTCCCAGCTGGGAATTCTGCTTTCCTCTTTCTTCTGGACGTATGCCTGCATGCAGGTTCTTGCGGGCTGGCTGGTTGATCGCTTCGAGGTAAAGTGGGTTTTCGCTCTCGGCTTTTTCGTATGGTCGGCTGCCACCGCTCTTACCGGCATCGTGCACACGTTTACCATGTTGCTGGCCATACGCGTGGTCCTGGGTATCGGAGAGTCAATCGCCTATCCCTCATATTCGAAAATCTTTGCCAGTCATTTCGTGGAGCGTCAGCGGGGCGTTGCGAACTCCGTTATAGGAGTGGGTCAATCTTTGGGACCCGCGTTTGGCATTTTCTTCGGCGGAACCATGGTGGCGCATTTTGGATGGAGGCCTTTCTTCATTGGCCTCGGTCTTATTGGGCTCTTCTGGCTGCCTCCCTGGTTTCAATGGATGCCGCGTACGCCGAACTTCGGTACGCTTCACATGAAACAGGGTCCCGGGCTTTGGGAAATTATCACCCAACGATCATCGTGGGGGACTTGGGTCGGCCATTTCTGCATGAATTATCCTCTGTATTTTCTCCTTACCTGGCTGCCTTACTACCTGGTAAGTGAGCGGCACTTTTCTTTGGAAGTCATGTCCCGGATCGCCGGCGCGACGTTTGTAATGTCGGCATTATCGTGCCTAACCTGCGGCCGCCTCTCGGACCGTTGGATTTCCGCCGGCGCCACGGCCACGCGTATCCGCACGACGTTCGTGGTTCTTGGTTTGACTTGTACCGGACTTTTCCTGTCCGGTTGTGCGGCAGCGCCTGCGAGTCTACTGGTCGTGCTCTTACTCTTGGCAGGCGCGTCGATGGGGATGACAAGTTCGAACTTATTTGCGGTATCGCAGACGCTGGCCGGACCATACGCTGCCGGCCGATGGATGGGCATCGAGAACTTCGTGGCTAATCTGGCAGGTGTGGTAGCACCAGCGCTGACCGGATTTCTGCTCGGCCGCACCGGGCACTTTTATTGGGCTTTCTTGATCACTGCGGCGGTTGCCGGGGTGGGGGCGCTCCAATGGATCTTCGTGGTCGGTCCGGTTGAGCCGGTGACCTGGAAGGCCCAAGTTAAGGGCACTTTTCCGGAACGTGTATCGTCGATCGAGGGAACCGCAATTTAGGCTATCAGGCTCGATATCTGA
>Ga0210403_10006011_pt1 | contig 10221 bp, 9 predicted proteins | sample IncBWC19MmetaG_FD_150863 | JGI IMG/M metagenome (GOLD analysis project Ga0210403, IMG submission 150863) | Forest soil microbial communities from Barre Woods Harvard Forest LTER site, Petersham, Massachusetts, United States - Inc-BW-C-19-M | ecosystem: Environmental > Terrestrial > Soil >... | reverse complement strand
TTTACGCGGTGATTTGCGAAGAACTGGGTTTCCTCGGCGCGGTTTTCGTGATCACGCTGTTTGCAGTTTACGGATGGCGGGGAATGCGCGCGGCGTTCAATGCTCCGGACAGGTTCGGCAGCATGCTGGCTCTGGGCGTGACCGCGATGGTGATTTTTCAGTCGCTGATTAATTTTGCGGTGGTGCTCGGGATGATGCCTACAAAAGGAATTCCGCTGCCGTTCGTGAGCTACGGAGGCTCGAGCCTGCTGGTGATGCTGCTGGCCACCGGCGTGCTCCTGAACATTTCGCAGCAAGCCGGAACTCATTCGAGTTCGCGGGCTTGAGGGCGGATGGCGTGAAACTCCTGATTGCGGGCGGCGGCACCGGCGGGCATGTCTTCCCGGCGATCGCGATTGCGCGGGAGTGGTTGGCGAGAGGAGCGGACAGGGAAGTGGTGCTGGTGGGAACACAACGCGGGATTGAAATGAAGCTGGTGCCACAAGCGGGGCTCCCGCTGGAGACGATTCGCGTGGCAGGCTTGAAAGGAAAGGGCGGAACAGCGCTGTTGAAGAATCTGGCGATACTCGGATCAGGATTGGCAGACTCGTTCGGTGTTTTGAAACGGCACAAGCCCGATGTCGCGTTTGGTGTCGGCGGTTATGCCGCGGGGCCGATGCTGCTGGCAAGCTGGCTGCGTGGAATCCCCAACGTCATTTTCGAGCCCAATGCGGAACCCGGCTTCACCAATCGAGTGGTCGCGCGATTTGCGAAACGCATCGCCACGGGTTACGAAGTGACCGCAAAAGCGTGGGGAGAGAAGGCCAAGCTGACGGGCTGCCCCGTGCGGCCGGAATTTTTTGCCATCGAGCCGCGCAAGCCGGAAAGGCCGTTACATCTTCTGATCACCGGCGGAAGCCAGGGCGCACTGCCGGTGAATCGCGCGTTCGTGGATGCAATGGATTTGCTAGCCACGCGAAAAAATGAAATGCAGATTGTGCACCAGACCGGCGAACGCGATTATAATGCGGTAAGGACCGCGTACGCGCGGCGCGAAATTCTCGCGGAGGTGATTCCTTTCCTCGCGAACATGGCGGACCGCTTCGCTTGGGCCGACCTGCTGGTCTGCCGGGCCGGAGCGATCACTGCCGCGGAGGTAGCCGCGGCGGGCCGAGCGGCGATTTTCATTCCGTTCGGGCGCGCCACAGACAGCCACCAGTTGCGCAACGCGCAGGCCATGGCCGGCGCGCAGGCAGGGCGGCTGATCATGGAAACGGAACTGACCGGAGAACGATTGGCGCGCGAGATTTTCTCCCTCCTCGACCAGCCCCGGGAGATTGAAACGCTTTCCACGAACGCGCGGAGCCTTGCCTATCCGCATGCGGCAAGCGACATAGTGAATTTAATCGAAGCAGCGACGCGGCGGCGCAGCGAAGGGGAAGGTTCGAGGCCATGATGGTATCGTTTCGAAATTTTCAACGCATTCACCTTGTCGGAATTGGTGGCATCGGCATGAGTGGAATCGCCGAGGTGCTGCTGACGCTGGGGTATTCGGTTTCCGGCTCCGACCTGAAGCCATCGACTATCACGGAGCGCCTTCAGAATCTGGGCGCCACAATTTTTGAAGGCCATCAAGCCGCTAACGTCGAAGGCGCGCATGTGGTGGTGATTTCTTCCGCGGTGAAAACCGACAATCCTGAAGTGGTGGAAGCGCACAAGCGGAAAATTCCGGTGATTCCGCGCGCGGAAATGCTGGCGGAGTTGATGCGCCTGAAGTACGGCATCGCGGTTGCCGGGGCGCACGGGAAAACGACGACGACTTCCATGGCGGCATCGATCCTCGCGGCAGCGCATCTCGATCCGACGTTCGTAATTGGCGGCAAGGTGAATCAAGCGGGGACCACCGCGCGCGTGGGACGCGGCGAATATTTTGTGGTGGAAGCGGATGAGAGCGACCGCAGCTTCCTGATGTTCGCGCCGGTGGTGGCGGTGGTGACGACGATCGACCGCGAACACCTCGACCAATATTCCTCACTCGAAGATATTCAAGACGCATTCATCCAGTTTGTGAACCGCGTACCGTTTTATGGCGCCGCCGTTCTGTGTCTCGACGAGCCGAACGTGCAGGCGATTATTCCGGATGTGAAGCGGCCCATCATTACCTATGGCACTTCTCCGCAAGCGGATCTGGTGATCAGCGACGTGGAAACACGCGGATTGGGCGCCGAATTTCGGCTGACGTATAAAGGCGAAGATTTGGGAATGTTTTTGTTGCCGCATCCTCCGGGGATTCACAACGTCCGCAATGCAGCGGCCGCCGCGGCCGTGGCGCTCTATCTGAATGTTGCCAGCGACCTGATTCGCGAAGGGCTTGCGAAATTCGCCGGCGTCGGGCGGCGATTCGATATCAAGGGCGTGGTGAACGACATAACGGTGGTAGACGACTACGGGCATCACCCGGTGGAGATTCGCGCAACGCTGAAAGCCGCGCGGGGTTGCCAATTCAATCGCTTGCTGGCGCTCTTTCAGCCCCACCGCTACTCGCGAACGCAGCACTTGTGGGATGAATTTGTGCGCGCCTTCAACGAAGCCGACATTCTGGCGCTGGTGGATGTCTACGCCGCGGGAGAAGCGCCTGTGCCCGGCATCACGAGCGAAGCCCTGGCTAACAGCATTCGCGAGGCAGGACACAAAAACGTCCAGTATTTTCGCTCGATGCAGGATGCGATCGAGTATTTGCTCCGCGAAGCACGCGCCGGCGATGCAATCATGACCATCGGTGCGGGAAACGTCAGCCGCGCGAGCAGTGAACTGATGGTGCTGCTCGGAACCGAGTTGCGTGTGGAGGACCGGACCCGACATGCGGATTGAGGACCCCAAAATCCTGGCGGCACTTCCGGAGTTGGGCACGCAACTCCGGCGCGGCGTTTCGCTGGCCGAACTGACCTCGCTCGGAATCGGCGGCACCACGGATTTGCTGCGCATTCAGAAGCACGATGCTATCCCGGGCTTGCTGAAACTGCTCGACGAGTACAAAGTGCCGCACAAATTCCTGGGAGGTGGCTCGAACTTGCTGGTGGTGGATGGTGAGTTGCCGTTCGTGGTTCTCCAACTTGCAAAAGGCGAACCGGAAATCTCGTTGGATGGAAGTATCGCTACGGTGGACGCGGCTGCAGACCTTGGTCGCACGGTGACGTTCTGCGCGAAAAATAATCTGGGCGGCATGGAAGGTCTGATCGGCGTGCCCGGGACGGTCGGCGGAGCGCTGCGCATGAACGCCGGCGCTTACGGCACGCAGATTGGATCCTACGTGCGGGAAGTGAAGGTCTACCGGGCGGCAGAACGAAAATTAGAGACGCTTCACGGCGAACAAATTTGCTTCGAATACCGGCACACTTCTTTTGCGCCCGATGATATGATGCTGGCAGTGAAGCTGGAACTTCCCTCCAAACCGTACCCTGAAATTCTCCAAGGCATTCGCATCTGCAATGAAAAGCGCCGTTCGAGCCAGCCACTCGGGCAGAAGAGCGCCGGTTGCATTTTCAAGAATCCGCCGGGCGGCTCCGCCGGGCGCATGATCGACGAACTGGGACTAAAAGGTTTTTCGCATGGCGACGCGCGGGTCAGCGACCGCCACGCGAATTTCTTCGTAAACGCGGGGCAAGCCTCGGCGGCCGACATGCTGGCGCTGATCGCGGATGTGCGCGAGCGCGTGCAGCAAGCTTACGGGGTCACCCTGGAAAACGAGGTGGTGGTTTGGAACGCGTAAAACCCATCCAACGCAACGCCTCTGCCGGGGCGGCAGACCAGGAATCCTACCGGCCGGATCTGATCACCGACGAGGAGCCGAAGTATCTTCGCCGGCAGAAGCCGGTGGACATTCGCAGGAAGAAGCTCGGCGGCAAAACCTGGCCGTTTTATCGGCGCGTGTTTGTATGGTCAGTCGTGGGTGGAGCACTGGCCACGACAGGATATTTTGCCGCGCGCTATGCGCTCTATTCGCCGCAGATGCTGCTGGTGAAACCGGACCAGATTAGCGTCAGCGGGAATCACATCGTCGCCCCCGAGGAAATCCAAAAGCTTTTTGTGCGCGACCGCGACCACAGCGTGCTGCGGATTCCGCTCGAAACACGGCGCGGGCAGATCCAGGAAATTCCCTGGGTCGAAGAAGTCAGCGTTCAGCGCATTTTGCCGAACCGCCTGCGCGTGGAAATCACCGAGCGTACGCCAGTGGCATTTTTCCGCAACGGCAACGAACTAACGCTGATCGATGGGCACGGAGTGCTTCTGGAACGCCCCGAAGGTGAAGACTTTCATTTCCCGATCGTCACCGGCATGTCGGAAAATTTGGCGCGGGAAGAACGCGAAAAGCGCATGCAGGTCTATCAGGAATTCATGAAGAACATCGAGCTGGTGAAACCCGGCTCCTCTGAGCGTGTCAGCGAGGCCGACCTCGGCAATCCGCGCGATTTGTGCGCCGTGCTGACGGGATTCGGCAGCGATGGAAACGCCCCGGCAATCACTGTTCATTTCGGTCAAGGCGATTTCACCGGCAAGTACCGGACGCTGGTGGACAACTTCACGCAGTGGCAGGCGAATGCCGGGCCCGTACACGCGATTGATCTTCGTTATTCGAGGCAGGTGGTGGTGAACCCCGACACCAGCGCACCTGTGGCAAGAGCAAAATAGAAAGCAGGAGAGCGTTTTGGCAAAGAAAGACAAATATCTCGTCGGGCTGGATATCGGCAGTACAAAAACGTGCGTGCTGCTGGCGGAAATCGAGAATGAGCAGTTACGCTTCCTAGGGCTGGGAGCGGCGGAATCTAAGGGACTGCGCAAAGGGTTGATCGTCAATCTGGACTCGACGGTAAGTTCCATCCGCCGGGCGGTGGAAGAAGCCGAAGGTGTTGCCAATATCCCCATCGAATCGGCGGTGATTGGCGTGGCGGGAAGCCACGTGCGCGGCGTCAACAGCCGCGGCGGCATCTCGCTGGGAAATCGTTCGCGCGACGTGGAGCGCGATGACGTTCGCCGGGCCATTGATGCGGCGCGCAGCATCGCCATGCCGGAAGACCGCGAAGTCTTGCACGTGCTTCCTCATGAATTCCTGGTGGACGCGCAGGACGGCATTCGCGATCCCATCGGCATGATCGGGCAACGGCTGGAAGCAAACGTCCACGTGGTTACCTCCTCGATGGCGGCGACGCAAAACCTCATCACTGCCGCGAACAAGGCCGGGATTCTGATCAACGACACGGTACTGGAGCCGCTCGCTTCGGCAGAAGCCTGCCTGACGCCAGACGAAAAAGAGATGGGCTGCTGCATCCTGGACATCGGAGGCGGCACGACGGACCTGGCCATCTTCGGCGGCGGCGTGGTTCGCCATACCGGAACGATTGCCATCGGCGGTGATCACTTTACGAACGACCTGGCGGTCGGCCTGCGTACGCCGATTCCCGAAGCCGAAAAGATCAAGCATCGCCACGCCTGCGCCTGGGCAGAGATTCTCCACCACGACGGGGCAATCGAAATCGCCAGCGTGGGTGATCGTCCCCCGCGCACAATTTTTGCCCGGAACCTGACGGAAATTATCGAGCCACGCGCGCAGGAACTGTTGGCCATGATCCGCGATGACCTGCGACGTGCCGGATTGGAACGGCAGATCCCGGCGGGATTCGTTTTGACGGGTGGTGGCGCTCAATTGAATGGATTCGGCGAACTGGCGGAACACGTCTTCCAGTTGCCGGTGCGTCTCGGCGAGCCGCGCGGAATCATGGACATGCCGGAATCGGTCGCGAGGCCCGATTACGCAACCGTCGTTGGGCTGGTGTTGCACGCGGCGAAGACCCGCCGCACCAACTCGCAAAAAGGAAACACGTTTGTTGCAAAGCTGAAATCGATGTTTGCGGGAGCCTAAGCCGGACGGGTTAAAACGGGATTAGAGGGCGCTGAGGGCAAGAGGGTAAGCGAAGTGCAGGGGTAAAAGCATCGACTGGCCGGCCTGTTTTCCACAGGCCTGGAAAAGTCTATGTGGAATCAGGGGAATACGAGTTCTATAAAGGATTGCAACCAGCCGGACAGGGGGAGATGTATGACAGCGAAAGACGCAGGTATCCGGATGAGCTTCAGCGAGGAACTGCAGCCCGCGAAGATCAAGGTGATTGGTGTGGGCGGTGGCGGATGCAATGCGGTCAATCGCATGATCCGCGCCAAGGTCGAAGGCGTGGAATTCATCACGGCCAATACCGACCTGCAGGCGCTGAAGATGTCGCAAGCGCCGGTGAAGTTGCAGTTGGGCGCGAAGCTGACCAAGGGCTTGGGCGCGGGAGCGAACCCGGAGATTGGCCGTAAGGCTGCGCTCGAAGACACGGACAAGATTATTGAAGCCCTCGAAGGCGCGGACATGATTTTCATTACTTCCGGCCTCGGCGGAGGAACGGGCAGCGGCGCGGCACCCGTGGTGGCTTCGCTCGCGAGCGAGTTGGGAGCGTTGAGCGTTGCTGTGGTGACGAAGCCGTTTGCGTTCGAAGGCAAGCGGCGCATGCTGCAGGCCGAGCAGGCGCTGCAGGACCTGATCGGCGTTGTGGACACCGTCATCGTGATTCCCAATGAGCGGCTGATGGAAACCGTTGAGCGCGGCACCAGCTTTTTTGATGCTTTCCGCATCGCTGACGATATTCTGCGCCAGGCGGTGCAGGGCATTTCAGACATCATCACTGTGCCGGGTATCATCAATCGCGACTTTGCCGACGTGAAGGCCATCATGCATGGACAGGGCTACGCGGTGATGGGCACAGCGGTGGCGACCGGCGCGAGCCGCGCAGTCGATGCGGCGAATCGCGCGATTGCGAGTCCGTTGCTCGAAGACAATTCCATTCAGGGCGCGCAGGGCATCCTCATCAATATTTGCGGAAGCTCGTCGCTCTCGCTGCATGAAGTCCATGAAGCGTCCAGCGTCATCCAGAAAGCAGCGCACGAAAACGCAAACATTATCTTCGGCGCGGTGATGGACGATAACATGAAGGACGCGGTGAAGATCACCGTAATCGCTGCGGGATTCAAGGAAGCCGGGAAGAAGCAGGCACCTTCGAAACAGACCGTACTGCCGAGAACATGGAAGGCCGGGCGGGAAAATCCGCAACAGCACGAACTGCCACAAGCGCCGCCTAGCGTTGTGCATCAAGTGGCCCAAAACGTCCGTGAAGTTTCGCCCGAAGTGCCGAAAGACGATCTGGATGTGCCGACATTCCTCCGCCGGCAAGCACAGAAGGCCTGAGCCGGAATACAGTTCGACGTTTCGCAGGGCACGCAACGGCGTGCCCTTTTTTTTCTGGGGCTACGTTTGAAGTTTCGCGACGCAGTCTCGCACCGCGGCTTCGAAAGTCGCGACGTCGGTGCTGGCGTAGGGAATCACTCCGCCCAGGCCAGTATGCATTTCTTGCGCGCCTGTCGCACGGGCCACTTCGGCGATATTCCCCGGATGCAGGCCACCGCCGGGGAGAATCGTGAGGCGATTCCCAGCAAGCTGGATTAAAGATCGAAGAACTGATGCGCCAGTTTGGGCGTCGGCAGCGCCTCCGGAAGTCAGGACGCGCTGCGCGCCCGTAACGACGACGTCCTCTAATGCCGCGGCGATATCTTTTGTCGCATCGAACGCCCGGTGAAACGTCACGTGCATCGGCGATGCGATTGCGACGAGTTCGGCAGTCCGTTGTTTGTCAATCGATCCATCCGGCAGCAACAGGCCAAGAACGACACTCTGCACCGTTTCATCACCGATTGCATCGATTTCTTCCTTCATCTCCGCAAATTCGCTTGAGTTGTAGACGAAATTTCCTGCGCGGGGTCTTACCAGCGCGTTGATGGGAATGTTCACTGCCGCCCGTACCTGGCGAATTAACTCCAGGCTGGGAGTCAATCCTCCCACGTCCAGATTCGCGCACAATTCCAGGCGATTTGCTCCGGCGCGTTCCGCGGCCATCGCACGCGCTAAAGAATCCACCGCAATTTCCAGCAACAAACCCGTGGGCATAGATCGAATCATTGATGCAGCGTGGCAGGAGGAAACTGCATCCGCAGCAACGCATTGCACCATCTTACGGGAGGACCAATCTTGCTTCCCTGAAAAATGTGACGCGGTATCCTCCCGGGTCACACCTTGTGTTAGGCTGCTCGCGGAGTCGGCGGGTCTCATCCCACCATCAAACCTTCGGGGACGATCCAGATAAGGAGGCCGAGCATGAAGACACCCGGACACATTCTCCTAGCAAGCCTCATAGTGATTGCCATCGGCGGCTGCGAGAAGCCATACCACCAACCCGAGGAGCGCTACGTTCTCGTCACCGCCAATGTGAACCTGCCGTACTGGCAGGAGGCGCAAGCCGGGCTGACGGATATCGGCAAGACCGCGGGTGTTAAAGTAGAGATGGTCGGACCGGCCACGCTTTCGCCCAGCGAAGAGCTAAGCGAGTTTCAAAAGGTGGTGGCGCAAAATCCTGCTGGCATCATGGTTTCGGCCAGCGACCCGGCCTTGTTCAAGGAATCCATCAACAAAGCGGTGCTGCAGGGAATCCCGGTAATCTGCATGGATTCGGACTCCCCTGAATCCCGCCGGGTGCTGTTCATCGGGACGGATAATTTCCGCGCCGGACAAAAAAGCGCGAAGCGGATGGTGGACCTGCTCGCCGGGCAAGGCCGAATCGTTCTGATCGGCCTGCCGGGCCAGTTCAACACAGAGGAGCGCGTCCGCGGAGTGAACGACGTGCTGAAGAGCTATCCGGGAATCAAAATTGTGGCAACCATCGACGACCACGGTGATCCGCGGGCCGCGTATGACGGCATTTCCGACCTGCTCCAGAAGAAGAAGGAGAAGATCGACGGAATTATTTGTCTTGAAGCTTCGGGCGGGCCGGGTGCGGCCGATGTGCTGCACCTGCTGGACATGACCGGGAAGATCAAGATAGTGGCGTTCGATAAAGATCCGCAAACACTGGATGCAATCGAGCGAGGGTGGATCACTGCCTCGGTGGTGCAGAAGCCCTACCTCATGGCGTTTTATGGAGTGAGACTCCTGGACGATCTGCATCACAACGTTGTTCACGAATTCAAGGACTGGGCGACCGCGCCGACAGCTCCGCTGCCGACGTTTGTAGATACCGGAACGGCCGTCATCGACTCCACAAACCTCGCAACATTTCGAAAAGCCCTGGCGGAGCACCCCAAGCCAGTTATCTGAAAAGCGATCCAACGTTTCTGATCGTTCAAGAAGCCGGTCTGACGGACTAGTCCGGCATATCGCGCGCGTGCGAATGGAATCGAAACTCTGTGATTTGTCGTGGAGAACGTCATTCAACGGCAAAAGGCAAGGCCGTCCTACAGGAGCCGCCTTGTAGCGCTCACTCGCGTTGCGGCAGCACTGCGTAGCGCGCAATCACGAAGCCCATGGCGCCGCCAAAGAACACGTCGGCGGGGAAATGGTCACTGCGGGTAATGCGAGAGAACGAGATCGCGCCGGCCAGTCCGTAGGCGACGAACGGCACCCAGCGGTGTGAACGGTACCTGCGTGCGATTACTGTCGCCACCGCCATCGCGCCCATAGCATGGAGGGAGTAGAACCCACCCGAGTGAAATGGATTGTGAGTTCCTTGGAAGAAGCTGTCGGAGTAAGGGCCATTGCCGCTGTAGCTGACGGGTTCCCTCCGGCCCGTGATGGCCTTGAACGGAAGATCCACAAGGAAGCCGTCGGCAAAGGCTTCGCCCGCAAGAAGCGCCGTCTCCTGCGCGTAAGAATCCTTGCGAATCCAGCCAATGCCATACATGGCCGCGGGGACCGCCGCGATGAACGCACCTGTGTTGGTGCTGCTGAAGACACGATTGAAACCGCTGAAGCTGGTGGTGTTTCGAAACGGCGGGGCGGAGTAGGGATCCGAAGCGACAAATCCCGTCGTCACGCCGACAATGCCGATGGTCGGCCAGATGTGCTTGCCCTTGGCGAGCTTCGTGGGGAACAACCAGATATCTTTCTGGTCGGCCAAAATATTCCCCGGCAATTGCCGAAGCGACACGCTGCGGCCAATGTCTGAGCAGCACGTGGAAGTCCCGGGGTGGGGATTGGTCGAGGATGTTTCCGGTGTGTCGGGTTGTTCCTGTGCTACCAGAGGCAGGGAACTGAACAGACTAGTCGCAAAAGCAAGTAAAACGAAGCGACCGAGCCTCGCGCGAGAATCCATTCCACGATTTTAG
>Ga0210403_10006010_pt1 | contig 10223 bp, 9 predicted proteins | sample IncBWC19MmetaG_FD_150863 | JGI IMG/M metagenome (GOLD analysis project Ga0210403, IMG submission 150863) | Forest soil microbial communities from Barre Woods Harvard Forest LTER site, Petersham, Massachusetts, United States - Inc-BW-C-19-M | ecosystem: Environmental > Terrestrial > Soil >... | reverse complement strand
TTGTCGCCGCGGATGCAGAAGAAGGCGTGATGGTTGACATAGTCGTCGCCGCGGTCGAGGCGGTTGAACGAGCCGACGATATTGGTCTTCTCCCCGGCATAGAACTCGTCGGAGCAGCGGAAGCCGAGCATCTCCCGATACCAGCCGAGCGTCTTGTCGAAATTCTTCGACATTATGACGAAATGGCCGAACCGCTTGATGTGCGACGGGCCCTGCTCGATGCGGAACAACTCGCCCTTGCGGCGGTATTTGTTGTCGCCGGAATTGACCGGGGGACGCTTGACCGGGATTGGATCCAGCATCTCCATGCCATAGACGACCTCGACCTGGTATCCGTCGGGATCTGTCAAGCGCACACGCTTCCCGCCGCCGGGTTCGTCGATGTTTTCGATCGGCGAGGCGCCGGCGACCCGGGAGATTTTCTCGAGGTCCTCCAGGCTCGCCGCATGGACGGCGATGCCGACGTAACGGGGCTCGCCAAGTTCGGTGACATGGATGTGATGCGGCGCATCGGTGCCGCGCATGTAAAGGGCGTTCCTCGTCCGGTCGGCGCGGACCATGCCGAAATCCGTCAGGAACTCCTCTTGCTTGTCGAGATCGGGCGAGCGCAGGCGCCCATAAGCGAGGTCGAAGGCTTTGATCGCAGGCATGAAATCCTCCCAAAAGGAACTATTGGCGGAGTTTAGAACATTTCCACGGACCGTGCCAACGGATCGGTCACATACCGAGACAGGCGCGCCGGACGCGCGGGACCTGATAGCTTAAGGGGTGCCGGTGAGCGCGAGCCTTTGCACTGAGAAAACCTTGCTCATCCCAAAGGCGTCATAACCAGGGGGCGACATGACCGAAAGTTTCGAGCCGCGTCAGCACCACTATCCCGAACGCCGCTATTTCGAGGATCTCGCAGTCGGCGAGCGCTTCTACATCCCGAGCCGGACGATGACCGAGGGGCACTTCGCCGCCTTCCAGACTCTCTCAGGCGACAATCACCCGATTCACTACGATGTCGAATATTGCCGCGAGCGCGGCCACCCGGGGCTGCTGGCGCATGGCTTCCAGATCCTTTGTTTCACCGCCGCGGGGGCCAGCAGCTTTGCGCTTGCGATCGGCGACGCGCTGATCGCTCTCACCGAGCAATCTTCGAAGTTCCTGAAGCCGGTCTATCCGGGAGACACGCTCTACCCGATGCTCGAGATTACGGCGCTGACGCCTCAGCGCTCGACCGGCGTCGTCACCCTTGGGGCTACGGTGCACAATCAGCGAGGCGAACTCGTGCTCTCCGGCGAGCAGAAAATATTGCTGCGCAAGCGCGGCAGCGAAGTCAGTGGCGCTCAATCACCGCGGCCAGCAGATCTGCGGCGCGCCGGCACTGCTCACGGCTGACATCGAGATGGGTGACGGCGCGCACGGTGCGCTTGCCAAAAGCGGAAACCCGCACTTCCGCCTCCTCGGCGCGCGCGACGATCGTTGCGGCGTCCGGCGCGCTTTCTTCCATACGAAAAATGACGATGTTGCTCTGCACTGTCGCGAGATCCAGGCGGACACCCCGCAAACCCGCCAGCCGTTCCGCCAACAGGCGCGCGTTTGCGTGGTCGTCGACGAGCCGGGAGAAATTGTGGTCGAGCGCATAGAGGCCAGCGGCGGCGAGAATGCCGGATTGGCGCATCGCGCCGCCGAACATGCGCCGCGCCCGCCGGGCCCGCACGATCCCGGCGTAACGGCCGGCGATCAGACTCCCGACCGGACAGCCGAGCCCTTTCGATAGCGCGACCGAGACGAAGTCGAACGGCGCCGCGAGCTCGGCCAAATTGTGACCCGACGCCGCGGCGGTGTTGAACAAGCGCGCGCCGTCGAGATAGCTGGCAAGGCCGAGTTCCCGCGCCGTTTCGCAGATCGCGACGGCTTCGGCTTGCGGGAACACGACGCCGCCGCCGCGATTGTGGGTGTTCTCGATCGCCACCAAGGTCGTCGGCGGGAATACGATATGGCCGGGAGGCTTGCAGGCCGCGCGCAGATCGGCGACGGTGAACAGCCCGTCCTGGCCGACAACCGTGAACTGGACGCCGGAGTTTGCCGCGGCAGCGCCGGATTCGTGCCACACGATATGCGCCTCGTCACCGACGACGACGTCGTCGCCCGGACGCGTCAGGATTTTGAGGGCGATCTGGTTCGCCATCGTGCCGCTCGGCACAAAAAGCGCCGCCTCCTTGCCGAGCAATTCGGCGATCCGCTCCTGCAGCCGGTTGACCGACGGGTCCTCGCCGTACTGGTCGTCGCCGACCGGCGCCGCCGCCATCGCCTGGCGCATGGCCGGCGATGGAAGGGTGACCGTGTCGGAACGAAGGTCGATGCGCTCCATAATGCGGCAATCCTACTTCAGCTTGTCGGCGACCTTTTGGATGCCCGCATTGGCGCAAGCCTCGTCCTTCTCGCCGCCGGGAGCACCGCTTACGCCGATCGCGCCGATGACCTCGTTGCCGGCCTTGATCGGCACCCCGCCGCCGAGAGCGATAGTCCCCTCGGTGTCCTTGAGGCCGGCCACTGCCGGATCCGTCAGAACCCGTTTGGCCCAGTCGGCGGAAGGCTGCCTGAAGGTGACCGAGGTAAACGCCTTGCGGCGGCTGGTGACGATCGTGTGCGGACCCGCGCCATCGTCGCGGAACGCTGCTTTAACGAGGCCGTCGCGATCGAGCACCGTCGCGCTGACGTGGTACCCGTCGGCCCGGCATTTCTCCAGAGCCCCTTGAGCGATGGCGTGTGCCATGTCGAGCGACAGCGCCTTTTCGGTGACGACCTCCTGTGCGACAGCGGGAACGGCTGCGACCGCGGCCGGAAGCGCCAGGGAGAAGACGAGGCGAGCGAAGGGCATACAGAGATCCAGGCAGTCGGCGAGCACGGCTCGGATCACCGGCATAGCCTCTGCCGGGGGTGGGGTCAATGCACCGACACTGCGAGCCTGACAGAGGCATGGCGCAGGCACCCCAACCCTTCCCCGCGAGCCCCCGCAAGGGGAGAGTGGGAAGGAAGGGGGCTACTACTTGGCAGACGAGAAGAGTGGCTCGACTAACGTTTTGCGGCGATCGCGTCGGATGCCGTTAGCCGCAAATTCGCGGGCGCGACGTGCCGGAAGTGGCGAGTACGGATCACCTGGAGGACTCTCATTTTTGCGCCGCTGTGTCGGTCATCAGAAGATCTTGAAACCTAAGCCGGCGAAGCCGGAACCAAACAGGCTAAAATAGCCGCAGGAGACGCGGGAAGCAGGAGGGGAGGTTGAGGCAGCCGCTGACGGAGCGTTACCGCCGCCGATCTCGGCGCCTAGACCGACTACGCCGATCAAACTGCCCGAGATGGCGCTTCCGCCCTGCGCGCCAAAAGCGAGGATCTGATAGTCGCCGCTGGCCGGCACCGAGAAGTCGACAAGACCTCCGGAATAGGTGAAGTCGAACGGCATAGCGCGTGCGGCCGACACCGATGAGGCGAACCCCAGAACTGCTATCCCAGCCAGCAGCTTCATTTGATATCTCCCCGACGCCCCGCAGGAAGGGGCGCCCACCTTGGTGTAATGCCGCTTACCGGTATCTGAATTGCCGCAGAAGTTTAGGTCAAGAGCAATCGAGTTAATAATTTCTGGAAACGAATAGCTGCGATTAAAAGATAAGGATTTTATTAGTTAACGAAGGTAACGAATGATGAGAGCGCTGCCGTCTCATTTTTCACTGACGTTATTTGACCGAGGCGGACGGATGTCGGCCGATACGTGCTGGCTGATAGCATGCGCAATATCTGCGGCCGGCTTGGTCCCAGTGACAACCGTATCGACCTCTCGGCTCCGCATTTGGAACACATCAGCCGATCGCAACGATCGAGAACGGTGGGTCTAGGCGCCATGTCACTTTGCCTGCTCGGTGGGATCGGGCTCGACCCGATGGCTGCAGTCTCGGCACTACGACGCTGGCGACCCGCCCGACGCCGTCTTGGTGGCGGTAGCTCGCCGGCGGCAGTGAAGTTCGAGAATGTCCGTCATTTTGGATCACGCATCAGCAGCTCAGCGTAGATAAAGCTGCGACGATCAGTCGACGATGCAAGGGCGCTCCTCCTTCAGCGGACTGAGGCCAAGTTCTATTCGCGTCGCCTTGCGTTACTCACACGGATATCATTGACGTTTTGGCATGAATCTGCTAGCTTCGAGTTTCCGTTGATGCGGGCTGTCGCGGTGAGAGGGACCGGTATTGCGCGAGGCCGTGGCGTCCGTCATCGCCCCTTCCGGCCGACAGCTGGCAGAGCGAGCACGCCCGCCCCGACGAGGGCGGACAGCACCGAACCGACGAGGACACCCAACCGCGTCGGCGCTTCGCGGTCGGTTTCGCCGAAGGCGAGCGTGCCGATGAACAGGCTCATCGTGAAGCCGATGCCGGTCAGAATACTGGTGCCGTAGAGGGCGAGCCAGTTGGCGCCGTCCGGCAGCTGCGCCCAACCGCGGCGAATCACCGCCGCGGCGGCGCCAAAAACACCGACCTGCTTGCCGAGAAACAGGCCCGCGGTAATGCCGAGTGGGACCGGCTCGACGATCGACGACAATGACAGATCGGTGAAAGACAGCCCGGCATTGGCGAAGCCGAAGAGCGGCAGGACCCCGAACCCCACCCATGGGGCGAGCTCGTGTTCGATCCGAATAAGCGGCGATCCTTGGTCAGGCTGCCCCTTGAAGGGAATCGCCAAGGCGAGCGCAACCCCGGCCAGCGTCGCATGAACGCCGGATTTCAGTACGAACACCCACAACACAATGCCGATGAGCACGTACCAGATAACCCGCTGCACGCCAGCGAGGTTGAGCGCCGCCAGAGTAGCGAGCGCGGCCAGTGCGACATCCAACGAGACCCAGGAAAGTTCCTCGGTGTAGAAGACAGCGATGACCACGATGGCGCCGAGATCGTCGATGATCGCGAGCGCGGTCAGAAACAGCTTGAGAGAGGGCGCGATCCGGCTGCCGAACAGCGCCATTACCCCCAGCGAGAACGCGATATCGGTTTCGCAAGGGATCGCCCAGCCGGTTATTGCGCCCGGCTCGTTCCGTGTCAGGGCGAGATAGATCAGAGCCGGCACGGTCATGCCACCGATCGCCGCGACGGCCGGGAGGATTGCGCGTCTCCGATCGGACCGCTCGCCCGCCAGCACCTCGCGCTTTATTTCGAGGCCGACGAGAAGAAAGAATATCGCCATCAGCCCATCGTTGATCCACAGCAGCATGGGCTTGTCGATGCCGAATCCGTCGATCCGCACCGAGCCGTGCACGCTGAGCAGCAAGTTATAGAATTCGGCCAAGGGCGAGTTGGCGAGCGCGAGGGCCAGGGCCGAAGCCAGCATCAGCACGACGCCGCTCGCCGCTTCGTGCCGAAACAGCCGTTGCAACATTCCAACACGCATGACTTTTCCCAAATCCGTGTCTTGGCCTCGATGACGGGAGGCAGTTAAGGTTACCCCGAACGCACCGAGGGGCGAACATGGACAATGGCATCGCGGGCATCGACCACGTCATTGTCGGGGTTCGCGATCTCGAACGAGCGCGGCTGGAATGGGGCCGGCTCGGTTTTACGTTGTCGCCCCGTGGCCGCCATATCGGACAAGGAACGGCGAATTATTGCATCATGTTTGTGTCCGACTATGTCGAACTCCTCGGCATCGTCGATCCGAACGATTTTGTTCAGCGGCTCGACGGTTTTTTGGCGCAACGCGAGGGGTTGATGGCGGCCGCGTTTGCGCCAGCCGGCGCCCCTGAGCAGGCTCGCGCGGCACTGCTCGGGCGCGAGCTTCACCCCTCCGAGCCGCGGCCGCTCGGCCGCCAGCTCGAGCTCCCGGAGGGCGCCGTTGTGCCGCGCTTCAGCTTGATGTCGCTGCCGGCGGACGAGACGCCGGGGCTCGACTGTTTTATCTGCACCCATCTGACGCCGGAGCTGATGCGGCGTCCCGAATGGTTGCATCATCCGAACGGCGCTCTCGGTTTGAAGGGCATCCATGTACTGGTCGAGAATACGGCTGCGCTGCTGGAGCCTTATGACCGGCTCTTCGGCATACAGCAGGTGACCACCACCGATGCGGTCGCGAGCGTTCATGTCGGGCCGCACCGGATCGTGTTCAGCACGCCGGACGACTTCTCCACCATGTATCCGGCCCTCGACGTCGGGTCGGATTTCCCGCTGCCCGGGATCGTCTCGGTCGAATTCGGGGTCGCACGGCGCGAAGATACCGCCGATTACCTGACCCGGCGGCAGGTCTCGTTCGAAGAATTGCCGGACGGCAGCCTCGTCGTGCCGGCACGCGAAGCGAGCGGCGCGATCGTCTTCTTTTCCTAGAGGCACCGATTATCAGCACGTTACCTAGCCACAAGCCGACCTGGCACCGCGTTACCGACTTCGTTTTGTGCGGCCTCTTGATCGTGGCGTGGGGGAAAGCCGCAGCCGCCGAGAAGCCCGCGCAATCAGTCGCGCGGCGCGATGCGGCCGCCGAGGCCGCCACCTATGAGCGCTGCATGAAGCTGGCCCGGCAAAACCCCGACGAGGCCCGCAGCCTGGCGCAGAGCTGGCACGAGCGCGGCGGCGCGCATCCGGCAGATCATTGCGCCGCCGTCGCACTGATCGGGCTGAAGCAATATAAGGAGGCGGCGCTTCGTCTCGAAGCGCTGGCGCAGGCGATGACGACGGCGCCGGCCGGATTGCGCGCCGAGGTGCTCGACCAGGCTGGGCAGGCCTGGGGCTTGGCCGGCGATCCGGTGCGGGCTTACGCGGCGGCCGGAGCGGCCGTTGCCCTGGAACCGAAAGATCCCGACCTGCTGATCGACCGGGCGCAAGCGGCCGCCGGGGTCGGATATTACGACAAGGCGGTAGCCGATCTCGATCATGTTCTGAAGGCAGACCCGTCGCGCGTCGACGCGCTGATCTACCGCGCCTCGGCAAACCGCGCCCTGGATCGGCTCGACCCTGCGCTCGCCGATGTCGAGAAGGCAATAGCGCGAGCGCCGAATTCCGCACCGGCGCTGCTGGAACGCGGCAATATCCGCCGCCTGAAGGGCGACGACGAGGGAGCCCGCCAAGATTGGGAGCGAGTCGGCCAAGTGGCCCCCGGCAGCCAAGCAGACATGGCTGCCAAGGCCAACATCGAACACGTTCAATCAAACGGGGAGGCCGAGCCAGGGAGATCACGTTGATCCCCATGAACTTCCCTTCACTTATTACTAAGCGTCTTTCTCTAGTGTCGTGGCGTGGTGATACACGACCGCCTCCAAAGGGGACGTTTCCGCGCCAGCCGACGCCCGTCGTTAGCCGCGATTGGTCTGCTCGTCGTCATCGCCATCACGGTCGGCTTGGCCGTTTGGGATCCACGCGAAGAAGGGGTTCGCGGCCACGTCGATGGACTGGGGCACATCGTCTCGTCCCATCCGCTGCGCGATTTCCCCTTCGTCGTTACAGTCTCGGCGGCGGAAGAGGCAGTGCTTGCGAACTGGGGGCGCCAATCGCTGTTGATGGCGCTCGGCATGGTTTGCATGGCGATCGGTTTTGGGTTGCTATGTCGGGCACTGGTGGCGCGCTCCCGCTCGCTCGAGCGCTCCGAGGCGACATTGCGCGATAGCGAAGCTAGGTGTCGCGATTTCGCTCTGACCTCATCCGATTGGTTCTGGGAAACCGATGAGAAGCATCGGTTCACGTATCTGTCCGATCACATACGCGCGTTTGGTCAGGACCCACAGACTCGCATTGGCCGAACCCGCACTGACTTGGCAGTCGACATCGTGAGTGAACCGGCCAAGTGGGAGGAACATCTGGCGCTTCTGGACCGGCACGAGCCGTTCCGTGACTTCATCTATAAACGCAAGATCGGCGACGACCCTGAACGCGTGATTTCCGTTGGCGGCAACCCCTTCTTTGATGAGGCACGGCGGTTTCTCGGCTACCGAGGAACAGCTCGCGACATCACAGAAAAGGTTCTGGCCGAACAGGCCGTGCACGAAGCAAAGGCCGCCGCTGAGGCCGCCAATGTCGCCAAATCGCAGTTCCTCGCCAATATGAGCCATGAACTGCGCACACCCCTCAACGCGATCCTCGGCTTCTCCGAGGTGCTAGAGACCGGGATTGGCGGGCCGCTCCAGTCGCGGCAGGCCGAATATGTCGGTCTCATTCGCCAGAGCGGCGAGCATCTTCTGCACCTGATCAACGAGATTCTCGATCTGGCGCGGATCGACGCCGGTAAGCTGGATCTGCACGAAGAAGTGCTGGAGCCCGGCAGGCTGATCGATGGCGCCATAGCCCTCGTCAAGGATCGTGCTGCCGCCGGCTTGCTCAAATTGGTCGCCGACATTGAAGAAGACATGCCCCCGCTGATGGGCGACCGGACGCGTTTGGCGGAGATTCTGCTCAACCTGCTGTCGAACGCGATCAAATTCACCGAGCTTGGCGGGGCGATCAACGTCCTCGTGCGGCGCACAGAAGAGGGCGGCGTCGCATTCGTCGTGCGGGACAACGGCCGCGGGATGACAGAGGCCGAGGTCGAAATAGCCCTTGAGCGGTTTGGCCAAGTCGATGGGGGACTTGCCCGTCGACATGAAGGCACTGGTCTGGGACTGCCGCTCGCTCGAAAGCTGGCCGAGCTCCACGGCGGCTCGTTGGCGCTAAAGAGCGAGCCGGGGCGCGGCACGACGGCAACGGTGATTCTGCCACCGTCGAGGGTTCTTTCAGCGGAGCCGGCGGCGGCGGGACGCGATGACCGATTTGGCGAGCCTCGGGAATTCGTCCCGGATACCCACTGCATTCTGGATTAAAGGGCGATTAGCAGATCGGGTTCGGAGAGGGGCAGAGGGTACCCTTTGACGAGTCCGCTGCGTTGCCGTGACGCAGACCGAACGCCGAATCACCTCGCAAAGCAGCCGATTGCAATGGCAATATCGGAACGGCGAAGGCAGACCGCGCCGACAGGCTGAGGATACGAACGGTCGACTCGATTCAATAATTCATGAGTTGCTGCAAGTTTGAGCATCCGAATAGGCGGCGTTTTATTGCCGCAGGCCTTGCGACGCTAGGGAGCGGCACCGGGTTGGCCGGACCGTTGTCTAGCGGTGCTGCAGAGATCTTGGCATTGCGCAAGCTGGCGACGGAAAAGGGGCTGCTCTACGGGACCACGATTTCGGCCAGACAGATTTCTCGAGATCCCCGCTTTGCCGATCTCGTGCTGCAGCAAACGGGGTTGGTCGTCGCGGAGAACGACATGAAATGGCAGGTCATGAACCGCGGCGCGCGCGGCGATGACGATTACGGTCCTGCCGACACGGTCGCGGCTTTTGCGCTCGAAAACGACCTCGCGCTGCGCGGGCACAATCTGCTCTGGTACCACCGCACACCGAACTGGTTTTTTGACTTGGACAGCCCGCAGGAGATCGAGAGTGCGATCGTCGAGCGCATACGGCGGCTGGCCGGCCGCTACCGCGGGAGGGTGCACAGCTGGGATGTCGTCAACGAACCGATCGAGCCCAAGGACGGGAGGCCGGACGGTCTGCGCACCGAGGTTTTCCTTGAAATGTTCGGGCCGGACTATCTCGACCTTGCCTATCGGACGGCACGCGAGACCGATCCCGCCGCCCGCCTCGTCGTCAACGAATACGATCTCGAGCTCGACACGCCGGAACAGGAAGCGCGCCGCACAGCGCTGATCAACCTGCTCGAGCGGATGCGGCGGTCCGGGACCCCCGTCGACGCCGTCGGGGTCCAAGCCCACCTTTCCTGCGCCGGGGGACCGCCCTTTTCCCCACCCCGGCTGCGCCGATTTCTGGCCCAACTGGCAGATCTCGGTCTGACGATCCAGATCACCGAGCTCGACGTTACCGACGAAAACGCGCCGGCAGAGGAAGCGGTTCGCGACCGATTGGTAGCCGATGCCTACAGCCGCTTCCTCGATACTGCGCTCGACGAACCGGCGGTTAAAGTAGTGGTGACCTGGGGACTGTCGGATCGTCACAGCTGGATCGTTCGGAAAGAGACCAATGAATCAAAGTGGCGTGCCGATGGCATGCCGTCGCGGCCGTTGCCTTTTGATGCCGATTTAAAACCCAAACCTGCCTTCGACGCGATTGCGCAAGCCTTCGCGCACGCGCCGCAGCGGCTGGCCGGGTAGTCCATGCCGCCCGTCAGCGGTTGCGGGAGCTAATCGACGGCGAACACCCAGACCGAGCCGCCTTGCGG
>Ga0210403_10006008_pt1 | contig 10224 bp, 5 predicted proteins | sample IncBWC19MmetaG_FD_150863 | JGI IMG/M metagenome (GOLD analysis project Ga0210403, IMG submission 150863) | Forest soil microbial communities from Barre Woods Harvard Forest LTER site, Petersham, Massachusetts, United States - Inc-BW-C-19-M | ecosystem: Environmental > Terrestrial > Soil >... | reverse complement strand
CGCCCTGGAAAAATGAGCCGAGCAGATCCTTGCGCTCGCTCGTCGAAAGCAAATTGCGCGTAACCGGTTGTGGCAACGAAATCTCAAACACGCCAAAGAGATTCAGGGCGAACACGAGCACAATCACGCTCAAGGCGAGGACGAAGTAAGGATTCGTGAACTGAAAACCACCCCAGGTTACATCACGCCCAGCGCCTTTAAGTGCGATCAGTAGGACCGCCAGCGCGACGAACCACGCAAAAATTCCAATGGTGAACGCAATGCCGCTGCGAAAAATTTTCTGACGGCCCTGTCCCGCCTGTTGGACAAAGCCGAAAATCTTGAGTGAGATCACCGGCAATACGCACGGCATCAAATTCAAAATGATCCCACCGAGAAACCCAAAGAGCAGAAACATGAAAATTCCGTGCGCCGGCGTCGACCGGGGCCCCGAAACAGGCGGCGCACCCGTGATCTGCCACGCCGCGCGATCATCGCCGTTCGGCTGCTGCGCAAACACCACGAGACCCGTCAGCGACAACAGATTCTTCGGCGCCGAGTCAAGCGGAATGCGAAACACAATTTCATTGTTATTACGCGATTGAACCGCGGGATGCCCAACAATCGTCTCCTGCTCCGGCAACGGAAAGAAATCGACTGCCGGATATTTCGCCAAAGTCTCGCCCGTAATTTTCAAGCGAAGATCGGATCCAACCCTGCTCCAATCGGCGCGCGCCACATCGGGTCCCGGCCAGTTTTGCGATAGCAAACGCCGATAACGCGCGAAAACGTCCGCGTTCGCCGGTTGGTTTGTTGATGCTACAGGTAAATCCAACTGCAATGTGGCGCTGCCGGGAATGCAAATCTTCTCGCACACGAGCCAATTCGCTTCGGTGGAAGGTTTTCCTGACAAACCGTCGAGCTTCGACGGCGGCGTGATTTCCTGCATCAGCAGGACTTCATTTTCGTAGCCGTACGTTTCGATATCGCCAGGATCGATGGTTTTCAGCGGAATCGGCCATTGGATCTCGCCGGTTTTCCAGCCAGGCGGTAGTTTCCATTTCAATTCTGTTGGAAGCCCGGCGTCACCGGAAAATTTCCAATAGGTGTGCCAGCCCGGAGCCATTTGCAAGAGCAGACCGACGGTAAACCGCTTCCCAGGCACAACTGCGTTTGTGTCGGCAAGAAGCTCTGCCCTAACGAGCTGCTTTCCCTGGTACGTCTGGGCGTGACCATGCGAGGCAATGGCAAACATCAGCCAACAGAGCGGCGAAAGTACAGCAAGCCTTGAGGCAAGTCTCATATGATTAGATAACATTCGGCGATCTATACAGCAATGAGTCACCTGTAGCCCTTCGCTGGCCGAAGCGTGAGGTCGATGTTGCTATTCCAAGTTGGGGCCGCGTGGCCCATAAGGCGACGACTAGAGAAGCGCGTGATCTACGGGACTACAAAAATTTTGTCGGTCCAAGGATCCTTTACCTTTGTCCCGGTCGTGTAACCGCTCACATCAACGTATCTACCGCTGGAATCAAATGGACTGAACACATATCCGGGTTTGCCGGGCACCGCTTTGGCTGTTGGGAACGCCGTCGAGGTGGAGGACGTTTGCGACGGCGGCGATGGCTTTGCCACGGGCTCCGTCTTTTCCGTCTGAGCGACACGCGGAGACGTTCTGGCTGGCTTTGGAGTTCTGGACATTTCGGCTTCTGGCCTGCGTTGCGGCGCCGATACTACCTGCGTTGATGCAGCGGGGTGACCAGGCTCCGTCACATCGGATTCAATTGCATCTGTCGTGCCCACCATGGTCGGCTCGTTGCTGTGACGTCGCAGAGCATAATGCACGGGCGCGGTCGCAACACGGTAGGACCCGACGGCAACGTCGCGCGTAACATGATACGAACTGACCGCCACGTGACGCGTGGTTCCGCATCCGGCGAATAACACGGCCAGAAATAACAAAGCTCGTTCCAACGTTTTCATTGCCTTTCTAGATGTATCCTCATTGTGATCTGTTCAATCATTTAGACGCGCTAAATCCCAATCAGAGTTCATTTCCCCTGTCATCGCTTCGACCAGCAATGGATGTGGCGGACAACCATAGCACAAAAGAGATTGCCTGACAGCGGAGCCCTGGGCCTCCGAGTCTGCCAGGCAAATCCTTCCTCTACTTGCTCCTCGAAGTGCGTAATAGCGGTTCATTTTGTACTTCGAAGAGCGCGCGCTGGGTGAGCGTGTTTCTTGATAAATTTTTATACTGGATGGTCGACTCTTGTCGCATTTTGCCTAACGCGCGGGCGCGGACTAACCTTCGCCAATGAGATCGCTCCAGAGCGAAGTCGAGCAACGCGGCACGCGTATTTTTGAGCTGGTCGATAAACATCCCGAGCGACTTTTCAGCAAGGCCCGATTTTATCAGCGCCTAATGGCGCTCTCGATGCACGACGAGCGGTTCAAGACGCAACTGTTTCGCTTTGTCGCCGTTCTGCCGTCACTGCGCCGGTCAAGTGAGATTATTCAGCATCTCGAAGAATATTTCAGCGATGGCAACGATGGTTTCCACCCGCTCGTTGGTGTGGGGGTTCGTGTGGCGCGCCTGGTCCCGTGGATAAGCGCTCCACTCTTACGATGGAATGTTTCCGAAACGGCTCGCCAGTTTATTGCCGGACGAAATCCGGATGAAGTCATAGCGACATTGCGCAAGCGGCAGGCACAAAAAATCGGCTTCACCGTGGATGTCTTGGGCGAAGCTGTTGTGAGCGAGGCCGAGGCGGATAAATATGCAGCGCGTTACGCGGATTTACTGGAGAAACTGGCGCGCGAAACAAGAGACTGGACCGACCCGCTCGGAAAAAACGCGGAGCTTTTCCCGGTTGTAAATATGTCGGTCAAAATCTCTGCTCTGTATTCGCAAATGAGTCCGGCTGCTCCGGCGGATGCGATCGCCAATCTCGGCTTCAAACTCCGGCCGCTTCTCCGCCGCGCGCGCGAGCTAGGCGCATTTATCAATTTCGACATGGAGAGTTACGCCCTCAAAAATACGACTCTCGAGCTGTTCAAAACCATTTTGACCGAGGCGGAGTTCAAAGATTGGCCGCATGCCGGGATTGTCATCCAGGCCTATTTGCGAGATTCAGAGGACGACTTGCGTGACTTGATCGAGTCGGGCCGTGCACGCGGCACTCGCTTCGCAGTCCGACTGGTGAAAGGCGCATATTGGGATTACGAGATAACGAAATCGGGCCAGAACGGATCGAATCCTCCGGTCTTTCTTCAGAAGCCCGAGAGCGACGCAAATTTCGAAAAGCTCACGCGCGTGCTTATTGAAAATGAATCTATCGTTACCGCTGCGTTCGGATCGCATAATGTTCGCAGCATCGCGCACGCGCAGGCGGTTGCGGACGAGCTGGGGATCGATCGCAGCCGCTTCGAGTTTCAATTGCTTTACGGTATGGCCGGCCCGATCAAACGCGCCCTGGTGGAAATGGGCTATCGCGTTCGCGAATACTGTCCGATCGGTGAATTGCTGCCGGGCATGGCGTATCTCGTTAGGCGCCTGCTCGAGAACACGTCGAACGAAGGGTTTTTGCGGGCAAAATTTGCCGAGAACGTGCCGGCGAAAGAATTGCTGCGCGATCCAAGAGAGCTGATCAATCCCACTGTAGCCGGGATCGATGACCCCGGCGGGCTAGGTGGATCGAATCAGAAAAATGGCGCTTCACTTCACGCAACAGCTGGCGATAGTTTCCGAAACGCACCGCTTGTGAGTTTCGTTTACAAAGACAGCCAGGACAAAATGCAGAGCGCGTTACGCGAGATGCGGAAGCGCTTCGGCGAAAAACATCCGTTGTACATCGGAGGGGAAAAGATTTGGACGGATAATTTGACGCCCTCAGTTAATCCAGCCGAGCCGACCGAGATTGTCGGCTACGGAACGGAAGCTGGAGTCGACGAAGCCGAGCGTGCCGTTAAAGCTGCGCGGACGGCATTCGAAAAATGGAGATGGACGCCGTTCGAAGAGCGGGCGCAGTTGCTGGACCGCGCGGCCGACATCTTGGAGCGCAGGCGCTACGAGCTCTCGGCAGTAGAAGTTTTCGAAGTCGGCAAGCCATGGTCTGAAGCCGACGCCGATATCCGCGAAGCAATCGATTTCTGCAGGTTCTATGCACTGCAAATGCGACGACTCGGACGCCCCAAACTCACGCAACAGGTCCCGGGCGAAGAGAGTTATCATCATTATTGGCCGCGTGGCGTCGCCTTCGTAATCGCGCCGTGGAATTTTCCGGTCGCAATTCTCTGCGGCATGGCGTCGGCCGGAGTTGTTACCGGAAACGCCGTGATTATGAAACCGTCCGAGCAGTCGATTATCTGCGGCGCCATGCTCATGCAGGTTTTCGAGGAAGCAGGCGTTCCGCCGGGCGTGTTGAATTTTTTGTCGGGGCACGGCTCCGTGGTCGGAGCGCATTTGGTCGATCACAAGGATGTCGATTTAATCGCGTTCACCGGCTCACGCGAGGTCGGATTGAAAATTTGGGAATCGGCTGGGATCACCCGCCCTGGTCAACGCGAGCTGAAGCGGGTGATTTGTGAGATGGGCGGAAAAAACGCGATGATCGTTGATGCGGACGCAGATATTGATGAGACGATCATGTATTCAATTTATTCCGCGTTCGGTTTTCAGGGGCAAAAGTGTTCGGCGCTGTCGCGCTTGATTCTGCTCGAGGAAAATTACGATCGCGTGATGGAACGTTTAATTCCGGCCGCAGCCAGTTTGCGAATCGGCAATCCGGAGCAACCAGGCATTATGGTCGGCCCGGTCATCGATGAACCTGCGTACCGCCGCATTTTGGAATACATCGAGACCGGAAAAAAAGAGGCTACACTCGCTTATCAAGCAAAGGAAGTTCCGCCGCATGGATATTTTATTCCGCCGACGATTTTCACCGACGTAAAACCGAATATGCGCATCGCGCGCGAAGAAATTTTCGGCCCCGTGCTGAGCGTTTTAAAAGTGCGCGATCTCGATACAGCACTCGAAGTCGCAAATGGAACCGACTACGCGTTGACCGGCGGCTTTTTCTCGCGCAGCCCCGACAACATCGAACGGGTGAAAGCGCGATTGGAAGCCGGCAACGTTTATATCAATCGCTCGTGCACGGGCGCCATTGTTGGCCGGCATCCGTTTGGGGGATTCAAAATGAGCGGCAGCGGCACCAAGGCCGGTGGCGAAGATTATCTTCTGCAATTCCTGGTTCCGCGTGTCGTGACGGAAAATACCAGCCGGCACGGCTTCGCTCCGGAACAGTCTCCCGAGTACCGCGACGAATTTCTCTGGCCCAAACCGCGGCACTAACCGCTCGGAATAGCCGCGCGATCAATTCAGCGGCCGCGTTTTGTTGAGCAACTTCACAACCGTGACGATCATGTAGAGCACCGGCCAGGCCGAAGTGAGAACGATCACCGCAAAAGCCGCCATTTCCCTGGCTCGTTCGCGCGCCGCTTCAAGACGGTATTCGCGTCCCAAATTGTAGAGATTCCTAAACTCCGATCCATCTTCTCCGTCGGAAGACCAGAAACGGCCGTGCCATTGACTGAACCCGGAGTGATAAAAATAGTCCGTCTGCGGAAAGCGTCCCTTACCGCCGGTGGAAGGACTCCTCGGTTTCATAGACTCTGACCGACAACTGACTTGGAACCACCAACACAATACCACGTTCAAAAAATCAATCAGCCTGAAAAAATAACTTTCCGGATCGCAGGGAGACTGCGAAAAACTCGAAAGACAAAGATGAAAACGGCGTTCTATAGCGCTGGCAAGCTGCTGGTGAGACTAGTGTTTGGTTGTATCACTCGTACTCGCGTGCTCGGGTGCGAGCATCCGAGGCGCGCCGGTGGATTTTTGCTGGCGGCGAATCACATCAGCCATTTCGATCCGTTTCTCATCGGCCTGGCGGTCAGGCGGAAAATCGATTGGATGACCATGGCCGAATTTTTTCGGCCGCCTCTGCTGGGAGTGTTCCTGCACTCGATCGACGCGTTTCCGGCAGAGCGGGACCGCGCTGACCTGAAAACAATCCGCACCGCGATCGAACGGCTAAAAAACGGACGTGTCGTCGGCATTTTTCCGGAGGGCGGCATACGCGACGGAGCGCGCTCGCTGCTCGAAGGTGCGCCGCTCCGGCCGGGCACCGCCACACTCGCGCAGATTGCCGATGTTCCTGTCGTACCGTGCGTAATTCTCGGTACGGATCGCTTTTATTCCAAAAACCAGTGGTTGCCGTTCCGGCGAACGCCAGTGTGGATCGCGTTTGGGAAGCCGATTTCATGTTTTGCCGAGTTGCAAAAATCTCAGGCGCGCGAACGAATCGAATCCGAACTGGCTGCCGCTTGCAAAAATCTCTACGCTGAATTGCGCGAAAAATTTCGCCTCACGACGGACGATCTGCCGCATTCGCCCCGAGAGCGCTCTGGAGCGGAGCGGGATGCCGCCGATTTGCAAAGAGCACACACGTCTTTACGCTCCAAAGTTCGCCGAGTAAGAACGACACCTGTCGATTCGCTTCTCTGCGCATCGATCAATTGGCTTCATCGACGCCACCCCCTGAATGGGAACAGTCGACAAGAGATGGAGCGTTACCTAACCGCATGCGAGCGGCTCTCGCCGCAGGAATATTATGTCCCTCCGCAAGCGATCGGTAGCAACGGTGCCTCCGATTCAAAGCCGGAGGTGGATGGCATACGCGACTCACGTATGGCAACACTGTCATGGTGCAGCCCGATCGAAACAGCTTTTGCAGCAAACAATACCGCGCGCGTGGATTTTTTCCGAAGGGATGCGCGCACATGGACCGGAGCGCCAACAGTGTTGCTGCTGCACTCACTGATGTCATCCAGTCCAACCGGCTATTACCGTTGGGCAGAGAAGTTCAATGAACTCGGCTGGAACGCATGTTTTGTTCATTTGCCATATCACTTTTCGCGTGTCCCGACTGGTTACTGGAACGGCGAACTAGCGATCACACCGGATTTGGTTCGCAACGCGGAAGGACTGCGTCAGGGCGTAATCGAGCTGCGGCAAATAATGGAAACATTGCGAAAACAGGGGTGCCGTGAGTTTAGCGTGCTGGCCACCAGTTACGGGGGATGGATTGGCGCGCTGCTGACGCTCGTGGAGAGTGATTTCCGATTCGTGGCGTTAATGTCTCCGATCGTAAATGTTGAGCACGCGATCTGGCAAAGCCCTGCTGCACGGCGTCTTCGGCGCGAACTAGTGGAGGCAAATGTCGAGCCGTCGCTCGTTGCGCGGCATTTTCATCTCAGCTCGCCTGTGCACGGCCGGCCGCTGTGTGATCCCGCGCGGATTCTGTTTGTCACAGGCGAATTCGATTCAATTGCTCCACCAGAAGAAATCGAGACGATCCAACAGACATGGCGGGGCTCGGAACTGTTACGCGTGCGGCAGGGACACTTCGGCTATAGGATGATGCCGGAAACGATCGCGCGGCTGAAAGAGCGCGGCGATTTATAGCTCTCGAATCAAATTCGATGAGCCCTGTTTCCATTAACACCTCGGTTCGGCCAGGTCCTGCGCCGATACGCAACCGCAATAAGCCGTTCAAACCTTTAACGCTTAGCCGCGAGATAGCACCGCGCTAAAGCACCGTGTTAATGAGGGTCACCGGATTCCGATAAATTCCAAACTTGGCCCAAGCCCCCTGAAGGCCGCCTCGGCAAGCGCTTTATGTCCTTCTACGGACGCATGCCACCCATCGATTGGATGGAGCAATTCCGCGCGGCTGAGGTCCGTGGTCGCCAACGCGTCAGAATATCGCAACTGAATGTGTTCGGTCTTCCGGACGACGTGACGATTCAAGTGTTCCACCATTGCGCGCAGTTCTTCGTTCGCAATTGCCGCAAGCCGAATCAAGTTGCCCCGGTAAGGCGGATGAAAAGAAACGAAATATTTGTAAGTCGTTTCCAAGTGTGGATACAGCGTTCTATCCGATTCTCGAAGACGCTCGGCTGCCTCTCGACCTTTGAAATACGATTTAAAATTGATTAGTCCGAAAACCACAATCGCTACTCGATGTTGCTGAATGCGTGCGCCCCAAAGCAGTCGTCGCAGTTCGCGGGTGTAATTTTGCCGGAATCTTTTGCTCAGGCGTTTTAATCGCTCTTCCGGTCTATCCATCTCATGCGGCGGGCAACGCCATGCCCAATCCACATTGTTGTGCCCGATGCAAATTAAGATCAGATCGGGAAACCGGCGCGCTCGCAGCAATTGACGGATCTGCCCCGAAAAATTGTGTGTTCCGAGGAGGCGGCGGAAGAGATTTTGTCGGGCATGTTTATCATCTACGAGCGCACCAATCCCGGCGTACTCGATCGCGACAAAAGGCGTAATTGCCTCCAGTCCTTTCAAAACACTGCAAAGACCCGGAGCAGCGTCGAAGTGAAGAAACCAATTTTTGCCGCGGCCAGTGCGCGCACGCCAGAACGTCCCCCACCGCGATGAAATGTAGACGTTCATGCAGACGCTATCGCCGAGCATGGCAACATGCGGAAGCCGCGCAATCAACTCCGCTCGCGTAATCTCACCGCTTTGGTAAGAAACATAATGAGAATGAAACGATGACCTAGGTTCAGCAATCCGTTCCAGGAAATTCGGGCTGACAAACCAAGCAGATTTCATTTCGCAGCGAGACAGCCAACGTGACTCACTCAAGCCAATTCATCGCCTCAAGTAACCGCCGAAACTGCGGATCGTCCGTGGAAAGCGCCGGGAGCCATTCGCCAATCAGTTCACGTTTCCACCATGCTTTATCGCCAATTGGCGTAAACCGATAACGAAAGAGTCGCGCTCGAATGTAATGCGGCGGCGCGTCAGGGAACGGATTATTCGCAAGCAGCGAAAGCGTGCCACGGTCATTGTGCAGAAGCTTCCAGACAAAATGCAGCGTCCACGGATACTCCGCAGGCGAAGCCATCGCTGCGAACCAGATTTGCCAGTCGATTCGCGGCTGATACGGCGCGACGAATGGCGGGGGACGATTCGGATCACCTGGCTTGGCCTTGAACTCGTACTCCTTCCATCGCGTGTCGCCAGTAATCAGCGCGTCGTCTGTGCCTTCAAAAACAATTTCGTCGCGTTCGCGGCCCACTGTGCCGAATGCGCCGTAAGTGTTCACAAGATCAAGCGGATCATAGGAGTAATTCATCAATTGCCGGCCGGAGGCGAGATTGAGGACGGTCGGTGTGCTAAGCCAGGCAACCAATATCGATAAGGCGACACCGGTCGCGTTGTTGATACGCGACCGCTGCGATTCCTGAGCCGCGCGTTCCGCGCGTCTGACGAGGGCTCCCGGCAAAAAACGGCGAAGGAAAGTGTCATCAAAGCACGCGAGAAACGGAATAATGGTGAGGTAATTGAGGAACGAAAGGTTGCCGCTGATGATGAGGAAGATCTGAAATGTAACGAGCAACACGCCCGCGATGTGTCGTGCCATTCGCGGACCAAACGAGAACCATGGCACGACTAGTTCAATGAAATGGTTCCATGCCGTCTCGAATTTCAGCAGCGAATGCGGCGAAAAATGTAGATACCGGCTGATCGGGTTCGGGATCGGCTGGGTCTCGTAATGATAGTAAAGACAGGTGAGATCGCGCCAGCACGGGTCGCCGCGCAATTTGATCAAGCCTGCGCCGATCATGATGCGAAATCCGAGCCATCGAAAAAGCCAGATAACCAGGATCGGCGGCCTGCTCTTTGGAAAAGGCCGAGCATCGAGCAGCGGACAAAGAAAGATGGACAGGAAACCGGTTTCGAGCAGTTGAATCTCCCAGCCGTAGCCGTACCAGATTTGCCCGATGTGCACGATCGACATGTACATCGCCCAGAGAAGCATGAGTAGGATTGCGTTCGCATACCCGCCCAGGACAACGAGCGACAGCGCGAAGCCGACCCAGGAGAAGATTGACAATGCGTTGTCGGAGATTCCGAACCAGAACAGTGTCGGAACCCGTACTATGCCGGCGCTTCGCGAACCGAGTTGCGTTTGAACGACGTGCAGAAAATCGCTGGCCGGAGTCAACGCGTGTTCGCCAATCAGCGGAACGAGCTGGTTCGCTGCGATCAAAAATGCGACTGCATAGACAAAGCCAAGCAGTCGCAGAATCACAAATCGCGTCAGCCAGTATGAATTTCCCAGTGCAAAAAACTTCTCGAGAACCCCTTCGCCGTTCATT
>Ga0210403_10006004_pt1 | contig 10227 bp, 5 predicted proteins | sample IncBWC19MmetaG_FD_150863 | JGI IMG/M metagenome (GOLD analysis project Ga0210403, IMG submission 150863) | Forest soil microbial communities from Barre Woods Harvard Forest LTER site, Petersham, Massachusetts, United States - Inc-BW-C-19-M | ecosystem: Environmental > Terrestrial > Soil >... | reverse complement strand
CGTCCCTGCCGATGCTCAACGCGAAGGTCTGGTCAATAGCGGCGGTTTTTTCTTTCGGATCGGTTCCCTCGACGTTTTCGCCGCGCTGTGTATCCATCGGATTGTAAAGAAAAGTATCCGCGCCGCTGCTAGACTGTTTTTCGGTTAAGGCGCCGGAGTGGAAGACTCCGTTTGCGTCACTGCTTTTTGAGTCGAGGTAAAGCGTTTTTGGATTCGCAACGAGTGCCTGAAAGCTGTCGGCGTATTTCCATTCGCCGTTCGCGCCGGAGTTGCCGGGGGCGAGCAAATAATACGCGACCTGATTTTTGAGGAATGCCGGTTTCGATCTGCCTTTCAGTGTCCAGTCGTACCACTGCCGATGCAGATCGTTGAGATCGAGAATTGCGCCCGCACCAAACTTTACACCTGCGACTTCATCGGTTGGTGTGCGCGTACCAGCGTGGTCCCACGGCCCAATGATTAGAAAATGTTTGGCGCGCGCTTCCGACGAAGCGTTTGCGAGATGATCCCGGTAGTAGGTCAACGCGCCTAACTCGTCCCCATCGTACTGACCCGTGATCGTGAGCACAGGCAGCGTGATTCTTTGGAACTGCTCGCGCGTCGGCAGCATCGCGTCGTAGTACGCTTCGGCCGTTGGGTGTCTAAGGGTGCGCTGAAAGTTGACGGACGGATTTCCGACGAACGAATCGAGCAATTTAAAAGCCAGGTGCTTCTTGTACGCGTCCAGGAATTTTGTGCGCCAGAATTTTTGATCACCGAAGAGATTGTCCTGTGCCGCGTGACCGCTTGTGAGCGTGAACCACTGCATGTCGTAAGTCATCCCGATGTTATTATAGGATGGGTAGTCGAGCCCCGGATGTGCGGCTGCCGCTGGAACGATCGTCGAGAGGTGAGACGGAAATTCTTTCGCCGTGGCCCATTGATCGAAACCCGCATACGAACCGCCCCACATCGCCACTTTGCCGTCACAGAATGGTTGTTTCGCCAGCCACTCGACTACCTCGTATCCGTCGCGCGGCTCATTTGCGAACGGCTCGAATTCGCCGCTGGAATTCCCGCGACCGCGGACATCCACGAGAGCAAACGCATAACCATGCGAGGCGAAGTAGGCGCCGCGGGCGTGGTAGGTGTCTGAGATGTACGGAGTAAGGGTGAAGATCACCGGTGTCTTTGACGCGGAGCCATCCGGCGTCTTGGGCAAATACAACGTAGCGTTCAGTTCGACCTTATCGCGCATTGGAATCTTGACGCCCCAGCGCAGATCGTAATCCGCAGGCGGTTGAGCCGGAAATGGCGTGGGAGTCGGAGACTGAGCAGCGAGGCAGGTGCCCAAGCCCAGGCACCACATCCAAGCGCAGATCGATACCTTCATATTTTGGGTAATTGAAGATGAAGCAGGCGAGCCAAACAAGGGATCTTTGTTGCAGCGAAAAGCGACGCGAGAACCCGGATCACTTTCATCGTTTGCAGGAAAGGCAGTTTGCGAGACGATAGCCCATGGCTCAGGGACTCTCGAAGCGAGCGCGCCCTCAAAAACACGCTGCTCGGGAAATGGACTGCCCTCACGAGGCAAGTTCATCGAAAACGGAACTGCTCTGCGCCGGGGCGGTCTTCGTTGTGGCGCTGCTGTTATACACGGTGACGCTCGCGCCGACGGTTACGCTCGTCGACAGCGGCGAATTGATCCTGGCCGCATGGGGGCTGGGAGTCGCGCATCCGCCGGGTGTTCCCCTCTGGGTGATGCTCGCTCACGTGGCATCGCTACTGCCGTTCGGAAATGTTGCGGTGCGGATCAATTTTTCCTCCGCGCTGTTCGCGGCGCTCGCCTGCGCGATGCTTACTCTTGTTGTGGCGGAGTTGCTAATCACGGCTTCCTCTTTTGCCACGCCTAAAGGAACGAGCAAGGCTGCGCAGCAGAGCAAAAAACGTGAGGATTTAACCGGCGGCGGGTTCTCGATATTCGCGCCGGCAGTCGGCGCGGGATTGCTGATGGCATTTTCCCGGACGCTTTGGTTCTATGCGACGATCACCGAGGTTTATGCTCTAAACGCCCTGCTCATCCTCGTCGTCTTCTTTCTGATGGTTCGCTGGCGCCGACGAATTTTTGAAACTCAAACAACTAAAGGCGGGCAAGTCACGATCCACGACAACTGGCTTTATACTGCCGCGGGCGTATTCGGGCTAGCCACGGGCGATCATCATGTCACGGTAGGGCTGACTCTTCCGGCCATCGCGGTGGTTGTTTACAGAACCCAGGGCCTGAAATTTTTTACGAGCCGACGACTTTTCTATGCTGCGCTAATTTCGATCGGTGGCTTGATCGCCGTTTACAGTTATTTGCCGTGGGCAGCGTCCCGCTCGCCCGTGATGAATTGGGGGAATCCACGTTCGCTCCAAGAAATCTGGTGGCACATCACCGGTCGTCAGTATCGCGTGTTCTTCGTTTTCTCGCCGGCGATAATGGGAGCGCAGTTTGTTGAATTTTGCCGAATGGCGTTGCGTGAATTTGGGTTTCCGTGGCTGCCTTTGACACCGTTTCTGGCGTTCGCCGGGTTCGCCAGCGCGTATAAACGCGACCGGACGGCTTTTTGGTTCCTCCTGTTGATTGTGATTGCCGATCTGGCTTACTGCCTCAGCTACGAGATTGCCGAGGATAAGGACGCATACTATTTGCCCGCATTCATTTCTGTCGCGATTGCTGCGGGGTTCGGCGTCCATTGGTTAATCCAGGTTGTTAGACACAGCAGTGCGCCTGTGGCGAAACCGTATCTTGTGGGTGCGATTGCCATTGCGCTGACAGCGGCGACAGCGTTCGCCGCGAATTGGCCGTTCAACAATCGAAGAAATTTCTTCATTGCGGAGGACTATGTTGAGAACCTGTTCAGCACGATTGCGCCCGATGGACTATTGCTGACACAAGACTGGCAGGTCGTATCCCCAATGTTCTATGCACAAGAAATCGAGCAACGCCGGCCCGATGTGAAGGTGGTGGACATCAATCTGCTACGCCGCTCATGGTATTTCGATTATCTGCAACATGCGCATCCCGGTTTAATTGATCGATCGCGCGAGAAAATCGATTCATACTTTGAACTCCTTAAACAATGGGAGCGCGATCCTGGATCTTTTGCCAGGAACGAGACGCTTACTCAGAGGATTAGCATGGCTTTCCTGGAGATGATTCAGTCAATGGTCAGGAATGAAATCAAGGTCGCTCCAGTTTACATAACCAATGATGTGTTGTCGGCCGACAAAACGAACGGCTACTTGACCCAATGGATCCCGCAGACCTATCAACTTGTCCCGCAAGGCCTGGTGTTCAATCTGGCCACCGATCAAAGCTTTCATGATTCGCCCGACCTGCAGCTCCGCACGCGTGGGTTAGCTGGCGAAACAGTGCGATTTGCTAGCGACGATGTAGTTAAGCTCAAGGTTTTGCCGGCTTACACGAGGATGCTGATCAATCGTGGGCGGTATCTGGCCTTGTTCAATCAACACGAGCGCGCCATTCTCGCTTTCAAAGAGGCGTTAGCTTTAGATCCGAATTTGGCCGCGGCGCAACAGGGACTCGCGGAGAGCACAGCGAAACTGCGAAATCCGTAGCACTGCTTCACGTTTTCGCATTCCTCTCTTGCCAGGCTCGCACCTTGCCTCTAAACGGACGCCATGAAAATCACGCGTAGTCTGGTTGTAGTTTTCTTATGTTTGGCGGTGCCGGCGCACGCGGCTGACGAATTAATAGCACTGAAGGCCGCGCGAATGTTCGATGGCAAATCGAACGCTCTCGTGCAGAACGGCGTGGTCGTCGTGCAGGGCGATAAGATTCTTGATGCAGGAAGCAATCTGCCAATCCCCAGCGCTGCACACGTGATCGACCTTGGCGACGCAACCCTTTGCCCAGGATTTATGGATGCCCACACGCATCTGACGCTCGATTTCTCCGGCGACTACAATCAGCGTCGGCTGAAAGAGGTCGACCTTAATGTCTCGGAACAGGCCATTATTGCCACCGCATATGCCCGCGCGACTGTTGAAGCAGGGTTCACGACTGTCCGCGACTTGGGCAGCCGTTTCGTTGGCAGCCGCGAGTTTGTCGATGTGGCGCTTCGGAATTCGATCAACAAAGGAGTAATCGTCGGGCCGCGAATGCTGGTAGCAACGAAAGGGATTGGAGCCACTGGAGGACACTTCGACCCCACGAGCGGCTTTCGCGATTTTTTGTTTGGACGCGAACCGGATTACACCGACGGCATTGCGGATGGCGCTGACGAAATCCGAAAGGCAGTGCGGTTTGAAGTAAAGAACGGCGCCGATGTAATCAAAGCCGCAGTATCCGGCGGCGTACTGTCACTCGCCGACGAGGTGGATACTCCGCAACTCACTCCGGCCGAAATGGCGGCGCTCGTGGATGAATCCCATCGGTTGCGCAAGAAAGTCGCCGTGCATTGCCACGGCGATCAGGCCGCGCGTGAGGCCATCGAAGCGGGCGTCGATTCGATTGAGCACGGCTCTTTTATGAAACTGGAAACACTGACGATGATGAAAAGGAAAGGAACATTTCTTACACCGACGCTTATGGCGACCGAATGGATCATGGGCAAAATCGACAATTATCCGCCCGCGCTGCAGGCGAAAGCAAAAGCGGCTGCAGCCGCTCGGTCCGATATGTTTCGGAATGCGGTGAAAATGGGCGTCAGAATTTCATTCGGGACCGACGCCGCGGTGTTTCCGCACGGACAAAATGCGAAGGAGTTTAAGTTGATGGTGGACCTGGGGATGAACCCGATCGAGGCATTGAAATCAGCTACCGGAAACGACGCCGAGCTTCTGGGGATCGGTCAAAAGGTCGGCACGCTGGAAAAAGGGAAACTGGCTGATGTCATTGCCGTGCCGGGCGATCCAACTGCGGATATCACGGCAACAGAGCGTGTTTTATTCGTGATGAAGGAAGGCAAAATCATTCGGCAGGGTCCTCCCGGAGGGCAAAAAACCGAAAACACTGCTTCACTGGATTTGGTCGCTCCAGCCGATTAATACACCTTGCAATTTGTTCACGTGAGACTTTGACAAACCAAAGATCGCCGCTACGTTTCGTGTCCCGCTCTCTGAATGTAGCGGCATAATTTAAGCAGGAGCCTCGTTGTAAAGCCAGCGACAGGCGTTTGAACTGCAGCCAGCAATGCAAATCAATCGAAGCAAACGTTATCGCGCCGCGGCGCAGCAGGTGGATCGGACGAAGAATTACAGTCTGGCCGATGCTGTCTTGACGCTGAAGAAATTCTCGCCAACGAAGTTTGATCAAACCGTGACGCTCTCATTTCGTCTTGGAGTTGATCCCAAACAATCCGACCAGATGGTGCGGGGGACCTGCCCGCTACCGCATGGCAGCGGGAAACCAGTGCGAGTTCTTGTCTTCGCAGAAGGTGAGGCCGCAAGGGCGGCCAAAGAAGCTGGCGCGGAATTTGTCGGAATGAAAGACCTGATCCAAAGGTGCCAGGAAGGTTTTCAAGATTTTGATGTGGCAATCGCCACGCCTGCGGCAATGTCGGAAGTGCGGAAGCTGGGAAAAGTGCTCGGACCGCGCGGTCTGATGCCTAATCCCAGAACGGGAACGGTGACCGAGGATACCGCAAAGGCAGTGCAGGAGGTGAAGGCCGGCCGTGTGGAATTCAAGCTCGATAAGAATGGCAATGTTGCGGTGCCTGTTGGAAAATTTTCCTTCGGAGAAAGTGCGCTGGTCGAGAATTCGAATGCAGTGATTGAAGCCGTGGTTCGAGCTCGTCCGCCAACGGCGAAAGGTCGTTATCTTGAAGGCGTGACAATGAGTGCGACAATGTCGCCCGGGGTGCGCGTCGATCCCGCGCCGTATCTCAGCGGAATGCAAAACCAGTAATAGCTCGACGATATGCGACCAGAAAAAGCCGGCATTGTTTCAGAGTTATCGGAGGCGTTAAAACGCTCCCCGTTTGTACTAGTCACCGACTATCGGGGGATGAAGGTGATCGACTTCAGCGAATTGCGCAGCAGGCTGGAGCCCGCCGGCGCGGAAGTGCACGTCGTGAAGAATAATTTTCTCAAGCGTGCGATGGCGAACTCCGGCTTTCCAGATGTTGGTGATCAGTTCGCAGGGCAAACCGCAGTTGTTACAGGGGAAGCAGATGTGGCGCCGGTGGCCAAGATTTTTAAGACGTTCGCGAGCGAGTTTAAACTCGCGGCACTGAAGATTGGCATTGTCGATCGCGCAGTGCTTTCTACGGCGGAGTTGGAAACATTGGCGGAATTGCCGGCGCGGGACGTTTTGCAGGCGCAATTGCTGGGACTGCTCTTGTCCCCTGCAACGCGTCTGGTTCGTCTGTTGAACGAGCCGGCCGCAGCTTTGGCGCGACTGTTGAACGCGAAAGCCGAAAAGGAGGACGCACCCGCGGCGTAAACATTTTGTAGGGCAGGCGCATCGCCTGCCGTGTGGCAACCGGAGCGGTTGCCCTACAAATAAAGAACGAAACGAAATTGTCCGAGCCGGTGGCTATCGGCTTTAATTCTCCGAAGGCTTTCGGAGGCGGCAAATGGAGGAAAAACGAAAAATGGCAGATACAGAAAAATTAGTGGAGCAACTCAGCGACCTGTCGGTGCTCGAGATTGCTGGGTTGGTCAAACAGCTTGAGGAAAAGTGGGGTGTCAGCGCCGCCGCGCCCGTGGCAATCGCAGCGGGTCCCGCAGCTAGTGGGTCTGCTGGAGCAGCAGCTCCAGCAGCCGAGGAAAAGACCACGTTTGATGTGGTGCTGACAGAAATGGGAGCAAACAAGATTGCCGTGATCAAAGAAGTCCGCAGCGCAGTCCCAGGGCTCGGCCTGGCGGAGGCGAAAGCGTTGGTCGAAGGCGCACCCAAAACAATCAAGGAGGGTGTGACCAAGCAGGAAGCGGAGGAGATCAAGAAAAAGGTCGAGGCCGCTGGTGCAAAGGTCGAAATCAAATAATTTGAATTTTGCGCGCTGCCGTAGCAGACATTTGTTGCGCAGCGCCAGATTCGCAATAAACTTAAATGCGGCCACATCGCCGCCAGACGCATTTTTAACCCGGCGCTAACAAGGCAAATTACACTATCGGCTACGAGACGGAGATCGTCGATTTGACAGGTCACCGTTTTGGTGGTATTTGTGTGCCCTTCGCCCGTCCCAGAACCGGTAAAACCTTGCCCGCGGTGGCCCTGATTTGGTCTGGTCGGTGTGAGGTTTAGCTCGTGAGGTTAGGCACTATGTCGGAACGCACTTACTTCGGAAGTATCAAGGAAGCCATCGAACCGCCGAATCTGATCGAGGTTCAGGCTAATTCATACGTCGATTTTCTACAGAAAGACGTACCATATTCAAAGCGGAAGAATCAGGGACTGCAGGCGGTTTTCAAGGAAGTTTTTCCGATCGAAAGCTACGACGAGAAGGCAGTTCTCGATTTTAGCCACTACGATATCGGTGAGCCAAAACTGACGCCGCTCGAAGCACAGCGGGAAGGACAAACGTACAGCGCGCCACTGCACGTTACATTTCAATTGCGCGAAGAAAAAGGTACCAAAGAAGAGAAGGTGTACATGGGCGAAATCCCGCTGATGACACCGCAAGGCACATTCGTCATCAACGGCGCCGAGCGTGTCGTAGTGAGCCAGTTGCATCGGTCCCCTGGAATCGCGTTCGAATCCACCGTCCACGTAAACGGAAAGGTGCTCTATAGCTTCAGAATTATCCCAGACCGCGGTTCTTGGATCGAAGTACAGTTCGATACGGCTGACCTTCTTTACATTTACCTCGATCGACGTAAGCGTCGCAGAAAGTTTCTAGCCACTACATTCCTGCGTGCGCTCGGCTATGGCTCTGACGAGGAGGTCATTAAACTCTTTTACACCATCGATCACCTCAAGCTGAGCGATAAACTCGATGAAGAAAAGCTTGCCAGCAAAGTACTTACTGCTGACGTCCGCGATGGTGAGGCGACCGTCGCGCGTGCCTTTGAGCCGCTAACTCTGGCGACCGTCAGGCAGATCATGGCCCTCAACATTCACGAGGTGAAAGTCATCGACATTTCGAATGATGACACCGTCGTGAAGGCGCTTAGAAAAGACCCCGCGCACGACCAGGAAGAAGCTCTGAAAGACATTTACCGTCGCCTTCGCCCGGGCGATCCGCCGACTGTGGCCAACGCCCGCGCGTTGCTCAAGCGACTCTTTTTCGACCCCAAGAAATATGATCTTGGCCGGGTCGGTCGTTACAAAATTAATCAGAAGCTCGGAATCAATGTTGACCCCTCGGAGCGGATCTTGACCGACAAAGATTTTATCGCGGCGATTAAGTATTTGATCAATCTGCGGCGGGGCGAAGGCACGCTCGATGACATTGATCATCTTGGGAGTCGGCGCGTGCGCACAGTGGGCGAATTGCTGGCGAACCAGTGCCGGGTCGGCCTTGCTCGTACAGAGCGTCTGGTCAAGGAGCGGATGACTTTGTTCGACATCAACGTGGATGGGATGACACCGCAAAAGCTCATCAATCCGAAAGCGCTTAGCGCGGTGATCAGGGATTTCTTTGGCCGGTCACAATTATCGCAGTTCATGGACCAAACGAATCCTCTCGCAGAATTGACGCATAAGCGGCGTTTGTCCGCTCTCGGACCAGGCGGTCTCAGCCGCGAGCGCGCAGGCTTCGAAGTGCGCGACGTTCATCCGTCGCACTACGGTCGTATCTGTCCGATTGAGACGCCGGAAGGGCCAAACATCGGATTGATCAGTTCGATGAGCACCTTCGCGCGTATCAATGAATTTGGTTTTATTGAAACGCCATATCGCAGGGTGGTGAACGGTCGAGTCACCGACGAGATCGAGTATTTGACCGCTGATCGCGAAGAGAACTTCCTCGTCGCGCAGGCGAATGCCCCTGTTGACGGACGCGGCCTTTTCACCGGCGAAAAGGTTTCGGTGCGGTATCGAGGCGATTTCCTCGAAGTCGATCCGTCGAAGGTAAATTACATGGACGTTTCGCCGAAGCAGCTCGTTTCCGTAGCGGCGGGTCTCATTCCGTTTCTAGAACACGATGATGCGAACCGCGCATTGATGGGTTCCAACATGCAGCGTCAGGGCGTGCCGCTGATTGTTTCAGAGATGCCGTTGGTTGGCACCGGTCTTGAGGAAAAAGTAGCACGGGACTCGCATGCAGTCGTTCTTGCGGTCGAGAGCGGCAAGGTCGCTTCCGTTACGGCTACTCAGATTATCGTCACGAAGGACGGGCATTTCCCCGAGAGCAAAAAGAAACTGAAAACCGATCCGGAGGCGGGCATCTACGTTTACGAGCTCCGCAAATTCATGCGGTCGAACGCTGGTACGTGCGTGAATCAGAAACCGATCGTTCGCAAGGGTCAACACATAAAGCGCGGGCAAGTCATTGCCGATGGGCCGAACACCGATCGCGGTGAACTGGCACTGGGGCGCAACGTGCTCGTCGCGTTCATGCCGTGGAATGGCTACAACTTCGAGGACGCGATCATGATCTCGGAGAAATGCGTGAAGGAAGACATTTACACTTCCATTCACATCGATGAATTCGAGATCGGCGCGCGCGATACCAAGCTGGGACCGGAGGAAATCACGCGCGACATTCCCAATGTAAGCGAAGAAGCTCTACGCAACTTAGGGCCGGATGGCGTAGTGCGGGTCGGCGCAGAGGTCAAACCGGGGGATATTTTAGTTGGAAAAATTACGCCAAAGAGCGAGACGGAACTGGCTCCGGAAGAGCGCCTGCTTCGCGCGATTTTTGGGGAGAAAGCCGCGGATGTAAAGGACACGTCACTGACCGTGCCCTCGGGCACCTACGGGATCGTGATGGACGTGAAGGTGTCTTCTCGCCGCGAAATTTCACACGAGAAACTTACTCCTGCGGAAACTAAACGGCAGCTCAAGACCATCGGCGAAGAACATAAGCGCAAGAAAGAGGGGCTCATTGAGCAGTTGACCGATTCTCTATCCAACGTTCTGCTCGGCGAAAAAATTCCTCTGGATGTGGTAAATGCCAAGACCGGCGAGATCATCATTCCGGCCAATCGCAAAATCACGAAAACGCTTTTGCGAAAATTGGCGACGGTGCATGATCACATCGAAATAGATCCAAGCCCGATTCGGAACAGGATTCGTGAAATCATCAGCGGATACGAGCATAAGTTCGCGGAGTTGGAGCTCGAGCGGGATCGTGC
>Ga0210403_10006003_pt1 | contig 10228 bp, 3 predicted proteins | sample IncBWC19MmetaG_FD_150863 | JGI IMG/M metagenome (GOLD analysis project Ga0210403, IMG submission 150863) | Forest soil microbial communities from Barre Woods Harvard Forest LTER site, Petersham, Massachusetts, United States - Inc-BW-C-19-M | ecosystem: Environmental > Terrestrial > Soil >... | reverse complement strand
CATGAGAGTTCCCCGGCTTCGGAGATGATGGCGTCATTGGGCTCCAGGGCGAACTCCAGGACGGGCATGGTGGTTCCGGTGATGCGGCTCTGCATGTCAAATCTCCTCAGTTCAATTTGATTTTCTGAGATGCGCGAGTTTCAGCTCCGGCTCGCGGAAAGCAAAGAGTATACATCGGGTGTCAGCCGGTGACGGGCGAACTTCAGCGCGCATCGACCACACACCGGAATCCGACGGTTCCAGACCGATCCATGCTGGGTGACATCAGCAGCAGCTTGCCGTGCTCGGTTAATTTGTAGGCCTGAGGGAAGTACCAGATCGAGCCCTGCGGGTGATAGTAATTTCCACCGCGCAGAATGCCGGCCCGCGTGTGCTCGTCGACAAACTCTTCAGTCCACTGCCAGACGTTCCCGACGAGATCCATCACACCAAACGGACTCGCGCCCTTGGGATGCGCATTGACGGGATCGGGTGGGCGTATGGTGCGAGACTTGTCGGGCACAGGGACGGCACTCGCGTCCCATTCGTTGCCCCAGGGATACAGGCCCCGGTCCGTACCTTGAGCGGCATACTGCCATTCCCATTCGTGCGGCAGGCGCTTCCCTGCCCAACTGGCATAGGCACGCGCATCTTCGAGAGAAACCCACGTCACGGGCCGGTTCTCCCATCCCGCGGGATAGGTTCCGTTCTTCCAGTCCCGCAGAAAATTCAGATCGTCTTTCGGATGATAGCGCGTGGCGTCCATGAACTTCTTAAACTGCGCGTTCGTGACCGGAAACTTGTCGATATAAAACGACTCGATGTGCATGGGATGCGAGTGGAATCGTCGAGGCGAATCTTCCCAGGGATATTGCACATCGAGATCCATATCATTGAGGCCTTCTATCTCGATGCCGGCGACTTCGAACACGAAGTCCGCGGCCGGGATCTTCAGCATGCCTTCGGGCGCGGCTGTCATTTTTTCAGGCCCGGCAGGCGGGATTTCAACGATCTGCTGTGGCAGGAATTTCCACTCATGCGAATAGCTCGCCAGCGGAACGCTCGTCATCTGCTTCATCTTCGACAACAAGTCTTGAAGATGAACGTCCGGCTCCGTGCCGGTCGCGAAGACGGCTCCATATCCTTTGGCTTCGACGGGGAAGGTGAGAACCCAGCGTCCTGCGCCTCGGGGCTGCGGTTTGAGCTCGACCCCGTGATACAGATCGTAGTAACGCATCCCCTGGCTCGCGGTGATTTCCATCTGGTCGCCGTCCACGTCATATTCGTTGCGATTTACGATGGTCCAGAGAATCTGACCTTCGAGCGGCCAGCGGCTGGCTAAGACTCCATAGCGCAGCATTGGCGCCATCGGCTCCCAGTTTCTGCTGACTAAAAAAGGAGCGAAAGAGCGCTCGATGGTAGCGACCCGGCGAGTGGCTTCGGCGTCGCGTGGCGTGATTCCGTTCCAGATTCCCCAGATATTCTCCCAGCTCTCCCAGCCCACACCGTTGAAGAAGGCGAACTGCAGATCGTTCGTCTTGTCCCTGTTCCAGCGGTCGGAAATGTTTACCATGTGCCGGGGCTCCAGCCATTTGTATTTGTCGACCAGCGGAGTGAAGGGAAACTGATATTGCCCCCAGGTCATCAGGTTCCAGGCGAGCGCTTCGTCGGATGGCCCACCTTCCGGTTCGAACACTAGCGGATGACCGGCCTTGTCGGCCGCGAGTGAGAAAGCCAGAGGCACGCCATCCTGCGTGTCCCCGTTGATGCCATCGGCGCCAATTTCGGCCATCAGCGTGGCGATCTCCTCGGGCCACGAGCGCTCGGGCGCGCGCGTGCCTTGATCCCACATCATCATCGGGAATAGAACGCGCACGCCGCGGCGATGGAAGTCCGCCACCATCTGCCGAACTCCCGCGAGGCCGCCCGGCATGCTGCGAATTAGATCGTGCTGATTCCGGTTGTCGATTCCCATGTTCGGATAAGTCGGCCAGATGAGGACCGAGTCAATTCCGCCGAAGCGTTTGTCCAGGTCGTCGAGGTAGCGATCGACCGTGTACTTCCCCGCGACCGGATCGTAGAAGTAGCGATCATGCACCATCATCTGAGGCTGGATGAAACTGGATTGCGTCCACTTGAACTCCGGGCGCTCGTAACGGGAACCGTCGTAGCCGATGCGGATGCGGCGCTCATCCCGCCAGTGACTGATGTCGGCCAGCCACGCTTCATGCTCGTCCGGACCACAGAGCTTCGAACCGGGAAACCAGAGGTCTTTGACGGCCACGCCCACGCAGTCGGGCACTGGAATCTGCTGATCGGTTGGTGCGAAGCGGGTGTCCTGAGCGCTGGCGATCAGGGTTGCCAGGAAGGTAAAGACGAGGACAAGCTGGATGCGGTGTGCCACGCAGCGAAAGATGTAGCAGACTCCCCCGTCGAAATCAAGAATCACGCGTGCCGGCGGCTGAGGCGAACGCCGTCGGTTTCGATCGCTCAGAGCGCCACACGCTTTTGTCCGCCGCTTTCGCTAGTTCGCTTTCGGCGCTGGCCGCGCCGGGCTGCCGTCCGCTTTGACGTAGTGCGCGAACCAACTGACGTGGCGTTCGAGCCGATCTTTGATGTGCGATGGTGCTCTGAGCCCGTGGAACTCGCCGGGATACACCACCAGTTCCGTTTCGCGGCCCAGACTCTTCAAGGCCTGGTACATCTGTTCACCGCCGAGGATGGGCACATTCCAGTCGATGTCTCCCCCCATGAACAGCGTCGGCGTGGTGATGTTGGCGACTCTGAAGTAGGGCGAGACTTTTTCCCACACCGCGCGGTTCTCCCACGGATGCCCGAGTTCCACATCGTAGTCGAGAATGTACTGGTCATGCCCGTACAGGGCGGCCAGGAACGCCGAGCCCGCGCCGGAGATCGCGGCCTTGAAGCGCGTGGTCTGCGTAATAATGAAGTCCGTTGAAATTCCGCCATACGACCAGCCGCCCACACCCAGCTTGTCCGGATCGGCCACGCCCTGCGCGATGGCGTAGTCGACCATGGCCATGTCGTCCTGATAATCCTTGTTGCCCCAATCGGCGAAAATGGCCTTGCAGAAATCCTGCCCGTAGCCGGACGAGCCGCGCGGATTCGGTTCCAGCACCACATATCCGTTGGCCGCGAAGAGCTGCGAGAAGTGGTTGAAGTCGCCGTAATACGCTCCCACCGGCCCGCCGTGCGGGTGCAGCAGCGTGGGATATTTTTTTCCCGCCGCGTAATCCAGCGGCTTAAACAGATACCCGGCAACCGTGGTGCCGTCCTTGCTTCGGAATTTAACGTACTCCGGAGTGACGATCCTGATCTTCGCCATGAACGCATCATTCACGTGTGTGATGTGCGTCAGCGGGCCGCCGGAAGTCGTGGTGGTGGAGATTTCACTAGGCCGGTCCATGCTCGCGATCAACGCCGCCAGGTCGCCCGTCGCGGCGATCGTGTAGCCCGAGACCACAACATGTCCCGAGATGGCTCGCGTGATCTCGCCGCCGGTGGCCGGAACCCGGAACAAGTTCTGCGTTCCATCATCATCGGCGATGAAGTACACAAATTTGCCGTCAGGCGAGAAACGCGGCGACCGCGACATGCGGTCGAAGGCCCGAGTGAGGACTTTCGCTTCGCCTCCCTCCGCCGGAGAAACCGCAACGTGATGGGTGGCATACACCAGCAGCTTAGGCTCGAGCTGCGTGATGTAGGTGATCCACTTACCGTCGGGCGACCACGCGGGAGCCGCGTCCGCGCCTGGGTTGGTTGTGACTTGCGTCAGGTGCGCGCCTTTGTCCGTGTTGTCGGCGCCCACCACCCAGATATTCGTGTCGTAGGTGCGGTCGGGATCCGGAGTCGAGCGGTTGCTGCGGAACGCCAGCAGCTTGCCATCGGGAGACCACGCCGGCTCGCTGTCATCAAAGTCCCCGGAGGTAATCTGCACGACCGCCTTGGTGGCGACATCGAACACATATAGATGCGTGCGGCGCCGGTCGAGATATCCCACCATGTCGGTCTTGAAGCGATAGCGGTCCACGACGAAGGGGGGCGGAGTTTTCGGTTTTTTCGGCTTCGCATCCTTGGAGTCTTTGTCGGCGCCTTCCGGTTTGTCCTTGTCTTTTGTTTTCGCTTCAGCCAATTCTTCGGGAGTGGGATCTCGCAGCACGAGCACCAACCGCTTGCTGTCGGGGGACCAGGCAAAATCGTTCACATCCTGAATCGCCTCCGTCAGCCGCTGCGCCTCGCCGCCGATCCGGTTGAGCAGCCACACCTGCGTCTTGCCTTCGTTGCGCTTGGAGAGGAATGCGAGATACTTTCCGTCTGGGCTCCAGCGCGGATGCGACGAAGAAACGTCTTCCGCGGTCATCACGACAGCATCGCCCCCTCCCGCCGGCGCCATCCAGATGCGCGTCTCCGACTTGTCCTCCTTCAACATGGACGTCGCGACCGTGTAGGCCACCCACTTGCCATCCTCCGCGATCTGGGGATCGCGCACATCGCGGATTTCAAACACATCGTCCACCGTGATCGCCCGCGGCGCGGCTAGTGTGGATGGAGCTGGCTGAGCGGCCACAAACGGCGCCAAGAAAGAAACAGCACATGCCAGTGCACACATCGGCAGAGCAAGTGAGCGCATTCTCATAATCGTTTGCTTCCCCATTCTTCGCTTCCCCAGGGCAGAATTTTGGATGAAAAGAAATTACCAGAAAAAAGCAGGGGGCGACGAATGCCGCCCCCTCACCGCCGACTCCAAAATCCTTAGAACGAGTACCGCGCCGCGAATTCCATTCTGCGGTAGATCGTTAAGGTTTTGGTGAAGTTGCCAAACGAGCTGGCTTGGTCGACTCCGGTGTTCGCGGTCAGGCCATCGAACCGAACATTGTTGAACGCGTTGTAGGTTTCCCAGCGGAACTGCAGAGCCTGCGACTCGGTGATGTTAAAGGTTTTATGCAGCCCCAGGTCCGTACCGAAGTATCCCGGTCCTCGAACGGTATTGCGGTTCCCGACCTCTCCCGCGAAATCTTGACGGTAGGAAGTGATCGCGGTGGTCGGATCCTTGAAAAGGTTGGGCTGCCCGTTCACGATTGTGGTTGCAACTTTCGGGTTGGGTCCAATTTGCGTAGCGTAGCCGGACAGGTCCCAGTTGGTAGCCCAGGCTGCGCCATTCCCGATGCTCACCGGGAACCCGCTGGTCCAGCGCAAAACGCCGCTCACATCCCATCCACCGAGAATGGCATTCGCCACACGCCCCCCACCGGCCGCAAAAGCCTTGCCGCGACCGAAGGGAAGCTCGTACACCCAGTTGGAATTGATCTGATGCGTGGTGTCGAACGTCGAAGTACCGCGCTGCAACCTTGGACTCCAGGCGTTGTAGATCTGGTCTCCCGGACCGCCCAGGTCGCCAATCCGCTCGGCGTCCGATCCTACGTCGATGGAGTGGGAATAGCTGTAGTTCAAGTCAAACTGCAAACCGTGCGACATGGCATGCCGCAACAACAACTGGCCTGCATTGTAAGCGCTGTTTCCAATGGACCGCCACGCATACAACGAAGCAAATTGGGAGGCAAAGTATTGTGGATTGTTCTGAACTGCGCCTCCTAGAGTTATGCAACCGGGGAAGCACGCGCTCCCGCCCACGCCGTCGATGATTTGTTGGAACGTGGATTCGTTGTACACGAAGCCGCACGACATCAAGTCAAACATGTTCTGCGTCGCGCTCGGGGATGTCGAAGCGCCCGCTGTACAGCCCGCGGCGCCCCCATATCCTGCAGAAGTGGCGCCAAACAGGTTCTCCCAATATGGAATCTTCCCGACTGAATCCTCCGACGCACCTGCGAGCACCGCATTATCGATCAAACGGGTGGCGGCGAAGTAGTCCATGCCGGAAACCGGGTCCACGATGTCCCGGGGCTGCCCCAGATCTTCCTGCTGCATCAAGCGGTGACCGATTCGGCCCACATATGCGGTTTCGATGGTAAAACCGTGGCGCAGTTCGCGCTCGAAGGAGAGATTGAAACCGTAGGAGTAGGGCGTCCTAAGCCGGTCATCCAGGCCCCACTGCACCGCGAAGTTAGTCAAGGGGAACTGCGTCGGGAAACTGGCGCCCGGCGAGGGGGTGATCAACGACGGCGGCAAGGTGTACAAGCTATTCGTCGACCCCATGCGCGGCGCACCGTCCACAGTTTGGACTCCTCCGGTGTTGGTCAGCAGGGTGGAGAGTCCAAAGGAACCATCCTGGTCGAAGGTGTTTACAATCCCTTCGCCGAAATGGTCAAAATACATGCCGGCCCCCATGCGGATGGAACTTTTGCCCGGGCCACCGAATAGCCTCCCCAGAATGCCATGGTCGAAGGCGGGCGACCATGCGATGGCCAAGCGGGGGGCAAAGTTCTTGAAGTCGTCCTGCCAATAAGGACTTCCATTATTGGCCTGGCCAGAGAGATCAAATGTGATCGGATTGTTGAAGGGCATCCCCGACAGCATGGTTTGTGCACGATTCTTAAACCACCGATTCAGGCTGGTCGTGGGAGCCACTTGTACCCCGTTCTTTTCATAGGGAGGCTGTAGGAAAGTCCAACGCAGACCGTAAGTGATGGTCAGGTTTGGCCGGGCACGCCAGGCATCCTGTACGTAGGCCTCAAACTCATGGTTGACGAAATGACGCAGGTTGGGAGCGCCGTCGGGGAGGGTTTGGCCTGTGGTGGTGAAGTTATACCGCGAGTCGACTTCACTGATGATTCCAGCGAGCGCCATTACGGGATAGTCGTATGAATTTCTGAAGCCGGAATCGACCGAGGGAAGCTGGTAATCCGCCCCTCCCACACCGGAACCGAACTTTGCAGCGCCAGGGTCGAGATCTGTATTCTTGTTCGCGATGCCGGAAACATTCAGCCAGGAAGCGTTGGTCGAGGCACTGGAAAACGAGGTCAAGGTCGAATTCTTGATATTGCCAATCATCCTGAGATTCGCCCCGAACCCGAAAGTGTGGGTGCCTTTGGTCCAGGAAAGGTCATCGACGAAGTTGTGAACTGGGACGGCTACATCGTAGGAGTGGTGCGACTGGCCGCCGGGATTGTCCAGGCCCCGCAAAGTGACGTAACTGGCGTTGCCCGCGCCGACCTGATTGATCGCCTGCCGTACGAAACCGTAATGGAAATTATTGATCAACGTAGGGGACAATACCGCCGTGTATCCAACCGCCAGGCTCTTGGCGACAGTGACCTGCGTGAGATTTGCAGGCTCAGTCAGAAATTGGGGAGCGTCACTCACCCTGTCGCCATTCATAATTCCGCGCACAAACAAACGATGGTTTCCGTTTTGCGTGATGTTGTAATCGAGTTTTGCAATGTATGTATTGAGGGTTAGAGGAGTCGGGGCCGCGAAGGTATAGCCCTGATAGTTGTAGCCGTCCGCCCCCACCGCGGCATTGGTGTTGGAGTGGGGATAGGTGTTGAGGATCGCCTGGACGTTCGGATTCGGGCCCGCCCCATCGGGACAAGTGCCGCTCCCGGTACACTTGGGATCCAGCAGCGCCAGGGTCGACGCTGGCATCGTCGCCAAATTGATCAACGTCGTACCCGACACCGGAGTGATCGCTACATTGGCCCCATGGGCGCCAGTATTGGTGGGATCACAGTTCGGATCGGTCGTATCGCAGTAATAACTCACGATGCCGGCGCGAAGATTGTCGCTGGGCACGATGCGGGTGGTCTGGGTGCTCTCGTGTTGTACCTGCCTTTCCCAGTTCACGAAGAAGAACACTTTGTCCTTTTTGATGGGGCCGCCCAGAGATGCGCCATAGGTGTTGCGCCGCAGAAAGGGCGGGGTATTCTTCAGCCCGGAACCAACCTGCGATTGAAGGTTGAACCAGTCGTTCGCCTCACCGATATTGGAACGGTTCAGTTCTTCCGCGGTGCCATGCCACGAGTTGGTTCCACTCTTGGTGATCAACTGCACTTGCGCGCCGGAAGATCGTCCCGCATCCGCGTTGGAGTTTGAGGTGGTCACGCGAAACTCTTCGACCGAGTCCAGGGTGGAGCGGACCGCGCCCTGAAAAGCAAAGCCATTGCTCTGGTCGTTGTTATCCACGCCATCCAGCGTGATATTGGTCTGATCGCTACGCCCGCCGTTGGTCGATCCGGAGCGAGTGTCGAACATATTGTCGACGGCGGTGCCTGAGGTTGGATTGGTGTAGGTGACCCCGGCTTGCAAGCTGAGAATCTCCACCGGATTCCGCCCCTCGAATGGGAGCTCCACGATCTGCTTGCTCTCAAATGCGTTTCCCATCGTGGCGTCGGTGGTATTCACGTGGGTGGCTTCGCCCGTCACCTCCACGGTGATGGCCTGGCCTTGCACCTGCATGCTGAAATTCAACGTGGAGGGAACACTCACCAGGAGTTGGACCTTATCCTGCTTCATTATGGCGAAGCCAGTGGCGTTCACGGTGACGTTGTAGCTCGCGGGCGACAATTGCAGGAACTGGTACTCGCCCTGGCCGTCCGTTTTAACGGTACGCGAGAACCCGTTTTGCGGATCGTTGATCGTAACAGTGGCGCCCTGCAGAACAGCGCCCTTGGCGTCGGAGACGACTCCGCGCAGCGACGTGGTGCCGGTCTGAGCCCAAACCAGGCATCCGATCGTCAGAAAAAAAACGGCCAGTAAAAGCAATACACGGGAGCCAGAACGCATAAAGCCTCCTTCACCCTCACCATGGGCGTTACATTTTGGATTGTGTTTCCCAGGAATGAACGACCATTGAGACCCTGGGGGACCTGATGGGGCGCTATTGTGCAACTACGGGATGCGAAAGTTCAAGTCGAATTTTCAATTGAATTTTCAATTTCCCGCATCGCTTTCCCGAGCACGGAAAAAGCGCGCTCCGGGCGCCAGTCCGGCTGTGACCGCCCCTCCTGCCGCTGGTGTAACAAACCCGTGCACTCACACCGGGTTTTGTGCCAGCGGTCCCTATTCGGTGCCGTCACGTCAGCCTATGGCTGCTTGTCGGCCGCTGCCGATTCGCGCGCAGTATGCTGATCGTTGAGGTGCCGATAGTTCAGGATTGCGTTGAAGACCATCGCGTACGTGCCGACGGTTTCGCCGCGGTAAACGGGGTTGTTGCCGAACAGCAGCACGTTTCCCTGGCCAAGGTGCGCGTTCACCACAACGGCATGCTCGGCAATCGACGATCCCTTGTCGAGTAGTCCGTCGAGTAAAAGATTCTTGCCGTCGGAGAAGCGCAGGATTACATCCGGCCGGCTTTGCACCGGAATCACCAGCGGGTTGTTGCGCATCTGTTCTTCATCCAAATGCGGCGGCTCCCATGGCTGCTGCTTCACCAGCGGTTCGGGCTCGATGATCTTTCTGCCCTGAGGCTCGTCGCTATCGTCGACGGTGCCCCGGCCGGTGGCCCGCTTGGCGTAGGGATCCAGGGAGTCGGTCAGAGGATCCATTAAAACACGGCCTCCCGCGCGGTTGAGCATATTGCTGACGTTGAACGCCATGCCGTTGGCGCTGATGACTGGCACTCCGAGTCCATAACCGAAAGCGACTGGATTGTCGCGGGCGACGAAGACCGTGTTGAGCACGCTGCCGACGACCCGGGCGTCACCCCGGGGAGCAACGCTGACGCCGGGGGCAAGACCGGTTTCGATGGCGAACTGCGCGGTATCTTCGCAGGTGATGAGCAGCCCGCCTTGCTCAACGAACCTCTTCAGATGGGCGAGGCCTTCGTAGCCCAGGCCGGGGCGAATGTCGGGAGTGCTGTCGATGGCGCCCAGGTTTGGAGTGAGCTCGGATTTCTGCCACGGCATCGGGTTATTCCACATAGGTATGCCGTTGAGAATTTCCAGCGGCGAAGAACGGCCGACCGGAGCGAAGATAATCACGTCATACTTTGCACGAAGGTCCTCCTGGCTCGCGACCGTTTGCGTGCTGATGTAGTCGAAGGGAACGCCCGCCGTATCGAAGACATACCGCCACCAACCCTCGGTCTGAGTACCGAGCCACGTGTGCATGAAGGCTATGCGCGGAGCGGTAACTGCATGGGCCGGCACCGAAGGCGCAGCTGCGAGTCGCAAGGCGTCGAGCGATAAATCGTGCAGGATTCCCGCGATGTGGTCGTCGATGTGGGCATCGGAAGCGGCAGTGATGAGCAGCGAGCCGGCCGCGAAATGTTTGCCCTCCGCATCGAACGCCTTCTCAGCCACCTGGATGTTCGCACCTTTCAGCTTGTAGA
>Ga0210403_10006002_pt1 | contig 10228 bp, 10 predicted proteins | sample IncBWC19MmetaG_FD_150863 | JGI IMG/M metagenome (GOLD analysis project Ga0210403, IMG submission 150863) | Forest soil microbial communities from Barre Woods Harvard Forest LTER site, Petersham, Massachusetts, United States - Inc-BW-C-19-M | ecosystem: Environmental > Terrestrial > Soil >... | reverse complement strand
CGTTGAGCACAACGTAAAGATCGCCCGCCGGGCCGCCGAAGCTCCCCGCCTCGCCCTCGCCCTGGTAGCGGATGCGGGTATCCTGCTCCACGCCCGCCGGCACCTTGACGCGAATGGTGTGCTCCTGCTGCACGCGCGAGTCGCCACGGCAGGTGGTGCATGGGTTGGTCACCACCGTTCCCGTTCCGCTGCACTTCGGACAGGTGCGCGCCACCGAGAAGAAGCCCTGCTGGAAGCGCATCTGCCCGGCACCCTTGCACTGCGGGCAGGTGGCCGGCGCCGACCCCCTGGCCGCCCCCGACCCCTGGCAGTCCCCGCACACATCCATGCGCTTGACGGTGATCTCCTTCTCCTTGCCGAAGACCGCCTCCTCAAACTCGAGGTTCATGTCATAGCGCAGATCGCGGCCGCGCTGCACCCGCGACGCCTTGCGCTGGCCACCCATGTTGAACATCTCGCCGAACAGGTCGCCGAAGATGTCGCCCATATCCTGGCCGGCGAAGCCGCCGCCCTGGAACGGATTGCCGCCGCCGTTGCCGCCACCGCCGCTGAATGCGGCATGACCGTAGCGGTCGTAGGCAGCCCGCTTGTCCGGATCGCTCAGCACCTGGTAGGCCTCGCTGCAGGCCTTGAACCGCTCCTCCGCCTCCGGGTTGTTCGGATTGCGGTCCGGATGGTGCTGCATCGCCAGCTTGCGATACGCCGTCTTCAACTCCTGGTCGGAGGCGTCTCGCGAGACATTCAACAACTCATAAAAATCGCTCTTCGTCACGTTTCCCGTCGCACTCATCCTTGTTTCTCACTGAACTGGAAATTCTCGTCAGCCGCTGCTGATTCCTGCCGGCGCCTGGGCTACTCGGATACCTGCGCCGGGTTCGACGCGATTCGCACCAGCGCCGGGCGCAGCAGCTTCTCGCGGATCTTGTAGCCGCGGCGGATCTCCTCCACCACCTGATGATCCGGATGCTCGTTGGTTTCGATGCTGCCCAGCGCCTCATGGACCCGAGGATCGAACTGCGTTCCCACGGTCTCGACCGGCTGCACCTGCAGCCCCTTCAGCGCCTCCTCCATCTGCTTCAGAATCAGCTCCACCCCGGCGCGCAGCTGCTCGGCCGAGCCCGGCGACTTCAGCGCCAGCTGGAAGTTGTCCATGACCCCGAGGAACGGCTCGACCGTGCTCCCGATGGTGTACTCACGCGCGTCGGCGCGCTCCCGGACATCGCGCTTGCGGGCGTTGTCGAACTCCGCCTGCAGCCGCGCCAGCCGGTCGATCAGTTGGTCCTTCTCGCCGCGCAGCTGGACGATCTCCTGCGCCGCTCCATCCTGCGGCGTGAAGCCGCCCTCCGCATAGGCGTCGCGCACCGCCTCCGGCCCACGTTCCTGGCCATACTCCTGGCCGGTCTCGGGCGCCGTGCGCGTGCCGTTCTCGAACTCTCCGCTCTTCTGTTCTCCGTTTGCCTGTGCGTCGTCCTGCATTATTGCCTCATCCTTCATGCGTATATGTCCTTCTCTATTGTTGCCGATTCCGGCCCAACTCGCGACCTTGTCCCATCCGCTGCGCCGTCTCGCCACCGCTGAATCTCCCATTTTAGACATCTTCCCCCACCCGCTACGTTGCCGTTGTTCCTGTCCTCGTTGCCGTTCTCCCCGTCCTCATAGATTGGGATGCAGCATGCGGTCGAAGACGCGCGAGATGTAGCTGACCGCATTCATCGTATTCTCGTAGTGCATGCGCTTGGGCCCGATCACGCCCACCGTTCCCCGGCTCTCTCCGCCCATCCTGGCCGGGGCCGCGATCAGCACCAGCCCGGCCATCTCCGGAGCATGCTCTTCCAGGTCGAAGACCACCCGCACCGACTCCTGCCGGGCATCGATATACGCGCTCAACAGCTCCACCAGCCGCTCCTTCTCCTCGAGCGCCGCCAGCACATCGCGCAGCCTGGCGGCATCCTGGTGGCTGCCCACGCCCTCGTTCGAGATCAGGTTGGCCACGCCCTCGACATACACCGCATGCACCCGCGTCTGGGTCTCCGGAACCGCATGCGCCCACAGCTGCTGCACCTGGGCCAGCAGCATCTGGTACTGGCTGCGCTCCCGCTCCAGCATGCGCGCGATCTCCAAGCGCACCCGCTCCACGCTCCAGCCGCGGAAGTTCTCATTCAAAAAGTTTGCCGCCGTCTCCAGCTCACCCAGCGACAGGTCATGATCGAGCGCCAGCACCCGGTCGCGCACCAGACCCGAGCGCGTCACCACCACTGCCAGCACCCGCGCCGCGGCGAGCCGCGAGAAGTGCACATGCTCGAGCAGATCGCCCTCGGCTACCGTGGCGATGGCCACCCCGACCCCGCTCGAAAGCGTCGCCAGCACATGCGAGGTCCGCTGCAGCACCGCCTGCATCCCCGCCAGCCCCACAAAGTTCGAATCGATCTCCGACCGCGAGCGCTCCGACAGCCGCGCCGGGGCGATGCGTGGCGTCGATCCGCCGCTCAGCTCCTCGACGTACAGCTGAAACGCCTGCGCCGTGGGAATCCTGCCGGCCGAGGTATGCGGCTGCTCCAGCAGGCCAGCCTCCGCCAGCTCCGCCATCTCATTGCGAATCGTCGCCGGAGAGATCCCCAGCGCGTGGCCCAGGCCGTCCACCACCTGCAGCCGCGCCAGCGTCGCCGAGCCCACCGGCTCGCCGGTCTCGATGTAGCTCTCGATGATGGCCGTCAGAATCGCCCGCTGACGCACCGTGCAGCGCACCGCCTCATCCGCCATCTTCAGCCACCTCCGTTCCGCTGCTCGCTTGTACACGCCCGCACTCTGCGCGAGCTGCACAGTATCCCACTCAACTTTAAGGATACTCCAGCCCGCAAGCCGAAGCTTCATCCCGGCAACAAAGCCATGCGCCCCACCTGCCGAGGTCACATCCCCGGCAGGGTGGGGCGATCACGCTCCCTTGCTACGAGATCTCCAGTACATCCTTGCTGCGCCCGGCAATCTCAACCGCCGAGTCCGCCACCTTGCGCGCGATCTCATAGAATCCCTTGGCGATCTCCGACTCCGACCCGGCCAGCGCCACCGGCAGACCGCTGTCTCCGCCCTTGCGAATCGACGGGTCGAGCTCGAGCGAGCCCAGGAACTGCAGCCCGAACTGCGCCGCCGTCCGCTCCGCTCCGCCGCTCGAGAAGATGTCCACCACCTGCTGGCAGTGCGGGCAGGTGAAGTGGCTCATGTTCTCGACGATGCCGATCACCTCGACGTTCACCTGGTGGAACATCTCCAGCGCCTTGCGCGCATCCTGCAGGCTGACGTCGCTCGGCGTCGACACCACCACCGCTCCGGTCAACGGAACCGTCTGCACCAGCGAGATCACCACGTCGCCGGTTCCTGGAGGCAGGTCGACGATCAGGAAGTCCAGCGTCTCCCACTGCACCTGCTGCAGGAACTGCCGGATGATCTGGTGCAGCATCGGCCCACGCATCACCAGCGGCTTGTCCCCAGGCGAGATCAGTCCCACCGAGATGAACTTCACCCCATGTGTCAGGATCGGCTCGATCCGGTTCTCCCCCACCACATTCGGCTGCCGTGTCACGCCCATCATCAGCGGCACATTCGGACCATAGATATCGGCGTCGATCAGCCCGACCTTGTACCCCAGCTGCGCCAGCGCCACCGCCAGATTGACCGCAACCGTGGTCTTACCCACTCCGCCCTTGCCGCTGCCTACCGCCACAACGTGCGCTACGCCCGGCAACGGCTGCGGCCCCTGCGGTGCCTGTGCTCCCATGTGTCCCATAAACTCTCCTCGTACCACTCAATTTGTCCTCCGCAGAGCGGAGACCAGCTTCAATGCCTTGTCATCCTTCGCGAAGCAGAGGACCTGCTTCTTCTCTTCGCTTTACAGCCGCCAGCCATCCGGCAGCGCGGCCCGCCATTCCTTCTTCCGCTGCGTCTCCTCGGCGCGCATCTCGCGCCGCCGTCCCGCATCCTCGTGCCGCCTCTTCTGATGCTCGGTCTCAGGAATCAGCTCCGGCACCACCAGCCGATTCCCCGTCTGGTCGACCGCCACAAACGTCAGGTACGCCGACGACACATGGCGCAGCTTCTGCTCGCGCACATCCTCGACCATCACGCGCACGCCGACCTCCATCGAGGTGCGATACGCGCGGTTGACGCTCGCCTTCAGGATCAACAGCTCCCCCACCCGCACCGGGGCGACGAAGTCCAGATGATCCATGCTGGCGGTCACCACGATCGCCCGCGCGTGACGGCTCGCGGCCATCGCGCCCACCAGGTCGATGTACTGCATCAACCGCCCGCCAAACAGATTGCCCAGCGCATTCGAGTCGGCGGGAAACACAATCTCGCTCCGCTCCGCCTGCGACTCCGCCACTGTCCTTCCAAGCACCGTTTCACTCATTCCCACCAGTCTAAATCCCCCCGCTCGACTCCCTACTCCCTATTCCCTACTCCCTGTACCATCATCCCTATGGACAAGATCGCCGCCCTCAACGGAATCCTCGAGCTCGACCCCACCAACGCCTTCGCGCGCTACGGTCTGGCCATGGAGCACCTGAAGCTCGGACACATCGACGCCGCGCTCGCCGAGTTCGCCCTGGTCCTCGAGCACAACCCCGACTACGTCCCCGCCTTCCAGATGTCGGCCCAGACGCTGGCCCGCAACCACCGCGCCGACGAGGCCGTGGTCATGCTCCAGCAGGGCCTCGCCGCCGCCCAGCGCACCGGCAACAGCCACGCCGCCAGCGAGATGCAGTCCCTGCTCGACGACCTCACCGCCGGGCGTTAACCCCGGGAACAAGCTACACGTTCCATCCGGGTACCGCATCTGCGCAATCCCCGCGCCGAGACCGAAAGCTGGTCTACACTACCTCTGATGAGCTCGCTCCTCGACTTCCTGCGGCCAGATACGCCGCACCTCCACCACCTCTCTCCGCCAGCGGCCATGCCCGGCGGCGAGATCGAGGTGTACGGCACCCATCTCGGTCCGCAGAACGCGAGTCTGCCCTCCGTCACGCTCGGCGACGCCGACGCCAGCCTCGTCCTCGCACGGCCCACACAGGCCATCGTCCGCATCCCCGAGGGCAGCATCCCCGGCGACCTCGTCTTCCATCGCAACGGCTCCTCCAGCAATCCCCTGCCGGTGCGTGTCGCCGTGCCCATGGCCGAGAACCTCCATCCCGTCGCCAACCCCGCCGTCGACCGCAACGGCCGCGTCTTCGCCACCTTCTCCGGCGCCCGCGGCCAGCAGATGCCGGTCTCCATCTTCGCCATCGATCGCGACTTCCAGATCCGCCCCTTCGTGCGCGACTTGCTCAACCCCACCGGGCTCGCCTTCGATCGCGCCGGCTACCTCTACGCCAGCTCGCGCGCCGAGGGCACGGTCTACCGCATCTCCCCCGCCGGCGCCGTCTCCACCTACGCCGAGGGCCTGGGCATCGCCACCGGCCTCGCCTTCGACGCCGAGGGCAACCTCTACGTCGGCGACCGCTCCGGAACCATCTTCAAGATCGGCGCCAGCCCCGCCGACGCCCACGACCCCCTCAATACCTTCGTCTTCGCCACGCTCGAGCCCTCGATGGCCGCCTACCACCTGGCCTTCAGCGCCAGCGGCACCCTCTTCGTCACCGGCCCCACCACCAGCTCCAACCAGGCCATCCACGCCATCGCCCCCGACGGCGCCACCACCACCTTCTATCAGGGCCTCGGCCGCGCCCAGGGCATGGCCTTCGACGTGGACGACAACCTCTACGTCGCCGCCTCCCTGCAGGGCCAGCGCGGCATCGTCCGCATCACCCCGAACCGCGAGGCCTCGCTCGCCCTCTCGGGCTCCGACCTGGTCGGCCTAGCCTTCCTCGAAGACGGCTGCGCCGCCCTGGCCACCCGCGACGCCCTCTACCACGTCGCCCTCGACATCGAAGGCCGCCGCCTTCCCTAACCCATAGCATTACCCCGCACTTGCGAGAATCAGACCTCTCGCAAGAAATAAGAGACGTCATCTCGACCGAAGCGACGGACAGCGTCATCGTCCGTCGCGCAGTGGAGGGACCCCTGTGTTTCGCCCTTGCTTTTGCTCGTTCTCGACCCCGATCCTGATCCCTGATCCCTCGTCCTTCCATCGATTACACTTAGCTCCAGGGCTTCCCCGACCGTTTCGACCCTTATGATCGCTGAAATTATCGCCGCCGGCTCCGAGATGCTCACCCCCTTCCGGCAGGACACAAACTCGCTCTACCTGACCGCCGCCCTCAACGAACTCGGCGTCTCCGTCGCCTTCAAGACCATCGTCGGCGACAACCTGGAGCACCTGACCGCCGCTGCTCGGACCGCGCTGGGCCGCGCCGACATCGTCCTGTTCTCGGGCGGGCTCGGCCCCACCGAGGACGACCTCACCCGTGAGGCCGCCGCCGCCGCCCTCGGCCGCCCGCTCCACCGCAGCCCCGAGCTGCTCGCCGGCCTGCACACCCGCTTCGCCGCCCGCCGCATCCCCATGCCGCCCAACAATGCCAAACAGGCCGACGTCCTCGAAGGCGCCGAGATCCTCGACAACGCCCACGGCAGCGCTCCGGGCCAGTTCCTCGACCTCGAACTTGATCCCGAGCAGTACCCCGAACTCGCCGGCCAGCGCCGCATCGTCATCCTGCTTCCCGGCCCGCCCAAGGAGCTCAAGCCGCTCTTCGACCACGCCTGCAAGCCTCGGCTCGCCGCCCTGCTTCCCCCGCGCCACCTGGCCAAGCGCCTGGTCCGCATGGCTCTGATCCCCGAGTCTCAGGTCGACGCCCGCACCGCTCCCATCTATAAGCAGTACGCCGACGTCGAGACCACCATCCTCGCCCACTCCGGCGAGATCCAGCTTCACTTCCTCTGCTCCAAACCCACGCAGGAAGAGGCGGAGGCCCGCGTCAACGAGCTCACCGGCGCCATCGAGCAGGAGATGGACGACGCCATATTCTCCGCTCAGGGCGAGTCGCTCGAGGAGGTCGTCCTGCTCATGCTCGGCCTGCGCAACCTCTCCCTCGCCTGCGCCGAGAGCTGCACCGGCGGCCTGCTCGCCGAGCGCCTCACCGCCGTCCCCGGCAGCTCGCGCTACTTCCTCGGCGGCGCCGTCGTCTACTCCGACCACCTCAAGACCGTCTTCGCCGGCGTCCCCGCAGACCTCATCGCAACCCACGGCCCGGTCAGCGAACCGGTCGCCCGCGCCCTTGCCGAGGGCATCCGCGCCCGCACCGGAGCCTCGCTCGGCATCGGCATCACCGGCATCGCCGGCCCCGGCCCGGGAGCTCCAGGCCCCGATGAGACCAAGCCCATCGGCCTGGTCTACATCGCCGTCGCCGACGCCGCCGAGACCCACGTCAAGGAGCTGCACCTTCAGGGCGACCGCGAACGCATCCGCTGGTGGGCCTCCCAGCACGCCCTCGAGATGGTCCGCCGCAGCCTGCTCTAGTTGTTTGTCATCCCGGGAAGCTTTGCCCCCGGGATGCTCTTTCTCAGCCAGGAAGTTTTTTGGTTGTCACTCCCATTCCATAACCCAGCGGAGGAATCTGCTGTTCTGCCCCGAACTCAATCCCCCGGCCCGTGAAAACTGAACCACTCACAACGATCTCCGCTTGCTAGACTTACACCGAAACTGATAACAAAGATGCAGCGATGAATCCCTGGCTTCTCTCCATCCCGCTCGCCTACCTGCTCGGCTCCATTCCGTTCGGGTACCTGCTCGTACGGATCTTCCGCAAGCAGGACATCCGCGCCACCGGCAGCGGCAACATCGGAGCCACCAACGTCGCCCGTTCCGGAGCCAAGGGTCTCGGCCTGGCCACCCTGGCGCTCGATCTCGGCAAGGCCTGGCTCGCTGTCTTCCTCGCCCAGCGCCTCGGCGCCAATCTGCCCAACCCCTACGATCTCGCGGTCGCTGCCGGGGCCGCCGCCATCCTCGGCCACGTCTTCCCCGTCTGGCTCGGCTTTCGCGGCGGCAAAGGAGTCGCCAGCGGACTCGGCGTCTTCCTCGCACTCACCTGGCCCAGCGCGCTCTGCCTGCTCGCCGTCTTCCTGGTCGTCTTCCTGATGACCCGCTTCGTCTCGCTCGCCTCGATCGTCGCTGCCGCGGCCTTCCCGCTCTTCGGCTTCCACTTCGTCGCCGCGCGCTCGCCCATCGTCATCGCCGGATTCCTGTTCATCCCGCTGCTCATCATCGTCAAGCACCACCAGAACATTCGCCGCCTCCTGTCGGGCACCGAAAGTCGCTTCGGCAGCAGAAAGGCGGTCGCTTGAGTCGCATCGCAGTCCTTGGCGCAGGAGCATGGGGAACCGCGCTGGCCATCTCGCTCGCCCGCCGCGGCGGCCACCAGATCAGCCTCTGGTCGCACTCCCCCGAGCTCGCCCAGATCATCACCGAGACCGGCCGCAACACCACCTACCTTCCCAACGCCGCCGTCCCAGCCGATATCCAGGTCACCGCCGACCTGCCCGCCGCCATCTTCGAGGCCGACATCCTGCTCTGCGTCACCCCCTCGCAGCATCTGCGCGGCATCATCACCGACATCGCCCCCCTGCTCACGCGCGACCAGGTGCTGCTCTCCGCCAGCAAGGGCATCGAGGACGGATCGCTGCTGCGCATGTCGCAGGTCATCGCCTCGGTCACGAATAACCCCGTCGGCGTACTCAGCGGACCCTCCTTCGCCCAGGAGGTCGCCATCGGCAGCCCCACCGCCATCGTGGCCGCCGCCTCCGACGGCGTCCTCGCCCAGACCATCCAGCGCGAGTTCACCAGCCCCTCGCTGCGTGTCTACACCAACGACGACATCGCCGGCGTAGAGCTCGGCGGAGCCCTCAAGAACGTCATCGCCCTGGCCTCCGGCATCGTCTACGGCCTGGAGCTCGGCAACAACTCGGCCGCCGCCCTGATCACCCGCGGCATCGCCGAGATCACCCGCCTCGCCGTCGCCTGCGGCGGCCGCCGCCAGACCCTCGCCGGCCTCTCCGGCGTCGGCGACCTGGTCCTCACCTGCACCGGAGCCCTCTCCCGCAACCGCGCCGTCGGCATCGAACTGGGCAAGGGCCGCCAGCTCCCCGAGATCCTCGCCAGCATGCACGGCAAGGTCGCCGAGGGCGTCCGCTGCACCACCGCCGCGCTCGGCCTGGCCGCCCGCTACGGCGTGGAGATGCCCATCACCGAACAGATGGCCGCCATCCTGCACCACCACAAGAGCCCCAAGGAGGCCATCCGCGAACTCATGACCCGCCCCGGGCGCGACGAGTAGCTGAACCTCAGCGGAACCTCAAGGGAGCCCTTTTCGTGAGCTCGAATGGCTTCGCACCAATCGCCAACTCCGATGCACGCATCCTCATTCTCGGCACCCTGCCGGGCAAAGTGTCCCTCGCCCGCGGCGAATACTACGCCCAACGCAGAAACGCGTTTTGGCCCATCATGGAAGAGCTCTTTGATATTCCTGCCGCCGGGCCGTATGGGGAACGAACCCGCCAACTTATGCAAAGTGGAATCGCTCTGTGGGACGTGTGTGCCTCAGCAAGCCGCGCTGGAAGCCTGGACGCAAAGATTATTTTGAAAAGCGTGGTGACCAATAACTTCGCCGCGTTCTTCCCGGCACATCCCAACATTCGGCTGATCTGCTTCAACGGTGCCACGGCAGAGCGGCTGTATCTGCGCCTGGTGCAACCAATGCTGCCGAACAGCGCCCAAAACATCGCCGGTCTCCGACTGCCTTCGACAAGTCCCGCGCACGCTATTGCGTCCGGAAAGAAGCTTCAGGCATGGCGTACCGCAATCCGCGAATAGGCAAATTACTAACCGATCTACGAGTTTTTCTTCCCCTGGCTGCGCAAGCTCCTGAACTGAAAGGCTTTTCGGCCTCCAACCTTTGGCGCGCGCGAGAAGGCAGCCAGGCGTCAAGACATGCGTCGCTCCTTACGCAATTGCAATCAGTCCCAACGCCGGTATCCTTATTGCCGTCTTACGACAATGATCAGTACCGCGAAGTTGCAAGTCGGCTTGTAGAACGCAACAGTGGCACCTACCATATGAGAGATAGGGGCGACACATTTCCTGCGTCCGCCCGCTTCCAACCATATCTGCAAGGGAGCAATGATGGTCGCCATTCAATTTGAATATCAGGGAGACTTGCACTGCAAAGCAATGCACGGTCCCTCTGGAACCGAGCTCAACACGGACGCCCCTAAGGACAATCAGGGGCGCGGCGAGAGCTTCTCG
>Ga0210403_10006001_pt1 | contig 10230 bp, 8 predicted proteins | sample IncBWC19MmetaG_FD_150863 | JGI IMG/M metagenome (GOLD analysis project Ga0210403, IMG submission 150863) | Forest soil microbial communities from Barre Woods Harvard Forest LTER site, Petersham, Massachusetts, United States - Inc-BW-C-19-M | ecosystem: Environmental > Terrestrial > Soil >... | reverse complement strand
GCTCATCAGCAACATTCTTGCGATGTTTCTTCAGGCGCTCTCCGCGAAACTCGGCATAGTCACCGGACGCGACCTCGCCCAGGCCTGCCGCGACCACTACTCCCGCCGCCTCTCCATATTCCTGTGGGTCGCCTGCGAACTCGCCATCGCCGCCTGCGACCTCGCGGAAGTTCTCGGCTCCGCCGTCGCGCTGAATCTCCTCTTTCACATTCCGCTGTTGCTCGGTGTCCTGCTCACCGCGCTAGACGTTTTCATCGTCCTGGCCCTGCAGGGCCGCGGATTCCGCCTCATCGAAGCCTTCGTCATCACGCTCATCGCCAGCATCGGTCTATGCTTCAGCTACGAAATCTTTTTCGCGCACCCTGTGTGGCGCGAAGCCGCTTACGGCTTCATTCCTCGCGCCGAAATCCTGCGTAATAAGGAAATGCTCTACATCGCCATCGGCATCCTGGGCGCCACCGTCATGCCCCACAATCTCTATCTGCACTCCAGCATCGTGCAGACCCGCGCCTTCGGCCAGCAGAAATCTGAAAAGCGCGACGCCCTGCGGTACGCCGTGATCGATTCCACGGTCGCCCTCTTTTTCGCTTTGTTTATCAATGCCGCCATCCTCGTCCTCGGCGCCGCCGCGTTCCACACCCGCGGCCTCAGCGAAGTCGCCGACATCGCCCAGGCCTACAAACTCCTCAGCCCGGTCCTCGGCGCCGGCTTCGCCAGTACGCTCTTCGCTTGCGCCTTGCTCGCCTCCGGGCAGAACTCCACCCTCACCGGCACGCTCGCCGGCCAGATTGTCATGGAAGGCTTTCTCGATATCCGCTTGAAGCCCTGGTTGCGCCGCCTGATCACTCGATCCATCGCCATCATCCCCGCAGTGTTCGTGATCGCCATCGCCGGGGAAGGGAAGCTCACCGCATTACTGATCCTCAGTCAGGTGATTCTCAGTTTTCAGCTGCCCTTCGCCGTGATTCCGCTGGTGCAATTCACCAGCGAGCGCGCAAAGATGGGCGACTTCGTCAACTCTCGCGCCACCACCGTCATCGCCTGGTGCGTCGCCGCCGCCATCCTCTTCTTCAACGGCGAACTACTCTGGCTAATCCTGCGTCCCGCGTAAGCAACAGCTTTCGGTCCAGGTCCACCTATGCGAAACTTTGAGCGTAAATAAAAAATGCCCACCCCTCCCAAAAAATCGAAAACACCCACGAAAATTCTTCTGGGCTTGGTCATTGTCCTTATCCTCGTCTCGATCGGCATGGCCGCCTTGCACAAAACTCCGTGGAGCGTTCCCCTCGAAGACAAACTCCGCAAAAATCCTCTCCCCGACAACGACGCCAATCTCTCCGCCGCAAAACCCGTCTACAACGAATACTGCGCCAACTGCCACGGCGACACCGGCAAGGGCGACGGCTCCGACGCGATGATGTACGACCCAGCCCCCAGCAACCTGACCGAGTCCATACACATGAACCACCTTACCGACGGCGAAATCTTCTACCAGATCACCCAGGGCCGCAAACCCATGCCCTCTTTCCGCAAAAAACTAACCGAGGACCAGCGCTGGCAACTAGTTATCCTCGTCCGCACCTTCGCCGCTCCTGCCGCTTCTACCCCACCTCCAACAAAAGCTCCAGAGTCTCCTGCAAAAAAGTGATGGCCGTTCCGAAGACCGGCAACTGAGACACCAGATGAAGAATTCCAAGCTAGTTCAGAAATCGCGCGCGCAACGGCCGCGGAACCAGCGGGCACACATCGTCGGTCGTTCCGAAGATTCTCCTGCGGACGGACGCGATCGCGTCGTACGCTAGATCCCGCAAAGCTCGCGGCACAAAACTCAAAACCGTGGCGCAGAGGAACCACAAGCCTCCCAACCGCTTCAGGACGTAAATCACCGCCGCCGATCGGGTAAGAACGTTACTGTTTTCTTCCACGACCACCACGCTGTCCGGAAGTTTGGCGCGTACGGGTTCAGCAATTGTCCGCTTGATCTCTTCCCCTTGCAGCGGCGCAAATGAAAACGGGTGTGCCGACTGGTCTTCGCTCAGCACGAACCGCACCAGCCCGTGGCAAAGCCCGCAATGCCCGTCGTAAAAAATCGGCTGCCCCGCGGGCTTTGGCGATGGAACCCACGCCGGGTCAAACGTGAAGAAATGCAGCAGCAACATGCCGATCGTGAGATCGGAAAAATTCACCAGCACCAGCAGGCCGATGTGCAGACCCACCATCGTCAGCCAGAGAAACGGCCGCAATCGCCGGGAAAGTGCCAGCGGTGCAAACGCAAGTTCCAGGAAGAGCGCCGCCCAAGTCGCGGCTTTCAACGACCATATGGGCAGCGCCAGCAAAGAAGTTCGCAGCATCGTGTCGCGCGCCAGTGGATTGCTTAGCACGTGCCGCAGCGCTGTTCCATCGATCCACGAAGGGCTGACTAGTTTGCAATATCCGCTGTAGCTGTAAGCCAGTGCCATCAGGATCCAGGCGGCCGCGAAAATGTCTCCCGGCATCTTCCAGGTAGTTGTGTCGTTGCTGCTAGAAGACAAATCTTTGCTGTGGGAGGACCGCGGAATCAACGCGTAAGCCAGCAGCATCCAGCCGATGAAGGGCAGGGAAGGATTCCCAATCAACGGATTTCTGCCATAGAGACACGCCCACAAATACCAAACCAGAACGGCCATCATCCGGTCGAACTTGCCGATCGTCAGCAACAAACTGAAAACCGCAGCCACCACCAGGCAAGCCCGAACGAAATGCGGAGCGTCCGAGAGGAGAAATACATTGGGAAACAGGTGGAACAAGGGACTCATCGCTCCTTGCGGGAGTACTCCCTGGGAAGAAAAGAGTTCTGCGCCCCAGGGCAGCAGACTAAGGAAGTGGTAAACGAGATAGAGGCCAAAGACCACACGGAAGACAAGAAATTGGCCCCTGGTCCAGCCATTGTTCATTTGCATGGCGGTTCAAACTCCATCGCCAGATCCTCGGCTTGCGTGCCGGGCCGCGTTTCGATGCGAATGCGCGGCAATCCGCGAATTTCCGCCACTGGAATCCCCAACTCCCTCAGCAGCGGGGCTTCTTCACAAAAGGCAAACCGCGAGACGGCTTCGAACATCGGGCGGGCGGCAGGATCCGATTGCAGCACCGGCCCGTACGCAAGCACCGCGCCGTACACGTTTCTCCGGTTGTAGGGTCCCCGCAATCCAGCCGTATTTTCCGGACTGATTCTTGTGGAATGAAATTTCCCCGCCCTGTCCGTCCACTCCACATAGAACCGTGACGAATACGTTTCCAGGCCGCGCACCGAAGAGAACACCTTTGGCGCCGGCGATGCGGCTGTTGCCGCCGCCACGCCCTTCAGCCCCCGCAGGTGCAGAACGTCCGCCGTCATCTGTAACATTCCGAGCGCCAGCAGCGCGATCACCGGCTTTCTCATGGCCGCACGTCTTCCGTCTTCATCGCGTGAACATCACGCCCGATCAACATCTCCCCAAACTGGAGCTCCTGGGCTGGTTCAAAACCACAATGCGCATTCCACTCCCGCGGATTCCGAAACGTGCCGATAAGCATGTCCCACACCGGCAAGTCGGAATAGTTGAAGGAATGGACGCCCTTCTCGTGGTGAATGCAGTGGCTCTCTGGCCGCTGAAACAGGAAGCCCAGCCAGTACGGCGTGCGAATGTTCCAGTGATACACGAGTTCTGCAAGCCCGCTGAGCAGCACGCCACCAGCCGCGGCCACCGGCCCCAGTCCGACGACGAGATACAGGATTGCGCTCGATAACGCGCTGTCCGCAAGAATTTCAAACGGATGTTTATAGAAGCTTGTGATTACTTCGATGCGTTGCGGGCTGTGATGTACCTGGTGAAACCACCGCCACAGAAAATCGCTTTCGTGCCGCCAGCGGTGCCACCAATAAAAGAAGAAAGTAATGGCCAGGTAGCCGAGTAGGGAACCCCCCGCTTCGCCAAGCGCATCTGCATTCCACGGCCGATGCCGCAGCATCCAGCCGTTCCAGGCCACCCCGGCAATCCACACGGCGCCCACTTGAAATCCGTTCAGGAACAGCGCGCGCGCCCACCACCCTCGAACTTCCGGCCATTTGCGTCCGCCTCGCCTCTTTTCCACGATCATCATTCCCATCGCAGCGAAGAACACCAGCAAGGGAATCAGAATCACGTTCAGGATTTCTACGATCCGCATGGAAGTGAACCTCCTTGATGAACGCCTATCCCGGCAAAACCGTTGGAGACTTAGGCCGCTGTCAGCAGCAGCTCATCGAACTGGACCGCGAAGATTTCCAGCGCTTGCGAACTGCGCTTTTTGTCACCGCCAGAGAGGTAGTCCAGGAACAAACCGACAACACTACCAACGGCCAGCGTCGCCAGGGCGCGGCGTTTTGGTTTAGAGATGCGGGCCGGCAACACCGCCGCCATCATTTCCACCCAACTGCTCACCGCGCCCTCCAGGTACCGTCCGTAGCGCGCGGGCTTCTGCAAAGCGAGTCCATGCACCTCAAAGAACAATCGCAGGTAGCGCTCGTGCTCCTTCGTGGTGGCCCAGCGCCAGAACGCCCGAATGATCTGCGATGCGGCATAGCCCCGGCCATTTTCGACCATCGCGGCGAAGTCCTTCTGCACGCGGTCACGCACCACAATCATGGCTTTGCTGATCAGGGAATCTTTCGAACCGAAGTGATAGATGAGCAGCCGCGCTTTGCTGCCGACTTTCGCGGCCAGCGGCCGAAGCGAAAGGTCGGCGACGCCGTGTTTCAGCATGTATTCGATGGTGGCGTCGAGGAGAACTTCGCGGCGGGGAGGGCTGGCGTGTTTCATGTAACGAGTGTTACATGAAACGACTGTGTCAGTCAAGACAAACGGAAAGCGAAACCCGCGGGCTCATTTCCCGCTTTCCAACCGCTCCATTTTCAGAGGGGTTTCCCCCACCGCACCAGCCGGCACAGAAAAAGAAGAGCCGAATAAGGTCCAATCAAGATTGGGCCTTACTCGGCTCATAATTCCAGAATCCGTTCCTTTACTTCCTTTACCTCACTTACTTCCCCTACTTCACGGCTCCGAGCGCCGTCGCCACTTCCTTCACGTCCGGCACCACGGGAATGTCGTAATCCTTCTTCCACGCCACGTTCCCGGCCTTATCAACGATGATGATCGATCGCCCCGTGATTCCTTTGTCTGCCATGTACATTCCATACTTTTCGCTCATCGCGCCCTTCGGATGAAAATCCGCCAGCAGGGAATACTTGATGCCCATCTTCTCCGCGTACGCCTTGTGCGACCACACGCTGTCCACGCTGACGCCCAGTACTTCCGCGGCCAGCGTCTCGAAATTCCGCATGTCGTTCACGAAGCACGCATGCTCGTTCGTGCAGGTCGGGCTCCAGTCCAACGGGTAAAACACCAGCACCACTCGCTTCTTTCCCGCAAAGTCCGAGAGCTTCACGTCCTTCTTGTTCTGGTCCTGCAACGTAAATTCCGGCGCCTTCTGTCCCACAGCGATGCTCATAAGTTCGTCCTCCGGTGCGTTTTAAGTTCCACCAGCATCTTACCGGATACGGCGCCAGCCGCCAATCTGCGCGCTTCCACCAGCAAAGCGCCCGCGATACACTCCGCATGGCAGAATTTGGGAGCCGTATGCGCGCTCGCGCGGTTCCGACTGCATTCTCAAATGCTGAGTCTCCAAGAAGTAGTCGACCGCTACTCCTCGCTCGCCAAACAAGGCGGCGAGCCTGTCCCGCTCGAAGCATTCGCCTTGGACCCCGAGGAAACCATCAAGCTCTTCAGCTCACTCGACGAGGACTACCACATCAGCCGCTTCGTTAAATTCTCCTTCGACCACGGCCGCCTCTACCTCATCAGCGGCAATCCCTCCACCCACATCCAAATTGACGCCGCTATCCGCGAACTCCTCTGACCTCTCAAGGCGGGCTGTTTCTCTTTTCCGCTTGTCTCTGCGCCCTCTGCGTCTCCTTTGTGAGCTCTGCGTTAAATCTTCTGTTTTCTTCTCAACCTCAAAAAATCAGCTTCAGTGAAAGTTGGATCTGCCGCGAATTCCCCGCCGTACGGCTGATGACTCCAAACCCGCTGCCAAGCACCGTGTTCGACGGCAACCCGAAATTGACAGTGTTGAACGCATTAAAAATTTCCGCTCGGAATTCCACCATTGCCAGGTCGGTCTTTCCGCGCCGCCCGAACGGCGTGTTCTTGATTAACGCAAAATCAAATTGCTTGTAACCCGGCGCGCGGAACGTATTCCGCCCCAGCGTCCCAAAGGTGCCGGAGTTCGGCCCCGTTCCTCCCGGCACATTGATCGGAATAAAAAAGAACGAACTGTTGTTGTCGCCTAAACCGAAATAGTCTTCCCGCCTGGTCCGGCTGGTGGAAAAATCCGGCATCGCCAGCAAATCCGGCCGGTCCGTTCCTCCGGCCCCCGCGTTGGTCTGCTGGATTCCCGAAAACACCGTGAACGGCGGGCCGCTCAGAATCGTGGTGACGTTCAACAACTGCCATCCGCGCGTAACGTACCGGCTCACGGGCTGCAGGAAGCTCACCTTGTCGAACGGCAGTGCCTGAAAGACGCTGACGGAGAAGACATGCTTCACGTCAAACGTGGATACGCCTTTCTCCGCACGCTCATCCAGCGGGTTCTGCGCAAACGTCTGCAGAATCGCCCCCGCGCCGCCGGGTATTCCGCCCAGCACCGCGCTCGTGTCGTCAATCGATTTTGAAAATGTATAGCTCGCCGCAAAGTTCAGCCCGATCTTTGCGTTCGTGCCGCTCACGCTGGTCTGCAACGCGTTGTAACTTGAATGCGAATCGCTGGCCATCACAAACTCCGGCCCGAACCCGCCGACCGCGTTTCCCGAGGAATCAAACTGCGTGAATTTCGCGAACTCCGGCCCCGCTCCGTTGTACCCGTTTGGGGCAAACACGCGCGCCAGATGAATTCCAGCCGTGCCCACGTACCCCGCGTTGCACCGCACCCACCCGAAATCGTGCTCCACTCCCGCCGTATATGTGCCGATGTATCCGTTCTTGAAATGCCGCGACATCACGCTCACGCTGAGCAACTGCGTTTGATTGCCCGGCGTCGCCGCTTCCAGATCCTGCTGAAACTTCGCCAGATCAATCGGCGTGTTTGCCGCCACGTTCGAAGTGCTCCCCGAGGCGAACAACGGCTGCCCGGAGGTCGTAAACGGCTCCGGCACCTGCAATGGCGTAATCGCATTCGAGAAAGGAACCGGCACGCCCACCTGCGCCGTCACCAGCGGTTGCACCACAAACGGCAGGCCGCCGGTCACAAAATTGTCCTGCCACAAATTCGGCAGTATCGTGGTAATCGCTCCGCCCGCGTGCACTGTCGTTTTTTTCGTCAGGGCGTAGTTCACCGCCACGCGGGGCCCCCATCCGTTTCGATCGAGCGGATAAATCGGCTGCGGGTTATATAAGAAGTCCTGCGTCGCTCCCGGCGCCAGAAAATCCGAGGGCTTCCCGTCCGGTCCTACCGGTGTGGCCACCGATGTCCTGTGGTGCGCTTCCTTGATCCGGCTGTTCAGTTCGTAGCGCAATCCGTAATTGACGCTCAGCTTCTGCGTGACTTTCCACGTGTCCTGAAAATAAAAAGCGTAAGCCTCCCGGCGCACCGCCGCTGCGTCAAAGCGGTTTCCCGTCGGCGTCAGCCGGTAAGGCGCCGAGATCGAGTATAGGTAAGGCGTCGCCGTCAATAATCCCACAAGCGAATCAGGCAGCGGATCGCCCGGAAGAATGTTGTGCGTCCCGCTGGCGGATGGAATCAGCTCCGGGGAATACGCCGTGCCTCCGCCGAACGAATATCCCCCGTTCGGATTTGTGCCGAATACGGAAGTGTCGCGGTTCCACCGGATATCCACGCCCCACTTAAGGACGTGTCCACGGTGCGTGTAGCTCATGTCGTGCTTGAACTGAAACACGTTCCCGTAGGAACCGAATATCGATCCGTCCGCCGAATTGAATCCCTCGAACAGCCCGTCCCCAAACGCCAGCGAAACATCCGAATGGTTGCTCGACGGAAACACCGGCGTGCTGCGCACATAATCGAACAACGTCGTCGAGCTCAGTTGCGGCGAAAATGCGCGCGCGTAACTCGCCGCCGCGTTCCGCTGGTGATCGAAAAACTTAACTGCGAAGGTCGGGTCGATCGCCGTCTGATCCGGATTCGTCGTCGGCCCGTTCACGTTGTTCAGGCTGAAGCGCGTGAACAGCGTCGCCTTGTCCGAAATCTTGTGATCCACGCGAATGGAAAACTGGTCCGTGTCGGTCACCACTTTTGAGGATGCCGCGTACGTCCGGGCGCCGAAAGCACCTGTCGGATCGTTCGGCAGGGGATACCGGGCCAGGATCGGCGCGATTTCCGGGCTCACTGGTACAAACAATGTGTCGCCGGGAACACTCGTCGTGTCGATCCCTTTTCTTTCGTCGGCGGTCGGCACCGCAAACACCTGCGTCGTGCCCAGCACCTGTCGGAATCCCGCGTACTCGCCGAAGAAAAACGTCTTCCCGCGGCCGTCGTAAATGCCCGGCAGCGTCACCGGCCCGCCGATCGTCGCGCCGAATTCATTCCGCACAAAGGGAGGGATCCGTCGTGGGTCCAGCGGGTTGACGTGGTCAAAAAAATTCCTGGCATCGAACGCCGCGTTGCGCACAAATTCAAACGCGCTTCCATGCAACTGGCCCTTGCCGGATTTCGTCGCCACGTTCGTGAATCCCGCCGCGCCCTGTCCAATCTCCGCCGGCATCACGCCGGAATTGGACTGCACCTCTTGAATCGCATCCACGTTGAAATTCGCAAACGTTGCTCCGCCCAGCTCCGGGTCTGTCGTCGTCCCGCCATCCATCGCGAACACGGTGTTTACGCCACGCTGTCCATTGAACGCAAACTGTTGCGTGAAGTTCGCCGCGCCATTCGTGTCCGTCATCGTGCCCGCGGCCAGCAGCAGCAACTTGCTGAAGTCGCGCTCGTTCAGCGGCAGTCCGGAAACCTCTTCGCTCGAAAGATGCTCGCCGCCTGTGCCTTTTTTCTCCGCCCCCTGCGCCGGCCCAGCCGCCGCCACGCCGAGGGTCTGATCCTTCGCGGAGAGTGTCAGCTCCAGACCCGGCGCGCTGCCTTCCGCAATCACAACCGGTTTCGCGGCCGTCCAGGTCTTGCCGGCGGACTCAACCGCAAGCGTGTACGTCCCGGCTTCAACGCCCGCGAAAACGAAAGCGCCGTTCGCCAACGTTTGCGCCGCATACGTGCGATCCCCGGCGCTCGCGCGCAACGAAATTTTCGCGTCCGCCACGGGCTTTCCTGCGGCATCGCGCAAGATTCCATTCCAGGTTGTTGCGGAATAGGAAGGGGGGGGGGAAACCATCGCCACAATGACAAGAGACACCAATAGCCATTTGGATTCCGAGAGGGCCGCCGACATGGTTGACGATTCTATAATGTTTTGTGGAAAAGTAACTTTCTATTCAAGTGGCGGCTGTGAATTAGTCATCGTAGCGTCCACCTTCAGGTGGACGAGGCTGGTTCAGCCACAGGTCGATGCTGCCAGTCTCAAGCCGGTACAGATTTCTGAAACCGGCCGACCACCGCTGCATGCTCTTTGCGCAGTTCCGCCGGCAGCCGCTCGCCGAACTTCGCGAGAAACTCCCGGCTGTCCGCCAGGTCGTTTTCCCAATTGTCCGCGTTCACACGGAACAGCTCGTCCAGGGCCTCCGGCGCAATCTTCAACCCGTCCAGCGTCAGCCCCGTCCGCGTCGGCACGTATCCAATCGGCGTTTCCTTCGCGTCGCCGCGTCCTTCCACGCGCTCCAGAATCCACTTCAACACCCGCACGTTCTCGCCGTATCCGGGCCACAGGAATTTTCCGTCCGCGCCCTTCCGGAACCAGTTCACATGAAAAATCTTCGGCGGGTGCGGAATCTTCTTCCCCATTTCCAGCCAGTGCTGGAAATAATCGGCCATGTTGTATCCGCAGAAGGGCAGCATCGCCATCGGGTCGCGCCGGGTCACTCCCACGTCGCCCGTCGTCGCAGCCGTGGTCTCCGAAGCCATCGTTGCGCCCATAAACACGCCGTGCTGCCAGTTGAACGACTCGTAGACCAGGGGGGCAAGCCGCGCCCGTCGTCCGCCAAAAATAAAAGCCGAAATCGGCACACCCTCCGGCGCTTCCCACTTCGGAGAAATGCTTGGAGATTGCTTCGCCGGCAC
>Ga0210403_10005998_pt1 | contig 10232 bp, 8 predicted proteins | sample IncBWC19MmetaG_FD_150863 | JGI IMG/M metagenome (GOLD analysis project Ga0210403, IMG submission 150863) | Forest soil microbial communities from Barre Woods Harvard Forest LTER site, Petersham, Massachusetts, United States - Inc-BW-C-19-M | ecosystem: Environmental > Terrestrial > Soil >... | reverse complement strand
CTGCGCGCCATCCGTCTTTTCCCCTGAGTTGCAAACCGGTGTGCGTTTGAATTGGCTGCAGTTGTTGGCCTCTCCGCTCTACATGGAAGAATCGGCCTAGTCTTTTACCCACTCGTTCGGATGGAGCGTCCACTACTTCGACGCAGGACCGTTGAGCAAGGCCTTCTCACTGCTTTGTGCCGGGATCCTGGTTAGGAACGGGAAAAACGGCGTAATCTCGAACGGCATTTTTTCCTTCGCCGAAACCAGGGCTACGGGCTTTGCCTTCGCCATCTCCACCTGATCGGTCCAGGGATCGAGCTTGATGCGGCCGCCGAGTGGAAGGGCGGCAATCTGATCGGTGCGCTTCGGATCGAGTTCCGGGGCGGAAGCCAGCAACGCCGACATGCGCAGGCTCTTGCCTTGCGCCAGGCTGTTGCCCAGATGAGGGCGAATCAAGTTAGGCAGATCGGGAGCGCGCTCCTGCAATGCTTTCAAGAATAATCCGGCGCTTCCCAACTTGTCTTTGTACGGAGAATTTTTCAGCAATTCGAGAGCCTTCGTGTCGGCAGCCTCTTCATCACCGGAATGGCGTTTGAAATCCAGCCGTTGGAACGATTCTTCGTCGGGGAAAAACATGCGGTCGTTGAAGGCGAGCTTGGTATCGAAACTGTGACCGAGCACGATGTGGCTGAGCTCGTGAGCCAAAACCATGGCAAGCGAAGCCTCATCCGGCAAAACGTCCAGCAATCCGCGACTGAGGACAATGGTTCGGCCGATAGTGAAGGACTCCAGCGGAGACGTGAGCAGCACCCGGCACCGAATATCGCCCTGCATGTCGATGTTATTGGTTACCAGCAAATTGTTGACGACGGTTTGCAGAACCTTATCGACCTCGCCTGGAGGCGCTAACAGGCCCACTCGTTGCATACGCTCGACGGCGTTATCCTCGGCCTGGCGCTGCCACATGCGCTCTGCAACCACTGGAGAAGCGTCGGCGGCGGCTTCGCTTTGATCTTTCACCGACTGCGGCGAGTCCACCAGAATCTGGGTGAACTCAGAATTCTTGTTCAGGCCCTTCAGGTCATAACCCCAAAGACGGGTCTGGGCGCGGAAGTGTAGATTCTTGGAGATGCCGTACTGCAGATCTGATTCCTCGCTATAAATGTAAGCCGGCAGCCACATTCCGGGGCGAAGATTCAAGCGCCAGCTGTCGAAGTGCAGGTAAAAACTCGTTTTCGGATGTGGATAATAGGTTCCGTTGAAGCGGACGACGTTATAGTCCTGATCTTCGATCCAGATTCGGCCCATGAAACGGCCTGTTCCGGAGCCAGGTTTTGGTTCGACATCCACGACCAGGCAGCGGACTTCCCCTAAAAATTCGCGCCGGACAAAATTGAAGTTGTAATACTTTTTCTGGAAATCAGTATCGAGCACGACCATCTGCGCGAAGCCCAGCGGGAGAAAGTGCATTGAATACATTCCCGTCAGATGGTTGAGCATGCGATGGCCAAAGCCGGGCTGGCCCACAAATGAGGTGTCTTCAGGACCATCGCTCATATCGAGGCGGCCGAGAAAATATTGATCTTTCGCCGGTACGGAGCTCCCGTCCTTTTCTGTCTTCATGTCCTGCAGATAGGTTTCAACCATAGGACGCAGATGCCGCATTTGCGCTAGAAAGAGATGTTCTCTCTGGACCACACGGTCCATCACATCATTGAACGATGCGGGCGGCGGAGCGGGGAGAGCATCTGAATCTTGTCCAGCCGGCGGCAGGGCGACGATCGAGGACCGAGCGGATGACGCTGAATCCTGAGCAAGAGCCGGCAAACAACAGATCAACAATGAGAGGAGTGACAGCGAACCTACCTTGGATATACGCATAGAACCTTCAGGAGCGAACTCATTCTCAGGCAACCACGAAACTAGGCCAGCTGAAAAATAATGTGTAAGACGACGGTTGAGTCGGCGGGCTGGCCATCCCGCGTCGCCGGCTTGAAATGAATCTGTTCGGCAGCTCTGACGGCATTGTCGTCGAGGCCATGACCCAATCCACGCACCACACGCAAAACGCGAAGATTACCTGACGATTGCAACAGCACTTCGAGCAGAACTTCGCCCTCGATTCGAAGGTTGCGAGCTTCCTGGGTATAGGTGGGAGTCGGTTTCGAAAGGATTTCCGCAGGAAGTGCTTTCGCCACCGACTCGCTCGAATGAGGATGCGTAGTGGGCGCGGCAGAAACCTCGGCATCGCCGAAGCCAGATTTCTGAACCGTCCCCGCCTGATTGCGGACGACGGGAACCGCCGTGCCGTTACCGAAGCCGGAACTTGCCACTACTCCCGGCGATCCTTTGGCGCCGCCTGTACCGTTGCCAGACCCTGGGCCGGACGGTAGATCGAAGGAGCCGAGCGCGGCGACGTTTACGGCCTTACCCGGATTCGCTTTTGCCGGAATTCCGTTGGGATCACCGAAGCCTCCGGTCTGCACGCGCGACGGAGCAAGTGCGACCGTGGGCGTGGCCGAACTGCCGGTAGAAAATACGTTCGTCTTGACTGCTTCTTTTGGAATGACAGGTGCGACATTGACTTTAAGCGTATCGATTTTCTTGCTCGCGATGGCTACAGCAGGAGCCGGGACGTCGTTAAACTTGACCGGCGCTTTCGGCTGGGGCGCCGGAAGTCGCAAGGGAGTTTCGGGCACATCCACTTTGGCAGCGAGCTTGGGCTGGGGCAGATCGCGTACAGGTTGTGGATTGTGGTTGACGGGAACCGGAGTGCTAACTAGCTGGACTGAATTATAGCTGTGCTCGGGCGGAGAAACGACCGCCGGATAAAGCAAACGCACCCATGCCAGGAGTGCAATCGCGGCAGCCTGGGTTCCGGTACTGAAGACGAATTCCGTCCAAGGAGTTTTCGTCTTGGGCAATAGTGCGAAGAGGGGCTCTTGGGAGGCAGAATTACTCATAATCCTTACCGCTCGTTTACCCAATCAAAACACGAGTTTGAGGGGTAAAGTTTCTCAGTCGGACCTGTATTAGTTGCAACTACTGAGGCTGTAGTTTACTACCGTAAAAGGAGACAGGGGTTACTCCCTAGGTCCTAAAATGCACGGCGAATGCCATTTTGGGAGCCTTTGGAGACTCCTTCTCCCTTTATTGTTCAGTCACTTAGACGGGAGGGGCTAGTGGATAGCCGCTGGCTGAGGAGAAAAGAGCAAAAAATTACATCATGGAGGTGCTTTCCTGCCGGGTCAGCAGCGGACGACCTTAGGGCTATCGATCCCTTTGGTTGCATTCCGAGTGTCGACTACTAGTTGGGCTTCGCCAACGATTTTCCGGTAGTCATAGTCGGAATGGTCCGTGATGATGACCACGCAGTCGTATTGGCCAAGGCGGTCGAGTTCGGTACGTTTCATCTGCAGGTCGTACTTCCGCCCTTTCCCGATAAACGGGAAGTAGGGATCGTGATAGCAGACCTCGGCGCCTTCCTTTTGTAGAAGTTCGATAATCGTAAGGGCCGGAGACTCACGCAGGTCGTCGATATCTTTCTTGTAGGCCACGCCAAGGATCAAGATGCGGGCTCCGTTCACCGATTTCTTGTGGCCGTTGAGCGCTCCGCCGACCGAGGCCAGCACATGGTAGGGCATGTTCGTGTTGATCTCACCGGCGAGTTCGATAAAACGCGTCCGGAAATCCCACTCCTTAGCCTTCCACGATAAATAGAACGGATCCACGGGAATGCAGTGGCCACCCAGGCCCGGCCCGGGATAGAAGGGATGAAATCCGAAAGGCTTGGTGGAAGCGGCTTCAATGACTTCCCAGATGTCGAGCCCCATGCGGAGGCACAACATCTTGAGCTCGTTGACCAGCGCGATGTTTACGCACCGATAAATATTCTCCAGCAACTTGGTCATCTCGGCGACTGCGGGAGAAGAGACGGGAACCGTGCGGGCAAAAATGGCGCCGTATAGAGCGCCCGCTAATTCGGAGGCCTGCGGATTCACTCCGCCCACCACTTTCGGAATATCGCGACGCGCAACCGTAGTATTGCCGGGGTCTTCCCGCTCAGGAGAAAACGCGACGAAAAATTCCTGTTCTCCTGTGGAAGTCGCGCGGGCAGCCTTCAAGCCGCTCTTGTTCTCTTTCTCGAGAATCGGCACCATCACTTCTTCTGTCGTGCCGGGATACGTTGTACTCTCGAGCACAACCAACTGGCCGGGCTGAAGATGTGGCGCTATGGCGTGAGTTGTGTCCGTGATGAAGCTGAGGTCAGGTTCGTGATATTGATTGAGCGGCGTCGGAACGCAGATGATCACGGCGTCCATGTCGACCAGTCGGGCGTAGTCCGAAGTGGCGGAGAAGCCCTGGGATTTTGCTTTGGCAATTTCCTCCGCTGCGATGCGGTAGATATAAGATCCACCATGGCTCAAGGTATCGACCTTTCGCTGGTCGATATCGAAGCCGGTGACCGCGAATCTCTGGTCGCTGAACAGGAGGGCCAAGGGCAGGCCGACGTAGCCAAGCCCAATGATTCCGACCTTCGCCTGGCGCTGTTGAATTTTGCTCTTGAGTTGGTCGGGAGAACGAGTGGCAGCAGAGGAGTTCGTCATTATCGCGAGAAAAGTCCGTTCTGAATAGTGGGTTTCACTTTGGATTCTAGCATCAGTCGAAGCATACCGAGACGCGACAAGTGTGTACGGCAGTAACATGAAGCTGTTTTCCGCCGCGCCGAAATTCATGAACTGAAATTATGAAGGGACAGGCTACAAGGAGGCGCACATGGATTATCGCCGCAGTATTGCTGGCAGTCCTTTTGGCGTGGGCGGCCACGAAAGCTGGCAGGTTTTTGATAGTTGATGCGCCGCAGCCTTCCGACCTGATTGTCGTGCTGGCCGGGGAAACGGATAAGCGTCCAGCGCGCGCCCTTGAGCTCCTGGCACAAGGATATGGACAACGCATCGTGCTGGACGTGCCAGTCGACACGAAGATCTACGAGTTTACCCAGATTCAGTTGGCAGAGAAATATATTCGGGATATCCCACAGGCGAAGGTAAGTGTCTGTCCGATTGAAGGTCTTTCGACGCAAGATGAGTCGAAGGATGTGGAGAAGTGTATTGCTCGCGAAAGTGTCAACAAAGTGCTGATCGTGACATCAGACTTCCACACTCGTAGAGCCCTCAGCGTTTTCCGGCGAGAAGCGCCCGGACATGAGTATACGGTGGCCGCGTCGCGAAACAGCCAGCAGTTTGGAGCGAAATGGTGGCAGCACCGGCAGTGGGCGAAAACCTTCGTGGACGAATGGCTGCGCTTCATGTGGTGGAAGGTGGTAGATCAGTGGCGGTAACCTGCAATAAGAAGGACTTTCACCACAGGGACCACAGAATCACAGAAGAGAAGAGTCGACTAGCAATTCGAGGGTGCGTGTGTCCCGCACTGTCTTTTCTGCGCCGACGGCATCAAGCCAAAAAAGTTTTCCACCGATTTGAGTTTCTAGAAGCACAAAACCCATTGACTGCCAAGAACATTGAGGGGTACGATGCGTTAACCGTAACCAATTTAGTTATTAACGGAGTGTGGGATGGGAATGCCGTCAGTCCGCAGGATGGTAAGTTGCGTGCTTCTCCTGATGGTCCCTGCCTCGCTATTCGCCGCTGATTCGGGCGCGGCCATGCTTTACGCCAACGGCGCCACCTGGCTGAACGGCAGCCATGTGCCCAACTCCTCGGCAATCTTTGCAGGCGATCTGGTGCAGACCCGATCAGACTCGGCTGCCAATATCCACGCATCCGGCTCCAGCATCACGGTCCTCGGCGATTCGCTGGTGAAATTTGAAGGCGACGTGTTGAAGGTGGAGCACGGCGGAGTGAGCGTTTCGACCTCGAAATCCGTCGCGACCGTCGCGGGGGACGTTAAGATAGCCCCAGCATCCACTGCGTGGACTGAATTCAACGTGACCGATACAGGCGGTATGGTCCGAATCGCTGCGCGCAAGGGAGATCTGGTTGTCAGTGACCAGAACGGCTCGGTGACTTTGCCGCAAGGCCAGGAAACCACGCGGAACGATACCTCCGATCAGCCCGACAAGAAGAAAAGTAAGGGGCATGGGGAGGGAGCTCCCGCTGCGGCCGGCGGTGGCATCCTCAACTCGCCGGTGGCCATCGGCATAGCCGGAGCAGCGGTTGGGGCGGTTACGGCCTGGGTTCTGGTGAAGAACAGCAGTCCTCTCAGCCCGGCAAACCCCAATTAGCCGCAATTCAGAGCAAGAGTTCAGAGTGATACTAGTGAGAGCCGTCCAGTAAGACTGGACGGCTTAATATTTTTGACCGGTCAAAAATTGGTCGCGGGCTGCTGTAGAGCTTCCTGCTGAGGAGGCAGCGCCTCTTCGGGAGGTTTGCTGCGAACCGAGCGGCGTTTACGGGCGGGTTGCGCGAAGGGCTCGGCAGCCGCCAGCGTGCATAGAACGTAAAACAGTGCGGCGTTGGCTGGGATCTGAAGATTGAAATCGACCGCGCTATGCACCAGAATGCCGCTCAAGCCGAGCATGCAGGCCAAGGTGACAGCGCCACTGATCTCATTGCTCCAGTTTTTTAGTTTCTTGATTGCTCGTCCGTAGAGCGTTACAACGAACCAGACCATGGTGCCGAATCCCAAGAGCCCCATCTCGACGAGAAGTTGAAGGTAGTCGTCGTGCGCCTGATTGACGAAGAAATTTGTATAGAAGGTACGGAATTGCGGGTAGACAACGGGAAAGGCTCCGAGTCCCCAACCCAATACCGGCCTCTTCAGGAACATTCGAAAGCCGTCGCGGTTGATGTAGGCGCGGACGTCACTGGCCAGGTCGGAACGAGCCCCTACAGTGGCGATCCGATGGCCGAGTTGAGAGCCACCGACCCAGGTAAGCAAAGCGACGACGATTGTCAGAAATACTCCGACGCCGATGGCAGTATGCAGGCCACGTTTCTCTTTGACCAGTAACACCGCCAGAATAACGAATTCGGCGAGGATGGCGATCATACCGCCTCGCGATCCGGAGAGAAAAACTGTGCCTACCATTACCGCGGCGCTGGCAGCCGCGGCAGTGCGCGCTTTACTGGACGCCAGCCGCGTTAGGGACAATACCAGGGGTATGGGAATCAACATCTCCATCAATCCGGCGTAGTGATTGTGGTTTACATAGGGGCCATAGATCCACCCGCCCATGCGAGGCTGGCGAAGCCAGTACAGCTTGTCGTTGGAGGAAATTCCCTGGATCAACGAAAACGAGGCCAGGGCAGCGCCGTATATGCAAAAAATCACTGCCAGAGTTCGCGCCTGCGCTCCGCGCACCAGGGTTTGTCCGGCGAGGAAGGCAAGTATGGCGTAAGCGCAATATTGGAGCGCCAGTGCGACCGTATCATGCGGATAGGCTGTGACGCGGAATAGAAGCTGCACCGCAATGAGCAGCGCAAACCCGGCCATCGGAAGAAACAGCGGGTTGGTTTTAATTCTTATTTCGCCGTCGATCACCTGCTTGCTGACCCACAGTAAGAAAAGTGCGGCTGAGCCGACTTCCATCAAGAAGATGGACCAGGGTTCGACCGTGCCGAAGGCGAGCGGACCAAACAAGAGCAGACCGAAGATGCCGTACAGGAGCGCGGTTCCGACTCTCGTGGAGACTTCTCGGCGACGGCTGTCGCTATTGCTGTTCGGGCTCATGAAATGGAGATCATTCAATTCGAAGGCTGCTGCCGTTTGGCCACGAGGCGGAAATCGTCGACCCAGAGCTTACCACGGATAGGACTGCCTGCCGGCAGACGCCGGACGTGCAATACCAGCAATCTGCAATCGTTTCCAGTGGTGAATTCTCCGGTGGCCGATTTCCAGAATCCGGCTTCTTTCAGTTCGTCGCTGTCATACAAAACGTTTTGGCTGTAAGCATCCTCAATGGTGAAGTGTGGACCACCGGCCCCTTCGACTTCACCGTTCTTGAAGTAGGCTGAGAACTGATAGGCAGTATCAGGCTGTACGGCAATAAATTGGCGGATTCCGGCGTCACTAACTCCCGGTCCATCAAAGGTGATCAGCAACGAGCGGTGGCCACCGTGAAAATCGCTGGGATCGAGAGTGAGGCTAACGCTCTGCTGTTTCTGATATTCCCAGTCGAAGCCTCCGTTTAGAACGTCCAGACTGAAATCGCCGTTCACGATTAAGTTGTTCCGTGTGGGCAGGTAAGATGACAGGCCGAAGCGCGGAGCCGCTTCCTGCCAGGCTGTCCGTGCCTGATCCACAGCTTTGTGATTGAGCAGGTAATGGATGTACTGAAAGACGTAACGAAGTTCGAAAGTCTCCGAAGTCGCAATCAGCGCGGCCCAGACTTTAGTGGTTGCTGCTGTTTCTTGTTTGGTCATCAACAAGTCGAGAAATGCGATGTAAGGTGTGGATTTGGCGGGAATAACATCGCGCAAAAGAGCATCCACATCTGGATTGATGCGCCAGCAGAATTGAATGGCAGGAACGGCCAGGGTCGGATCATTGTCGAGAACCACATGAAATTCCCGCAGCGCTTTCTCATTTTCCCCCTGCACAAGGTAAAAGTTGGCTGCTTCCCATGCCACATCCGGCGTGGTCGGATCGGCTTCGATTGCGTGTTCGAGCGCGATGGTCTGATTCGATGTGTCGCCGAGAACCTGGTAGGCGGAGGCAAGATCGAACCAGTAGCGAGCTGAATGGGGATCGAGTCGCACGGCGGCACGGTAAGGTTCGAGAGCGGCGGCGGGGTCTCGGGCGACCAGGGCGTAATAGCGCCCGAGATGATTGCGGTAGTCGGCGTTGTCCGGATCGAAGCGGGCAGCGCGCTGCAAGCTGGCAAGCTCTGGTCGTTCGGCGAAGGCGGATGCAACGAACAGACGTCCGGCGAGAAACAAGTAAATTATGCAGACGACGGCTGCGGCGGCGATAGCGACCCGCTTGCGCAAGGAAGAGTTGAGGGGAAGTTGCATAATTTCTTAACTGAAATCGAAACCACAACGGCTAAGCAATAGAGAACGATGAATTGGGCTGAAGCGCTTGCTCTAACCTGAATCTCCGAAAATCAGGTGCGCCTCGGGCCATTACGCGCTGTTGGGAGAGGTTTCGACGGTTTCGTTGTCCGCGTCACCCTCCTCATCGTCGTGGTTGTCATCGTCGCGATAGTAGCGGGAATATTTTCCCTGGTATTCGTAGTAGTAGTAGTAGTCGGGCGAACTCAGATCGACCGCATTCAACAACACACCGGAAACCTTGGCATTCACCTGCATCAGAATGTCACGGGAGCGCCGCAGTGCTTGCTTGGTGGTCTGTCCGGAGCGGATCACGAGCACGATGGCATCGGCACGTGGAGATAACACAACAGCATCGGTGACCGAGAGTGTCGGCGGAGTGTCGACGACAATGTGGTCGTACTGGCCACGTAGTTCTTCGAGCACATCGCGCATGTTAGAGGAAGCGAGAAGCTCCGCTGGATTCGGCGGAGGGGTTCCCGCGGGCAACACCATCAGGTTGGGCAGAACCGGCGAGCGCGTAATCGCCTGTTGCAGCGTTGCACTTCCCGTCAACACGTTGCTGAGGCCGCTACGTGGGCCCATGCCTAGTGTCTTGTGTATGCTAGGCCGTCGCAAGTCGGCGTCGATGAGAAGAACGCGAACACCTTTCTGAGCGAGCACTACGGCGCAATTGATGCTGGTTGTGGTTTTGCCTTCCTGAGGAAGAGCGCTCGTGATCATAATGACCTTAGGAGGCGCTCCCAGATTGGAGAGAAGCAGCGACGTGCGCAGCGCGCGATAAGACTCGGCCATCTGCGACTGCGGCCGGACCTGCGTAACCAATTCGACCGCTTCCTTCGATGTGGCAATTACCAGGCGCTTGGTGTTGGCTCCATCCCGGGTCGCGCGCGAACCCATGGGAATCATGCCCAGCGGCGCGAGGCCCGAGATCATCTGCGCCTGCTCGGTGGTGCGCACGGTATTGTCCAGGCCCTCGAGCAGGAACGCGAGTCCCACCCCAGAAGTCAATCCCAGCATGAAGGCAAAAGCGAGGTTGCGCGGAATGTTTGGTTCGACGGGATGAGTAGGAACGCGGGCTACGTCTACGATACGAAAATTATTGGATTTCAGGCCAGCCGAAACACCGGCCTGTTTCATCTTCTCCATCAGCCCTTCATACAGCGATCGATAGCTTTCCAGGTCTCGCTTCAAAATGCTGTACTGGATGGCGCTCTCGTTGAGCTTGTTGGCCTC
>Ga0210403_10005991_pt1 | contig 10239 bp, 11 predicted proteins | sample IncBWC19MmetaG_FD_150863 | JGI IMG/M metagenome (GOLD analysis project Ga0210403, IMG submission 150863) | Forest soil microbial communities from Barre Woods Harvard Forest LTER site, Petersham, Massachusetts, United States - Inc-BW-C-19-M | ecosystem: Environmental > Terrestrial > Soil >... | reverse complement strand
CTCCGGCCGATCCAGATCAAAATCCCACCGCAACAATTTCTTCCGCAGCTTCAACGCCGCAATCTTCTTCAACGTCAGCTCCAACACCCGCTCCGTGCTCCACGGAATCCCCCTGAAAATCTCCGCCACCATCTCCCGCGTCCCCAGTAAATAATATCCGCCATCCTCTGCCGGCCCAATCACCACATCATTCGCCTTCAACTCCGCAAACGCCCGCCGCACCCGCTCCTCCCCATCCACGGCGTATCCGTCCCAATCACCGCCACCTCGCGATACCCCATCGCAAAACACTTTCGAAATGCGTTCTCCATCCGCGTCCCAAGATCCGTCCCTCGCTGAGGCAAAACTCGTACACTCCGGCCGTTTCCCAGCTTCTTCACTATCTTGCGAAAATAGCTGGTCCCATCCGCCGTAAACACAAACACATCACACCCGCGCATTTTCCGCACAAGCCGCAGAGTGTCCCCGATGCAAGCCTCATGCAGCTCCGCCGCAACATCCGCAGACACCGCGGCCAGCAATCGCGTTTTCACTTTTCCTGGTTTGGGAGTTTTTGCAAAAACAAGGAGGGCGCGCAAGCCGCTCATGGAAGGAAGCTCAGTTCACTCGATCGTAAAGCAATTCCGCGCGAACATTTGAAATTCAGATGAACAGCTCGTCTTCCTGCTCCACCGAGGTTTCTCTCGCCGGAGACGCCCCCCGCCGCGAGCGCAGCACGTCGAGCCCGATCTTGATTCCCTGCACGATCGCGGACGCCTTCTGGACCGGCGCCCAGAAACTCCGCCTCACCTGCGCACCCGCGTCTTCCACGGCTTCCAGTGTCCCCGTCAGGATGCGGTCCACGGCCACCAGTTGCCCGCGCAACCGGTCCGAAGCTTCCGTTGCGATCTTGTCGAACTTCTGCGCCTGCGAACGGGTCAGGTACACGATGTGCGCCGCGTCTTCCACCAGCGCGGAAATTTTCGGTTGCGTGTCGTCCAGCAGAATTTGCGTGCGCGTCAGGATCGGCCCCACGCGCGAGTGCATGTCGCCCACCATCTTGTTCACCGATTCGGTGGTCTTCTTAAGTTGCAGGAACAGCACGATCAGGATGGTCGTCTGCACCAGCAGCGCGATCGCCGCCGCAAGAATAAATACCTGCATCGTTATTTGCATACACACCCGACCCTTCCCGCAACCTCAGCAGAAAATCCCAAGCCAACCCAACTAATCCCTAGGACTTCGATTCGCGAAGAAACGCCTCGCGGCCTGCATCCACCGCCGCGGAAAGCGACTCGCGTTTGCGCGAAGCCACATCCTTGCCGCGCTCGATCAATTCGTCGGCCCGCTCGCGCAATTCTTTCGCTTTCTTCTGCGCAAATTCCCGCCCATCATCGGCGCGCTTCGCCAGATACTCGCGCGTATCTTCGCCCGACTTCGGCGCAAACAGGACGCCCATCAACGCGCCCACTCCGAGTCCCACCAGAAAGAAACTAACCTTGCTTCCCACGTTGTCAGCCATAATAGCCTCCACGCAACGACCGTAGCACACGCCTGTGCACGCCGCAACACAGCCTAACTATTATTATCGCCACATAGCGGTTAGGGCGTATCTTCCTGCAGCGACAAATGTTGCACAATTTTCTCCGCCATTTTCCGCGGCAGCATCCGGCTCAACTCCTCCGCGCTGGCCTTCTTTAAATTCGCCACGCTGCCATACCGCTGCAGCAGTCTTTGCGAGGTTCGCGGCCCAATCCCCGGAATCTCCAGCAGCGCGGTATGTGTCTGCCGGGCACCTCTGCGTTGGCGGTGAAAACCGACCGCAAAACGGTGCGTCTCATCGCGAATCTGCTGAATCAGGTGCAACACCGGAGAGTGCCGCTCCAGGATCACCGGCTCATCTTCTTGTCCCAGGATGTAGAGAATCTCTTCCTTTTTCGCAATGCTCGCCATCGGCTGATTGATGATCTGCAACGACTCCAGCGCCTGCGCCGCGGCGTGCAGTTGCCCGAGCCCTCCATCAATCAGGATCAGGCCGGGTAAGGCTTTTTTTTCTTCCTGCAGCCGGCGGTAGCGCCGCACCACCGCCTCATACATGCTGGCGAAATCGTCGTTCTGTGCGCGCTCCCGTCCGCCCGGCGCTTCATCGCCGCGAATGATGAATTTCCGGTAATCCGATTTTTTCATCCGCGCGTTTTCCCACACCACCATGGACGCCACCGTGTCCGTCCCCTGAATGTGCGAAATATCAAAGCTCTCGATCCGCTTCACTTCTTCGGGAAGATTCAGCGCGGACTGCAGCGCTTCGCCGATGGCCTTCGAGGTCGGCTTCAGTACCCGGAACCTCTGCTCGAAAATATGCCTGGCGTTGTTCTCCGCGAGATCCAGAAACGCGCGTTTGCTCCCCCGCTGCGGCGTAAAAATCTCCACCTTGTGCCCCACGCGTTCGCTTAGCAATTCTCCCAGCAACGCGTGATCCTCGAAATCGATCGGCACGTGAATCACCTTCGGCAGATATTCCGCATCCAGATAAAGTTGCTTCAAAAGCGAAGGCACGAATTCGTGCGGATCGAACTCTTCCAGATCCTCCCAATAAAATTCGCGCCGGTCCACCACGCGCCCCGCCCGCAGGTGAAACAGATTCGCCGCCACCAGCGGCGGCTCCGCGTAATAAGCCAGCACGTCGGTATCATCGCCCTGCGCTGAAGCAATCCGCTGCCGCTCCTCGATGTCATCCAGCGTGCGCAGTAAATCGCGATACGAAGCCGCCTCCTCAAAGCGCTCGCTTTCCGCCGCGGCCACCATCCGCTCCTCGATGCTCTTCATCAAGTCCTGCCGCCGGCCTTCCAGAAACATCCGCGTGTCGCGCACAGCCTCCGCGTAGCGCGCCTCCGTCGTCAATCCCTCCGCGCACGGGCCCAGGCAGCGGTGAATGTAGAACTGCAGGCACGGCCGCGGGTGGATCTTCGTCAGGTCCACGTAACACGAAGGCACCAGAAATCGCTTGTGAATAAAGTGCAGAATGCGCCGCGCCAGGCTAGCCGGAAAATACGGCCCGAAATAGAGCGAGCCGTCTTTCTTCACCCGCCGCGTGAAATAAACCCGCGGGTATTTTTCGTAAAGCGTCAGCTTGATGTACGGGTACGTCTTGTCGTCCCGCAGCATGACGTTGAACTTCGGCTTGTACTGCTTGATAAGATTGTTTTCGAGCGCCAGCGCCTCGCGCTCGTTTTCCACCAGAATCGTCTCCAGGTCGGCGATTTCCCGCGCCAGCGAACCCGTCTTCGCATCCACCCAGCGTGATTCCAGAAAATACGAACGCACCCGATTCCGCAGGGAGCGCGCCTTCCCGACGTACACCACCTTGCCCGCCGCATCCTTGAACAAATACACCCCGGGCGATTCGGGGAGCGACGCTGCTTTTTCGCGGGGTTCCATGGAATTGCTGCGGCGCGGCCACGCCTCCAGCCGCCTCTTTCATCTTACGGTGATTTCACGCCGAAAGAGAAACACCTTCCCGCTCGCCGCGCCGCTCCAACTGGACCCGATGCTGGGCCACCGGGTCAGTTTCCCCGTGCCTGACTTCCCTCATACGTCCTCGCCTAAGCAGGAAAAATGGCAATAGGTGGCGAGTGTCCAATTTGAGACAGATGCGGTATAGCGACTCCGCTACGTTGCGAATAATTGAGGGGCTATGCAAGCGTTAGGTGATATGCTGCAAGCACCTCGGCGACGCAAACCATTCAGCGCGTCGGTTCCAACGCAAACCGGGCACTGATCACCCTTCGCTGCTCCAGACAATGCCCCCAGCCAAGCCTCAGTGGAAACGAGTTCAACATGCAGTATCGCACGCGCGACTTCGTGTCACGAACCGGCCTGGTTTTCGGCAGGTCATTTTTCCCACTGTTTGCAATTGCGATCATCGTCGGTGCGACGCTTTGGGGACCCTGGGTAAGCCTGGGAGTCACAGTCATCGCCATAGCCTCTGCCCTGAGGTCTCTATGATCCCAGAGGCTCCCAACGCCCCGGCCCCGGCAGCATTGAGGCCCTGGCGCCTTCTCTCCCATCCGCAGGACTGGCACTGCATACTCTTTCACGTCATTTGCCTCGCGGCCTATGCTTGTGCCTTCTGGCTCTACCTCCATCCCAAAGTAGCCGGCATCACCGGGCCGTGGTCCCGCATAGCCTTTGTGCTAGCTTCGGCCTTGGTGCTTGGTTGGATCTCCGGAATAGACGTCGGCGTCAACTTCCACAACCATTCCCACCGGCCAATCTTCACCTCGCAGTTCCTCAATCGCTGGTTCGGCCGGATGTGGACTTTTTCCGGCGGCTGGCCGTCGTTCTTCTGGGAGTACTGCCACGTCACAATTCACCATGCCAATCTGCTGACCCCTGAAGATTGGACGTTACCCAAACACACGCCCGACGGAAAATTTGAAAACTTTCAACGCTACCTGTTCGCGCATTGGCCGTGGCGCCTGGCAACCCACCTCTGGAAAGATCTGACTGCTCGCCAAACCCTCCGCCGCCGCTCGCTCCGCGAACTCGCTATCTTCTTCGCGCTCTGGTCAATCCCTTTCTGGATCAACCCGGTCATGGCCATCTGGCTTTGGGTACTGCCTCACTGGATCGCCAACGCGTTCGTGATGAACTCGGGAATGTATGTCCAGCACGCAGGCTGCGTCCCGAAAACTCCCGCCAAGCCGGTAAGCCACTCCACCGTATTTGTGTCGAACTTGTTCAATCTCACCATGTTCAATATTGGTTTTCACTCCGAGCATCATGACCATCCCAGGGTCCACTGGTCGGAACTGCCCGAACTTCATCAGCGCCTCAAGCAGGACCTGATTGACGGCAAAGCGCACGTGGTGCCTTTCGGCAATTACCACGCAGCCTTCCTGCTCGCCGGCGATGATGCCCGCCAAAAGGGCTTCGCCGAGCAGGACTCAAGATACAAGAGCACCCAATAGCCGAGAGCGTCTTGGCTTGGCAACTCAACCTGGAATAAACTGGATCGGATAAGAGGGAGTAATCGAGTTGATGCGCATGCGAACCCTGGCCGATCTGGCGACCTTAACGATGTGCGGTGTCTTCTTGTTTGCCGCGCCAGTGCGCGCGCAGGATCCGCCAGCGAGCGCGCCCCCTCCCACTCAGCCGCAACCCAAGCAGAAAAAGAACGTGGATTCCGCGGTTAACTCGGCTCCCGACCAACCCCAGTGGGATCCCCTGCGCGCCGAAAAAGATCTTGAAGTCGGGAAATATTATATGAAGAAGGGCGACGTGGACGCCGCCATCGACCGCTTCGAGGACGCCACAACCTCGAAGCCCGGATTCGCCATTCCCTTCCTTTATCTGGGCGAAGCCTACGAAAAGAAAGGCAAGAAAAAGCCTGCTGTGAAGGCCTACCAGCGCTATCTCGACCTCTATCCCCGCGCCGAAGACGGCGACAAAATCCGCAAAAAAATCGAAAAGCTAAACAAAGAGATCGACAAAGAAAAATCCAAGCTGTAGGGGCCCACTTTCATCCTGCTTGTCATCCTGAGGGGCGCGCCGTTTGCGCCCCGAAGGATCTCAACCCAAGCGACGTGCAGACTTTTAACGTTGAGATCCTTCGGCTATCCTCATCGGATAGCCTCAGGATGACACGCTCTCGCTGCGATATTTGGTGTCGGAAGTCTTATCCAAAGTGTGATCTGCGCCCTACCGCGCCAAACCATCCAAAAACTTCCTCGCCGCCCGGAAATGCTCGTACCGCTTCTCCTCCGCCCGAAATTCCGGCGAATGCGAAATCAAGCTGCACCCCGACCGCCGCGTCGGATGCTTCACGTGCAGCATCTCGTGGTACAGCACATACTCCACCACGAATTGCGGCACGCCCGGCCGGTCCATCCGCCGATTCAGCACAATCTGGTTCGGCCCGGGATCATAGCAGCCAAACTGCCGCCGCCACGTCCGGCTGCTCCACGCTATATGCGGCCGCTCGAGCTGCCGCGAAAAATATTGTTCGTTCAGTTGCTCGAACAGCGCGACCAGATCGTGATGCTCTCCCTGAGGTGAAACCTGCGCTGGCCGCACCCGCCGACGTCGCAGATGATGGATCCGGCTGCGCGTCCGGTCCGAACGCGCATATTCCAGATAAGGCCGCACCAGCGCCTCCGAAGGCCTCCGGCGAAACACCCGCGCCAGCAACAGCGCCGCCGCTCCCTCCAGCACCGCCTGCGGCGCTCGATGCAAAAGATCCGAAAAGCGCACGTAATACACGTCACTACGCCGGCGCAACGTAATCACCAGACTGCTGTATGCGTAAAATTCCACATGGAAATGCGGCGGCCGCCCCTCGCAGCCAATCCGCGTAAACATCCGTTGAAACAGCGCTTCTCCGCCTGGAACGTGGGACCCAACTTTGCCGCGCGGACTCAATGCTTGCGCCTCAATTCTTTCTCCGGATCGGGGGCGGCGCCGCCTTCTTCTTCGCTTTTTCCGCTTCCCGCAGCGCGTCTTCGGTGCCTTCCACGGCGTCGTCGATGTTGTCCTTATAAATCTCCAACTCGGGGCCGCTGGCGGAATACTTCTTCAGAATTTCCAAAAAGTCCTTGGACTTCGTCGCCATCAGGTCAATTCCCTGCCGGATGTTGTCCTGTTTCTCCAGGCCAAGCTGAATCAGGTCCGCCGCATCGTCCACGCAGCCGATATACGAATTCATCAGATAGTTGAGCATTTCCGTATGTTTATTCGAAGACGGATGCTCAAGTTCATACTGGAATTTGGTCAACCGGTCTTCCGCGAACGTCAGAAACAGCTTGATGCGGTCGTTGGTCGTCTCGGCATCTCGAATCTTCGCCGCCTCGACGGAAGAAAGATAGTCTTTTTCAGCGCGTTGCGCGGCTGCGCGTAGCGGCAAGGCGCCGCAAATTCCAGCCACCGCAACCGCGCTCAACAATGCACACAAGAATCTTCGATTCATGGCTTCGCCTCGGTCGCCGGCGGCGCTTTCACCGGATCCTTCGTGCGCCGCGGAAACAGCAGCCGGATCAAAGCGTCGTCCGTTGCGATCAAATCCCTACGCACGATCTCCAGCGGAGGCCGCACATCTTCCGGCGCCACAAGCATCGTATCCTCCACCTCGCGGATGCCTTGCCGCACTTCCATTTCCAACTGCCGGTATCCGCCCGGGTGCCGGTCCGCGTCGGGCTCCTGTTTCTTCAGAAGCTCAAAAGCCTGCCGCACGTTGTCCCGGTACTTCTCGAAAATCAACCCTACGGCGATAAAATCGTTTGCTTTGCTCGCTTGCGTGGCCGCGTCAAATTCCGCCGCGCCGAGCTTTTGCAGATCTCTAACTTTGGCGCCGGCGTGGTTTTCCCGGTCGAAATGGCTTTGCAGCTCTTTCAGTTTGTCCGTAACCGCAAATGCAACGGCGCACGAAAGCAATGCGGCAGCTATCAGTACAATCGACCGGTGGCCCCGTCTGGCACGCCGGTCATTTCTTCTTCTCCGCCCGTTTTTCGAGGACATGAATCCGCTGGTTCGCCTGCCAAACCTGGTCCGGATGCTGGTTGTGGTCCAGGTCCAGAAATTTTCGATACGCGTCCAGGGCGGGTTGAACCTGATTGAGTTTATCGTAACAAAGCGCGCGAATAAACCACTCGCCGGCCCCCGGTTTTTCCATCTTGTCCACAACGTCGTAACCCGCCAGTGCGGTGGCATAATTGCCTGCCTGGTAAAAAGTCGCGGTCAGATCCTTCCAGTAAACGACGTTGCCCTTGTCCAGTTGAATCGCGATTTTCAGTTCTCGCTCGGCATCCGCAAACTCGCGTTTCTGCAGATACAGTCGCCCCAGCCCGCCATGGAGCTGCGCATCCTGCGGAGTTAGCGAAATCGCCTGCTTCAAGGCGGCGATGGCCTCCTCAAATTTCTTTTGTCCGATCAGGATATCGGCTCGCAGACGAAGCTCGTCGAGCGTCGGCGCCTGCCCCTTCCCCGATTTCTCCGTTTCCGCGAGCGCTTCGTCAAACTGCTTGTTTGCGATGAGAAGTTGCACGAACCGCGCCCGCATCGTGGTGTCCTGTGGGTCGACGGCCAGATAGTTCCGGTAGGCTTCCACCGCTTCGGGCTTGCCCTCCGCATCCAGGCTCAAGGCCAGCCCTCGTAGCGCCAGCGCAGATTTCGGCTGGCTTTCGAGCACGGCGCGAAACTTCTTTTCCGCGTCCGCGGGCTTCTTCAGTTGCAGGTACACTCCGCCCAGATGAGCCAGCGCTTCCATATCACCAGCATTCAAATGTGCAGCAGACTCAAACGATTCAGCCGCTCCGGCCAAATCACCCGAGCGCTCGAGCGCAACTCCCAATAGAAAACGCGGCCGGCTCTGGCTGGGCATCAGATCCACGGCTCTGCGCAGAGGCGCCACAGCCGCGGCGGGATCTTTCTCCAGCAACACAATCCCCAGATTGAGCTGCGCCTCCGCCATTTTCGGCTCCAGCGCGACGCAACGCTCATATTCGGCGCGAGCCTCGTCCGCGCGGTTCAGCCCCGTGTACGCGTAGGCTAGCTGGAAATGCGCAAAAGCCACGTCCGGTTTTTCAGCTAGAAATTTCTGCAAAGGCGTAATGGCCGCTGCAAAATTATTTTTATCGAGCGCCGCTTGCGCCTCGTCCAGCAGGTCGTTCAACGGATTCTGAACTTTTTGTGGCTTGTTCTGCGAAGACTTGCTTGAGGGATTCTGGGCTTGTTGGAAATTAGCAGCAGGAAGCGCAGCGGCCAGGAGAGCCAAAAATGGAACAAGTACTGTGGGCCACATCATTCGCTGCAGACGCCTCCGCATCACGGCTCCCGCGAAATCGACTTGCCGCTTCCACCGCGTGGGCTCGACACGCCATCGGCCGCCGCATCGCCATTGCCCGGACGCTTCGCCGCTCCATTTCCGTTCGCCAGCGCCTTCGCCAGAAACTTCCCCGTATGTGACTGCGCATTCCGAGCCACCTGCTCCGGCGTCCCCGTGGCGATGATCTTTCCACCCTGGTCGCCGCCTTCCGGCCCCATATCAATCAGCCAGTCGGCGGATTTGATCACGTCCAGATTGTGCTCGATCACCAGCAGCGACGCGCCGGACTCCAGCAGCCTGCGGAACGCGCCCAGCAATTTCGCGATGTCGTCAAAGTGCAGTCCGGTTGTTGGCTCGTCGAGAATATAAAGGATGCCTTGATTCTCCGAACGAGTAAGATGCGCCGCCAGCTTCAAACGCTGTGCCTCACCGCCGGAAAGTGTCGTCGCCGATTGTCCCAGCCGCAAATAGCCAAGCCCAACCTCGTTCAGCACGCGCAGCTTCGAAACCACCTTCGGCACATTCACAAAGAACGCCAGAGCCTCGCGCACCGTCATTTCCAGCACATCGTGCACGTTTTTCCCGTGGTATTGCACCTCTAGAATGCTCGATTTAAATCGCTGCCCGCGGCACTCCTCGCAAATCAATTCCACGTCGGCCAGAAATTGCATCTCGACGGTCACCGTCCCGTCGCCCTGGCACGTCTCGCATCGCCCGCCCGGCACGTTAAACGAAAAGTGCCCCGCGGAATAACCGCGCCGTTTGGCATCGGGCGTCTCCGCAAAAACGTCGCGGATCGCGTCGAACGCCTTCATGTACGTCGCCGGATTCGAGCGCGGCGTCCGCCCCACCGGCGACTGATCCACGATAATCACTTCCTTAATCTGGTCGTCGCCGTCCAGCCGGTCGCAAAATTCCTTGATGCTCGCGCTGTTGCGCTTCGCCAGCAGCGCGCGATAAAGCACGTTATGTACCAGCGTGGATTTTCCGGAGCCACTCACCCCGGTCACCACAGTCAGCGTCCCCAGCGGCAGCATCAGGTCCACATTCTGCAAATTGTGCAGCGTGGCTCCATAAAGCCGCAGAAATTTCCCCGTTGGCTTGTGCCGCGTGGCAGGAACGGGAATTCGCGCTTCCCCGCTCAGATATTTCCCGGTGATGGATTTCGGATCCTTCAGTATTTCGTCATAGGTCCCGGAGAAAAGCAGCTTCCCGCCAAGCTCGCCCGCCCCCGGCCCAAGATCGATCACCCGGTCCGCCGCCTGAATCGTGTCCGGATCGTGCTCCACCACCAGAACCGTGTTGCCAAGATCGCGCAGCGATTTCAAAATATCGATCAGCCGTTGCGTGTCCCGAGGGTGCAGCCCGATCGAAGGCTCATCCAGCACGTACATCGCCCCCACCAGGTGCGAGCCCAGAGAAGTTGCCAGTTGAATGCGCTG
>Ga0210403_10005990_pt1 | contig 10240 bp, 11 predicted proteins | sample IncBWC19MmetaG_FD_150863 | JGI IMG/M metagenome (GOLD analysis project Ga0210403, IMG submission 150863) | Forest soil microbial communities from Barre Woods Harvard Forest LTER site, Petersham, Massachusetts, United States - Inc-BW-C-19-M | ecosystem: Environmental > Terrestrial > Soil >... | reverse complement strand
ATGCCAGCGAATACGCCGACGTGCCGGGCTTCTGCAAATCGGCGTCGCTCGACGAGATCCGCAAGCACGGCCATGTCCTGACCCCGGCCGCTATGTCGGCGCCGGCGCGGCTGAAGGGGACGATGAGCCGTTCGACGAAAAGATGCGGCGGCTGGTTGTGACCTTGCAGGAACAACAAGCCGAGGCAGCTAAGCTCGACGCTGTGATCGCCGCCAGTCTGCAGGAGTTCGGTATGGCGGGTGATGGCTGGCGGTACCTTACTATAGACGTGATCAAAGCCAAATCAGCCACTGCAATTGCTATTGCTCCATTCGGATCGCGGATGAAAAGCGACCGCTACGTGCCGGTCGATATTCCAGTCATTCGCGGCAATAATATTTCCGATACTCGAGAGCTAGTCGGCGACTTTGTTTATGTTGCACCAAAGACTGCAGACGAAACTGCGCGCGAGTAATGTGTTTCCCGATGATCTATCTTTCGGCATCGCGGGGCTATCGGCCTGATGGGAATCGTGCCGCGTGGAAAGGAAGAACGCTATATTTTATCGACAGTACCTAGGCATGAGCGGCGCATCCTGGCGGCTTTGGATGAGGCGCCGCCGGCGGGGTACGGGCGCCGGGACGGCCGCTTGTTGGCCCGGCATCTGGGCGACATCTCCAGACATCAGATCTGGCGGGTTCTGCGCCGGCATGAGATCGCGCTGGCGCGGCGGCGCAGTTGGTGTATCAGCACCGATCCGGGATTTGCGCAGAAGGCGGCCGACATTGTCGGGCTCTACTTGCAGCCGCCCGGAACGCCGTGGTGTTTGCGGTCGACGAGAAGCCGCACATCCAGCGCCCAGGGCTGGTTGAAGCTGCCCAATGGCAAAGCCGTGACAGGGTTCAGCCACGCCTACGAACGTCATGGGACCACGACCCTGTTCACCGCCCTCGACGTTGCCACTGGCTTGGTCAAGACCGGCCATTATCAGCGCCGCCGGCGTATCGAGTTCCTCGATTTCATGAACCGCCTGGTTGCCGAACATGCCGGCCGCGAGATTCATGTGATTTTGGACAATCTCAATACCCACAAGCCCAAAGATGACCGCTGGCTGGCGCGGCACAAGAACGTCCATTTCCATTTTACCCCGACCCATGCCTCCTGGCTCAATCAAGTGGAGGTCTGGTTCTCCATTCTCTCCGCCAAAGCCTTGGCCGGCGCGAGTTTCGCCTCGCCACGCCAGGTTCGCGATCAGATTGACGCCTTTATCAAGGCCTATAACCAAACCGCTCACCCCTTCGAGTGGACCAAGCAAGTCGTATTCTCGCAGCATCCGAGCTAAGTACGCCGACTTATGCAACTAGGTCCTAGCTTTGATGATGGCCTGAAGCCGCGGGCGCGGCTTCGGTCGGCTGCTGGGGCCGGTCAGCGTAGTCGACCGCGTACTGAAGGTATTTTTTTCCGGCGGCCAGATCGAGGCTGAGCAGATCAAGAATTTCAGGAAATGATCGATCGATGCCGACGGTCGCCGAAACCGAGTTAATCGCGAATCATCGTAATTCCCGTTCGGAATCAAGAGCGCAAATTTCTGACGGATCGGCGAGACGGCTCTTCGTCGTGCGCTGGAACAGTTAGCGCAGTCAAATGAACTGGTTATCATGGGTTTAATTATCGGAGTGGGAGTAGAATAACGATAGGAGCGGATCTGCTCCCGACTGTGTTTTTATGGAAGTGTTCGCTATCCAAAAGAGGACTGCAATGATTATGTTAACTTTGTTGGCCGTTTCTTCCACTCTTGCGCTGAACACCGTGCCGGTGCACGCGGAATCTCCGGGGGATGTGATGAAGACATCGGAAGGGAAATGAATGGTGAGCCTGTGCATCGCGACCATTTATTGGCGCGAGCACGAACGCGACCGAGTCTATCGTCACGAGCATCACCGTCTGAATGATGAACAGCGCGAGCTCGATGCGCGGCGCCGGGCGTTGCATGACGAGCGCCGCTTCAACGAGGAAAACGGCTTTTATGGCCGCTGACCCGAGCACGCCCAGCTTGCGGGCTGGCTCCGCAACGGTTGCGCGATCCGTTTCTCGGGAGTACCAGATAACGGACCGAAATTTTGGAGGGCTGCGATGACTGACAAAATTGCAGATGTTCCGGAGGCTCCGGCCGAGGCTGTGAGCCCCTCCGGCATCAACCACCTGGTGCTCAACGTCCGCGACATCGACGAGTCGCACAAATTCTGGACCGAGATCGTCGGCTTCAAGCAGGTCGGCGAATTGCATCCGCGGCCCGACCGGCCAACCCCGCCGAAGATGCGCTTTTACAGCGCCGTCAATGACGGCAAGCTGACCCACCACACCGTCGCGCTGGTCGAGAGCGCGAACCTGCCGCCGCCCGCCGATTGGGTGCTGGCCAACAGCCAGGTCGCGATCAACCATGTCGCGCTGACGATGCCGAACCGCGAGGCGTGGCAGAAGCAGCTCGCCTTCTTGCAGAGCAAGGGGGTCAAGTTCAACTGGCGCGTCAACCACGGCGTGACGCACAGCGTCTATGTCAACGACCCGAATGGCTATGGCGTCGAGTTCCTCTACGAGATGCCGCGCGAGATGTGGGAAAACGATATCGACGGCGGGATCAACTGGCTCGAAAACCTGCCGAACGAGGGCCCCCAGGCCCTGGTCGACCGCACCGATACGCCGAGCTTCGGCCGGAAGGCGGCGGCGGAATAGGCTGACTGAGGCCGGAGGTTCCAAACCTCCGTGTCGCGGAATTTTTTCGGCATCCGGCTAGCATGTTTTTGTAGTCTGCTGGGGCCGGTTTCGATTGCTGTACATGCGGCTTCCCCGCCGTGGCCAGCCGCTGCACGCAGCCTATACGCGGTCAATCAAGCCGGGGCCGATCGAGGGTCCGTGTCGGTCTACGATATCGAAGCCGGGCACCGACTGGTTAAAACCATTGGGACGGTACCCAATGTCGGCGACGTCAGAGGACTGGCCGTCAGCGCCGTCACGGGGAAACTCTACGTCGCCTACCAGGATGTTTCCGGCACCGGAATGGTCTACTGTCTGGACGTTTACGACGACGCGGTCCTTTGGAATAGAGCGGTCAATCCCGGTGTCGACCGGCTGGCGATCAACCCAAATGGACAGTTGCTCTACGTTCCAACCTGGGAAGGGGGTTCGGCGGACTACGTCAATGTCGTCGACGCCAATACGGGTAATATTGTTCGAAAGGTGTATTTCTCCAATCGATCGCACGACGCTCAATACCCGTTATCTGGACCGATTTTCCAGGAGACCAAGGCCGGCGACGGAAGCGGCCATTACCTGTATCTGATCGACCCGGCCAGCTATGCGGTGTCACGCGTCGGGCCCTATTCGGGAATCCTCGGACCTTACGCGGTCGACAGCACGAGCGGCTACGCCGTGAACAATGTGACAGACCTCTGGGGAATGCAGGTCGCCAATCTCAAGACCGGTCAGATCGTCACTGCAGGCATCCCGGACCATCCGCCGGGCGAAGCCGGACTGCTGCACGGCATCGGCTGGACGCCCGACCAAACTGAGGTCTGGCAGAGTGGCGCTCGGAGTGACCCGCACGTCTACGTCTGGGATATGCATAATCCGATGGCCCCGGTTCTGAAGGATAGATTGACGTTGCGCAGCGGGCGCGGATCGCACTGGCTGACCTTCGATATAAAGGGCGACTACGGTTATATCGCCCCCAACAAAAGCAGCGCGGATGGAACCGAAATCTTCGATGCCCGCACCCATAAATCAGTCGGCGTGATCGGATCGTCGGAAGACTTGCTCGAGATTGACTTCGCGAACGGAAAGATCAGCCAAGTCGGTGATCAGTACGGAATTGGCAGACGATAAGGCTGACCGCTAAGTGTTCCAGCACTTTGTTTATTGCGCATGCTCTACCCCGTCCAAAAAGCGGATGTAGGCTTCGGGGAGTGCATGGGTTCGCGCACCTTCCCGCAGCAGCGTGATGTAGCGCAAGGACGGCTTACCATCGACTTCTTTGCCCGGCGCCATGTACGTGACGGCCGGGATAACCCGACCATTACGGTCTTCGGCCTCGATCGCAACATGGCGGTAGCCGCGCCCGGGTACTCCTTCCGTCGAATCCAGGCGGGTTAGATCGCGCCGCGTGATGCGGTAGAGCACGCCCCAAACTTCCGCGTCCGGGTCGGGCTGCAGATTTGCAGGAGCGGCTTTTTCATTGGGACGGCCTTCGAGATTGAAGCGTAGCCGATAACCCTTGATGCGGCCGGAGCGGCATTCGAGCGGCTGTATGCGACGCCGGACCCGAAAGGCGCTGTCATGCATGTTGGCGCCATAGGCGAAATACCAAATCTCGTCCTTCGCCCGACCCGAAAGGCGATGGCCACGCAACGGATAATAACAGCGTGAGAGAATCCAGGATTTCGCAATGAGCCGGCGCAGCTTGCGCCGCAATCTCCTAAGAGCCCCTGCACCGGCAGGCGTCCGGCTCTGGTTACGACGGGCTGCCGGCATAGCTCGTCAGATCGATAAACTCCAATACCGTGCCGTCGGGATCGTGAAAATAGGCGCGCGGTCCGTTGAGCACGCCACCCTGCCGGTCTTCCTCGAACGTGATCTGGACGTCATGAGCACGTAAATGGTCGAGTGCTGCCTCGTAATCGTCGTGCGCGACGGCGAAGGAATGATGGACACCCCCATGATCGTCCAGCACCGGGTTTATCGGCGGGTTGCGCTTCACCAGGATGAGGCAGGTCCCCGCTGCATCGAGGAACGCCATGTGCCCGCCTGGCACCGTAGACAGATGCCGGCAGCCGACGACCTCGGTGTAAAACCGCGTGCTTCGCGCGACGTCACTCACGGGAATGCTGAAATGAGCAACCGCCTTGATCGCAACCATCTGACCCTCCCGTCCTGCTGATACCCTGATCGAATAGGCCGGCCTAGTTCAAAGGGCAATCTTCACTCACATCCGCGCGGCATGAGCTTCCTCCAGCTCCCGCAGCCGCCTCTCGAAATCGCTGGTCTCGACCGCCCGGACAAAGATCTCGACCACCCGCGCCAGCTCCGCCGCCTCACCGGGGGTGATCGAGCCATCGACGGCCGCATTGGTGATGGCCGCCATCGCACCGCCGAGATCGGCGGCATCGCGCACCAGCGGCAGACCCAGCCGCACCGGCCGCCCGCGGCGCGGCGGAATGATGCGTTCCAGACACAACCGCAGCGCCATTCCATCGCCTGCGAGAGCGAGCTCCACCGCCCGCCGGGTAAGCGTCTCGGCCTCGCCGTCGAGCAGCAGCTCGGCGGTCTGCGTCGCCCTGTTGCGCGCGCCGGCCGGCCGCCCCTTGGGATTGCCCGACCGGCCCTTCCTGAACCGGCCCTCGGGATTCTCGGACCGGCCCTTCAGGAACCGCCCCTGCGCGTCCCGGTCCTCCTGTTTCTGCAATGAACCTACAAGCACGCCCTTCTCCTTCGCGACCACCGCGCCCCTTTCCGAGGGCGCTGCTCTGGCTTCAAGACTGCGATATGATTGTGGCAATTTTAGCGTTGCTGAATCGCGAGTGCCTCCAAGGGTTTTGCGTTATAACGAGGAGGCGTAGTGGCGGCGCCATACCCGATCTCGGCGGGAATTCTACCGGCCTTGCCGGAGTACCATTGCCATTGCTCGCCCGTCACCACGGACAAGTTAGTCGCGTGTCATTCTCAAAAGTCGCGCCGGCACCTCGAAAACCTCCCTTTTGGATGCACCCGGACCCCCGGCGCGGCGAAGAACGTCCACGACTTGCCAAAAGCCCACATCCCACCGGACCTCCCCAAACCGCCGCATTCGCCCCTCCTCTGCCACTCACCCTTCGCGATGGGAGTGGCTCTTCCTGCCCCGTTACGGTCATAGTCTATGGCCAGTCGCGGCGTCTGCAGTGGCGTGAAAGCTCTCATTCGTTCCTCGCAAGGTGTGTTGAGGGCTCTACAGCAAGAGTGCTCCAGCATGCGCAGCCGCTCACAACGCAGGCACACCTACGTCAGATAGGTATGGATTATCTCGATCAGCTCCTCGGCGGCATCCACCTGGCGTGACCCGGCCTCGCTGTCGGCAGGCAATAGGTACTCTCGCACGTGTTCTTCCAGGACTTCGGCCATCAAGCCGTTGATCGCACCACGCGCCGCGGTGATTCTTTGCAGAAGGTCTGAGCAACTCGCCTCGCCATCAAGCGCGCGCTCGATCGCATCGACCTGCCCGCGCAGCCGACGCACACGGTTCACCAGGCCCCGCTTGTCGCGAAGCGGACGCGGGGTCCGACCCTCGTCACTCGTATGGTGCATCATTTTCCCCTAAATTTGCGGCCAACCGTTGTCTGTTCGAGATCCTACGCGGATACAGGAATCGTCAAGTTCACCAAAATACCCATGGTCGTATAAGCCCCAATATCGCAACCTAAAATTTGCGATACGGCAGGACACTTTAGCCGTTGACAACCCGCCTCGGCGAGCATACCTGGCAGGGTATCTTTTGGGCGTGCCCAAAGATGCGCATTCAAAAGCAACCGGAAGATGGGACCTCGATCTAGCAAGACTTCCGCGGAGCCTCCTAGTCGCGTGATTGCGGCGGGCTCTACGGGCTACCTGCCCCGGGTGCGGCGACGGTGTCCCTCGGTCAGACCGGTTGCGATCGCAATAGAGGTCCGCCGCTAAGGGCAGTCCGCCGCTCCGCCCGGGTCGGAACGTCACCAACCTGGGAATGGAGGAATGGGACATGGCTGCCCTGGTAAGGCACAACACCGCTGTAAAGCCGGTTTTTCCTGGCGTCGACACAGAGATCCGCGCGGATGCCGCGGAGATCGCACGCCTTTACGATGCTCTCGACTGCCTCAGCGAGCGCGAAAACCCGCGAACTGCCCGCCTGCTTGCGAGCAGTCGAAGCAAGATCGCGCAAAAAGTAATCGAAGAGGCCGGCGAGCTTGCTCTCGAGGCGGTGCGTCACCGCTCGCGCAGCGTCGTCCGCGAGAGCGCCGATCTCGTCTATCATCTGATTGTATTGTGGCACGACTGCGGTATCGCGCCCGAAGAGGTCTGGACCGAGTTGCGCCATCGCGCCGAACGGTTCGGTATCGCGGAGAAATTGCCCAAAGGATCTGATTGCCCGGCGCCGGCAATCGGGTTCGAGAGGTGAGGGAGCAACCGATGTCCTCCGTCACCGACCTCGCGATACTGCCGCGCCAAAGCGCCGTTCTCGACGAGGCGCATGTCGGCCACATCAACGGTGCGCTCGGGACGATCGAGCACGGCGACATCGCTCCGCGTATCGGCTGGGTGGCGAAGCTGAAGACTTTGCTCGCGATCCTCGGACCCGGGCTCATCGTCATGGTCGGCGACAACGACGCCGGCGCTTTTGGCACCTACACGCAAGCGGGGCAGGATTACGGCACAACCCTGTTGTGGACCTTGGCACTGCTGGTCCCGGTGCTCTATGTCAACCAGGAGATGGTGCTGCGGCTCGGCGCTGTTTCCGGCGTCGGACATGCCCGTCTGATCCTCGAGCGGTTTGGCAAGTTCTGGGGCGCCTTCAGCGTCATCGACCTGTTTCTGCTCAACGCCCTGACGATCGTCACCGAGTTCATCGGCATAAACCTGGCGCTCAGCTATCTCGGTGTTTCGAAGGAGCTGGGTGTCGTTGCCGCTGCTCTGTTGATCATGGTTGCGGCCGGCACCGGCAGTTTCCGCCGTTTCGAGCGCTTCTCATTGATGCTCGTGGTCGGCAGCCTGTTGCTTGTTCCGGTGTTCTTGATGGTTCACCCGCCGGTCGGCGCGATGGCTGCGGACTTTTTTGTGCCGAAGCTCCCGGAAGGGAGCCCGTTGAACGAGGTGATGCTGCTGATCATCGCCATCGTCGGCACGACGGTCGCGCCGTGGCAGCTGTTTTTTCAGCAGAGCTACGTCATCGACAAACGCATTCCACCCCGTTTCATCCCTTACGAGCGGGCAGATTTGTGGATCGGCATTGTCTTCGTAACGGTCGGGGCCACGGCTTTAATGGCGGTCGCGGCGGCGACGTTCGCGGGCCGTCCTGAATTCGGGATGTTCAGCGATGCCGGTGGCGTTGCTTCCGGGCTCGAGCAATACGTCGGCCCAGTCCCGGCAGTGCTGTTCGCACTGTCGTTGCTCGACGCCTGTATCATCGGTGCTTCGGCGGTGTCGCTTTCCACTGCCTATGCCGTAAGCGATGTGCTTGACCTGCGCCACTCGTTACACCGCAAACCGACCGAGGCGAAGGCATTTTATGCCGTTTACTGCGGTCTCATTACACTGGCGGCGACGCTGGTGCTTACGCCCGGGACGCCGCTCGGGCTTCTGACCAATGCGGTCCAGACCCTCGCCGGCGTGCTCTTGCCAAGTGCCACGGTATTCCTGCTGCTGCTGTGCAACGACGAGGTGGTGCTCGGGCCCTGGGTCAACGGGCGTTGGCTCAACCTATTCACCGGCGGGGTGATTGTTGTTCTGGTGCTGCTGTCGATCATCCTTACGGCATCGGTACTCTTCCCCGAGATTGGCAGTGAAACGATCACCGCGATTCTTGGTTTGGGCAGCTTAACGGCACTCGTAGTCTATCTCACGGTCGGCGGCCGTCGTCCCGTTGAAGCACCCGTTGGGGTGGCGGACCGGTTATTGCGCGATACTTGGCGGATGCCCCCGCTGGCCCAACTGCCACCGCGGCAGCTGACCACCCTCAACCGGGTATGGCTCGTTGTGCTGCGCGCCTATCTGATTGTCGCGGCCGGGCTCGTTCTTGTGCGCATTGTCACGCTAGCGACGAGTGGAGTCTGACGATGCGCTTCTTGAACTCGATCGTCGAATTGGGGTTGAGCTTGTTGCGCGCCGCTCTGCGCGTCGTGGCTGAGATCGCTCTCACACGCATCATCGAGCTGGCGATAGCCGCCGTCTGATTGCGCTGTCAAGCCCGCAGCCTCGATTTCCGAGAAACCGTGTTATAGCCGGCGGTCGAAAGCGTTCTGATCGACGCGACCCGGCACAGATGCCGGCCATAATACGGAAGGTAGGACGAAGCACCGGCATCGAGCGCGGTTTCGGCACCCAACTGCGTCGCTGGCTCGGGCGCACCCTGTCGCGCCCGGGAGGACGCGCACGTCTCTATGCCTTTCTGGCCGGCCTCGCGGTAACCGCAGTGCTGCAAAGCAGCACTGCGACCGGCTTGATGGTAACCTCGTTTACCGCAAGTGGGGCAATCGGTTTAGCCCCGGCACTCGCAGTCATGCTCGGTGCCAATGTCGGCACCACGCTGATCACCCAGATCCTGGCCTTCAACATTGCCACGGTGGCGCCGGTCCTCGTGTTGATTGGCGTCGTGGTTTTCCGCTCGTCTAGCGACGGGGGCGCCAGAAATCTCGGCCGGGTCGGGATTGGCCTCGGGCTGATGTTGCTCGCGCTCAGCGCATTGGTGCACACGTTGGAACCGGTGGAAAGCGCGACGGCGTTGCGCGCCGTGCTCGGGTCGCTCGGAGGCCAACCCGTATTAGCGGTATTGCTCGCGGCCGCGTTGACCTGGGCATGCCACTCGAGCGTCGCGATCGTCCTACTGATCGGCTCATTGGCAGGATCGCGCGTCGTCGCGCCGGCGGGTTCATTGGCGCTGGCGCTCGGTGCCAATCTCGGCAGCACGTTGCCACCACTCTTCGAGGTCGGCTCGGCCACCGCGCGCCGGCTTCCGCTCGGCAATCTGTTGGTAAGGGCGACGGGTTGCATCTTCGTGTTGCCGTTCCTTCCGCAGATCGCCGGGCTGCTGGCACAAATCGAGCCGGCGGCGGCGCGGCTAGTGGTCAATTTCCACACGGCATTCAATCTGGCGCTCGCGCTGCTGTTCCTCCCCCTGGTGGATTGGCTCGCAGCCTTGCTCGTTCGCTTCCTCCACGATCCGCCGCGCCCCGCCGATCCCGCAAAACCGATCCACCTCGAAGAGGCTGCGCTCGGCAGCGCCAGCGTGGCGCTTGCGAACGCGGAGCGCGAGACGTTGCGCATCGCGGATATGTTTGAGGGGTTGTTGCGCGGCGCGATCGAAGTGTTTCGTTCGGGTGACCGGCATCGCGCGGCCGATATCTCGCGCACCGAGCGCATCATGGACCGGCTCGGCGCAGCGATCCGCCGTTATCTGGCCGACATCGGTAATGCGCAGCCGCTCGATGATGAGGGCGAGGGCGCGCGCGGCCAGGAGATCTTGTCGGCAGTGATCAATCTGGAA
>Ga0210403_10005989_pt1 | contig 10242 bp, 7 predicted proteins | sample IncBWC19MmetaG_FD_150863 | JGI IMG/M metagenome (GOLD analysis project Ga0210403, IMG submission 150863) | Forest soil microbial communities from Barre Woods Harvard Forest LTER site, Petersham, Massachusetts, United States - Inc-BW-C-19-M | ecosystem: Environmental > Terrestrial > Soil >... | reverse complement strand
TTCCGCACCAGAGTGGCGCCCACCTGTACGCTCATATTGCCGTGGGCGTCGATCTCTGCGGTCCGTATGGTGATGGCCGAATCCATCACCGGCCCTGCCTGGTTCCTGCCGAAGGTCACCACGGCGCTGCCATAGTAGCGGCGTGGCCGGTCGCGATAGCGTTTGACCACACGGCAGGCATTCTGCATGGGGCTCCCAATCACCGTCGCGGCAAACATCGATTCGCGGAATTGATCGATCATCGGGAGTGAACTTTGCCCCGCGAGCAGGTACTCGGTGTGAATCAGGTGGGACATTTCTTTAAGGTAAGGGCCTGCGATGCGGCCTCCGCGCGGACAGATTTCAGCCATGACCTTCAACTCTTCATCGACCACCATAAAGAGCTCATAGATCTCTTTCTCATCGGCCAGAAACCGGCGCAGCGCATCGGGAAATTGTTCCGGGGAGCTATCGGCTTTTCTGAAAGTGCCGCTGATGGGATTCATCATGGTCACGCCATCGGCGCAGGAGATGAGCCGCTCCGGCGATGCGCCTACCAGAAACGTGTCTTCCACATAAAGCACAAACGTCCAGTACGCCCCGTATTCATGCTCCAGCAGGTTGACGAAGATGGAAAGCACGCTGTTGAGATCGAAGCCGGTGATCGAGTCACGAAATTCACGGGGGACGACAAAGTTCGATCCCGCACCCCGCTCGATCTCATCCTGAATAATGCGGCGGATGACTTCTCCGTAATGCTCATCGTCCCAGTCAAACCCTCCGCTTCCGGCAATCTTCACTTGCCGCGATGGAAGGAGCGATTTGAGTTCGGATTCATCGATCCGTTCGGAGTGCTGGACTTCCAGGCACAGGATGGATTCGCCTCCGTCCACCACGTCAAAGCCGCGCTCCCGTATCTGCGAGAAGGGAACGGCGCAGACAAAATCGGTAATGGGCGACGGGGCCGTACCTGTGGGCAACGGAATCTCCGCCAAGTTTCGGAATCGCCTGGACCGGCCGGTTGCCAGCGTGATGGATTGGTCCGCCGTGCGGCACAGAAAAAAGGGCGTATCTCGGGTAAGCGAAATCATTTCGTTCTAAAACGCGGGCCCCGGCTGGGGAACCGGCCTTTCCAGGTCCTGCGATAGGTTGGCTAGGGTGTAAGCAAGTACCGCGATGACGGCTGCGTTTTCCTGCAGCTCACGCGGGACGACCTTGTCGAGTGTATCGGCTGCGGTGTGATGGTAGTTGAAATAGAAACGATCATCCTGAATCGGGCCGAAGCAGGGAACACCGAGCAGCAGCAGGGGACGAATGTCGGTTTCGGAATCCTCGGCGTGTTGCATCAAGCCGGCGCCGCTGGCCTTCAGGATTTCACCACTCGGCTGCAGCAGAGCCAAGTTGGAAGCCGGGGCGGTCATATGAAAGCCAAGCGGATGTCCGGCGCCCAGGTCGGACTCAATCGCGGCAAAGTGGTTGCCGGCGTCATCTTTGTGGGCGGCGGCGTAGGCCAGTCCGCCGGAAACTCCGAATTCCTCGTTCATCCACGCGATCACGCGGATGGTCCTCTTGGGATGCAAGCCGAGTTGCTTGATCAGTTGCGCGGCCTGCATAGCCACCACCACACCTGCGCCATCGTCGATCGCGCCGGTGCCCAGGTCCCATGAGTCGAGGTGGCCGGAGACGATCACTGTCTGCTCCGGATGCTCACTGCCTTTGAGGTCGGCCACCACGTTGAACGATTCCACGTCGGCCAGTCTTTGCGGCGTGAGCAGCAGATGCATGCGTACCGGGCCCTGCTGTGACAGATAGGCGAGCAGGTCGGCATCTTCGGCGGAGATGGCTGCGGCAGGTATGCGGGGCAAGTTGGGAAGGTAGTTCATCGCGCCTGTATGCGGAAGCCGGTAGTCGGCCCCGCCCACGCTGCGGACGAGTGCGCCAATGGCGCCCAGTTTTGCGGCCTCGCTGGCCCCGATGGCGCGATAGACAACTGCCTGTCCGTAGGCGGGGCCGCCATGCCCGGTGGCCGCCAGTTGCTTATCGAATTTCGCATTAAACAGGACGAACTTACCCGCAACTTTCCCTCGGCCCAGCGCCGTGAGTTCATCGAAATTGTTGACCACTACGACTTCCGCCGTGAGACCTTCAGCGGGCGTGGCGACGCTGCCGCCCAGCGCGGTGAGCACAACTTTCTGGGTGGCGCCCGGCGCCATGCCGGGAAACTCAACCAGCGCGCCGGTCTCTTCACCGCGCACCCAGTGGGGCACGGTGACCTTTTCGAGCCGCGCGTCCAGCCCCAGTTTACGCAGCTCAGCGGCCACGTACTGCGCGGCAAAAGTGGCCTGCGGCGAACCTGCCGGACGTGGCCCGATATTGTTGGTCAGATGCGCAAGCTGAAGCCATGCATAGTCACTGGCCAGCGCTGCCTGCTGCAATTGCTTGAGCTCGTTGGTCAGTTGGGGCGGATAGGCAGCCGGTTGCGAGAAATTTCGTTGCGCCGCAACGGCCGCGGTCAGAACAAGAATCAGTGCGATGTTGCTGAATAATCTCAAACTGCCGCCTCCAACGCTGGCTACGGATGTTTTTCCAGTGGCTGTCATTATATAAGCGTTGGAAGAATTGGCGTTGAAGGTTGAAGGGGATTCCCAGAAGCGAGACGGGCCGGGCAGCGGTCAGCAGCGCGGCGCCGATTCAGCCGGTTGCTGGGTATGCGTTAGTTAGGGCGGCATCAAGAACTGTCTGGCTAATCTGGCCCATGCGTTGGAATGAGTGCAAGGTTGACGACGGACATTACGCTAACCCCAGCATCTTCGCCTCCTCGGCCCGCAAATCTGAGAGGCGCTGGAACTCGCGCCTCGTTACTGGTGGTTCCCGCATACCTGAACATTATCTCTTACTTCTCGAAAAACTGCCGCACCGCATATTCGCACGCCCTGAGCGTCATCGCCATGATCGTAAGGACGGGATTCTGAACTCCAATGCTGGGAAAAGAACTTGCATCCGTCACAAAGACATTGGGTACATCATGGCACTGGTTGAAACGGTTCAGCACTGAAGTCCGTGGATTGGAGCCCATGCGGCAGGTTCCCGACTCATGAATCGCCAAGCCCGGCTCCGATGGAATACTCTGCACTTGTTGAACGTTCGCTCCGGCCGCGTGCAGAAGCTCGAGGCCGCTTGACGCCATGTTGCGGGCCATAGCGATCTCATTTTCCCGGTGGCGGCAGTGAATCCTGAGCACGGGAATTCCGGCGGCGTCTCTGCGGCCCTCTTTGTCAATCTCAATGAAGTTGTCGTAATAGGGCAACATCTCACCGAAGCCTGCCAGGCGCACCAGCAATGTCTTGCCCGTGCCGCCCGATGTTTCTGCGTTTCGCCCGGATGCGCGTTTCGTTCTTCCACAGGGAAGCAGTTCGTGGTCAGCTCTCATGATAAAGCCCTGATAGCCATAGCCGCGCAGGAAGGTCTGATCGCGTTGCTTGCCCAGGTTCTGCCATCTCGGAACGTAGAACATTCCCGCGCGGGAGTTTTCCCGTTGCAAGATTTTGCCGCCTTCTTTGTCGCTTTCATAGGTTGCGGTCAACACAATTCCCGATACATGGTCCATTAGATAGTGCCCCAGCACGCCGCTGGAATTTCCAAGCCCATGGGGAAAGGCCGGCGATGCTGAATTCAGAAGGATGCGTGTTGACTCGAGCGCCGAGGCGCAAAGAAAAATGATGCGTCCGGTGGCTTCGAAGCGCTCTCCGGTGGATCGGCGGATTCCGGCCACCCCCGTGGCTCTACCGCTGGCGTTGGTAAGAACGTTTTGTACCGTAGCTTGAGTCCAGAGAGTCAGAAGCCCGGTTCTCATTGCGGCCGCCAGAGTCGAATCAGAGCTACTCACCGGACGAAGGCACTCCTCCGTCGTCCCTCCGCAATGGATGCAAGCGCTCCTGGTTCGCAGCTCAGTATGGCTGTGGCTGACGCGCGCAGGAACCAGCTTGCAGCCCTGGCGGGCAAACGCTGTCTGAAGGTGCATCGCCGCCGCCGCGGTGAACTCGGGACCGGCGTCGGCAACCGCCGATAGAGTCTCAGGCGCGTCTTGCACCTGCGTATCTTGCACCTGCGTATCTTGCACCTGCAGAATGCGCTCGGCCCGGTCGTAATAGGAAGCAATTTCCTGTTCGGTGAGCGGCCAGGCTTCACCGACGCCATCTTCCTCTGCTGCCTTGAATTCCAGGTTACCCATGCGGTAACAATGGCCGGCCCATAGAAGACTCTTCCCGCCGACGGCCTGGGCCCTGATCCATGAGAATGGCGCCCCGGAACCTGTGGAGTAAGGGTCATGGACATCATTCACAAAGTATCCATGAGTATTTTCCCCGAACGCATAGCATCGTGCCTGAATCTGCTGCTCGGAAAGGGCTGTGATGCTCGGGGTTGTGCAAGATACATCGCTGACAGGGGCTCCGGCTTCCAGGACCAATACTCTCAAGCCCGCTTCGCAAAGCTGCTGCGCTGCAGCTCCCCCGGCTACGCCCGATCCAACAATAACGGCATCGAAGGCTGTCTCTTGCACGGTCTACTATTCTATAGTCTAGTGCCGTGACCATGTGAAACGGTAACAATCTTCCAACCTTCCTGAAATGGGTGCCCCACTCTTCGCGCTCTTTGCGAAGAGTGGGACGCGATGTTCTCTGTTTCATTGTGTAACAATCACGTAGTCAAAGCACTAGTAAGGAGTAAGCCGATGAATAAGCAGGGCTTCCTGTGGGCGATCCTGCCGCGGTGTTTCAGATGGACACCTTGAGACGTAACAAGTTACGTCTCTACGCGGAGATTTGTTTTTGATTTCTTCCGCTTCTCCGGTGCAATACTTGCTACTTCTTCTTGGCCGCCGGCGCCGCATTACCCCCCGACTTCACCTCCGTGGCCGTCAGCTTCTCGTGCTCTTCCTTGGCGTGGATGACCACCCGCTCGCCAACTTTCAGGCCGGCGGCGCTTGAAGGTTTTCCATCGTGCATGAATTTCGTCTGTGCGTTGACCAGCACAGTGACTGTGCCCGTAGCGGTGGTCACAGCGATTGAATCCGTGGAAACGCTCTTGATCTTTCCCAGCACATGCTTCTCGCCGCCGTGCGCCCAAACTACGCTGCAAGCCGTGAGCGCCATGGCCAGCAGACTAGTGATGATGATCGCTTTCCTGGATGTTGCCATTGCCTTTGCCATTGAGAAAATTCTCCTCTTCCTGGTCCTCGCGCAACTCCGCGGGGCTTTTTGGATTGAATGCCTTCATGTCGTCGACCTCGGCCGGTGAAAGTTTCGGCAACCGCCGGATGAAATGCACCAGCGCCCAACTTTCCCGGTCGTCGTCCGTGTCTTTACCCCAGGCGGGCATGCCGCTCAGGCGAACTCCATTGCGGATGACAAAATAAATCTCGCCATCCGACAGCTCCTGCGTTCCAGGCAGCCGCATGTCTGGGGCCTTAGGATACAGGTTTCGTCCCATCTCGGTATTGCCGCTGCCATCGTTGGCATGGCAATTGGCGCAGTGGTCGGCAAAGTGGTGGCGGGCTTCCACCAGTATGTCGCTGGAAAACAGCACGGGGTTGTTCATCTCCCGCGCGGCCTTGGGCATGGCCAAGCGGCGAGCGCCACGCGCGACGAAAGCTTCAGCCGCCGAAGGCGCTTGCCGGGCGCTGAATCCGCCTGCAGCGGTGCGTTCAGCCGCCCACCCCAGGGCCAGAGCTATGATGATGGCGGCCAACCACGTGAGTTTCCGTCTCATTTTGCTGGAGCTTCCTTTCGCACATCCGCTTCCGATGAACTAATTTAACAAATGGCCGGGAAGTTACGCGAATCGACATGATTCATCTTCCAGTGTTCTCATCTGTGTTCATCGGCGGAAACCAGCGGCCAAATCCGGTCCGCGTCACTCGATCATCGTATCGCGTTTTTTTGTAGAATAAAGCCCGATGGAAAACGACAACGGCCTTGAGATCGCGAGCGAATGGGTCGAGCAGTCGAGCCGCGTGGTGGCGCTGACGGGCGCCGGCATCTCCACGGAATCGGGTATCCCTGATTTTCGCGGGCCCCAGGGCCTGTGGACAAAGAATCCGAAGTCCGAGAAGCTCTCGGATATCCGCTACTACATGGCTGATCCTGAAGTGCGCCGGCTGGCATGGCAACAGCGTCTCGCGCATCCGGCGTGGCAGGCCCGGCCTAATACCGGGCACATGGCCCTGGTGGCCCTCGAACAGAGTGGAAGGCTGCACGCGCTGGTCACGCAGAATATTGATGGCCTGCACCAGGCCGCTGGCAATTCCCAAGAGAAAGTAATTGAGGTACACGGGACCATGCACCAGGTTGTCTGCATGGCCTGTGATTGGCGTGGCCCTATGCATGCGACGCTGGATCGCGTACGCGCCGGAGAAGAAGATCCGGCTTGCAAGAGTTGCGGCGGCATTCTCAAGAGCGCGACGATTTCATTCGGGCAGGCGCTGGTGCCCGAGATCATCGATCGCGCCATGCAAGCGGCCCAGGAAGCCGATCTGCTGCTGGCCATCGGCACCACTCTCAACGTTTACCCGGTGGCTAACATTGTCCCCCTGGCAAAATCCGCAGGCGCCAGGGTGATCATCCTGAACGCCCAGCCTACCCCGATGGACGGTATGTCTGACTCCGTGCTGCGGGCAATGATCGGCGTGGTCCTTCCTCGTCTGGTGCAAAACTGCCGTGTACGCCCGCTACACAAGACCTGAATTTGATATGCGTGCTTGCCGGCAATGTTGCTTCTTTGTCGTACAATCAACGTCTCCGAAAGCACGTCGGATTTACATCCAACAAGCAATCTAATATTTTGAACGAGCACATCGAGGGAGAACCATCATGGAATATCGTCAATTGGGGCGCTCGGGGTTCAATGTTCCGGTCCTGACGCTGGGGACCGGCACTTTTGGCGGCAAAGGCCGTTTGACAGCCTGGGGCACTACGGATGTAGCAGAAGCGACACGGCTCATCGATATCTGCCTTGAGCATGGGCTGACCATGTTCGATAGCGCGGACATTTATTCCAACGGCACCGCCGAAGAAGTACTGGGTGGAGCGATCCAAGGCCGCCGCAACAAAGTGCTGATCTCTACGAAAGCCACCTTCCGGTCGAGCGAAGGCGCCAACGAGGTGGGTTCCTCGCGTTTTCACCTGACCCGCGCGGTCGAGGGATCTTTACGCCGCCTCGGCACCGATCATATCGATCTCTTCCAACTGCACGGCTACGATGCGAAAACGCCGCCGGAAGAGGTCCTCTCCACACTGGATTCGCTCATCCGCAGCGGCAAGATCGGGTACATCGGGGTTTCAAATTTTTCCGGCTGGCACCTGATGAAGGCCTTAGCCGTGGCCGACCGCTACGGTCTGCCGCGCTATGTCGCCAATCAGACCTATTACTCGCTGGTGGGGCGCGACTATGAATGGGAGCTGATGCCTCTGGGCGTCGATCAGGGTATCGGAGCCGTGGTGTGGTCGCCGCTCGGTTGGGGACGCCTGACAGGAAAAATTCGCAGAGGCCAGCCGCCTCCACCGGAAAGCCGCCGCAACGTAAAGGCTTCCAATGACATAGGCCCCCCGCTAGACGATGAATTACTTTATAAAGTGATCGACGCGCTGGATGCAGTCGCCAAAGAAACGGGCAAGACCGTGCCGCAGGTGGCGCTGAACTGGCTGCTGCAGCGGCCCACCGTTTCGACGGTCGTCATCGGGGCCCGCAACGAGCAGCAGTTAAAGGACAATCTGGGCGCCATAGGCTGGAACCTAACGCCTGACCAAGTGAAGACACTCGATCAGGCCAGTGCGGTGACCATGCCCTATCCCTATTGGCACCAGCGCCAGTTCAAGGAACGCAATCCGTTTCCGACGCGGGTGTGAACCTCGAGTACAGTGACCAGGAGAAAAAGTAATCTCGGAAGATCGGGGCATCTGGACATCGGGTAATCGGGACATCGGAAATGCCAGCCCGCCTTTTTGGCGGCATTACCAATTCAACCGGTCGCGGCACTAGGACAGGTCCTATGCGGATGCTCGACGGGCGGCAATGAGTGCCAGAATCTCGCCGGCCGCGGGCATCCGCTTGGCTGTCTTGGCCGAGAACAACATCTCACCATCCAGGCGCACTTCCAAAGCTCCGGGGCTGCCGAAACGTATTTTCGATACGGCGCCGAATTTTCCATCAATTTCTTCTTTCAGGCTCACGGCCTGCTTTTTAATATCGGATCACATGAAGCAACGTTTAATCTCAATGTTCATCGTTTAGAAATCCTTTGGGAAAATATTTTGTTTAGTATACACCCGGTATCGCAGCTATCCTGGAGCGCTCATCCGCCTGCCGCCGAGGCCACGGCCAGGTCGAAGATCTGGTCTTCGGAGTTGGATGTTCCGGGAGTACTGGTCAAGGTGCAATGGCCTAAACGATCAGCGCCCCAGCGCTGACCAACTCCGCGACTCTTGCGAAATCGCCTGACATCACCCGGTCCTGGTCGACCCGGGCGCTCGTTTGCCGAACGCGGGCGTGGACTTGTTGCAGCGCCCTGCCGGGTTTCAACGGCGCAAGAAAATCCAGGGCCTGGGTGGCGGCGCAGGCCTCAATAGCGAGCACGTAGGCAGTATTGGCCACAACTCTCTTCAGCTTAATGGCCGCCGTCATTCCCATGGAGACGTAATCCTCTTTGTTTCCCGAGGTCGTGATGGAATCTACTGAAGCCGGATGAGCCAGGACTTTGTTTTCGCTCACCAGCGCGGCGGCAGCAACCTGCGCCATCATGAACCCGGAGTTCATGCCGGCATCGGCCGCCAGAAATGGCGGTAGCCCTTCATTCAACGCAGGATTTACCAGCCGCTCGGTACGGCGTTCGGAGATACCAGCCAGGGCGCTCAGGGCGATGGCCAGATAATCTAGGGCAAAGGCCAAAGGTTGGCCGTGGAAGTTGCCGCCGGAGATCACATCGCCTTCCCCCCCGGTAAGGACGAAAACCAGTGGGTTGTCGACAGCGGAGTTCATTTCAACGGTGAACGTGCGCCGGCAAAACTCCAGAGTGTCTCTCACCGCGCCATGCACCTGAGGGATACAGCGGAGGGAGTACGCATCTTGCACGCGTTTGAAATCTTTATTCGACTTGCGAATCTCGCTGCCCTCTAACAGTTTGCGAAGATTGGCGGCAACTTCAACTTGTCCGGAGTGCGGCCGGACGGCATGAATGCGCTGGTCAAAGGCGACGTCTGTGCCGCGCAGAGCTTCCAGCGACATGGCGCCCACCACATCTGCAGTCTGGGCCAAGTACTGTATTGTTGTCAGCGCCACGGTCCCAACCGCCAGCATGGCCTGTGTTCCATTAATGAGCGAGACTGCTTCTTTTGCTTGCAGCGCCAAGGGAGCAAGGCCCGCGCGAAGCAGGGCCTCCGCGCCAATGATTTTTTCGCCTTTGAATACGGCCTCGCCTTCGCCCATCAGCGTCAGCGCTAAATGCGATAGCGGCGCCAGATCGCCGCTTGCCCCAACGCTGCCCTGCGATGGGATGACTGGATGCACCCCACGATTCAGCATCTCGCACAACATCGTAATCACGTCTAAACGCACACCAGAGTAGCCCTTGGCCAGCGAGTTGGCGCGCAACAGCATCATGGCCCGCGTCTCTTCCTGGGACAGTGGCTCGCCTATTCCGACCGCATGGGAGCGCACCACGTTGACTTGGAGCTGATGAACTTGTGCGGGATCAATGCGGACATCGCTCAGCTTGCCCACACCGGTTGTGATTCCATAGGCCAAGCGGTTCTCTTGCACCAACTTGTCCACGACTGCGCGGGCGGCATTCACTCTTTCACGCGCTTCCTGGGCCACCGCCACGGGGTGCTGTTGGTTGACGATAAGGCGGAAGTCTTCAAACCCGAGGTCGTTACCGTTGATTACAAGCGGGCGCATAATCTATTGGGCGGCTCCTCTACTGGGACGGCAAATATACACGAATTCTTTTTTTATCACAATCATGGCGAAAGAATGGGTGGCCTTGTAGGTGTAAGAGTGCATCGTTTGCTTCTTTGCCCCAAGCACCATCCGGCGGAAAAGCGGCCCCAGAATCTTTCTGTGGCCGGACCTTTGGAACTGCGCCAGTGCCGTCGCTGGCTGAACTACGCACCCGGCCGGCGCAAATGATCGACCCGAACATCACGGCCGGCCGATAGGCGATGAATTTAGAGGCCGAGGCTGGTAAGGAACTGATTAATTTGCCGTTCT
>Ga0210403_10005988_pt1 | contig 10244 bp, 9 predicted proteins | sample IncBWC19MmetaG_FD_150863 | JGI IMG/M metagenome (GOLD analysis project Ga0210403, IMG submission 150863) | Forest soil microbial communities from Barre Woods Harvard Forest LTER site, Petersham, Massachusetts, United States - Inc-BW-C-19-M | ecosystem: Environmental > Terrestrial > Soil >... | reverse complement strand
AGCGGCACAGGCGGCGCGTCGCATAGCACAAGCGGCAACCTCACCATCACTGCCACCAACCAGTCCTTCACCCTCACCACCACCGCTGCCACGTTCCAAGTGGCCGTAGGCTCGCAGGTCCCGGTCAATGTCACCGTGGCCAATCCGAATGCAGGTGGGGGCTCACCTCTACCTTTTGTTGGCGCCACTACGGCCTTGCCGCTCACCTACACTTGCGGTGGCCTTTCTGCTTCACTGGAGATTTCCTGCCAGGTTAGTCCCGGCAACGGCCAGCCCACCAATGCGATCGCGGTCACGGTGACCCTTGTGACCACGCCCAAGACAACAGGGCGATTAGAACCCCTGGGCGGCAGCCGCATCTTCTATGCCCTGCTGCTTCCGGGATTGTTTGGAGTTGTTTTCCTGGCAGGATCGCGCAGACGCGGAGTCCGCCTGCTCACCCTGATTGTGGTGCTCGGTTTCTCCACCCTGTGGCTGGGAGCCTGCGGCGGCAGCAACGGCAACACTTCGCAGCCCAATCCCGGAACTCCACCTGGCACGTACCCGTTGACTATCAATGCCACCACGGGCGCACCCACTGGCGGGACCACGCTCACGTTCTCATTGCCGATCACGCTCAACGTGCAATAAGAAGTAACGACAAAAGGCGCTCCGTACCAGCGGAGCGCCTTGTTCTGTTCCGCGCTAAGAGGATCAAACATTAGGTACTGTGAGCCGAATCCGCCAGTCCTGTCCTCCTGTGCAAAAGGGCTCCCACTTTGCCCCTTGCGCGCCTGCGCCGGGGCGAGTACCATTGAGCTGTTCTCATTGGCCTCGTTCCCGCGTAGGCCTTCCGCGTCCCAGGCCGTTCCCGGCGGCGCGACGGATTCCGATAACGGATAACCGATACGCAAAATTTAGAAGGTTTCTTCGCCAGTACGAGTTTGAATCACCAGAGAGCGGTCGTGGAATTGTGTGGTTTTGCAACCGGGTAATTGTGTAATTGAAACCCCCTTGCCGAGTACAGACTCAATTACTAAATTTACCCAAATGACTCAATGGCTGTAGCGCCAACGCTGTGAGAGCCTGCCGCAACCAATGGGGAACCTGAAATCTGGGTGCAAAATCTGGGTTTCGAAATCTGGGTGTCAAAGTAAACAGTAATTTGCAGCCCTGCACCGGACGGAAAGCCCGGGCCAGCAGGCTTTGAGAGGACTATGAACGCAGGACCGTCAGGACAAGGACAAGGATCAGGATCAGGAAGACCCTCCGGTGGCGGAGGCAGAAGCCGGCGGCGTCGCGGACGGCGCCCCAACAATCCCCGCGGACCCCGCTCCACCGGCGGCCCCAGCCAGTCGCGTCATAATCAGGACGGCATTTACACCGCACCCATGGACCACAGCTATCGCGCCGCATTGGCGGGCAACGGCAACAACGGTCAGGGAGCCCGCCGTCAGCGTCCCGGCTTCGCCGCGCCCTTTGCGCCGGTTGATCCCGAGCCTCTGCCCGCACTGCGTGAAGATTCCACCTCGCGCATCTTTGCCTTCGTCGACGACCTGTTCTTCGCGGCCAAGATTCAGGAAACCGCGCGCAAGCTCAATGTGAAGGTCGAGTTTGCCAAGAACGACAAAGACCTCGCCGACCGCATGCAGCAGAATGGCGAAGAGAAGCCGTCGCTGATTATCTTCGACCTCAACAACGCCAACGCGAAACCTCTGACATTGATCCCCAAGCTGAAGGCAAAACTCAAGAAGGGAACCTCGATCATCGGATTCCTCTCCCACGTGCAAGGCGATCTGAAACAGAAGGCCCACGAAGTAGGATGCGACATGGTCCTGCCCCGTTCCGCCTTCTCACAGAACCTGCCCAATTTGCTGCGCCGCCACGGAGCTCCGGAAGACGAAAATCCTACGGTGCAGTAGGGGAACTGAGAACTGTCTCCTACCCCGGAGGCCAACTCAGATGGCGTCCACCCAAGAGGTGGACGTGGAGATGGAACACCGACTGTCCCGCGCCTGGGCCTACATTCACGACGGTCCGGTATCCCTGTTCCACATTGCGTTGGCGGGCGATCTCGGCTGCCGCGAGGTGACAGCGGCCAATCACTTCGGCATCCTCGGCCTGCGCTTCTTTCAATCCGGCAAAATGCTTTCTGGGGATGATCAGCACATGCGTCGGCGCCTTCGGATTGATGTCTTCAAAGGCAAACACGTACTCGTCCTCGTAGACTTTCTTGGCAGGAATCTCGCCGCGCAGAATGCGGCAGAAGAGGCAGTTGGTCGCGGGTTCGGTCATCGTTCGGTCACCATGGCGGAAACGATAACACACGAATCCACCACGGAGACACGGAGAAAAGAAGAACTAGAGAACTGAAAGTAATCGCATTTGTTTTCTCCGTGACTCCGTGTCTCCGTGGTGAAAAAGCACTAATCCAGCCTCACCAAAAACACCGCGCCCTCAGTGGTTTCGGTTTCCGCGGCGAGATCGTGGGCGCGCTGGCGATCGTCATCGAGCACTCGCACCCGCACCCACCAGTCGCCGGCGGGGCTGTTGAAGCACAGCACTTTCGCGGTGCGGTAACGGCGCTGCAGGTGATCGGAGAGCTTCCTGGCTTCTTCTTCGTCGGGCAGGCCGCCAATCTGCACCGCCCACTTTCCCCCGGTCTCAAGCGGCGCCGGGGTTTGCATCACTTCCACTCTCACTTCCGCGACTCCCGGCTGGTAGACATCGACCTTGCGAGCAGCGGCCAGCGAAAGATCAAGAACGCGTCCGGGGATGAACGGACCGCGGTCGGTGATGCGCACCAGCGCAGTGTGGCCAGTCTTCAGATTAGTGACGCGCGCGATCGAACCCAGCGGCAGGGTGCGATGCGCCGCAGTCATCGCATGCATGTTGTAGACTTCGCCGTTCGATCCGCGCCGGTTGTGGTAGGGCGGACCGTACCAACTGGCGCGGCCGGTTTCGGTGGCCAGCGGCGCGACGCCGGCAGGGATGGTTGGTTCGGCGAGATCGGCACTGCTTTCTTCGGAGTTGTTTTCCTCAGCGTCGCTTTTCGCGGACGGAGGGATCTTGTTCCCTGCGGCGGTTCCGGAATTCTGTGCGGCTGCCGATTCAGTCCCGGACGGCGCAGGAGCCGAAGCGGCGGGCGGCGGCGGAACATCCACCCGCGCCTGCTTGGGATGGCCGCAGCCAGTAAGCAGCAAAATCGTAAGCAGCAGAATCAGAATCACGACGCTGGGGACAAAGGCCGCGCGGCTCAGCAGCTTCACTTTTGCGACGCTTTTTGCTGTTTTTCCATGTAGTCGGCCAGTTCGATGAGCTTTACGCTGGCGGTGCGCAGCGCCTTGGTCGAATGCTGGCGCACCGTGGGCACGACCTCGTCGTTCAGGTACTTGATGAACTCGGGAATCTCTTTCTCGATGCGTTCGGCGGCGTCGGCGACAGCTTTGTTGACACGCGCCGACGCGTCTTCCACCTTGCGGTTGAAGTCGTTCATAATGCTCCTCGATGCTGCTGGGCGTGAATGAACTCACGCGAGTGTTGCGGATGCCAGGCAGGGCTATTATTTCGTGGTTAGTGGCGCGGGTCAATGGCGGGAGAGTTTCGGCCCAGCAAAAGTCTTAATCGTTGATAGAGTAGCGACCATGTCCAAGGCGATCTCTAAGTGACAAGACCCCAGCAAAGGCGGTTTCGCGGAGGCCTTCTCGCCTGGTACGACGCGCACCGGCGCGACTTGCCCTGGCGCGCCAGCCGCGATCCCTACCGCGTATGGCTTTCCGAGATCATGCTCCAGCAGACGCGGGTGGCGGCGGTGATCAAGCACTATCAAGAATTCCTGCGGCGCTTTCCCACCGTGCAAAAGCTGGCGGCGGCGCGCGAAGCGAGCGTTCTGGCGGCGTGGAGCGGCCTGGGCTACTACCGCCGAGCGCGCATGCTGCACGCCGCTGCCAAGATCATCGCGCGCGAGCAGGGCGGAAAGTTTCCGGCGAGTGAAGAAGATTTGCGGACGTTGCCGGGGATTGGCCGCTACACTGCGGCGGCGATTGCCAGCATCGCGTTCGATGAACCGGTTGCCGTGGTGGATGGCAACGTCGAGCGCGTTCTGCAACGCGTGTCAGGGAAACGGCTGGCCGGAGAAGAAATGTGGTTTGCCGCGAATCAGCTGCTGGAGGCCAATCGCCCCGGCGATTTCAATCAGGCGATGATGGAACTGGGCGCCACGGTATGTACGCCGCGCGCACCGGCGTGCTTGGCGTGTCCGGTGGTAGAGTTGTGCGCCACGCGCGGAGAATTGGCCGCGGTGGCCAAGACCGCGCCGCAGATGAAACGCGAGATTCATTACTCGCTTGCCCAGCGCGATGGTGAAGTGTTCTTAGTGCAGCGGGCGCGGGATGCATCGCTCATGCCGGGCATGTGGGAGTTGCCGGAGATGGAAAGTGTAAATGGTGCCACTCCATCGTTCACCCTGCGGCATTCCATCACAGTGACGGACTACACTGTCCGCGTGTGGCAAAACGTGTCTTCGGGCATGGCTGGGAAATGGATCCCGCGGGAGCGGCTGGAACGGATTGCCCTTACGGGGCTGGCTCGAAAGATTCTAAAGAAAGCGGAAGGCTTTAGACAGGAATCCCCGACTCACTGACCACTGCCCACTGCTTTCCTCCTTCATCATCTAGAATAGAGGCAGCCCAGGGCGGAACCGTATGCGCTGGTTGCAAAGCATCCTGACAAGACAAACCGGAGGACGACCGATGGCGGCATTGACCGCGGGCACCAAGGCGCCCGAATTTGAACTGAAGGCGTTGGATGGCAGGCGCTTCGTGCTGCGCGACGAACTGGCGGCAGGGCCGGTGGTACTGGCGTTTTTCAAGGTGTCGTGCCCGACCTGCCAGTATGCGTTTCCGTTCCTGGAGCGGCTGGAGCGGGCGTATGGTCACACCGGCGTCAGAATCATCGGGGTTTCGCAGAACGAGCCCAAACAGACTGCCGCTTTCAATAAAGAATTTGGCGTGACCTTTCCCGTGCTGCTCGATGATACAGACGCATATCCTGTATCCAATGCGTATGGGCTGACCAACGTCCCAACCGTGTTCTGGATCGCGCAGGATGGCGAGATTGAGATTTCCAGCGTGGGCTGGGTGAAGGCCGAATTTGAAGGGATCGACCGAAAAATGGCAGAGGCGCGAAACCTTTCTCCGGCATCTGTGTTTAAGGCCGGGGAAGACGTGCGCGACTTCCGCGCCGGTTGAAGCTCTAAGAATTGATCCCGCGGTCGCGGGAAAAGATCTCCCCCCTGCCGATAAGCGATCTCTCTGGATTGGTCACCGTGACCGAAAACAATCACGGCTATTCCCGAGAGCTTGCCCCGAGCTTGCCGAAGGGGCGTCTCACTCGGCGCCGCGAGCCCCCCAGCCATCGGGACCGACCGATCGTTGGCGTAGCACGGATCGCCAACCCTAAGAGGTCCTCACCCGAATCAGTCTTTCCTCAGCCGGGCATTGTCCGACAGGACATTACTTCCGGGTCTGCCGGATTCTTCTTTTGTCTCTCCTATCCCTTACAATATGAGCACTTTCCTTCATTTCAGCCGTCGTCAGGAGACGAGTGTTCATGCAGCTTTGGCAGCAGATTCTGCGGAAGTTTCTTCCCAGTCTGATGGTTAGTCTATCGCTATTGACGGCGGGTCCAGCGACCGCGCAGAAGGCGGCGAAGAAAGATCCCATCTCGGTGCGGCTGCCGGGCGCGGCCTTCGCGGCGATGCAAACCATCAATCCCGAACACATCCGCTGGCACGTCCGTTATCTCTCCCACGATCTGCTGGAAGGGCGCGGAACCGGCCAGCGAGGCGGCGACATTGCGGCCGAATACATCGCCACGCAGTTTGCCGAATATGGATTGAAACCCGCCGGCGACAACGGCTCATATATGCAAAAGGTCCCGCTGGTCGGAATCACCACGCTGCCTGAAACAAAGTTCTCCCTCGTGCCGAAGCAAGGCCCGGCGATGCACCTAAAGCCGCTCGAGGAATATGTTGCCTACGATCAGACGCAGCAACTGCAGTCCGATGTGGACGCCGAGATCGTCTATGTGGGGTATGGGATTGAAGCTCCGGAATATAACTGGGACGACTACAAGAGCGTGGACGTGCGCGGTAAAGTGCTGCTGATGCTGGTGAACGAGCCGCCGTCGGACGACCCCAGGTTTTTCAAGGGCAAGGCCCTCACTTACTACGGGCGCTGGACTTACAAGTTGGAAGAAGCGGCTCGCCGGGGCGCGGTGGGCGTGATTCTCGTCCACAAAGAAGACATGGCGAGTTATCCCTGGGATGTGGTTCGGAACTCGGATTCGGGGGAGAAGTCGTATCTGAAGCTGGAAAGTCCGGTGCTGAAGGTGGAATCGTGGGTGCCCTTCGAAGTGGCGCAGAAGCTGGCCGCGGCTTCGGGCATGGATCTGGAAAAGATGATGGCCGATGCCCGCACGCGCGACTTCCGGCCTGTGAACATGGGCACGAAGTTGAAGGCGCACATGGTGAGCAAGGTGCGGAATTTCGAATCGAACAATGTTGTCGCTATGCTGCCCGGTTCCAACCACAAGATGAATGGCGAAGCCGTGATCTATACGGCGCATTACGATCACCTCGGTATGCGCCCTGAGATGCCGGGCGATAACATTTACAACGGCGCTGCCGACAACGCCACGGGCTGCGGCATTCTGCTGGAGTTGGCGCGGGCATACGGTGTGGCCAGGGAACACCCGGGACGCTCGATAATTTTCGCAGCGGTCACGGCCGAGGAGCAGGGACTGCTGGGATCAGAATATCTGGGCAGGCATCCCCCGATTCCGGCGGGGAAGATTGCGCTGGATCTGAATTACGACGACGTAAAACCGCTGGGAGCCGCGGAAGAAGTGGAAGTTTCAGGTGCCGAGCGCACGACTTTCTATCCCTGGGTGCAGGCGACGGCGAAAGAATTCCGGCTAGCCATCCGTCCCGATGCGCGCCCTGAGGCCGGACACTTCTACCGCTCCGATCATTTCAGCCTGGCCCGCGTCGGCATTCCGTCCTTCTCGATCAACGAAGGCATGAAGTTCAAAGGCCACGACGAGGCTTGGGGCATCGCGCAGGACAAGGAATACACCGAGAAGCATTATCACCAGCCGAGCGATGAATACCGTCCTGAGATGGACTTCGTTGGCGACGCAGCGATGGCGCGCTTCGGCTTCGCTCTGGCCTGGGAAGCCGCAAGCTTCACCAAGCTGATCGGCTGGCAGAAGGGCGATGAGTTCGAGGCGCCGAGAATCAAGAGCCAGTAGCTGGTAGGAAGTTGCCAGTACCGGGTAACGAGAATCGAGTCTTGTCGGCTGAGGCGGTCAATTGTAGAGTAACGAAGCGGGGTTCCAGTCGATGTCGCCACTCCGGGTTGATTTCATGGTGAAACGCTTCTTCCTGTATCCGGCAACGCTTTCCTTGATTGCTTCCATCGCAGTAACTGCGCAGAACTCTCCAGCAAGTCCCGGATCGTGGTCCGGCGTCCTCGTTTCCAGCGCCTGCAACGCGGACGAGGCCTTCAACGAATCTCCCGAATGCGGCAAGAGTGTGCCCGGCGCGAAGCTGTCGCTGTATGACGATACGAGCCGGGTCATGTATGCGCTTGATCCGCAGAAATCGGTGACCGTTCACCTGGGAGACACGGTGACCGTCCGCGGAACACTCGATGGCGACACCATTCGAATGGTTTCCATCGAGTTGATGTCTATTGGACTTGCGGTCGGCGAAAAGGCTCCAGCGTTTTCCATACGCGACCAGTTTGGCCGGGTACAAACTCTGGACAGCTTGAAAGGAACGAAGGGCACCATTCTGCTTTTCTTCCGTTCCGCCGACTGGTGACCGTTCTGCAAAGGGCAGCTGGTCCAGCTGCAAGATGCAATCCCGCGATTCGAGAAGCAAGGGGTCAAGCTGGCGGCCATCAGCTACGACTCGGAAGAAATCCTGAAGTTCTTTTCCGACCGGCGCAAAATCGACTACCCGCTGCTCGGCGACCCAGACTCGAAGACCATCAAAGCCTATGGCGTCCTCAATCCGGAAGCGACGGGCATGCAGAAAGGCTTTGCCCGCCCCGGCTACTTCTTCATTGACACTAAGGGCATCATTCGGGAAAAGTTCTTCGAAGCGAGATACCGGGAGCGGCTTACGGGAAACAGCATGATCGCCAAGCTCTTCCCCGAGTTAGGCGAAGAAGTAACGCAGACCGTCGAAGCCCCGCATCTACAACTGGCCCTCGAGCAATCCGATTCCATCGCCGTCCCCGGTACCCGCATCACTCTCGCCGCCGAAGTGCGGCTGCCCGCGGATGTCCATGTCTACGCGCCCGGCGCCCAAGGCTACAGACCGATCCGGCTGGTCATGGACGAGATGCCAGAGATGAAGTTTCCCCCGGCAAGCTATCCGCAGTCGAAAACCCTCTTCTTGCCAGTGATCAACGAGCGCGTCCCAGTCTTCGATGGCACGTTCCGCATCAGCCAAGATGTGAAAGTGAGCACCAGCGCCGATTTCTGGGGCTCACTCGGGAAAGATGGAAAGACTTTCACGATTACGGCCAAGCTTGAGTATCAGGCCTGTGATCAAACCAAGTGCTACCAGCCAACTTCCGTACCGGTCAAATGGCAGCTGAAGGTTCTTCCCTTGGATCGCACCCGTGCCCCCGTGGAAATTCGACACAAGTAGTCACCCTATTCTTTTCTCGCGCCAAATTGACCGGGCCACCAGTTAAACGGGGCCCCCCATAACCGAGGTAACTTTAGCCGCCACTCCCCGCGTGCTAGCCTCGATATGTACATGTGTAATCAGTAACTTCCAAGAATTCTGAAGTCAACGAATGCCTCGACTACCCATCTTCCGGCTGGGCGGAGCGCCAGACAAACCGGCGCTGCCAGAGTTGCTTGCGGCTGCGCCATCAATCACACTCGAAGGCCTCGCGGTCGGGGTCGACAACCTGCGGCACGACGTGACGCTGAGTCCGCGCTTCGTAGAAGCGGCGCGCGCGCATGTGGTGCGGCTGATCGTGCGCCATGGCGAGTTGGAAGGCCTGCTGGCGGCGGAGACTCCGCTGCTCGCCCAGGGCCCTTCGTGGATGCGAAGCGCGGCTGGCGCGGTTGGGAGTAAGGCGGAAAAATCTGACTGGAAGCCGCTCCTCGCCGAGCTGCACCTGGCCACGCTGAATCGCGCCAAGAAAGAAGAGAAGATTTCCGTCGATCTGCTGGCGCGGCTCGCCGTGACCAAGTTCCTGCGCACCGAAATGAACCAGCAGTTCGCTCAAGTGCTCGAGCGCTGCCGCGTCTTGCTTAAGGCTTACGAAGGCATCCGTCAGGGCAAGGGAGTCGAGTATCGTGAGCGGGTCGCCGCTTTCCAGGTGCGCAAGAAGATCATCCTGCGCAAGACCGGGCAAGAGCTGTTTCTCATGCTGCGCGACATGGAGAAGGAAACCATCGCGCGCACCCGGCGCTCGCGCTTTGGTGCCGACAACGAAGGCCACCAGTTACTGATCAATTATCTGATCTTCTCTGACGACGGGCGCGACGACTTTCTGAATGCCGAGCACTACGTGATGCTGGGCAACTGGGAGCGCGATCCGGACCGTTTCGTGCGCATGCGGGAGATCGTGTGCCAGTTCGTGCGGTCTCTCACGCTCGAGGCGCAGAACAGCGAAGACTCGGTGCTCGACGGATGGCTGAGCGCACCGGAAAATGCGCACGAGATGGTAGGCGCGGGTACGCCCGACGAATCGACACCGGAGGGCCGGTCACAGAAGACGCGGCTCGCCAACCTTGTGCGGCTGCTCGAAGACGAATCGGTGATGGAGTTTGTGATCGCGTCGTACGAAGTAGTGCCGCTGCTATCGGAATATGCGGCGCGGATTAACCCGCAGCAGTTGAAAAATGCATTGGTGTCGCGGGCAGAGTGCGACCGTGTGGAGCGCATGATTCAGGAGGGCGGCAAGGTTTCGCCCAACAGCTTGTACGCGGCGGTGGCCAAGGTGGCGGGCTGCCGCGGGGCGGACCGGGCTAAGGTAGCGGGACGCTTCTTGCGCGACTTTATCCGCTATCACCGGGATATGCGTCGGCTGGAAGTGCTGAACGGCACGCTCGACAGCGTGAACCTGATCGCGAACGAGAAGCTGCGCGAGCTTTCGGCGGTGAATGGAACGTTGTACGAGTTCCTGCTGCCGGAAGAACAGAAGCCGGCGGAAGATAAAGTTCGCGGGCACGTG
>Ga0210403_10005987_pt1 | contig 10244 bp, 9 predicted proteins | sample IncBWC19MmetaG_FD_150863 | JGI IMG/M metagenome (GOLD analysis project Ga0210403, IMG submission 150863) | Forest soil microbial communities from Barre Woods Harvard Forest LTER site, Petersham, Massachusetts, United States - Inc-BW-C-19-M | ecosystem: Environmental > Terrestrial > Soil >... | reverse complement strand
TGTAGTGTGGCTAAGCGGGATGACACTTCGTCTCTTCGCCGGCGGTCTCAGGATTACATAAGATTGCAGCCGGCACAGCTGCCTCTACAGTGAGCCGGTGATTCTCCAACCGGTTCGCCCGATTCAGCTATCTGAGATACAGGAAGCGCGCAAACGAATTGCACAGACAATCGTACGCACGCCGCTGATTCGGCTCGACCTCGGACCGGATTTCCCCGATGTCCGATTAAAGTTGGAGAATCTTCAACCGATCAACGCCTACAAGTTGCGCGGCGCTGCGAATGCCGTGGCGTTGCTGTCGGATTCCGAGCGCAAGCGCGGCGTTTGGACAATTAGCGCAGGGAACGCCGGCCAGGGCGTCGCCTACGCGGCCCGAACCGCTGGCGTGCCATGCACTGTGGTCGCCGTTGAAACAGCGCCGCAGTCCAAGCTGGAGCGAATGAAAGCGCTCGGAGCGAAACTTATTTCCGTGCCTTACGACATCGCCTGGAAAGCGCTCGATGAAGGATCGTTTCCCGGAGCCGGCGGGACATTCATTCACCCCTTCGATGACGACAATTTCATCGCTGGCCACGGCACGATGGGATTAGAAATTCTCGAAGATGAACCGGACGCAGCCGCCGTGATCGCCAGTATTGGCGGCGGCGGATTGATCACAGGCATAGGCAGCGCTATGAAGGCGCTCAAACCGCGGATAAAAATCTTCGGAGTTGAGCCGGAAACAGCCGCGCCGGCAGCGCTTTCGTTTGAAAAAGGTTCACCGCAGGTTTTCCCAAACTGGAAAGCGTCATTCGTGGACGGCGCCGGCGGTCAAAGCATGTTCCCTCGTATGTGGGAGCGAATGAAACCGGTTGTGGACGATTACCTCGTAGTCACTCTCGAACAAACTCAAAATGCAATGCGACTCCTGGCTGAAAAAGCGCGCATTATCTCGGAGGGCGCGGGTGCACTACCAGTTGCCGCAGCGCTAACCTGGAAGGCCGGCAAAGGGCCGATTGTCGCCATCATTTCGGGTGGCAACATAGATCTGCAAAAATTCTGCGAGTTGATTTCGCGAGGCGAATATTGACTTTTGCTTCTGATTTTGAAATAAGCCTCTGCGGAAACAAACGAGGAGATAAAAATGAAAATTGGCGATACAGCACCAGACTTTGAAGCACAAACGACTGAGGGTCGGGTCCGTTTTCACGATTGGATCGGCGACTCGTGGGCCGTTTTATTCTCGCACCCGAAGGACTTTACCCCAGTCTGCACGACCGAGCTCGGATACATGGCGAAAATAAAGCCACAGTTCGAACGCAGAAATGTAAAGATCATCGGATTATCGGTCGATTCGACGGGCGATCATCAAGGATGGGCGAAGGACATCGAGGAGACTCAGGGTCATGCGCCAAATTATCCGATCATCGGGGATGCCGACTTCAATGTCGCAAAACTCTACGGGATGCTGCCAGCCGATACCGAAGGGGACGCCAAAGCGCGCAAGGCAGCCGATAATGCTACTGTCCGGAACGTTTTCGTCATCGGGCCGGACAAAAAAATTAAGCTCATACTAGTCTACCCGATGACCACCGGCCGGAATTTCGACGAGGTGCTGCGGGTGATCGACTCACTCCAACTAACCGCGAAGCACCAGGTGGCTACGCCGGTGAATTGGTTGCCGGGCGAAGATGTTATCATTGCCGGCTCGGTCTCCGATGAAGAAGCGAAGCGGCGGTATCCACAGGGGTGGAAAGCGCCAAGACCCTATATCCGGATTGTTCCGCAGCCGCAGTAGGTTCATCACGCCGTCATTCCGAGCGAAGTCGAGGAATCCCGTAACATTACCCTGAGCTTGCGCCACGGGACCCTCGACTCCGCTGACGCTCGGCTCAGAATGACGGTCGCTGTTCTTTGTCGACATACTCAGCAGAAAATTGCACCGGATCCTGCTGAAAATAGTTCCGCAACTCCGCGCAAAGTTTCGGATGACTAGCGCGCAGCGCACACGGTTGCTCAAAGAATGCCTCGACCGATACGGCGAAGAACTCAGCGGGATTAGTTGCTCCGTAAATATCGAGCAACGTCGGAATTCCGGTTTCATCTGCAGAGCGAAGCGATGCGAATTCGGTCCGCATAACGTCACTCCAGGCCAATTGCTGCTCGCGCGTCGCCAATCCAGGCACTCCATCGGCTGCCTGGTTTTCGTAATCGAGCTGGTGAGCAAATTCGTGAAGAACAACATTCTTGCCGTCGGAGGGATCAGCCGCACCATGTTTTACAGCGCCCCAGGACAAAACCAACGAACCCATTCTACGTCCGGTCTCGCCAAGACGACTGACAGTACCTTCCTCCCAAACATGCTCACCAACCTGCCGTTTTTCTTCCACCATGTATGTCAATGGATAAACAAGAATCGTCAGCAGACCCGGGAAGTAATCCGTCTTGCGATGCAACAATAGAAGACACGCTTGCGCCGCGATGGTCACGCGGACCTCGTCCGTGATCGTGAAGCCACCACATCCCTCGAAGCGTTTTTCGGCAAGAAATACCTGAACGTGACCAAGTAGTTCCGCGCGGTCGCTCGCGGAGAGTCTGGGAAAAAACACAACATGACGCCGGATCATCGCCAGCCATTCTTTCGGAAACGGACGCGCTTGTAATCGCCGTCGCCTAAGCTCTCTTAAAAAAGAAAGGATCACGGCCCAATCTAACCGCCGGCCACAAAATGCGCGAGGGCATCTGGGTAGCGCAGGCGTCTCGCGTAATTCGTGTCAGCCTCGCGTCGAATAATCTTGCCTCTGATTTCGTTTTCAGTGGGAAGAGAACGAACCCCAAATAAAAGTCCGCGATCGTGAGGAGCGCCACAGCGAATCCGTCCTGTTGCGGACGGGACGCCTGCGCTACCCTGCCGCCACATTTCCATCTCGCATCCGATGACGAATCGCCTTATGAATGACAAGTATGAACACGCCACCTCTTTCCCGTCGAAAATTTGCGCAACTCCTCAGCGCCGGCGCTGCAGCGGCGCTCGTTAGGCCGACAGTTTCATTCGCAAAACAACCGGAGCACATCCCAGCATCTGGACAGGTTGTGCGCCTGAGCGCCAATGAAAATCCTTACGGACCTTCGCCGAAAGCGCTCAAGGCAATGACCGATTCCTTCACGCTTGCCTGCCGATACCCCGATGAACACAACAACGTTCTCATCGATAAGCTGGCGAAGCTTAACGGCGTTAGTCGCGAGCAAATCCTACTCGGCGATGGATCCAGCGAGATTTTGAAACTCTGCGCCGAAACATTTACCGGGAAAGAGCGCGGAATGCTTGTAGTAGCCGATCCGACCTTCGAAGCAATTCTGGAACAGGGAAGTGCCAATGGTGCCGAAGCGGTAAAGCTGCATCTGACGTCGACCTTCGCCCATGATCTTCCAAAAATGCTTTCCGCGGCGAGGCGTGGTCTGATTTACGTCTGCAACCCGAATAATCCCACGGCGAGCATCACGCCCAAAAATGAGCTGCGCGATTTCATCGGGAAAACTCCACCCGAAACAATAATTCTCGTGGACGAAGCGTATTTTCATTTCGCCGACAGCCCGGATTACGAAACTGTGATCCCTCTGGTGAAGGATTATCCGAACCTAATCGTTGCACGGACGTTTTCGAAAATTTATGGGATGGCGGGATTACGCTGTGGGTACTGCGTTGCGCAAAAGGAAACCATTGACCAGATGCGCCGATATCAGATGTGGGACAGCGTCAACATCATGGCCCTGGTGGCAGCGAGCGCGAGTTTGGAGGATCCGGATCAGGTTCCGAACGGGCAACGGCTAAACAATGACGCGAGGGAATTCACGATTAGCGAGCTCGACAAACTGGGCTACGAAACAATTCCGTCCCAAGCCAATTTCATCATGTTTGACTGCGGACGACCGGTTTTGCCGCTTATCCAGGCTATGAAGCAACAAAGCGTCCATGTTGGCCGATTGTTCCCCGCCTTGCCGAATCACATGCGCGTTACAATCGGGAAGAAAACCGAAATGGAATCTTTTTTGAACGCGTTCAAGCAAGTAATCGCGTAGCGCGCGAAATAGTTGTAACAGCGGTTGTGCCAACCGCCAAACGGAAGTGCTCGTTGTGCTGAGCGACCGTAGCTTTTCAACGGTTTCGGCGAAGAACTCGTGCAGCCCGAGATAAACAACTCCTGATCGTGCCCATGATCGGCCACTGCTTCTTGCCGTTATCTCCGCACGCCTCATCCGTGGATACCTCAGTAGTAGATACTGAAGTGCCGAGCTGGCAGAGGGCCTCGAGCGCTTCATGAAGCGAGTGTCGGTCATCCACTGACATTTCTCCGGGGTGATTGAACTCGTTGCCGTTGACGATGATTTTCGCCTTCAGTTTTGCAGCGAGCCGCGCGCCAGAATGAAGCGGCGGCATGTCGTCCACCGCGCGATCGTACGCCGCTCTGACATCCACCGGCATCTCGTCGGCGTTCGCATACTCGCGCCCGTTAAACCGGATGTTGTTTTTATCCATCGCGCTCACTAAGGATCAGTAGTGAGAACTATTTTTCGCGAAATTCAAGTGCGCCGTCTTTGGCGTCCACGTGCACCGTCTGACCTTCGCGGACTTTGCCCTCGAGAATATCGATGCTGAGCGGATCGAGAATTTCTTTTTGGATGGCTCGCCGTAACGGTCGCGCGCCGTATACAGGATCGTAGCCTTCGCGCGCGAGCAGTGCCTTGGCCGAATCAGAGAGCTTGAGCGTGATCTTTTGTTGCTCGAGACGCTTGGCCAAGCGGCCCAGTTGAATTTCGACGATCTTCTTCAACTCCTCTTCGGTTAGCCGGTCGAAAATGATAATCTCATCGACGCGATTCAAAAACTCAGGACGAAAATGCGCGCGCAGTGCATCCATCACCAGTCGCCTGCGCGCCTCGGGAGATTCTTCCTCGGTGATGTATTGGGAGCCAATGTTGGAAGTCATGATCACGACGGTGTTTTTGAAATCGACCGTTCTCCCCTGCCCGTCCGTGATGCGTCCGTCGTCGAGCACTTGCAGCAGAACATTGAAGACGTCGGGATGCGCTTTTTCGATTTCGTCGAAGAGGACAACGGAATACGGCTTCCGCCGGACGGCCTCAGAAAGTTGGCCGCCTTCCTCGTACCCGACGTAACCCGGTGGTGCGCCGATCAACCGTGCTACGGTGTGTTTCTCCATATATTCGCTCATGTCGATGCGAATCATGGCGTTCTCGTCATCGAACAAAAATTCGGCCAGCGCCCGGGCCAATTCTGTCTTGCCGACGCCGGTCGGTCCGAGAAAGATGAATGAGCCGAGCGGCCGATTCGGATCCTGCAAACCTGCGCGCGCGCGGCGCACCGCATTCGCGACGGCCTTGATAGCTTCGTCCTGACCGACCACGCGCTGATGCAAATGCTCCTCGAGCTTCACCAGCTTTTGTCTCTCACCCTCCTGCAACCGGGAAACCGGAATGCCCGTCCAGCTCGACACCACTTCCGCGATGTCTTCCTCCGTCACTTCTTCGCGGAGCAAACGCTTTTTAGTCTTGGCCGATTTTGCAGTGAGCTCAGCTAGCTTTCTTTCCAACTCAGGGATCCGGCCGTATTGAATCTCGCTTGCCTTGGTCAATTCACCGCGTCGCTGCGCACGCTCTAATTCAGTCCGCAATCGATCGATCTCTTCCTTCACTTTCCGCTGCTCGTCGATGACCGCCTTCTCTTTTTGCCACTCGGCTTTCAGCGCATTCGATTTTTCCTTTAGCTCAGCCAATTCCTTTTCGAGCTTCTTCAACCGCTCCTTGCTCGCCGGATCTTTTTCCTTCTTGAGCGCCTGGCGTTCCATCTCGTGTTGCATGATCTGGCGCTCAATCACGTCGATTTCCGTCGGCATCGAATCGAGCTCGATCTTCAAACGCGACGCCGCTTCATCGACCAAATCAATCGCCTTGTCCGGAAGGAAACGATCAGTGATGTAGCGATGCGACAACACTGCCGCGGCGACGAGTGCACCATCAGTAATGCGCACGCCGTGATGAACTTCGTAACGTTCCTTTAATCCGCGCAGGATCGCGATAGTGTCTTCCACACTCGGTTCGTTCACGAGGACTGGCTGAAAACGCCGCTCCAACGCTGCGTCTTTCTCGATGTATTTGCGATATTCATCGATCGTAGTCGCTCCGACGGTGCGCAGCTCGCCACGCGCGAGCATTGGCTTGAGCATGTTTGAGGCATCGACCGAGCCTTCTGCTGCCCCGGCGCCAACGATCGTGTGCAATTCGTCAATGAAGAGAATGATCTGCTCCTGCGCACCGGTCACCTCTTTCAAGAACGCCTTGAGCCGATCTTCAAATTCGCCACGATACTTCGCGCCGGCGACCATCGCGCCGATATCCATTGCGATGATTCGTTTGTTTTTCAGTGACTCCGGGACATCGCCGCTGACGATGCGACGCGCAAGACCTTCCACAATTGCCGTTTTGCCAACGCCCGGGTCACCAATGAGCACCGGATTGTTCTTTGTTCGGCGCGAGAGCACTTGCATCACACGTCGAATTTCGTTGTCGCGTCCGATCACCGGATCGATTTTGCCGCGCCGCGCCAGCTCGGTAAGATCGCGCCCGTATTTTTCCAGCGCCTGAAATTTCCCTTCCGGATTTTGATCGGTCACGCGCTGTGAGCCGCGCACTTGCTGGAGGCCCTGCATGAGCTTGTCTCGCGTGATGCCGAAATCCTTCAGTAATTTTGCCGCAGGAACATTCGCAGCACTCAACGCGAGCAGATAATGCTCGGCACTCGTGAACTCATCTTTGAGCTTGGACATCTCCTTTTCGGCACTGTCCAGCACGGTGCGGAGTTCGTTCGAGATCCGCAGGTCGGCCGCGGCTCCGTGGATCTTAGGACGATGCTCCAACTCCGAATGTAGCCGGTTCTGTAACTGATCTACATTTGCCCCAATCTTCTCAAGGAGCGGCCGCGCTATCCCATCGCTTTGATCCAGAAGAGCGGAAAGGAAATGATCATTCGTGATTTCTGGGTGATTCGATTGCGAAGCGAGGTCCTGCGCCGCCTGCAGCGCCTCCTGCATCTTCTGTGTGTATCTATCGATGCGCATACTCCAAAATAACAAACGCTATTCGCTCGGCAATTGCGGCAAACAGGTGGAGTTCACGTAGCGGCTGCGGTAATTGGGTCGATTGCTGCTACCGCACACCCAAGACGTTTGACACAAACGCCTCTACAACGATGAGTGTTTGCGATGAACAGGCGGGGAAAATGGTTGGAATCGAAATCGCTGGCGCTTTTGCGTCGGGGGCCATTTCGTCGTTACATCGTCGGTTCGCTTATTTCCGACAGCGGCACATGGATGCAAATGATGGCCCAAAGCTGGGTTATGAGCGCACTTACAAACAAAGCGATTCTGCTTGGTCTGGTGAATTTCGCTGCCGGTCTGCCGGCGCTCGCGCTTGCTCCGGTGGCTGGTTCGCTGGCTGATCGGCTGGACAAACGCAAGATCCTGGTGGCGACACAAATTGCGCAAATGATCTTTGCTGTCGGTTTGGGGCTTCTGGTGATGAGCGGCCATATCCGCATCTGGCATATCATCTTTTTTGCCCTGCTGTTGGGGATTGCTTTCTCCTACGAAATGCCTGCGATCAGTGCGCTCGTGCCCGAATTGGTAAAGCGCGACGAGATTGCTCCGGCCATTGCCCTTGACCGTTCAGTCTTCCATGGATCGCGTCTGATCGGGCCGTCGCTGGCAGGTTTCTTCGTTGGGTGGTGGGGCGCAGCCTCGGCATTTTTCGCGAATGCGCTCTCTTTTGTTGCGTTGATCGCGGCGCTGATCTCGCTGCCGAAACGACCACTCGGAACAGCCGAGGAAGAACAGCAGCGACGGAGCGGCATCCTGGAAGGTTTCCGCTATGTTCGTTCCAACCGAATTATTTTGTTGCTCATAACCTTAATAGCGCTGAACACGATCTTCGTTTTTCCAGCAATCTCAGTGATGCTTCCGCTTTACGTGCGCAATATTCTTCATCTTGGAGCAAAAACGATGGGCGGATTAATGGCGATATCCGGCAGCGGAGCGTTCCTTGGCTCGATTGGTTTGCTTAGCGTTGCGCGCGAGAATCGCTTGAAATTCATGACTGGAAACGTGCTCGCGATTGCGGTGGGCGTTTTTCTCATGTCGGTGTCCCAAAGTTTTTTGCTTACCGCGTGCGCCATGGGTGCCCTCGCCATCGGGCTCTCGATGAATTTCGGTCTTTCCAACACGATCGTGCAGGAACAGGCGCCCGCACATTTGCGCGGTCGTGTGTCGGCGGTTGTAGGGATGAGCTTTTTCGGCTTGATGCCCGTGGCCGGTCTAATCACACCCGGTTTCGCCGATCTCGTTGGAATGCGAACGACGCTGACGATTGCGTCCGTGATTTATGGAATCGCCGCCATCTCGGTTCTCAGCGCCGCCGGACGCCACGTTTGCGACCAGCCGGTTTCGCCTGCCCCTGAGCCTGAGATTGAGCCAGTGTGCTAACGAAGATGGCGTTCGCCGCGGCGAACGCCCTACAGTTCGTAATCGATGATTTCGTTCTCCACGTGTTGGAACTCCGAGCGACACACCGCCGGAGATGAAATGCTGCGCGAAATCAAAACGCAACTCGGATTTGAGTTGATCGAGTTGGGACATGGTATTCGCCTCTCGCTCATGCCCGGGATTCAGAAAATGTTCGATTCGGGTCAGGTCCGCTTCAGCAGTTTGCATAATTTTTGTCCACTACCGGTCGACGTTATGCTGGCTTCGCCCAATTGTTACCAGTTTTCTGCTGTTTCGGCGGAGGAACGTGAGCGTGCCGTTAGACAAACGTTTCAGACCATCGATTTCGCCGAGCGGTTAGGCGCTCCGTTTGTAGTGTTGCATTTGGGGGCGGTAAAAATGCGACCAATTACTGATTTATTGATCAAGTTGACAAAAGCAGGGAAGCACCTTTCACGCGGTTATGTGCGAGCGAAACTAAGAGCAGTGGAAATGCGCGAGCGACGCGCACCCGCTCATTTGCGGCGGATGAAAGACTGCCTCCGCCGCATCGTTGAGCATGCCGAATCAAAAAATGTCGAAATCGCTTTGGAGAGCCGGCGCGGCTACGAAGAAATTCCAACCGAGCGCGAGTTGCCGGCATTGCTGGACGAATTGAATTCAGGCCCGGTCGGGTACTGGCATGATTTCGGTCACTCACAAATCAAAGCAAACCTCGGCTTCATTGATCACGCGGAGTGGTTAGCTGCGATCGGTCCGCGCGCGTTTGGCTGTCACGTGCAGGACTGCATTTGGCCGGCAAGGGATCATGAGCCCCCTTTCACGGGCGGCATAGATTTTGAGAAACTTGTTCCGCTTCTTCCCACAAATTGCTTATTTGTGTGGGAGATGAGCCCGAATAAAACGGCGGATGCGATTCGCCGGTCGGTCCGAATGTGGAAGGAACGCTTTGGCGGATGAAGAAAGTTCTCCTCACAATTTTCCAACTTAGCGTCACCATCGGCGTGCTGTACTGGGTTTATCACGATCCAAACAGGCGCGCCCAGATGGTAGAGGCGCTCCGCAAGGCGGAGTATCGCTGGGTGTTGGCGGGCGTGCTGGCCTATGCGATCGTGGAACTGGCGGCGGCGTTTCGCTGGCACGTTTTGCTAAAGGTGCAAGATATTCGTCTGAGTGTCCCGCGTCTCACCGGGCTGTTTTTTATCGGATTATTTTACAACCAATTTCTCCCCGGAGGCACTGGCGGCGACATCATCAAAAGCTATTACCTGCTAAAGGAAACGCCGGACAGAAAAGCGGGCGCGCTGCTGGCGGTAGTGTTCGATCGATTCATCGGACTCGTTGCGTTGGTCGCTGTCACCGCCACGCTGATCGCCTTGCGTTATGATTTTCTTTCCCAGAAGCCCGAAACGCGAAATCTGCTTTGGCTTTTGCTCTTTCTGTTGGGCGGGTCTGTTGTTTTTCTGCTTGCAACATTCATTATCAGTGGATTCAAACTGTTCCATTCTTTGCCAGCGCATTTTCCCGGTCGCGACAAATTGATCGAGATCTTCGCCGCCTATCATCTCTACGCACGTCACTGGCGTACAACCCTCGTGGCGTTTGGAGTGTCGATCGTGGCGCATCTTGCTACGTTTACCACGTTCCTGTTTGCTGCGTACGCGCTGGGCGTACGGGTACCGCCGCTTGATTTTTTTGCCATCATGCCGG
>Ga0210403_10005986_pt1 | contig 10245 bp, 21 predicted proteins | sample IncBWC19MmetaG_FD_150863 | JGI IMG/M metagenome (GOLD analysis project Ga0210403, IMG submission 150863) | Forest soil microbial communities from Barre Woods Harvard Forest LTER site, Petersham, Massachusetts, United States - Inc-BW-C-19-M | ecosystem: Environmental > Terrestrial > Soil >... | reverse complement strand
CACGTAGTTCGGATTCTCCAGATTCACTTCGTACCGATTGCGGAGTCAACCCGATGATCCGTACCAGCCAAGAGACGCGAGCGATCGACGAGTTCCGCGCCACGTTCGACCGTTGTTGGGCTTGTGGACAGCACGCGCAGAACGACTACCGGAACGACGGGATTGATTACTACCCCTGGGTCGAGACGCATCACATACAGAAGCGAGGCCGAGTTCACGAGCGCTGGAATCTCGCGCGGCTCTGCAAGCTCTGCCATGATCTTACCGAGCTGCACAAGATCATGCACCAGGGCGAGCGACTGCCGAACCTCACGCTTGAACACACGCTGTGGCTAAAGAAGCACTTTGACCCGGACCACTACGAACGCCCGATGCTGCTGCGCTGGAGCAGAACCAGTTTCCTGCCGACCGCGAAACGACCGCCAGCGATATTCGAGCAACTCACAATCACGAACGCCGGCCACGGCTGGTGAGGAAATGAACATGCGACGCCGCCGCTCAACTTGCAAATGCCCGAACCACGGCGCTGCCCGGCGTCTGCGGTGGCGCGTGATTGAGCGCCGCAAGCTGCCGGCCACATCGCGGCTCAAATGCCTGGCGTGCGGATGGAAATGGTGGTCGCGGTGCAAGTACGTCGCGAAGTTGGCCGATCATCGGGAGCGAGCGCAGAACGGAGTAACCGAGCAGTGCATCATCGACCGGATCGCGCAAGGAACGCTCGACGTGTGTCTGACAACGGCCATCGTCAAAGCAGCGGATGATTTCAAGGACAAGAAAGCCTATCGGAGAATGCGTCGCAAGCTCCTCCGCGCGTGCGGCCTGAAAGAGAGAAAGGACTGAGCATGAGCCAGACAGCAGTACGCGAGCGGCCAATCCTGTTCCACAGCGATCTTGGTCTAGAAGATCGCAAGACGCAAACGCGCCGCCTAGTCAAAATCCCCAAATGGGGCCAATGGCCAATTGAGCAAGACGGAGACAAGCTGATTTGCACTTGCAAGTCCACTGGATGCCTCGCGGATATCAAGCCGCGCTATCGAGCCGGCGACGTGCTATATGTCGCCGAGAGTGTATTCCAGATCGGTCACGAGCGCACCGGAAAGAACGGCCAATATCTATGGCCGAAGTTCAACGATGAGGCCGTCGCGCGGCGCTGGTTCGATTCGTGCTGCCGGTACACAGCCGACCTGATGAGCAACGAACTAATCTGGTACGAGCCGCACGGCTTGCTGAATAAGCTGTTCATGCCGCCGTGGGCAGCGCGCACTCGCCTGCGCATCGAGGAAGTGCGCGTGCAGCGGGTGCAAGAGATCAGCGAAGAGGATGCGATTGCGGAAGGATTGGCGGTGCAAATGGGAGACGGCCCCGGCCCAGGCGCAGGTTTCAAGTGGACGGGACCTGGCTATTGGGACGGCTTGAGTCGCGGCGATTTCGGCCCCACATATCATGTCAAGCGAGAGGGGCTGTGCTGCTGCAAGGAAGGTCAGCGATTGAATCTGACTCCAGCGCGCTGCGCATATCGAATTCTGTGGAACAAGCTCTACGGCAAGGGCGCGTGGGAGCTTAATTCTTGGATTTGGGCGATCACGTTTTCTCGGATTGGAGGATGAAGTGACACAGAAGATCAGCGATGAGCGGCTAGTGGACATTTGCCGATTTTCGGACGAGTATCTAGACATTGATCCGGCTGTCACGGAAATCATCGACTCACTATCGACCGACATCCGCGACGCTCGGGCCGAACTGGCGAAGCGTCCCGACGCCGAAAGCCTGCGATCATTGGTAGCCGATTGGCGCGACAGAGCCAACGTACACGACAAGCGCTCTGAGCGCGAGTATTACCACGAAGATGGCCGACAAACAGACGACTGCGCCGACGACCTGGAAGCGATCCTAAAGCAGCTTCCCGGCCCTCCCGCCGAATTGACCGACACCCCCAACGAGAAAGGCGCGTGATGCGATGCTCGAAACGATCTTCTGTAAACACTATCAGTCGATGAGCGACCACGACGCCTGCAAGGTCGGCGTCGAGTACGCCACGCTCAAGGGAATTCCGTTTGAGAAGCGACCGTGCTTCGCCGCCCGGAAGAAAGGCTACATACCGCCCGGCGGCTGCGATCTTGCCGAGTTCCCCACGAAGGAAGAGCGCGAGGCCGACGACAAGCGGCGCGAGGAGCAATTCGCGCGAACGATTCTGGCCCGCGCTGCAATCGTCGAATTCTGCGGCGGACCTTGGAAGGAAGGAACTGCCGGAACGAGCGGGCGCATCGACTGCCCAGTGTGCGGCGGCGAAAAGACACTCGGCTTCTCCCGCGCTGGCTATAACGGCCACATCCATGCCGGCTGCAAGACCGAGGGCTGTGTTCGCTGGATGGAATGATTGACCGCCCAGCCGTTGACCCCCGACACCACAGACGAGAAAGCGTGACGATGCGATACGGCAGCCTTTTCAGCGGGATCGGCGGATTCGATCTAGGGCTCGACAGGTCCGGTATGCAGTGCGCGTTCCAAGTCGAGAAGGACGCAAACTGCCAAGCGGTTCTTGCGCGGCACTGGCCCGACGTTACGCGCTTCGACGACGTACATGAATTCAATGCAAACTCAACTGCCGCTCGACCAGCTTTGCTCTGCGGAGGATTTCCGTGCCAAGACCTATCTGTGGCTGGACGACGTGCTGGGCTTGCTGGCAAGCGTAGCGGTCTGTTTCACGAATTCATGCGGATCGTCGGCGAATTCACTCCCGCCGTCGTTCTCATTGAAAACGTCGCTGGCCTTTTGTCGAGCAACGAAGGACGGGATATGGGAACCGTTGTCGGACGGCTGGGGCAATTGGGGTATGGGTGGGCCTACCGAGTGCTTGACGCTCAGTGGTTCCGAGTTCCCCAGCAGCGCCGTCGCGTGTTCGTTGTCGGATGTTTTGGAGACTGCCAGCGTGCCGCTGAAATACTTTTTGAGCGCGAAAGCCTGCCGTGGGATTCTCCGCCGAGCCGAGAAGCGGGGGCGCGAGTTGCCGCAACCCTTAGCGCGGGCTCTGCGGTCGGTAGCGGAATCAATCGATCCGGAAGACGGCGCGAGGCCGACGTGAATCTGACGCTGGACCATTGCTGCTCGACGCGCGAAGGACAGCGGATGGAACCGAGCCAAGAGACTTTGATTTGCGGAACGCTATCGGCGCACTCGAAAGAACACGGCCACGCCATGACGACTCAGCAAGCGGCGGAATCAGGCCAGCTAATTATCGCGGCAGCCGTCACGGCCGATTATGCGAAAGGCGCTGGCGTCAACGACGGCCGCAAGGGCTCGCCGCGCAACCTGCTGCCAATTCCGTTCGACACGACCCAAATCACCAGCAAGGGAAACTACTCGCATCCGAAGGCCGGCAATCCATGTCACCCGCTGGCCGAGTCGTCGCACGCACCGGCCGTTGCGTTCTCCATTCACGAAAAAGCCGACCCTGGATTTTTGAATGGCAGCGGCGTCCGCGCAGAGATAAGTTTCACGCTCGAAGCGCGGCACCATAATCATTCGGTCGGTGGCGAATTTGGAGTGCGGCGACTAATGCCGATCGAGTGCGAACGGCTGCAAGGCTTTCCAGACGGCTGGACAGAAGGCCATAGCGACTCGGCGCGATATCGGATGATCGGCAACGCCGTTGTGAGCAACGTCGCAGAATGGATAGGCCGCAGAATTTTAGCCGCCACCTCATCAAGCCACCCGAGCCAGAGCGACAAGGAGGGAACGACGTGAGCCAGTCGCACCTTGAAGATGGATTTGCCCGCCTCTGGGATATGATCCCCGGCGAGCGCCCGTCGTTCGTGCGGCAGCACCGATTCGTTGAGGGCCGCAAGTTCGCCTTTGACTTCGCGTGGCCGTCGCAGCTCGTGGCAGTCGAGCTTGAGGGCGGCACGTGGATCGGCGGCCGGCACACGCGCGGCAGCGGGCAGGCGAAGGACATTGAAAAGTACAACTTGGCCGTGCTAGGCGGCTGGTCGGTTCTGCGATACACGGCCAATGATATGAAAGAGCGGCCCGTCGGCGTTGTCGAAGAAGTGAGTTGGCTACTGTCGATTAAACCGACGATTGAGTGACCCCAACAGAGTAAACCCCATGAGCGGATTCACGATAAGCTATTGTTTCGGCCAGCACGACGTATCAAACCTCGAACACGCGATAGCCGACAAGGAATGTCGCGTGAAGGATTTGGCCGGATACTACGCCTACGCGATCATCGCCGAGCACAAAAAACTAGCGGTAGTCGATTGGCGGAAGACCAACGAGGCAATCATCGCGCGGTGGTCGGAGTCGGCGCTGAACCAGATCAAGAAAGCGGCTTGGAAGATGCGCGTACCGGCTGGACCTGTACCGATAGGGCAAGCCCCATGAAGCGACGGCAAGCGCAATTCGAGCGGCGATCACAGAAGGGACGATGAGATGGGAGTCGAGTTTATCACAGCGGATTGCCAAACTGGACTGGCGAGCTTGCCAGCCGAGTCGGTGCATTGCTGTGTAACCAGTCCGCCCTACTGGGGACTGCGCGACTATGGCGTTGACGGCCAGATCGGCAGCGAGCGCACGCCAGAGGACTTTGTATCGACGATGGTGGGAGTGTTTCGCGCGGTGCGGAGGGTGCTGCGACCGGATGGAACGCTGTGGCTGAATTTGGGCGATTCATACTCTGGCGGTGGGCGGTTCTCGGCAACTTCCCCGGCCAACATGAAAGGCAGTAAACAATCCACCAACGGCGGGAGCGTTCCGGCGCTGTCTCGCGGACAGCGAAACGCTTTCGGAACTCGCGGCGCACCGCCCGGCCTCAAACAAAAAGACCTAATCGGAGTACCGTGGCGCGTCGCGCTTGCCTTGCAGGCCGACGGCTGGTGGCTGCGTTCGGAAATTATTTGGCACAAACCGTCGCCGATGCCGGAGAGCGTGACCGATCGACCGACGCGGGCGCATGAGCAGGTTTTCTTGCTCACGAAGGCGGCGCGATTACTACTACGACGCGGAGGCCGTGGCAGAAATCGGCGCCGGCCGCGAAGTGTTTGGAAATTGGACTGGCGGCAAAGTGTCAGACAATGGCGATAGGCGCGACGGTGAGCGGCAGGACATGACGCCGACGGCGACTCGCAACCGCCGCACCGTCTGGACAATCGCCAGCGAGCCATACAGCGGCGCACACTTCGCCACGTTCCCCACGAAGTTAGTCGAGCCTTGCATCCTGGCCGGCACGTCCGAGCGTGGCTGCTGCCCGGAGTGCGGCGCGCCTTGGCGACGAGTGACCGAACGCGAGAAGCTGAGGCGCGAACGGCCAAACGATTACACGAAGCGCAACGGACACGACGGCACCGGCAACAGTTGCGGCAACACCGTGGCCGGCGTCTCGGTCAAAACGACCGGCTGGGAAGCGACGTGCGAGCATGGACGCGATTCGGTGCCGTGCAAGGTATTGGACCCCTTCGCCGGCGCAGGCACAGTGGGACTCGTTTGCGAGCGTCTAGGCCGCGACTTCATCGGCTGCGAATTGAACCCGGCCTATGTCGAAATGGCCAAGGCGCGAATTGCGAACCGCAACGGCTTGGCTGGTGTCGAGCCAGCGAAGGGCCAACGCGAGTTGTTTTAACCCCAGTGGTCAACAGGAGGAAATGGCTATGGAACTGAAATGTGGATTCTACATTCCCAAAGATAAGTACTATTGCAGAGCCGCCCGACTGTTTGTCGCCGGAAAGCTGCCGGACGGTAGGTGGTCCGCACAGGCAATGGTCGGCAACGACCTTGAGCTGTGGGCAATCGGGGAGGGCATGTTGGCAGAAAAGTATGTACATCTTGAAGGCTGCCCGCACGACGCGACCGGCTGGGACTGGCAACCGCCTGCGCCGCAGCCCAAGAGACTGGGCGAGCAACTGCTTGATTGTCTGCGAAAGGAAAATGTCCACTGGCAACTTGCTGGCCTTGGTGGTGACACAAACAAAAAGCTAAACCGCGTTGCCGCCGAGTTCGCTGCGACGTTGCAGCCGCAGTTAGTCGAGCGCGTGCGGGAGTTGGAGAAGGCGATAGCCGTTATCTGCCACAGCAGGACATCAGTGGAACTGCAACCGCCTGCGCCTCAGCCCAAGATGGGTGAGCAACTCGCTTCATTGCTACTAAAGCATGATGCTACTTCCGTCCTCGACACCGCAGTTGCGCGTGAAAAGTACATGGTCGTTGCCGCCGAGTTCGCCGCGATTTGTCAGAATCCGCTAGTCGAGCGCGTGCGGGAGTTGGAGCTATTGCTGCATTGGTTCCACGGGCGAGCCTGCGCGGAACTGGCCGATTGGAACGATGGCAGCGCACCACGGCAAGAATTTGAGAGCAAGATTGAAAAAGCCACCCAACTACCCGCAAAGGAGTCCAACCAATGAACCTCGAACAGATCATGCGGAGGCTAGACCGCTTGGAACTGGCAGTCTTCACGCTGCTAAACCAGTATTACAGCGGTGACCGACTAAAGCAGCTTTGGCCCGAGCTGCCCGCGCCGGAGCCGAGTGAAGTATCGTTGCAAATCGCCGCGCGCGTTTGGTGTGACCATGAAATGCAGCGGACGCAAATGGACAGCGCGGCCGCCAAGGCAATCGCCTGTATCCTAGACGACGTGCGAAAGAACGTTTCCAAGACTGACCCTCCTGCCGACGCCAGCCCAAAGGTCGCGCCGGTACGACGGTGGAGGCAGCCAGGAACTACAACCGTGATCCGGCAGAAAAACAAGCCGAGTAGTTCGTGGTACGAAGTCAACGAAGATTGGGAGCCGATCACCGACCCCGCGCCGACCGAGGTGAGATTTGAGAGACCAACCACTGCCGATATGAAGCAAGTGGAGTTAAGTTACAAGGAAATGATGGACAAGCTAGACGCCGCTAAGTCGCGGATGAAGGCACTGGAAGCGCGGCCAGATTACAAGGCGGCGTGGGATTCCGCCAAGGAACTGCTTGAAACTTCTCGCGGACTCCAGATTTCAGACGCGCAGATTGACTATACGCTGGCCCTGGAGCCAAAGGAGCCCGCATGAAGTTTCCGAAACTGAGATATTTTTTCAAGCGATGCCGGCGATGCGGCAACTTTATGAACTGGCAGTTGCTGGGAACTGAAGTGAAGTGTCTCAACTGCGGGCTAGTGCAAGACCGCATCCCACGACACGCCGACCAGAACGCGAAGGAGGAACCATGTTGAACGACGAGCAACTAGCCGCCCTTGAGGCCGACGCCGAAGTCGCGCAGCTCCGCGCGGAGAATGAGCGACTAAAAAAGTACGACCCGGCCGTGCGCTACGTCGTCACTGGACCGCCAATATCAGAGACGCGCAAGCAGTCTGTAACCGCAGATGGGAGGCCCAATGGCCGGGAATAAACGGGAACAAATCGAAGGGCGGTGAACGCAATGCTGAGCGCTCAAGAGCTAGCCGCGATGCGCAAGGAAACCGATTACGACGGCCAGAGTCCGCTTGGACCGCACGCCGACGCACTCGGGCGCTACGTCAACATTTTGGCCAATGAAGTAGAATGGTTGCAGCGCATCGCCGACGCGGCATTGATCTATACCAGACACGGCGATTGGGCCGGAACCGTGGAATCCAGAAGCGATTTCGAGGTGCTGTGCAAACTGCTGGGGGTCGAGCAATGATCGCATCCCGCCGCGTCGGCACGCGCTGCAGACATTGCAACAAGCTAGTCCTGAGCCACAAGCACAACTTGTGCTGGCGATGCCGGCGCGACAAGAATGGACTCATGCCGCCACCTGATCAACGCGAGGCGATCTTGAATCCAACGGACGGCCTGGGCGAAGCATGGGCCAAGCATCGACTAGAGCAACGAGTAGCGGAGATACGACGGCAGCAGGGGTTGCCGGCGGCGATTTATAGGCACGACTGATTTAACACAACGGGGCGCACGAAAGGAAACGAACGATGAAAACGGTTCTGAGTTGCATGGCGTTGGTCCTGATTGTCGGCGCGAGCTTGTGCGTTTCGGCGGATAAACCGCTTCCGCCACCGCCCGAGAAATCAATTAGTTACGCGCAAGTGGTTCAGCCGGTGCAGCCGTATCGCGCGGTCGGCGACGTTGATTCGTGGGTGACGTGGCTTGAGTTCCACAACGACGGCGGCGCGAAGCTGGCCTTGGCCTTGGACGCAACCGACGAGCCGTTTTTCAAGGCGGTAGTGAATAAATGGCGTCAGGATATGGGGTCTTATATTCCGCAGACTACGGCGCAGTCGCCGGTCTATCCGCCGTCTCAGGCCACCGAAGCGAAAACGACCGTGCTGACAATGCACGAAGGCGACACGATCATAGTCGTCCGCAAGTGACCGACCGGCCCTTGATCGGCTTCTGCAAATCCGTACACTTCCGGCAATGAGCGCCAAGCACGGCGCGACAGTTAGACGCCAACGCGAGCGGCATGGGCTGAGCGCGGAGGATTCTCACAAGCAGGGACGGTGCAGGGATGCAAGTCACGGACAAACGACTTCAGCGCGGGGACGAGCTTATCGTCGGCGATGCTAGCTTTTTGGTGCTGCAAACTCGTCAGGGCGAAGTGCTGGTGAGCGCGAAGTATCCCGACGGTGTGCCGTTCAAATTCGTGCCGCGCCGTGTAAGAAATCTTGACAGCGCACGCCGCAAGCCCCATACTGACCGGCGTTAGAAAAATTCGCACACAACGGCTTGACGCCGCAGCTTCCCTGGTCGGAGGCTCGCGGCGTTTTTTCGTTGGTACACTCAGGAGCCCTATCATGGCAGCGCCAAAAACCGTTTCACCCGAGCAATACGTCCTATGGCTCTTGGGCCATGCGAACGACGGCCAATTGATTATCAGCGAAACCGAGGCCGTCATTGCGGCCCCCGACGTGCCAGGCAAAGCGGCGGCGCTGAAAACTTTGGTTGACACTCTGGCGGGCGAGTTCGCCAACTTCCCGACCGATGCCGCGCCACCGGCTGGCGCTGTGATGGCGAAGAAAACAAGCTTCACGTTCAATCCGGCGAACTGGCTGGCCATCATCCAGATGATCGAGGCGCTCATCAACGCTTTCAAGCCGGCCCCGGTGACGCCGTAACCGCACGCGCTGTTTGTCCGAAGCTGCGGCGCGTGCGCACGCGCCGCAGCGATTTAATTCGAGTCGGCAATGCTCTCCAAGATCACCGACAAAATCTGGCTAGGCAACGAACTGGATTCGTTCGCAGCGATGGGCTGCACGGCAATCCTGACAGTCGCTGTCGAGCCGTTCCCGTCGGACATTCTGGCGACGACCGCCAAGTGCGGCTTGATCGACGGACCGGGAAATCCTCCGGCGCTCTATCAGGCGGCGCTGTGCGAGTTGCACGGGCTGTTGGCGATGGGCCATACGGTGATGGTGCATTGCATTGAGGGCGTGAGCCGCTCGCCGTTCATCGTCGCGTGCTACCTGGCGATGCTCACGCCAGAGCCGGAGAACGAATTCGAGAATTGCCTTGAGCAAGTGAAGGCCGCGCATCCGCCGACGAACGTGCGCCCTGAACACTTGGCAATTCAGCCGGACCTTGACCTATTCGAGTTGTATCGAACCATGCGGCGCGCGGCGATGCACGTCAAACGAGCGAGATAGGCCCATGCCCAAGATATTCGACTTCTCCCAACTGAAGCTCGGCAAGCTGGCCCCGCGCCACGATGCCAGGTCGCTGCCGTTCCGCGGCTACGTCCGCGCCGGCGCACTCGATGCGGTGCCTGCCACATTCGATTACACGTCCGGCGTGAGCTACCAATTATGGGGCAACGATACGGTCGGCGATTGCACGTGCGCCGCTTCCGCCGGGCTCATCACGACATGGAACACGAAGGCCGGCAAGCCGATCAACTTGACGACTGCCGACGCGCTGGCGGTCTACTCGGCAGTGACCGGCTACAACCCGGCCGTGCCGAGCAGCGATCGAGGCGCGGTGATTATCGACATCCTAAAGTATCTGCGTAGCACCGGCATGGCCGGCCATTTGCTCGGGGCCTATGGCGACGTGTCGATTGCCAATCTCGCCTACATCAAGGCGGCCTGCTACTACTGCGAAGGACTTTCGATCGGCATTCAGCTCCCTGCCTACTGTGAGAACACGACCGAATGGCTGACCGCCAGTAACGACGTGCTGGGTGGCCACGACATTCTCTTGCTGGGAGTTAATGCGGCCGGGAACTTTATCGGCGTGACGTGGGGCATGACGATTGAAGTCTCGCCAGCGTTCCTCCAGGGCCAGTGCGACGA
>Ga0210403_10005985_pt1 | contig 10245 bp, 6 predicted proteins | sample IncBWC19MmetaG_FD_150863 | JGI IMG/M metagenome (GOLD analysis project Ga0210403, IMG submission 150863) | Forest soil microbial communities from Barre Woods Harvard Forest LTER site, Petersham, Massachusetts, United States - Inc-BW-C-19-M | ecosystem: Environmental > Terrestrial > Soil >... | reverse complement strand
CCTTTTCCGACTGGGGATTTTGCAAGCATCTGGTGGCAACCGCGCTAGCCGCAAATGACCTCGGGCCAGGGGCGCTGGAACAGGCTGCCAATCGCTTCGCCAGGATCCGCGACCATCTCCGCGCCAAGGGCGTCGAGGGGCTCGTCGAGTTGGTCGTTGGCCTCGCCGAGCGTGATCCTGCGCTGCTGAACGAACTGGAGCTTTCCGCCGATATGGCCGTCGCTGACGACGCGACGCTGTTTGCAACATTCAAGAAAGCTATTACCGAGGCCACCCGTACCGGCGGCTACGTCGAATATAGCGAGACGCGCACTTGGATCCTCGGGATCGAGGTTGTGCTCGACCGGATCGCGGGCCTGATTGAAAATGACCGGGCGGCATTGGTCTTGCGGCTGCTCGATCATTTTTTCGTGCGGATGGATCAAGCGCTCGGTCACATGGACGACTCCGACGGCGGAGGCGGAGACGTTTATGCCAGGGCCCGCGAAATTCATCTCGCGGCTTGCCTCCGGGTAATGCCCGACCCTGTCTCGCTTGCGCGGGATTTGTTTGCGCGCGAGGTAGATTCGGACTGTGAGTTCTTTCATGGGGCAAGCGAGGCCTACGCGGATGTCCTCGGAGAGGCCGGGCTCGCCGAGTACCGCAGGCTTGCGAGCGAAGCGTGGCAGAAAATACGACCGCTACGGGCAACCGCGGGTCAAGTGCAGGACGACCGGTTTGGCGCGCGTTGCGCGCTCGGTGCCATCCTGGAAGGGTTTGCCGAGCGGGAGGGGGACGTCGATGGAGCTATCGCCATCCGAGCCAAGGACCTGTCGACCTCGTATGACTACCTTGCCATCGCACAGCTCTGCCTCGACCATGCTCGCGAGCCGGAGGCACTGAAATGGGCCGAGGAGGGACTTTGGCAATTTGAGGACAACCCCGATGAGCGCCTGATCTGCTTTACTTCCGGTCTCTACCGCCGGATGGGACGTAAGGAGGATGCCGACAGGCTGCTTTGGCTTACGTTCGAACGACATCCGAGCATTGAGCTTTATGAGCAACTCAAGGCCGCTGCGGGGACCCACCGGATGGCCGCAGATGCCGTCCGCGACCGGGCGCTGGGCTGGTTGCGGGCCCAACTCGAAAAGCCAAAGGGGCGGTCGAGTGCGCGATGGTTGCCGCCGACCGAGCTTCTGGTTCGATTGACGATGACGGAAGGGCTGTTCGCGGACGCCTGGATGATCGTCAACGGGCATGACTGTGTCGAAGGACTTGTCGAGCAGCTTGCCGAGGCGAGTGAAGATAGCCACCCGGCCGAAGCGCTGAAGGTGTATGGCCGAGGCGTCGAACGAAGGGTCAATCTCGGCGGACAAGCCAACTACGAGCACGCCTGTCGCATGGTCGAACGGATGCGAGCCCTGCGGGAGGGCCTTGGAGAAGCCGCGCTACACGATGCCTATCTTGACGATCTGAAGGATCGTCACAAGGCGAAGCGGAATTTCATGAAGCTGTTGAGGTGATGCTCAACGCGCGTATTTGGCAGCGGCCAGATCCGCTCGTTGCTCGGTGCGAAGTGGGAGATCTCGATGAAGCTGGGCTGGGAGCCACGGAAATGGCTAAACAAGAAGAGCAAGCTGGGCTTTCGCGGCTATCCGGTCGGCACCGTCGCCTTTTATGGACCGGACGATCAGCGTGCCAGCAAGGTGGCTGTCGCTGTCATCGTTGCGCCGGAAACCGAGCCGGTCGCGTTGCAGAGGTGGTTCGCGGAAAGTGGCGATATCCGGAACGATGCGGCGACATTTGAGGAAATTGCCCTGTTTCTTCGAGGCCACGAGGTGCATTCCGTGGCGATGGTGGAGGGAATATTCGGCTGCCCGCATGAGGAAGGGGTCGATTATCCGGAGGGCGAGGCCTGTCCTGTTTGTCCGTTCTGGGCCGGCCGTGATCGTCCGATTGTCGCGTAACAGACCGCCCCCTCCGCCGTCCCGCCCTCGTTCACGCCCCCCCTTACATCGCCGGCGCGATCAGGTCATCCCCGCAATTGCTTGGGCGCCGATCGGTCGAATCCAGTGGGATACCGATCTATTCAATCAGCTGTCACAAAATTTTCGTTTGGCTGTGACGCTGGTCTGAAAAGTTCCGCGCGGCGCCTCTCGCTCGCCATTCGCAACCTAAGTTCAATTCAGCTCTTTATAAGGAGGCAATCCCGATGCGTTTGCCAAAGGCCCTAGGTTTGGTTTCCGCGCTGGCCCTCGCGGCCGCGTGCGGAGGCGCACACGCCGACGACCGCGACGATCACTCGCCCACCGCGACGCCGATCAAGCATGTCGTCGTCATCTTCCAGGAAAACGTCTCGTTCGACCATTATTTCGGGACATATCCCAACGCCCTCAACCTGTCCGGCGAGACCAAGTTCATGGCATCGCCGCGCACGCCGAAGGTCAACAGCCTCGCCACCCCGCTCGACGTGAACCATCATTTCACGCCGATCGCGGGCGTCGACCTTCTCAACAACAATCCCAACAGCAATCCGACCAATCCGGCAGCGCCCAACAACAGCAAGATCAACGGCACCGGGGCGTCGAATCCGTTCCGCCTGTCGCCGTCGCAAGCGCTGACCGCGGACCAGGGGCACAACGAAAGCCCGGAGGAAAGCGCCTATAACAACGGCCGGATGGACGGTTTCCCGGCTTTCGTCGGAACCGCTGGTCCGCCGCCGGTCGGCATCGGCACCAAGGCGCTGGTGATGGGCTATTACGACGGCAACACTGTCACCGCGATGTGGAATTACGCCCAGCATTTCGCCCTGAACGACAATAACTACACCACGCAGTTCGGCCCCTCGACGCCCGGAGCGATCAACCTGATCTCGGGCCAGACCAACGGCCTCGCCGCGTCGCTGAACGTTCTCAACGGCAGCACGCTGCTCCACAACACGCACGAGGCGTTCGGCAGCGCAACCCCGGACGCCAGCAACATCACCGAAATCGGCGACGGCGATCCGCTGCTGGATGTGTGCTCCAACGGGGCGATCGACCAGGTCACGATGGCCGGCAAGAACATTGGCGATCTCCTCAACGAAAAGGGCATCACCTGGGGTTCGTTCATGGGCGGCTTCGACCTGACGGTCGTCAACGCCAACGGCACGACCGGCTGCCTGCGCGAGACCAATCCAACCGCGCCGGGCACGCCCGCGTCGACCTCGGTCGACTACATCCCGCACCATGCGTGGTTTCAGTATTACGCATCGACCCGCAATCCGACCCACGCCCGTCCGAGTTCGGTTCAGGCCATCGGTCACAGCCTGATCCCGCATACCAACACGCCGGATCCGGCCAACCATCAATATGACATCAACGACTTCTACAGCGCGCTCAATGCGAACAACCTGCCGGCGGTAAGCTTCCTGAAGGCGCCGGCATTCCAGGACGGCCATGCCGGATATTCGGACCCGCTCGACGAGCAGCACTTCCTGGTTCACGTCATCAATGCCCTGCAGAAGAGCCCGGAATGGTCGGAAACCGCCGTCGTCATCCTCTATGACGATTCCGACGGTTGGTACGATCATCAAATGCCGCCGGTCGTGAACCCCTCGTTCAGCCCGGCCGTGGACACGCTCAACGGTCCCGGAGTCTGCAATACCAGCAATGGTTTCCAGCAGGACGAGCCGGTCTCGACCACGCCGCTCAACGGCAACGCCGGCACGCCGGTGTGGGGACGCTGCGGTTACGGAACGCGAATGCCGCTGTTGGTGGTGTCGCCGTTTGCGAAACGCAACCACGTCGACCACACGCTGACCGACCAGACCTCAGTGCTTCGCTTCATCGAGGATAACTGGCTGAACGGCAAGCGGATTCAGCATGGTGGTTCGTTCGACACCATCGCCGGCCCGCTCAACAACATGTTCGACTTCGACGACCGCGATGAACGTGGCCCGCGCAAGGTGGTGCTCGACGAGACCACCGGGGCCGTGGTTTCGGTCACCGGCGGTGATGACGACGATCATCATCGGGATCATGACCGGCACTAAAGCGCGGGAATGCGCGTAAGACAGTAAGCGTGTTGCTTCCGGCGGGGCGGATTCCGCCTCGCCGGAAGTTTGCTCATGCCCCGGTTCGACCGGTCTTCACCAGCGCGATCAGCTCGTCGCCGTAATGTTCGAGCTTCTTGTCGCCGATGCCGGGGATGTTCCGGAGTTGCGTCAACGTGGTCGGGCGCGAGGCGGCGATGCCGTCGATCGTTGAATCGTGCAGCACGACATAGGCCGGCACGCCGCGGCTCCGCGCCACCTGCGACCGCCATGCCCGGAGCGCGCCGAGCAAGCTCGGATCGCCGGCTTTGGCTGCGCCGCCAGGTTGGGGCGCCAGATCGCCGCGCCGCGATTTGGTGCGGCTGGCGCGAACGCGGGAGCCGGGGGTTTCCTCGCGCAGCATCACCTCGGTCTCGCCCTTGAGGACCCCGCGCGCGCTCTCCGTCAACTTCAATGCGCCGAAGGCCTCGGAGTGCGGCGCAAGATGGCCCAGCGCCACCAGCTGGCGGATCGCGCCGCGCCACTGCTTTTCATTGAATTCCCGGCCGATGCCGAACACGGACAATTTTTCATGCCCGAATTGCTGGACGCGCTCCGTCAGACGCCCAACCAGCACGTCGATCAGATGCATCGCCCCAAACCGCTGTCCGGTGCGATAGGCGCAGGACAGGACCTTTTGCGCGATCACCTTGCCCTCGCGCAGGGCCGGCGGCGACAGGCAGTTGTCGCAATTGCCGCATTTGGCTGCAGCGAGCGTCTCGCCGAAATAGCCGAGCAGGCGGGTGCGCCGGCACGCCGTGGTTTCGGCGAGGCCGACCAGCGCCTCCAGCTTGCCGACTGAGACGCGCTTGAACGCGTCGGAGCCGGAAGACTCCTCGATCATGCGGCGATGCTGCACGATGTCCGACAGGCCGTAGGCCATCCAGGCGCTGGACGGCTTGCCGTCGCGGCCGGCGCGTCCGGTTTCCTGATAATAGGCCTCGATGCTTTTCGGCAAATCGAGATGCGCCACGAAGCGGACGTCCGGCTTGTCGATGCCCATGCCGAACGCGATGGTGGCGACGATGACGACGCCGTCTTCGTTGATGAAGCGATCCTGGTTGCGGGCGCGCACGCCGGCGTCGAGGCCCGCGTGGTAGGGCAGCGCCTCGAAGCCGGCCTTGGTCAGCGCGGCTGCCGTGTCCTCGACCTTGGCGCGCGACAGGCAATAGACGATGCCGGCGTCACTGGAATGGCGCTCGGCGATGAAGGCCTTCAGCTGCGCCGGCGCGTTCTGCTTGTCGACGATTTCGTAGCGGATGTTGGGGCGATCGAAACTCGCGACGAACTGCGGCGCCCCGGAAAGCCCAAGGCGATCGACGATCTCCCTTCGGGTGAGTTCATCGGCCGTGGCGGTCAGCGCGATGCGCGGCACGTCGGGAAACCGCTCGGCGATGACCGACAGGCCGATATACTCGGGACGGAAATCATGCCCCCATTGCGACACGCAATGCGCCTCGTCGATCGCAAACAAGGCGATCTTGGCGCGGCCGAGCAGGTTGAGGCAGCGCGGCGTCACCAGCCGTTCGGGCGCGATGTAGAGGAGATCGAGATCGCCGGCGAGCAGCCGCGCCTCGACCGCGGAAGCCTCGTCAAACGACAGCGTGGAATTCAGCACCGCCGCCTTGACGCCGGCCTCGTGCAGGCCGGCGACCTGGTCGCGCATCAGCGCGATCAGCGGCGAGACCACGATGCCGCAGCCTTCGCGCAATAGCGCCGGTAATTGATAGCACAGCGACTTGCCGCCGCCGGTCGGCATCAGTACCAGGCAATTGCCGCCGCCGGTGATATGCCGGACGATCTGTTCCTGCTCGCCCCGAAAGGCCGGCAGGCCGAACACCGAATTCAGCACGGAACGCGCATCGGCGCCGTCGTCTGCTTCAGGGGTTGCGGCGATGGCGGGAACAGACATGTGGAATCGGTCGTCCGATGAAGCGTTTGTGGGACTGGCGCGGCGCTGTTCCGGATTGAGGCCTTCGCGACAGGCGGCAGCAATCAGGCACGCTGTTGGCTGAATCTCTCCGCGATTCCCGTGGCGCTTACAACGGCTTCGGCGCTCACCCCACCCGGGAAATCGCGCCGAATTTGACTCCTGACCGAAATCATTGAACAAATCAAGAACAATGCATTGGACTTCGGTTGCAACGGACAATAAGCTCGCCCTGCTGGGGAGGCCTGTAATGAATCTCAATCTCGTTGTCGCCGCGCTGCTATCAAGCTTGATCGCCATTTCAACCGCCGAGGCGCGCGGGCCCTATGGCTCCATCAATGTCGGAAACTGGAAGGGCGGCGCCTACACCAACGACCAGACCGGGGAGTTTACCCACTGCGCGGCGGGGGCCGGATACGACAGCGGCATTTATTTCATGGTCACGGTCGATCAGGGCGCGGGATGGGCGCTGGGCTTCCACAATCCCAAATGGACTTTGACCGGCAATCAGACTTTCCAGATCGCGCTGACATTCGACGGTCAGCGTCCGTTCAACGTTCAAGGCGTGGCCATCAGCGGGAATTTGATCCGCGTGCCGATGCCGGTCGACTCCACGCTGATCGCCGAGTTTCGCAAGGCAAAGGCGATGACCGCCTTCACGCAAGGACAGCTGTTCCAGTTCAAGCTCGATCAAACGGCCGTGTTGCTGCCGACCCTGGCCAATTGCGTTGCCGTGGTTAAGCAGCTGGGCATCGCGAAAGCGGGTGACTTTTCCATCAAGCTTGCACCGAAGCCGGTCGCTGCGGCGGCAGCGCCGCCGGCCGCTGCGGGAGGAAGCCCGAGGCCTGATTCGCCTCAAAATCTCTCAGCGGAAATGCAGATCGAGGCCATCGAACTGGCGTCGAACTTCATCCTCAAGACGTCGCTGCGCAATCCGAGGGTCTTGAGCAGAGCTGAAATGCCGATCGCCGTTGCAGCGACCGGAGCTGCGTGGAGTTCCGATGAGGCCGCTGGCTTCGTCAGGATCGTGCCGCCTCGCGAGGGTATCAAAGGCCTTGATGTCGCTTCCGCCGTGGTGGCGACGGACGCAAGGGATTGCAAAGGCAAATTTGCCTCCGGCCGCACCAGCGAACTGGTGGATAGCGACGTGGTGTTCCGTGGCTTTTCCTCCTGCGAGGATTCCGAGGGACCGCGCATTTCACAGTATTTTATCGTATCGCGAAAGAAGGGCGGCTTCGTTTTGTTTTCCGTCCTTTCAAACATGAAAACGGAAGAAGCCAAAACCGTCGCCAAGGACGAAAGGCTGGCGGATTTCAGAAAGGCGGCGCTGGTGGTGGTCGATCACTAGCTTTGCCGGGTCGATCGAACGAGCAGGCTTGACCGATCGAAAAAGCGCCTACGCACCCGCCCGCTTGAGCGCTTGCGCGACGCTCAGGATCGGAATTTTCCGGCTCGACGCCGCCTTCAGGGCATGGCGCAGCATTGTCGGCGAGCATCCGTAGGGGCTTGGCGCAGCCCTCACGTCATGGCTGTAGAAGATCAGCCAGCCGTTTTTGGCGACGGCTTGGTCGAACACGCGATCGATTCCGTCACGGTCGATGTCGGTTTCGATCAGCGGCGTTGAGCGCAGGAACTGCAAATCGATGGCGCCGCTGTTGACGCCGGGAAGAATGCCGCGAGCCGACCGGAAGGCCTTGCCGAGCTGCCGCTTGTGCGACACCGACGCGAAGCCGTAGGGATAGGCGAAATTCTCAATCCTGATCGACGGGTCGAGCGCCAGGAAATAGCGCCGATTCTTCTCCATCTCCACCATCATCGCCGCCGCATCGAGGTCGGTTGCCCTTGCATGCGAGAAGGTGTGGCAGGCGACTTCGTGGCCTCGGCGATGAAGGGCGACGATCTCATCGGCGCTGACCCCGGTCCAGTGGCCCTGCCACTGATCGACCAGCCCGCCTGCGATATAGAACGTTCCTCGCGCGCCGTGCTCCTCGAGGATGGGGGCGCCGGCGGTGGCCGCGCTTTTCGGAACGTCATCGAAGGTGAAGCTCACCATCGGGCCGGTGCCGTTCAGCTGAAACGGGGAGCCGCGAAAATGCCGGGCCAGGCGGTTGCTGACGCGCGCTCTTAATGCAGACCAGGCCGGGTGCATGATGGTGCTTTCGTTAGGTCGGACAAGCAGCGCCGCGCAGGATTCCTCTTTCCTCGGGGCCGATTATTTGACGCAATGAACCATTCGCGGGTTGCCTCGGGCAAGTTCCGTTCGTAATTAAGCATAACGTCGAACCCGTCTGCGCTGCATCGGATCCGGACATGGGGGCGCACCTAAATCAGCGCCGTAACGACGTTTGCGCGCCGTCAGCGAGATATTCGAGCCAGTTCCTGAAGATCGCGGTGGCCGCGGCTCCGGCCGCGATATCCTGCCGAAGGGTACGATCGGGCAGTTCGGCGCTCAATCCGGGCCTGCGCTCGAGCCGCGCCCGCCGCTCGAAATTCGCAAGCCGCTGTTCGGTCTTGGCGTCGAAATACCCGATCGGGATGGCCGGATAGGTGTCGCGCTGGCCAGCAAGAAAGCGCGAGATATCGCGCAAATATTCCCGCTCCAGCGAGAGCGCGTCATATTCCGGATGTCCCTGGAAGAAGACGAATTGGCTGCCGAGCTGCTTCGCAAAGATATCGACGCCGGCTTCCGGCGAAGCGGTCAACAGTTGATAGCCGCGGGCGGCCAGGTCGCTGGCGCGCAGCTCGTTGAGGCGCGAATGCGAGATCTTGAGCGGCGACGGCGTACCTTTCGTCAGCCAGTTCTCTGTCACCTTGTCGCAGTCGTAAAGCCCGGAACATTTGGTATCGAGCCGCCGCCGCTCGATTCCGTCGAGATGCAGCACCACGGCGTGGGCGGCGAGACACGACCAGATCGTCGAGCGCGTGTTGGTCTGCGCCCACTCGATCAAGCCGGCGAGGTCTTGCCAAAACGGCTCTTCGGGGAGCGTCGCGGTGACCGGCTCGGCGCCGGTGACAATCAGTCCATCGATCTGGAGCCGGTCGAGCTCCGCGAAATCGGTGTATTGCCCTTCAACCCGCCACCGCGTGGTCTGCGACCTCGCCACCGAAGGCAACGAGAAGCAGTGGAAATCGATGCGGATGTTGCCCGCGGCCTGTCTTAGCAGGCGCATGAACTGACGTTCAGTCGCCTGCAGCGCTGCATCCGGCATGTTGTTGACCAGCCCGATCCTGAGGTCCACATCGGCGTGTTGCGGACGACCGAATTTATCCTCTCGCCGCAACTGCGTCGGCGCGAGACCGGGACTGACGATCAGCCGCCGTTTTTCCAACAGGACGGTCATGCCGGGCCCGACCGATTATTCCGCGGCCTCGAGCCGCTGATGCGCCCTGCAGGCTTGCGCCAGCGCCTGGTCGATATCTTCGATGATGTCAGAGGAATGTTCGATGCCGATCGAGAGCCGGATGGTCTCCGGCAACACGCCGGCCATGCGTTGCTGTTCTAGCGACATCTGGCGATGGGTTGTTGAGGCAGGATGGCAGGCGAGCGATTTCGCGTCGCCGATATTGACCAGCCGCGTGATCAGCTTGAGCGCGTCATAGAAGGCCTTGCCGGCTTCCATGCCGCCCTTGATGCCGAAGGTGAACAGCGACGAGGCATTGCCGTCGAGATATTTCTGGACCAGCGCGTAATAGGGGCTGTCGGGGAAGCCGGCGTAATTGACCCAGTCGACGCGCGAATCGTTGTGCAGGAATTCGGCGACCTTGCGCGCGTTCTCGACATGCCGTTCGACGCGCAGCGCGACGGTTTCGATTCCCTGCAGCAGCAGGAAGGCATTGAAGGGCGAAAGCACCGAGCCCATGGTACGCTGATAGACGCTGCGCGCGCGCTGGATATAGGCGCTGGTGCCGAATTGCCTGGTGTAGACGAGACCGTGGTAGGATTCGTCGGGCTCGTTGAAGGTCGGGAAGCGGCGGGCGTTCTCCGTCCAGGGAAAGCGACCGCTGTCGACGATCGCGCCGCCGAGCGTGGTGCCGTGGCCGCCGAGGAATTTCGTCAGCGAATGAATTGAAATGTCAGCGCCGTAATCGAAGGGTTTCAGCAGGATCGGCGTGGCGACGGTATTGTCCACCACCAGCGGCACGCCATGGCGGTGAGCGACCCTTGCCAGCGCTTCGATGTCGCAGACATTGCCCGCGGGGTTGCCGATCGTCTCGGAGAAAACCGCCTTGGTGTTTTCGTCGATCAGTTTTTCGATGGCGTCGG
>Ga0210403_10005982_pt1 | contig 10250 bp, 7 predicted proteins | sample IncBWC19MmetaG_FD_150863 | JGI IMG/M metagenome (GOLD analysis project Ga0210403, IMG submission 150863) | Forest soil microbial communities from Barre Woods Harvard Forest LTER site, Petersham, Massachusetts, United States - Inc-BW-C-19-M | ecosystem: Environmental > Terrestrial > Soil >... | reverse complement strand
AAGCATAGAAATTGGAAAATAGAAAAGCCAAAGGCAAGAGTTAACACAGAGGTCACAGAGGGAAGAACACAGAGAGCGCAGAGGTCGGAGAAGAAGAGATGAGCGAATTGGGAACGCAGGCGATTAAGCGGAATCCGTTGGCCTATGTGACGGAGACGTTGAATGATTTGCGGGCTAAGGGTGTGGCGCCGAAGTTGCGGGTGCTGGAGGGCGAGCAGAAGCCGGTGTGCGTGTTTGACGGGCGCGAGGTGATCAACCTGGCTTCGAACAATTACCTGGGGCTGACGTCGGACAAGAGATTGCGGAAGGCTTCGATTGAGGCGGTGCGGAAACTTGGCGTGGGCGCGGGGGCGGTGCGGACGATTGCCGGAACGATGAAGCTGCACATGGAGCTGGAAGAGCAGATCGCGAAATTCAAGAACGTGGAAGCGTGCGTGGTGTTCCAGTCGGGGTTCACGGCGAACGCGGGAACGGTTTCGGCGGTCCTGGGGAAAGAGGACCTGATCATTTCGGACGAGCTGAACCATGCGTCGATCATTGACGGGGCGCGGCTTTCCAAGGCAACGATCAAAGTTTTCAAGCACAAGGATGTCGCGGACTGCGAGCGGATTCTGCAGGAGCACGCTTCGTTTCCAGGGAAGAAGCTGATCATTACGGACGGCGTGTTTTCGATGGACGGCGATATCGCGCCGCTGCAGGAGCTTTGCGACCTGGCGGAGAAGTATGACTGCATCATGATGGTGGACGACGCACATGCGAGCGGCGTGCTGGGGCGCGGCGGGCGCGGGACGGTGGACCATCACCAGTGCCACGGGCGGGTGCACATCCAGGTGGGGACGTTGAGCAAGGCGATCGGCTCGATGGGCGGGTATGTGTGCGGTTCGCGGGACCTGATCGACTTTTTATATTTGCGGGCGCGGCCGTTTCTGTTTTCGACTTCGCATCCGCCGGCTACGGCGGCGGCTTGCCAGGCGGCGTTTGCGCTGCTGGATTCGCCGGACGGAGAGAAGTTGGTGAAGAAGCTCTGGGCGAACACGAAATTTTTCAAGCGGGAATTGAAGAAACGCGGGTTTCAGTTCGAGACGAGCGAGACGCCGATTGTGCCGATTCACGTGGGAGACGCGGCGAAGGCGTTCGAGTTTTCGCGGAAACTGTTTGAAGCGGGCGTGTTCGCGCCGGCGGTGGGCTATCCAATCGTGGCGGAAGGCAAGGCGCGGTTGCGGGCGATGGTGAGTGCGGCGCATAAGCGTGAGCACCTGCTGAAGGCGGTGGAGATTTTGGCGGAAGTGGCGAAACCCTTGGGGATTGTCTGAGGCAATTTCAGAAAAGGCGTACCTCCATAGTGCTCTTGCTTCTGTAGTGGCCGGTCTTAAGACCGGCCACTACACAGAAGTGCGTGTAATTCTTTCCACCGGGCGGCGTTTTTCACCCGTTCGCCATAATTCTTGCAACTTTTTCTATTCCCAAAGCATTGATAATAAAAGGGGTAGGCATGGCATGGGATTTGCGAGTATCAAATCCCACTGTGGCTACCCTTATGTCTTGTCGGGCAAGCCCAGCCTGTTCAAAGACGGTAGGACTTCCGGAGGATTTAACTATGAAACGCACTGGGTTCGTAATTTTGGCGGGGATTCTGTTCGCCGGCGTCGTTGGCGCGCAAACGCAAGCGGATGCGCAGGCGGGAGCGCAAGCGGGCGGGCAGACATCCGTGCAGGCAGGAAAAACACAGGCACAGGGATCGGGTTCCGCTTCGGCGGCTTCGGCCGCGTCGGCACAGAACGGGCAAACTAATGCTTCGGTGGGAAGCGGAGCGGCGATCAATGCGGAGTTGACGGCACCGATCGATTCGAAGAAAGCGAAGCCGGGGGATCCGGTGGCCGCGCGCACGACCGAGCCAACAAAATCGAATGGCAAGACCGTGATACCCAAGGGATCGAAACTTGTGGGACACGTGACGCAGGCTTCGGCTCGGGCAAAGGGAGATTCGGAATCGGCACTGGGCATCGTGTTTGACAAGGCGATTTTGAAGAATGGAGAAGAGATGCCGCTGAACGTGGCGATTCAGGCGCTGGCTTCGGGGCAATCCACGCCAGTTGCGAGTGGGGCCGATGACACGGGAATTATGAGCGGCACGGGAGGATCCGCGATGGGGTCTGGCCGGGCTACGGGCAGCGCGCTGGGAGGAGTGGCCCCCCCGGCGGGCGGGGCTGCAGGTACGGTGACGAATACGGCTGCGAACGCCGGCAACACCGCGGGCGGGGCGTTGAATTCGACGGTGCAGTCTGCGACGAATACTGCCGCGTCGGCCGGACAGGGAGCGACGGGCGGACTGAATGCCGCGGGACAACTGAGCTCCAGCAGCCGGGGAGTTTTCGGCATGCAGGGAGTGAACCTTAGTTCGGCGACGGCCGGCGCGGCGCAGGGATCAGTGATTACTTCTGCGGGAAAGAATCTGCACCTTGCCAGCGGCACGCAGATGCTGTTGGTGACCCAGGCAGTGGGGGTGGCAGGGACGACGAAACCGTAAGCAGATTGACCGTCGAAGATAGCTGCTCTTCAGTGCCAACAGAGAAGGGCCTGCCTCAGAAGGCAGGCCCTACACAGTTCGAGAAGACCCCAAGAGCACAGCCCCTTCGACTTCGTTCAGGGCAGGCAGGAATGGCTGTGCTACTTGCCGCGGCGAGGGACCGGGGACCGTGGCTTTGCTATACTCGCCCGCATGGCTGCTTCAGCGAAAAAGCTGTTTCTTGTGGACGCGATGGCGCATATCTACCGGGCGTTTTATGCGCCGATGGTCAGGATGAACGCGCCGAGCGGGATTCCGACGAAGGTGCCGTTTCTGTTCGCGAACATCGTGAGGAGGCTGCTGAAGGATTATCAGCCGGAGTACGTGGCGATCGTGTTTGATACGCGGCAGCCGACGTTTCGCGACAAATTGTTCGAGAAGTACAAGGCGCAGCGGCCGCCGATGCCGGATGAGATGAGCGTGCAGTTGCCGTACGTGCGGCGGCTGTGCGAGGCGATGAGGCTGCCGATTCTGGAGCTGGACGGATACGAGGCCGACGACGTGATCGGCACGATGGCGAAGAAGGCCGCGGCGAACAAGATCGATGTGCTGGTGGTTTCGAACGACAAGGACATGATGCAGCTGGTGAATTCCGGCGTGCGGATTTTGCGGACGGGATCGGGCGGCGCGAAGGCCGACACGATTGTGGATGCGGCAAAGGTGACGGAGATCCTGGGAGTGCCGCCGGGAAAAGTGATCGACCTGATGGCGCTGCTGGGCGACACGGTGGACAACATTCCGGGAGCGAAAGGGATTGGAGAAAAAGGCGCGACGGAATTGATTCAGAAATACGGAAGCGTGGAGAGCGCGCTGGATCATGCGGACGAGGTGACGAACAAACGATACCGCGAAGCGCTGCAACAGCAGCGAGAGCAAGTGATGATGAGCAAGCAACTGGCGACGATCGACCTGGAAGTGCCGCTGGAGGCGGACCTGGAGAAGTTGCAGGTGCGGGCGGCGGATCCGGCGGCGCTGGCGGAGCTTTACCGGGAATTGGGATTTAATTCGCTGCTGAAGGAATTGCTTGCTGCTGGGGTTGGTGGCGGGGTTGGGGAAGGCCTCACCACTGAAGGGGTGAGCTACAAAGAGGTCGGTGCGTCGGCGAAGGATTATGCGCAGTTTGCGAATGTGGAGGAGTTCAAGACGTACCTGAAGAAGTTGCCGGCGAAGGCTGAGCTGGCGGTGTGGCTGAATCTGGAGACGGGGGAGCGCGAGGCGGAAGGATTTGGGACGCGGGTTGCCGGGATTGAGGTTTCGCAGAAAGAGGGCGAGGGCCGGGCGGTTTGGGCGGACGAAAAGGGCGAGGCGATGAAGGCGCTGGCCGCGGCGGCGCAGGACGCGAAGCGGCGAAAGATTGTGCACGACCCGAAGCTCTTTCAACTTTTGGCGGGAGGCGTAGAAAAGATCGATCACGCCACGCAACTTTATTCTTATCTGCTGCGGCCGACGACAGCGAACCACAATTTTGCGGACGTGATTTTCCGGCAGTTCAACGTGCCGATCGGCGGAGGTGCGGGGGAGCGAGCGGATTATCTGCAGCGGCTGGCGCCAATCCTGCGGAAAGAGGTGGAGGCGCAGGGTCTCGAGGGTGTTTACGAGAAGATTGACCTGCCGCTCTCGGGAGTGCTGGCGGAGATGGAGCGGGCGGGAATCCTGGTGGACCCGGACGCGCTGGCGAAGATGTCTCACTCGATGGAGAAGGAAGTGCGGCGGCTGGAGAAGGAGATCTGGAAACTGGCGGGGTCGGAATTCAACGTGAATTCACCGACGCAACTGGCGGAGATTCTCTTCGACAAGTTGAACTTGCAACCGCCGGCGCGGCGGGGCAAGGGAAAAGTGCGGTCGACGGCGGCAGATATCCTGGAAGAGATGAAGGAGCAGCACGAACTGCCGGGAAAAGTGATTGAGTACCGCGAGATCGCGAAACTGAAATCCACTTACGTGGATGCGCTGCCGAAGCTGATCCATCCGGAGACGAAGCGGCTGCACACGAGCTTATCGCAAACGGGAACGGCGACTGGCAGGCTGAGCTCGAGCGATCCGAATCTGCAGAACATTCCGATTCGCAGCGAACTTGGGCGGGAGATTCGCGCGGCATTTGTGGCGGAGAGGGGACAGATCCTGTTGTCGGCGGATTATTCGCAGATTGAGCTGCGAATCATGGCTCACTTTTCGAAGGATCCTGTGCTAGTGGAGGCATTCCGGAACGGCGAAGACATCCACGCACGCACGGCGCAGGAGGTGTTTGGCGTGGGGCCGATGGCGCAGACGGCGGAGCACCGCCGCGCGGCCAAGGCGATTAATTTTGGGATCATCTACGGACTTTCGGCGTTCGGACTGGCGCAGCAACTAGGAATCGAGCAGAAGGAGGCGTCGCAATTCATCAACGCGTATTTCACGAGGTATCGCGGGGTGAAGCAGTATTTGGACCACGTGCTGGTGGAAACGCGAAAGACGGGAGTTGCGAAGACGTTGTTTGGCAGGATCCGGCCGATCCCGGAGATCAATTCGCCGCAGGTGCAGCTGAGGAATTTTGCCGAACGCACGGCGCTGAATTCGCCGCTGCAGGGAACGGCGGCGGACCTGATCAAGATGGCGATGATTTCGATCGATGCGCGGTTGAAGAAGGAGAAGCTGGCCGCGAGGATGATTTTGCAGGTACACGACGAATTGCTGTTTGAGCTGCCGGTTAAAGAAAAAGGCAAGCTGGAAAAGCTGGTGAAGGAAGAGATGGAAAACGTCCACAAACTGGCGGTGCCGCTGGTGGTGGAGATGGGAACCGGCCCGAACTGGCGCGATTTGGACTGAAGAGACGCGCCGCGCTCCTCCAGTTAGGTGTGGCCGGCAGGCGGAGAGCGAGTCCGCAGCAAGAGTAACCCAAGAGGGCGGCGTAAAGCCGCCCCTACAAGTGAAGGAATTTCCCGCCCGGGAAGTGAAGAGCGTTAGAAAACCCTTAGAGGACTAGCCCAAGTGGGTAGTGGACAAATAGGTTACAGGGATATTACAGATTCCCGGCGGCCAAACACACGCATACTAGCCTATCTGTTAGTAAACGTGCGAGGGACGATTATGGAGCGCAATGGAAAACTTCTCCTGACCCTGGCCATTTTGTGGTGCGCGGGCTGCAGCAGCGGATCATCCTCAAGCAGCGGCGGGAATCCGGCGGGAATCACCGTCACGGTGTTTCCGACTGCGACTTCGGTGGTGGTTGGACAGACGGTGCCATTCAACGCGAGTGTGACGGGCACGACGAATACAGCCGTGAACTGGGAAGTGGCCGGAGTGCCGGGAGGGAATTCGACGGTCGGGACGATCACGGCCGTCGGCGTGTACACGGCGCCGTCGGTTTTGCCGAATCCTACCACCGTCATGGTAACGGCCGTTTCGCAAGCGGATGCGACAAAGATGGGAGCAGGACGCGTGCAAGTGTTTCAAACGCAGCCAAATCAGGGGGCGCAGAGCTTGCCGGTTGAACTTGGAACCTCCGGAGGAAACATTGACGACACGAGCACGCAAGGAACCAAGCATTTTTGTTGCGGGGGTACGCTGGGTTCGCTGTTGACCATGAACGGAAGTTTCTTCATTTTGAGCAACAACCACGTGCTGGCGAGGACCAATCTGGCGTTGCCGGGGGAGCCGATCTCGCAGCCGGGGATTATTGAAACGAACTGCTCGACCGTGGGAACGCTGACGGTGGCGAATCTGACTTCGTTTGTAAAGCTGCAGAATGGCGCGAATGTCGATGCCGCGATTGCGCAGATCGTGCCCGGCGCGGTGGATCTGACGGGGAACATCCTTTTGCTGGGCAGCACCGCAACCGGGAGCACGCCGGATCCCGGGCCGCCGCACCAGGGCAGAGGAATTATTGCTTCCATGGGGGAGCTGGTGGCGAAGAGCGGCCGGACTACCGGTCTGACATGCTCGACGGTTTCCGTGACGAACTTGAGCACATCGGTGACGTACCCGACACCATGCGGTGCGACAACGACTTTCAACATCACGTTCAGCAATCAGATCTCGGTATCCGGCGGAGGCTTCAGCTCTGCAGGAGACTCGGGGTCGCTGATTGTGGATCGAAACACGGCGGATCCTGTGGCGCTTCTTTACGGCGGATCGGACACTGACTCGGTGGGAAATCCGGTGGCAGATGTGTTGAACGCACTGGTGGATCCGCAAGGGAACCAGCCATCGTTCGTGGGGAGCGCGTCCACACACCAGGTGATCGGGTGCACGCTGGCGGGTGCGGCGGTGAAGGCGGCGGCGCAGGCCGCGATTTCCGTGGATGCTGCTTCGATAGCGCTGGCGCAGCGGGCGCGCGATTTGCACGCGCCGGAATTGCTGGCGAATCCGTATATTAATGCGGTGGGCGTTGCAGCGAGTGTGGATCGTCCGGGAGAGGCCGCGGTGCTGATCGTGGTGAATCCGGGGCGGCAGCCGACACCGCTGCCGGCGACGATTGAAGGAGTGGCAACGCGAATTGTGGCGATGGGAGAACCGACGCCACACGGAATTGTCGAATTCGAGGCGGCATCGCGAATCGTGCCGGCACAAGATGCGTTTGCCGTGAGCGCGCTGGAAAAAACGGAAGTGGAGCGGGCAAGTGTGGTTCACGCGGCGCACGTGGATGAATTGATGAAGCAGCCGGGCGTGCAGGGAGTGGGGATTACCTCGAGCGCGGACTCACCGGGAGAGGCCGCATTGATGATTTACCTGATTCGCGGAGAAAAACACAATGCGATTCCCGCGATTATCGATGGCTTGCGAACGCGGGTGCGAGAGACGAGCCGGTTTACGGCGGGGCGCCGGGGGCAAGAGCCGATGCAAGGCTGCAAAGTGCCGGAGGAGAAAACAGCGGAGCGGAAAGTGTTGTCCGGCGAAAGAGATACTGAATTAAATCAGCCCGAGCAAGCACCACCTGAATAGCAGTGAGGCCACACGCACGGCAGAAAAACTCCCCTTTCGAGGAAGCTGGGCGTAGAATCGCGTTCAGATAGCGTTGATCTCGCTCCTTCAACATTTTCGAAATCAGGGGGACTCTATGAGTCGAGTAAGGATATTCGGCACGGGTGTGTTGTTCTTCGGTTTGGCGGCAGGATTTGCGACTGGATTTGCGCGACCGAATGCGGCGAAGAGCCAGGATCCGCAAGGAACCGATGTTCCGACCGCGATTCCAGCGGAGGACGCCGCAAAGAAAAATCCGGTGAAGCCGACTCCGGAGGGAATGGCGGGGGCGAAGAAATTATTCGGGTATCACTGTGCGATGTGCCACGGAAACAACGGCGACGGGAAAGGCGACCTTGCGGCCGACATGAAGTTGGAGTTGAAGGATTGGCGGGATCCGAACTCGCTGGCAAAGATGACCGACGGGGAATTGTTTTACGTCATCACGAACGGCCGGGGAAAAATGGCCGGCGGCGAAGGCGACCGGACCAAGGAGGATCTTCGCTGGAACCTGGTGCACCTGGTGCGGGGGTTTGCGAAGAAGGACGCGGCGGCGGGAAAGTCTTAGCCGCGGGGAACCGAGATGAATTGGCGTAAAGGGGCGTCCGCAGCTATGCGGGACGCCCTTTTTTTGGCGGTGGCGCGGTGTGATAGGCTTTGCGGGACGGGCGAATGCGGATTTCTCTCATGGTTTTTTGTAGAGAGCTGAGATTGGTTGGGCAGCAGCGCTGAAGATGGCCGAGGCAAATCGCGTATTGGAGCGACCGACGGTGAGGTGGCGTCCAAAAGGCGCCCGCTTCAGAAAGCGGCCGCTACAAAGGCAAGAGGGCGGCGGAAAGCGCTAAGCAGAGGAGATTGAGATGGCACATGCGGAAAAGTTTCTGGCGCTGGTGAGTGACGCGAAAAAGCGGATCAAGGAAACAAATGTGACGGACGTGAAGCGGCGGATGGATGCGGGAGAGAAATTCGTGCTGGTGGACGTGCGGGAGGAGAGCGAATGGGCGCAGGGACATTTGCCGGGGGCGATTCACCTGGGCAAAGGAATTATCGAGCGGGACGTTGAGCAATCCGTGCCGGACAGCGGCGCGAAGATTATTCTTTATTGCGGCGGAGGGTTTCGCTCGGCGCTGGCGGCGGACAATCTGCAGAAGATGGGCTACAAAAACGTGGAATCGATGGACGGCGGCTGGAAAGGCTGGACCGGCGCGGGACTTCCCACACAAAAAGGTTGATTCGCCAAATCGCAACTCGAACACATCTTTTGGATGGATTTCGGACGAAGGCAGAGCCTCCTCAGGGGCTTCCGCCAAAAAACTGGCGGACGCAAAATGCGCGAAAGCCCAGTTTTCTTTGGCGCCAAATGTCGGAGTTAAAGCTCCGACCCCCTGAAGACTGTTTACGAGACGGCGCCCATGTTCACCAGAAATCCGCCGCTCGGCCACCTGCGCATCAAAAAAAGCTGCAACAACCGGGGGGATTGGTTCATCTGAAATAAGCAGGCCTTGACCGCACGGAAATTGCGTGGAACGGCTGAGGACTGCGCGAGACGTCAGATCAGCGCGTGTGACCTCTCGCGATTTTTCAGAAAAACCACGGACAGAGAGAGGCCAGAAATGAAAAGCACAAGCGCAGCAACATCAACTCTAGAACGACCGGCGGCGAAGTCGGGAGATTTTGTGATTGGAGGGGATCTCCGGGTTCACCGGCTGGGCTTCGGAGCGATGAGAATTACCGGCACGGGAATTTGGGGAGAGCCGAAGGATCGCGCTGAAGCGATTCGCGTGCTTCGGAAGGCTGTGGAATTGGGCATTAATTTTATCGACACGGCGGATTCTTACGGGCCGTCGGTCAGCGAGGAAATTATCGCCGAGGCGCTTTACCCGTATCCGGAAGAACTGGTGATTGCCACGAAGGCCGGTTTGGAGCGGCCGGGACCGGACCAGTGGGTGCCGAACGGCAAGCCGGCGCACTTGCGAAAGGCTTGCGAGGGGAGCCTGCGGCGGCTGCGCGTGGAGCGGATCGATCTTTTCCAATTGCACCGGATCGACGACAAGGTGCCGGCGGAAGATCAACTGGGGACGCTGAAGGATTTGCAGGCGGAAGGAAAAATCAAGCACATCGGGCTTTCCGAGGTGAGCGTGGCGCAGATCGAACATGCGCGGAAGCACGTGCCTATCGTGACGGTGCAGAACCGCTACAGCGTGCTGGATCGCGGGGCGGAGGACGTGCTGGAATATTGCGAGCGCGCGAAGATTGGATTCATTCCGTGGTTCCCGTTGGGAGCGGGGCAGCTGTCGGCGGCGGGCAGCAAACTGGCGAAGATCGCGGAACACGAAAAGATTACGCCTTCGCAGTTGGCGCTGGCGTGGCTGCTGCGGCGTTCGCCGGTGATGCTGCCGATTCCCGGCACCTCACGCGTGGATCACCTGGAAGAAAACGTTGCGACGGCATCGGTGAAAATTGACGAGGGCACGTTTCAAGAGATGAACAAGCTGGCCGGCAAAACCCGATAGGTCGAGACGCAGCCAAGCGCTATTTGGCGGCGAGAAGCGTCTTTGCTTGTGACAACTCCGGGCGGTCGGAATGGACGCCGTCGCAGTTCTTGAGGAGTTGCGCGTAGTATCTCGCCGCTTTCTCCTTTTGTTGGGTCATTTCCGCGGCTTGCGCTGCGCCATAGAGGCTGTTGAAGCGGTTCGGGTCGGTGCGCAGCGAAGTCTCGTATTCCGCGAGCGCTTCCTTCGGC
>Ga0210403_10005981_pt1 | contig 10251 bp, 8 predicted proteins | sample IncBWC19MmetaG_FD_150863 | JGI IMG/M metagenome (GOLD analysis project Ga0210403, IMG submission 150863) | Forest soil microbial communities from Barre Woods Harvard Forest LTER site, Petersham, Massachusetts, United States - Inc-BW-C-19-M | ecosystem: Environmental > Terrestrial > Soil >... | reverse complement strand
GCGGCGTAGAGCATGCCGTCGACCCGGACATCCATGCCGAACAGCGGCTTGCCGGAACAGACGTCGGCGATGTCGTAGCCGGTTGCGGGCTTGCCGATGTAGCGCCAATCCTGCGGCGATTTGAACTTTAATTCTTCTTTCTTGGGGACGGGGAGTTTCGCGGCGAGAGCGGCGAGTTCTCCGTAGCCGAGTTTGCGGGATGAATTCTTGTCGGAGACCGTGTGCATGGGATCGGCAACGCATTGCGACTCGGGCACGCCCCACTGCTGCGCGGCGGCGCGAACCAGCATGAGTCGCGCGGTAGCTCCGGCTTCGCGTAGGGTGTCGAAAAATTCGCGCACGGAATGAGAGCCGTCGGTGTCCTGCGAACCGTAGGCGGCGTCGCCATCCCCTTGAATGACGGTGACGCGGCTCCAGTCGGCGTCGAGCTCGTCGGCGAGAATGCGCGGCAGGCTGGTGCGCACGCCGTTGCCCATCTCCGAGCGATGCGCCACGATGTAGACCATGCCGTCGGTGTGAATGCCAACAAAGACGCTGGGATGGAAAGCGGTCGCGGCGACGGAAGCCGGGGCGCTGGCGGATGCGGCCCACACCGGCCGGGGAACGATGCGGGCGCAGAGCACGAAGGCGCCGGCGGAGAACACGCCTTGGAGAAAGCCGCGGCGGCTCACGTTTTCGATCGAGATGACTTCTGTCGCAATCTTCTGTTCGCTAATCATGCGTTCTCCTTCGCCGCGGTCTTGATGGCGGAGCGGATGCGCTGGTAGGTGCCGCAGCGGCAGATGTTGCCCGCCATCACCGTATCGATGTCATCGTCAGTCGGGTGCGGCTTCGTGGACAGCAGCGACACGGCTTGCATGATTTGGCCGGGCTGGCAATATCCGCATTGCGGCACGTTCACTTCGGCCCAGGCCTTTTGCACGACGTGCGGGCCGTTGCTCGACAGGGCTTCAATGGTGGTGATCTCGAGACCTTCGACGCTGCCCATCTGCTTGCGGCAGGAGCGGATCGCGGTGCCGTTTTGCAGCACGGTGCAGGCGCCGCACAGGGCCATGCCGCAACCGAATTTTGTGCCGGTGAGTCCGAGGATGTCGCGCAGATACCAGAGCAGCGGCATTTCCGGATCGCCGTCGAAGGTTTGGGCGCGTCCGTTGACTTTTAGATGAACCATGAGGCACTTCCTGGTTGAGTTGGGAAATTATGCGGCTATTTTACTGCGGGAGGGGGAAGGATGCATCCGGGATTTTGTAGAGACGTAACTAGCTATGTCTCTACATCCGACGCGGCTATTTCTCCCAGTGGGTGGTGCTGAATTGTGCGGGATCGAAGGTGCCGTCTGCGAGTTTTACGTTGGCCTGAATGTCGGTGTAGTCCTCGCTGAATACAAGCTTATCGTCGGAATGGATTTCGACGCGCGCGGCCACCCATGTGCCCGCCAGCGGGCGATAGTCGGTGAAGCGGATGTCGTCGAGCTTCGCAGGATCGCCCCGCGCGGGTTCAATTACACGCACGAACAGCAGCGTATCCTTTGTCACCCAGAACTGCTTGGACTTTAGATCGCCTTTGTCGGCGCCGACGGCGTAGGCGGGATGGCCTTCCCAAGTATCTTCGTGAAGCTTGGAGAGATCGTAGCCTTCGCCCTGCACGACTTTGCCGGTGATCTCGGGCGACTGCGTGTAGACGTCGAATCCCAGCACCAGCAGCATGTTGACCAGAGGACGAGCGCCGGTGATTTTGTTGTTTTGCAGGATGGTGACGTTGCCGTCGACCAAAAGATATCCGTTGCCCTTGGCCGGTTCGCCGAGGTCGATGCGCAACTTTCCGGGGAGCTGAGCGGCTTCATACCAGGTTTCGGCCGTGCTGGTGCCATCGGGTTTGTAGGTGGTGCTTTTTTGCGTGAAGGTGAGCGTCTTGTACCAGGAGGATTGGTAGCGGTCGTGCATCGCGCGCAGCAGGTCGTTGCCGCTGTGGATTTCTTGCGCGTGGGCTAGGGTGAGGGTGAGTGTTATCGAGACTAGCAATAGTCTTTTCATTAGGCCTTTCGTGTCGTGGTATTGGGGCTCGAGAGATCGTAACCGATTAGACGGGAAACGGGCGAAAAAGACAGCGCGGGGAAATTTGCGGAAGTTGTGGTGATGCCGCGCCTCGCTCCGGTCGGCGGGACGGCGCCCGTCCCCACACATTCAAAGTCCCGCACTTGCAGAGTTTCCGCTGGCGCAGCCTCGCCGCACTCGCACGCTCAGGCGCACTTGTCGGGGAATATGAAAACGGTGCGGGCCAACTCGGACTGCAAGGTTGCTTCCTGGTAGTAGCGCGTCAGAATTCCGTTCTTCCAAGCGAGCAGATCGCAGTTGGCGCGCGCAAAGTCGGCCCAGTTGGCGGCTGGGGATCGTGCCATGCGCTCGCGGATCAGGAAGAAATAGGCATAGGTGATGGTCTCGTGGTAACGATCGGGCTTGCCGCGGAGAGCGGCGAAGCGCTGGAGCGCGGTGCAGAATTTGTCTAGCGCTGCGAGCGGCGGATATTGCGAGAGATAGGCAAAGGCCAGGCGGACGTTATCCGCGTGATGGAAGGAATCTTCCGGCACGGCGTCGGCTTCAAAACGGCGGATGATCTCTTTATTCGTCACGGAAAACTCCAGGTATTTTTCCGTTACCGCGTCGGCCTGAGATCGCCGGACCGGGTCCGCACGACAGCCTGGGACGCAGTCCCGGCTTCTTCGTGTTGATTTCATTTGCCGACCGCAATGGCGAAGGCGGCTGCGGCGTAGATTGCGAGATTGCCGACATTGAAGGTGCCATGCAGCAAGTGAATGACGATGGCCATCACGAAGACGGCCAGCAGCAGCCACGCGCCACGCGTGGCGCTCTTCGGAATCAGCAGAAGGATGCAGCCGGCGATCTCGCCGAATCCGAGGATCAGGCGGATGAAGTCGGGCATGTGGGTGCTGCGGGCAAAGTCGTGCGCGGCGCTCGGGAGCATGAACAGGATCGCCTCGATCAGAATTACGATGCCGAGAGTCCATTGCAAGACGGTGAGACCGCATTTGGCGTTCATAGTGCTCGTGGCTCCTTTTGTGATTTATTTGTCGGCGCGCTTGCGCGGGGATTTGGCTTTGATCTCTTTCAGGCGGTGGCTGGCGCTGGAGTCGAGGTCGAGGTCGTAGAACTTCTTCAGGTCGCGAATGCGTTCGAGCGAGGCCGGGCTGAAGGGCGTCTTGCCGTCGAAGGCGTGGAGCACGATGCCTTCGAGAACGTCGCCTAGAGTCATGTCGTGGTATTCGGCGAAGGCTTTCAGGACTTTGAGGATGCGTTTCTCGATGCGGACGCCGGTTTGCACGCGCTCGACCAGAAGTTTGGGATCGTTGGGCATGTGTACCAATGTACCAAGATACATCGATACATGGCAAGGCGCGGGCGAAAGGAGGTTGCTCGCATGGAGACGGACCACCGGGGCTGAAGCCCGATATTAGGTGTGGTCGCTTTACGCGGCGCTGAAGCGCCGCTCTTCCACGGTCGCGCACGCGACTGCAGACCACGATTGTTTATAATCGCGGTTCAATGTTTGATTTGATCTGGCGCGCCCGTTCGGCGTGATTCTACGTAATATAAGGACTCCATTGGCATTCGACGATCATATTTACGAACTGCGGCGCGAGAAGTTGAAGGCGATTGAGGCGCTGGGGCAAGCTGCGTACCGCAGTAAGTACGAATTCACTCACACGCTCGAGCAGATTCTTGCTCAGTACACCGCGAAGACTGGCGAAGAACTGGAACAGGCGCGGGTCAACGTGCGCGTGGCGGGACGCATCATGGCGATTCGCCTGATGGGAAAGGCCGGGTTTGCTCACCTGCAGCAGGGTGGCAAGCGGCTGCAGATCTATGTCAAGAAAGATGCGGTGGGCGAGAAGGGATTTGAACTCTACAAGTTGCTCGATTTGGGGGACCACGTCGGAGTGAGTGGATATTTGTTTCGTACGCGGACGGGCGAACTGAGCGTGCACGTGGAAGAAATCACTTTCCTGAGTAAAGACCTGTTGCCGCTGCCGGAGAAGTGGCATGGGCTGACTGACGTGGAATTGCGCTACCGGCAACGCTACGTCGATCTAGTGATGAATCCAGAGGTGCGTGAAGTTTTTGTGAAGCGCACGAAGTTGGTGCAATCGATGCGGCGGACGCTGGATGCGCACGGATTTATTGAAGTCGAGACGCCGATGATGCAGCCCATCGCCGGCGGGGCGGTGGCTCGGCCGTTTGTGACCCATCACAATACGCTCGATATGGATCTGTATTTGCGCATCGCACCGGAACTTTATTTGAAGCGGTTGGTGGTGGGCGGGATGGATCGCGTGTATGAGATCAACCGGAACTTCCGCAACGAGGGGCTGGGATGGCGCTGGAATCCTGAGTTCACCATGCTGGAGTTTTATCAGGCGTACACCGACTACCAGGGCGTGATGGACCTGACACAGGAAATTATCACGCAGGCGGCGAAAGATGTGACCGGCGGCACGAAAACGAAGTGGGGCGAGCAGGAGATTGATTGGGCCAACTGGAAACGCAGGACCATGCGCGAGGCGATCATCCATTACTGGCCGGAGGCGGCCGGGGCGAAGCCGGAGATGAGCGATTTTGCCAGCGGCGACGGCGTGAAGAAGTTGGTGGAGCGGTTCAACTCGGCGCACGCGCACATGGCTTACGAGGCGAATGCTCCGGCGGGAAAAAATATTGCGGCGCTATTTGAAGCGGCGGCTGAGGAGCACCTGACGCAGCCGACGATTATTTATGAGTATCCCACGGCGATCTCGCCACTCTCGAAGCGGAAGCCGGACGAGCCTGACTGGACCGAGCGCTGGGAGATTTTCGCAGGCGGGATGGAGATTTCAAACGGGTTCAGCGAACTCAACGATCCGGAAGACCAGCGGCGGAGGTTCGAAGGACAGCTGAAAGAACGCGAGCGTGGGGACGATGAGGCGCACCAGATGGATGAGGATTACATCCGGGCTCTGTCGTATGGGATGCCGCCGGCGGGTGGGGTGGGCGTGGGCGTGGATCGACTCGTTATGCTCTTGACCGACTCGCACACGATTCGCGATGTGATTCTGTTCCCGTTGCTGCGTCCCGAGAAAACCTCAAACACAGAGGACACGGGGGACACAGGGGAAAAACCGCGGTGATTACCTTTCGGGTAATAGCTGTCCGGTACCTGATTATGCACTGTCAGTAGTACATGCGAGTTTTTATACTTCACACATCAGTTTGGGCTCAGTCGTGGCAGCGCTGCCGTAGTGTCCAGGACCCTTGCGGGGCACTGGGTCGGTGGCGCTTTGCTTTTTGGCGCGGCTAAAAAGCCGCAGTTGATTTGTTTGACGTCTTGCGGCGTGGTTTAAAGCCGCACCCTTTAAAACGGTGGCCTTTCAACTCCCTGGCGAGATGGGAAAGGTTAACACCGCCGGCCCGGAAAAGGAGAGTAGCCAAAGCCGGGCCGGCGGCGATTCTGAAGGGAATGCCCCCCAGAAATTTTCCGGCCTAGGGCAGGTAGTAACGGAACGACGTGAAGATCATATTGTCGATTCCGTGAGGTTCGCCACCTGCGCCGGACCAGGCATTGCGAGTCACGTAGGCGTAGTCGGCGCCGAAGCGGAAGCTGCCTTTCGGGCCGTTGTAGAACTTGTACCAAAATCCGCTGGTTCCCTCGATTACGGCGCGAGTATCGGCGGTGCATTTGGCGAGAGTGCCGGGAGCGAATCCACCGGAACCGGGAGTAGTTTCGGTGAAGCAACCGGCGTTGTTGAATGTGGTCGCGCCATAGCCAACCACGGTGCCCGCTCCGGTATTGCCCAACGGATCGAAGCTCGCGGAACGGCCGGCATACTCGACGCCGCCGTACCCGACGAAGTCGAGCTTCTTGGTCAGGTGAATCTCCAGCGTGCTCAAGCCCAGAAGATTCTTGACGAGATGCAGCGTGCCATCCCCGTTAATCGAAGCGTCGGGGAGGCCGCCGGGGCCGTAGCGTCCGACACCGCTGCCGCCGAAACCTTTGACGCCGATCACGACACGCTTGGCGATATTGAAGCGCATGCTCGCGCCCACCCCGCCACCCTCTTTGGAGGAATTGTAGGCTCCGAAGGACGAGGTGATGCCGGCGGCCTGGCCACCGCAGGTTGCTGTGGCCAGAACTTCGGCGCAGGGGAACACGCGGTCCGTGAAACGATCGGCGAGAGCGAAGATCTCGAAGTGTCCGAAGCCAGGATCGAAGGCGATCTTGGCGATGATGTCGGGCGAGGGGTTGAAGGAATAGTTGGCGGTGGTGTTGTAGCTGTTGCTGGCTCCGGCTTCACCGACCAGGAAGTTGGATGCGTTGCCATGGCTGGTGACAGTAGCCTGCGGATTTTCGATGGCGACTGCGATGGCGACTTTGTCACCAAGCGTCTTAGTCACGCGAAGCCCATACTGGCGCGCGAAAACGAAACCCACGTTATACGACGGATCGATAGTCTTGGGGCGAGCGTCGTTGGTTCTGCCGAGATCGTCGTCGAGGGAAATGCCGTAGCCGTTTTCGGTTACCAGGCTCCACATCTGGCCGGCGGTTAGAGTGAACCCGTCATCGAACTTTGCCTGCGCCCAGGCCTGGCGAAGACGGAGAGTGTAGCTGTTGGTCTGGTTGGATGTGGAAGTAACTCCCGCGGAGAGGAAGTCGGCCGAGACGTAGCTGGAAAGGTCGACGCTGCCGACGCGGCCGTCCACGAAAGCGGTGGTTTTGGACTGACGGCCCGAGCCGAAGAATTCCGGGACCTGGCTCTGGGACGCGCCGGGCATGGTCAAAGAGTTGAAGGGCGTCGACAAGTCCGCGCCCAGTGCGCGCGATCGGCGAATGAAAGCGCCTTCGACGTATCCGCCGGGAGTGATGTTAATGCCGCGGAAGTGGATGGTCATGGCGCCTTCCATCTGTTTGTTGAAGGTCTGCGGTGAGTCTTCGGGGTTTGGCGTCTGAGGCGCGGTGCCTTCCTGCTGTACCGGGCTGATGGCGCTGATGCCAGTGAAGGCCGGGTTGGAAACGGCCGCCACTTCGGATGGCGCGGCGTTGATCTTATCGGTGACATGCAGTGCCGATTGCTGGGCCTCCTGGAAAGCTTGCTGGCGCTGCAGTTGCTCGGTGAGTTTCTGAATTTGTAATTGCTGCGCGGCCAGGGCGTCTTTCAATTCCTGAACATCGGCGGCGGTGACGGGCGGTGGGGCTGGGGTAGCGGCGGCTGCTGGAGCTTCTTTTGCGGGGGCGGCATTCATCGCCGTCTCGGTTTGTGCCCACGCGCCGGCGGTGAGTGCCGCCAGAGTCAGGGATGTGAGAAACAGGTTCTTGGTGACTTTCATGGAAGTAACGTCCTCTCCTTTTGAGTTTGTTCTTACTGCTACTTCACGATTCGATTCGCGTTAGCCCAACGTATCAAAGCATTGCAATAAACTTAGTAGAGATACGGAAAAAATTCGTTGCCTTTCATTCGTCATTAGGAAGCGATTAATTTCTCGGCGGTTTGAAAATCAGCGCAGAAGGTCCTAGACGGCGGGCGGCGACTCCCACTTTTCGCTGATGAGATGACGTTGTAAGCCCCTCAAGTTTTTTCTACTCACCCTTGCGGCCTCCGACGACCATGGGGAGGATGCTGGCGGCGTTGTGAGCCAGAGCAATAATCGGGTTAAGAATCCTGCGAACCAGCGTCTACTCACCCTTGCGGCCTCCGACGACCATGGGGAGGATGCTGGCGGCGTCTTTCGCAGGAGTTTTCTGTCGTTTGCTGTTGCGGCCGGCGCCGGGGCCATCGTGAGCGATCAGATCCGCGAGGGTGGTGTGGTCGAGAATGCGGGCGGCGGCGTCGCGGACGTCGAGGAATACCTGATAGAGAGCGCGGTGGGGAAGATCGCGATCGATGAGTTCGCGCAACTGTTCGGCATCGCCGAAAGGGGCCAGCGGGCCGTCGATCAGGCGGATGATTTCGCTGAGATGGATGTCGGTGGGCTCGCGGCGGAGTTGGTAGCCGCCCTTGGCCCCGCGCACGCTTTCGACCATGCGCGCGTTCTTGAGTTCGAGAAGGATCAACTCGAGGAACTTCTCCGGGAGCGCCTCTTCGTAGGCGATGTCGCGAATTTTGATGGCGCCCTGATGATGATGGCGGGCGAGCATCATCATGGCCTGGAGGGCGTAGAGACCTTTTTGGGAGATTTTCATAGGCTATCTTCAAATAAAGTCGATTTAAGTAATAGACTTTATTGGCGTGAATGACAATGCAAGCGGGATTCCATTACCGCGAAAAACCGCGCGCGAGTTAGATTTGTGAAATCAACAGGTTAGCCACCGGGTTACAGCGGGGCGAGGAAGTGATGTGCAGCGGTTTGCAGTTTTGCGGTAGAGGACGGCCTTCAGGAACGTGAAACTTGGCCCTTGGACGAGAAACTGCCCGGGAAAATGTCCCCGGGCAGTTGGGTTCCTCCGAAGTTTCACCACGCTTCGGGCCTGCGGTCTGACGCGTGCGATCCCGTGGCTTATGGAGAAGGGATCACGGCTTGAACCGGAGTCGAATAAGAGCTCTCGGCTCCCGTGGAGGTCACAGCGGTCACGACATAGTAGTAGGTCTGGCCGGCTTGGATCGTGCTGTCGGTATCGAACGGCGACGGATCGAGCGCGGCATTGACTCGGGTGAAGGGGCCGGCGGCAGCAGTTCCGCGGTAGATGTTGTAACCATCCACGCCGCTGGAGGAACTGGTGTTCCATCCCAGGGAGACAGTGTGCTGCGGCATGGTCCCGGAGCCGGTCAGAGACTCTGTGGCGGGGGAGTTGGACGCGTTGCTGGCAAAGGTGACGTTGGCGGAGACGGCGCCGGAAGCCTGGGGCGCGAAGGTCAGTTGGAACGAGACGCTGGTTCCCGCGGGGATGGTAACCGGCAGGCTGATTCCGCTGGCGGAAAATTGCGATCCGCTGACTCCGAGCGAGGACACGGTGACCGCAGCTCCGCTCGCACTGAGAGTGGCATTCTGATTCTGGGTGGTTCCAACCGTGACGTTGGCAAAATTGACAGAGGCAGGTGTGACCGTCAATTGCCCGGACACTGAGGTGCCGGTTCCGGTCAACGAAACGGAGGAGTTGGAATTCGATCCCGTGGAAGTGATGGCCAGGGTGCCCGTGTCGCTTCCGGCGGACGGAGGTGCGAACGAAGCGTTGAAGGTCACGCTCTGTGCGGGGGCCAGGGTGAGCGGGAGGTTAATTCCGCTGACACTGAACCCGGTACCAGTCGGGCTAATTTGAGAGATGGTGAGCGCCGTGCCGCCAGAGTTGGTGAAGGTCTCGGATAGCGTGGTGCTGCTTCCGGGTGCGACGTTTCCGAAGCTCAGGCTGGCGGGGCTGGTCGTGAGCTGACCGGGTGTAGTCCCCGTGCCGGAGAGCGCGACGCTCAGAGCCGAATTCGATGCGTTGGAGGTGATGGCCAGGTTGCCGCTGGCGCTGCTCCCCGAGGTGGGTGCGAAAGTGACGCTGAGGCTCGCGCTTTGCCCTGGGTTCAAAGACATCGGCAGGTTCATGCCGCTGGCGCTGAATCCGGAGCCTGTGGCGCCGGCCGCGGAAATCGTGACGCTGGTTCCACCGGAGTTGGTGATTGTCTCGGCTAGCGTGGTGGTGCTGCCGGTGGTGACATTTCCGAAGCTCAGGCTCGCCGGGCTGGTCGTGAGCTGGCCGGGCGTAGTGCCGGTGCCGGAGAGCGCGACGCTCAGAGCGGAATTCGAAGCGTTGGAGGTGATGGCCAGGTTGCCGCTGGCGCTGCTGCCCGAGGTGGGAGCGAAGGTAACGCTGAGGCTCGCGCTTTGGCCGGGGCTCAAAGTCATTGGCAAGTTCATACCGCTGGCGCTGAATCCGGAGCCGGTGGCGCCGGCCGCGGAAATCGTGACGCTCGTTCCACCGGAGTTGGTCAAGGTCTCGGCTAGTGTGGCGTTGCTGCCGGTGGTGACGTTTCCGAAGCTCAGGCTGGCGGGGCTGGTGGTGAGCTGACCGGGAGTCGTGCCGGTACCAGAGAGCGCGACACTCAGAGCAGAATTCGATGCGTTGGAGGTAATGGCCAGGTTGCCGCTGGCGCTGCTGCCCGAGGTAGGAGCGAAGGTGACGCTGAAGCTCGCGCTTTGGCCTGGGTTCAAACTCATTGGCAGGTTCATGCCGCTGGCGCTGAATCCGGAGCCGGTGACGCCGGCCGCGGAAATCGTAACGCTGGCT
>Ga0210403_10005980_pt1 | contig 10251 bp, 11 predicted proteins | sample IncBWC19MmetaG_FD_150863 | JGI IMG/M metagenome (GOLD analysis project Ga0210403, IMG submission 150863) | Forest soil microbial communities from Barre Woods Harvard Forest LTER site, Petersham, Massachusetts, United States - Inc-BW-C-19-M | ecosystem: Environmental > Terrestrial > Soil >... | reverse complement strand
TCTAGTCATTTTGCTGATGTTCGCAATCTTCTTTCCTCGTATGTGGTCAAAATCCATAAGGTCCGGCTCACCCGGATAAGTGATTCCACAATCGACACAAGGATGTTCCTTTAGAAGGTTGATTATTTGGGTAAATTCTTGTCTTTTCTTATCGCGATTCTTGGCAGCGCGGGCTATCATCTCGTCACGATTTCGTTCGTAATGGCGACGAGCGGAAGCTGCCTGATCTTTCTTATCCTTGTACGCCATATACATTATGCACAAGGATGGCATCATAACCTTATCTTCGGATATGAGCCACAAATGGTCGGCCAGACCACCTTACCGCAAGTGCCGCTGGTGAGACTCGAACTCACACGCTCTTGCGAGCACTCGGGTTTGAACCGAGCACGTCTACCATTCCATCACAGCGGCAAAGTAGCCCGTGTCGGATTCGAACCGACGTTCACGCGGCCTGAGAAGCCGGTATCCTAAACCACTAGACCAACGGGCCATGTTTATGCTAAACCTCGCATGCACACGAGGCAAATTTTTCCGAGACGGGATGTTTTCCCTTTGGATTGGAACACTGAGAGTCGAACTCAGAATACCACCTTATCAGAGTGGCGTGATCACCATTTCACCATGCTCCATTGTTGTGCCGCCTAGTTCAAGTTGCCACCTTGAATCTCCTACCTTGGCTAAAGGGGACGGGCTTTTCACTCCTCAGGGGAGCTATGGCAACGGCGGGAATCGAACCCGCGACACCACGCTTTTCAGGCGTGTGCTCTACCGACTGAGCTACATTGCCGTGATTACTACGTACAGCGGAAGGTTAGGGAATCGAACCCTAGAGGGCTTTCAGACCCCAGCCGCTTTCAAGGCGGTGTCCTCGTCCATGCCGGGCACCTTCCAAACAGACGCATCGATCGGATTCGAACCGATGTGAGCCGGGTTGCAGCCGACCGCGTAGCCTCTCCGCCACGATGCGAGAACGATAGACAGGACTCCACCTGTAACCGAGGGCAATGATTGGAATTAGCAATCTCCTCGGTGCCTCCACAGTGCTGATGGGCTGTACATTGTCAAGGTGTCTCCACCCGTCGATTCGTTTGCCTGATGGGCATCGCTTCCCAGTGTCGCCACCGGACCAAGCGCCTCCCTGTCGCACACTTTCGCGTTGACGCGGGACTTGCCTTCGTTGTTACGACCGAACCATAGTGTACCCGTGGGCACAATAGGGGCACGCATTGCTGCACCCCTTATTCTGTCACTATCTCGACCCGGCGCTAACCGGATCGTAGCTGGGAGGGAGGGACTCGAACCCCCAATACCTGGGTAACAGCCAGGCGTGATGCCAATTTCACTACCAACCAATGATGAATCACCTACACGTAACCTTGGGGTCCGGACCCCTTGATTATCACCACCGCCAAACGGCTTATCGAGACTTTCACTCTTGCGTTTCCTCGATGATCCAAGCGGAAGGGGTGGGATTCGAACCCACGGTGGCTTTCACCACGCCGAGTTAGCAACCCGGTACATTCGGCCTCTCTGCCACCCTTCCAGGTGCGCCAATGTCCTTGACCCATAGCCTGGCGCACAGCTATGGCGGCTCGCTTTCCCTGCATGCCGGTACTTACGAAGCCCCTGGTGGGAGTCGAACCCACGACCTGCGGTTTAGGAAACCGTCACTCTATCCGCTGAGCTACAAGGGCGTACTACCCACTACCAGTTTTTGAAAAACGCTGTGATTGCTCCGAAGAAGATGACGACTTCGAAGATCGCAATGAGCCCACCAAAGATCAGCAAAACCAGACCGATCGATGATGCTCCGTTGAACCACTCGGGGTTCAGGCGGAGTACGATTCCTCCCAGGATAAACCAAAGGGAACCCATGTTTCTCCTTACTATGCGTCTTGCAAGCTGTCAAGCAAGCTCGTCTTCGCCGACGAACGCTCGGTACCCGCAATTGCGTGGTCGCTCTCAGCATCAGACAGAGCTTCGGAGAGGGCGGTTACCCTCTTCTTGGCTGATCTGTGCTCCCGTACCGCCCTCTGATGTGCTTTCAGGGCAGCAAGCTGGCTCCGCTCATCGGACGAGCGGGGGGGGGATCAACGACATTTGACTCTCCTTGGTTGCATTGCTCTCTACTATAGCACAGTGGACCCCGAGGGAATCGAACCCTCGTCTCCGATGTACGTAAAGCGTCACTATTCAGCAGCTTAGGTCCGTCAGAGAGGACCAATCTCATGGGACAGGCTTCCGCCCGTCTCCACCACTCGGTTTACGTCCGAGAACGTGCTACTCGCGGGGTGCTACCATCGCACTTTCTGTTCACAGGTAGTGCGTACCCGGCTAAGGCTATTTAGGCCAGAGCGAGATGAAGCTCGCGTGCCCCAACTCCCGGAAGAGAATGACCTTCCTGGAAGCTCGCGGGGATAGCGAGAGTGTCATCGGTGCCAATTATGGCTTGTGGCAGGTAGGTGTGCCGACCGCTGCGTAACTAACTCTCGAATCTCACCAGATCGAAGCCTGTGAGGCCCATGTTCTGCTCAAGGCGAGGGTCGCCCATTCTTGCTTGTCTTGGATCATACGACCCTCGCCAAGAAACAAGATACTGGATCACCACCTTCCCTGTTGCAGTTATACGCCCTTTGCTGCGAGTAGTCAACCCGCACAGGGCTCTCCACAGGTATTCAACCTGGGAGCAGTGGACGATCTGGGTATCGATCCCAGTACCTCCGCCCTGTCAAAGCGGCGCTCTCCCACTGAGCTAATCGTCCATCAGTAGTCCCTCTGGGAATCGAACCCAGTCAGACGCGGGGTGTAAACCCACCGCTCTCCCAATGAGCTAAGGGACTGTAGTAAAATCGCCTCTCCGTTTCCTCCGGCCTTGATCCGTGCGGGCGTGAGATATTGTTTACGCTATGCCCTACCATAGCTTTGCCGGTGTAGGGAACCGGGCGACGGTGAGTTTACTGGCGCAAGGAAGGAGTCTAGTATCCCAACCGAACACCGGGTATAGACGATCACCACGTCTAGTACACTCGTGGGGAATCGAACCCCAGCTTTGAGGGTAAAAGCCTCCTGGTCTACCACTAACCATACGAGTGCATGTGGTACTGCAAGCGGGACCTACGGGACTCGAACCCGCGACCTCTGCCGTGACAGGGCAGCGCTCTAACCAACTGAGCTAAGGACCCAAAGACCGTGCATTGCGGTAGTCAATTCCGAAAGCACGGCAGCATTGGCTACAGGTCATGACTCCTGTAGATGACCGAGACTAAACCGATCAAGCGGGGCGAGAAGGAATTGAACCCTCGCCTGCGGGTTTGGAATCCGCAGGTCCATCCAGGCGTCCCGGTTACTTCTTAGTTTTCGAGCGAACCGTGATTGCACGTCAAACCTTCGGGGAAGGGAGTAGTGCTTTCTGGTTTCTCTTTGCATTCCTTGATCTCTCGATCAGTTCTTTCGGATTCGGTTTCCTGTGGAGGTTCGCTGGAAGATTCGGAGCCAGCAGATGCAGGAGCAGAGCATGTACCACGCCAAGTGTAGCCTTTGACATTGTGTTCGATGTCCGACGTGCCACCTGTCGATGTGCATTTTGTTTCGTAGGCCGAGACTTCATTTTCGACCTTTGATTCTTCCTTCTCTTTCTTTTCCGCCACTTCGGTTTCACGCTTGAGTTGTATTTCCTCAGCGTGCCATTCCTTCTTGACATGCGTAACAGCAGTACGCACATCCTCAACGATTTCGATACGACGGTATTCCCAACCCCCGACAAAGCCAATGCCGAGAACGACAACAAAGGCGATAGCGAGGACGATACGTTTATGTGCCGCCATGAATGTAGTCATGGCGCGGTAGTCTACAGGACCACCGCTTGCCTGTCAAGCGGGAGATCGAGGAATCGAACCCCGTCCTAGAGTTTTGGAGGCTCCTTGGCTGCCATAGCCTATCTCCCTCGTTGATGCGTGCGCTCCCTGTGGCAGTTAGCGCATACGACTTCGCACTTAGCAATCTCAGCCTTGATGGTATCCCATGAGGCAGACATTTTACCAAGGCGGTTCAGGTTGTACTTCTTCTCCCCGCGTACATGATCGAACTCCATCACGTAGTAGGGGTAAGTCACCGTGCAGTCGGCGCAAGGACGATTCTTCGCCTCACGGATGAGGCGTCTCTGTGCCTCAAGCCTTTCCTTCTTACGGGCTAGAAGCGCCTCACGATTATCCCTCTGGTACTGGCGTTGATACTCGATCTTGGCTGTGCCTTCAAGTGTCATCGCCAGTTATGTAGGTGAAGGTCATGGTTTTACTTGGTCACCATGACCTTCACCCCATTGTGTGTTACAAAGTACTTTCCGTCGATTCAGATCGATCACCAGCGCTTTTCGGAACTTGTCCAACCAACCGAAGGGCAACTGAGGCCCATCGTAGGTTTCTAGCATTGCGTGATTGACCGCTGCACCAATTTGGCTATGAAGCTCGTCCCAATTGGCGGGCGGGCGATCCAAACGTCGAAGTGGTCGTAGTTCCGATGCCATGCGAACCACTATACCAAGCCCACTGGGAGATTCGAACTCCCTCTACTTCATTACGAGTGAAGCGTGCCACCACAAACACTTAGCGGGCGCAAAAGACAAGTGCCGGACTTTCAACTTAGCTTCCCCAGATGCGAGTGCCGCTCGCTGAGGAGTGAGCCGTAAAACATCCACCAAACGTGCATAGGCATTTCTTGAGAACGCCTGGCTTACACGAGTCTTTCTAGGAGGAGCAACCCTCCAAGCCTACACCGAGAATCGAACTCGGGACCCCTGCTTACCACGCAGGAATGATACCACTTACACCATGTAGGCAAGCCCTCTTTCGAAGGCAAGCCCTCTTTCGAGGGGCGCTCCGTCCGCTTGCCCTCTACCGGGGGCCGACCGAGCAATACGATTTGATCAGGGCAGGAGGACTTGAACCTCCGACCTCTCCCGTCCGAGGGGAGCACTCTACCAGACTGAGCTATGCCCTGTTACTACTAGTCAGAACGGCGGGATTTGAACCCGCGACCTCTTCAACCCCAATGAAGCGCGCTTCCAAGCTGCGCCACGTTCTGTGGTGCGCCTACGGGGGATTGAACCCCGGACCTGCGGTTTGAAAGGCCGCTGCTCTTCTCCCACCCGAGAGTGAGATTTGACCACTGAGCTATAGGCGCGTGCCTCATCGAGCGAGCCTCCAAATGACTAACCATGAGAACTGATACGGACTGCACGCATCAGATGCTATCACGAATCCTAAATGATCCGAATCAGGGTGGCAGGATTCGAACCTGCGACCTCTCGCTTCCAAAGCGAGTGTGTTAGACCAGACTGCACCACACCCTGTGGAGCACCCAAACGGTTATTAGCCGCCAAGGTGCATATGGGGAAGGAACACTTCCCCGACGCTGCTTATTCTACGTAGGTGAACGTGGCCTCTGCGACTGCCGGGCTCGTCCCCACCGGAGTGGTGACTGTGACCTCGACGGCGCTTCCGTCAGTTCCTACCGGGCTCTCGGCCGTGACCTCCGTGTCTGACACGACGGTTACGTTCGTAGCCTCGACCGTTCCAAAGTCAACTGCGGTTGCTCCCGTGAGAGCCGTACCTGTGACCGTGACGACGGTTGCTCCCGCCTGCGGTCCACTGGCAGGAGAGATTCCTGTTACCGTGGGCGCGACTGGAGGGTTCACCGCACTGTTGAGTGATGCCGTGTTGGCCTCAACCTGCGTGGTGTTGGTCTGGACAGCCGACGTTGCCGCGTCTACCGCAGCCTGATCAGCGTCGTTCTTGATTGCTGCGACCGCTGCCTCGACGGCGGTCGTGTTGGCCGCGACTGCGGCCTCGTTAGCGGCAACTGCCGCCGTAAGTGCATCGGTATTTGCCACTAGATTCCTCTGTTCTTGTAGTAGTATCTCCAAGACCTCCAAGAGAGGATTGTCGTGACGGTGATGATGTCTGTACTCCTCCAAAAGAAGGCTCCTTGGTTTGGTCAGGGATGGAGGACAGGGGAGTCGAACCCCTAACTCCTGCTTGCAAAACAGGTGTGTTCCCATTAGCACCAGTCCCCCGAGTCCAGAGCAGAGCGCAAACGCTTCAAAGCCATCCGGCTCCACGTCTGCGATTACTCTGGGGTGCTGCTATTACGCGATGTGATTATGAATACCGCCGTTATGGGCGGAGTGCGGCCCGTGGGATTCGAACCCACACGCTCTGAACGAGCACCAGGTTCTAAGCCTGGCATGTCTACCATTCCAACAGAGCCGCATGCTACCCGTCGCGGTACCAGTACCCACGGGCGGTTTCTCTTGGGCGGTGGCCATCTCCCCCTCACAACCGAACTACTTACTGGATACGCTGAGTGGGAGTCGAACCCACACGGGCCGAAGCCCATCACGTCCTGTGGCTAGTGCTTTTGACTATGACAATTGGGGCAGAGAAAGCGCAGATTATGCTCTTCGTTGTTGTGCCAATCACCATCCCGATGATCTACTTCTAGAGTCAGGCTCTCGCCCGACCATGTTCCAGTATTCCCGCAACCCTCACAAACGTACTCTCGACCAATCTCGATCAAGGCGCGGCGCAGGTACTTTCCCTGCATGCGATAAGCCCCTTGGGACAAACGCACAAGAATCTCCGCCGCAGTTTTGCGATTGCGTGCAGGCTGACCCTTGCGACTGGCTTTACCCAGGAAGTGCGAGGTATTGATCTCCAACTCTTTGAGTCGCTTGCCGATGTTAGTCTGCGAACTGCCTCCGGGATTGTTGATCCCGAGGTATTTACAGACCCCGGCCACCGACGCACTGTTGGCGGCTGCCTCTTCAAGGATATCTTGTGTGTACTTCTGGATGTACATGTTCCTGCCGGGAGTCGAACCCGGACGACCTTTCGGTCACGCGGCTCTCAACCGCGCCTGTCTACCTATTCCAGCACAGAAACCAACTACTTTGAAAGCTTGTCTGCCAAAACTTCATCTACATGCGCCTCCAAGGCATCCATCACTCGCATGAGATACTGAAAAGCCGTCTCTTGACATGCGGCTTCTGGAATCCAACCACGACGCTGCCATTCTTGCCGCCTGGCATCCTCACGTTGAAGGTGACGTTGCTTGTAGCCCTTGAACAAACCCATCGCTACATATTAGCAGCACGTCTACCATTCCATCACCAGCGCAGGTGATTATGCTAAATCTCGCATACACGCGAGGCAAATTTTTCAAGAAAGGACTGGCATTGGGTCAAGGGTCCCCGCATCCCGCCTGGTGGCGGTGCCAGGGACCCCGACTAACAATGTGGTCGGAGTCATGAATCTCCTTCCAGGCCACCGCTGTACAGGCAGTGCCCCAGTTAGTGCGTGCCGTAGGAATCGAACCTACCAATGCCAGGGGCGACGGGGTTACAGCCCGCTCCGACAAACCAATAGTCGGCTGACACGCATGCAACATCAGGTCCTAGATTCCGGGCGCGATCCGACGAGCAACTTGATCCCACGACCTTACTCGTTTCGGGACCATGCGGTATGGTTACCGCTGCACTCTAGGGGTTTGCCCTGATGCTGAAGGCGTTGAGTATGTACGGTGCCTTCTGTGCCGTTCGACTCCGACTATAGCACATGGCTTTCGTCTTTGTCTAGAGCCCCATCCGGGAGTCGAACCCGGTTGTCGCGCTTTAGAAGAGCGCTGCCTTTTCCGTTTGGCTTATAGGGCATCTTCGATGATAGCACATCCCTCAAACAAGAAGAGCCCCGATCTCTCGGAGCCCCCTACAATCGACCGATCCTGGCGTCGTAGGGGTTAGTTCACGGCTTTGCCGTGTCCCATGTCTTCGTTCTGCTTGGGGAGATACGTCATCTCACGTATTGTAGCAACGGAGGAAGGAAAGTTTCAAGGGTGCTCTTCAAAAGATTTCTTGGCAGCCAGATCGTAGCCCGCCTCGTAAGCCTTGCGCGCCCCTGCCGTGAACCGATCGCCTACGTTGGCATCGCCGCGCTCGCCGTCTTCATAGCCGTACCTGTAGAGGGTCGGCCACTGCTTGAATTTGGCCGGGACTTTCATGCTCCCTGCTCCTTGCCCTTATCGTCGTCCTTGATAGTCGTCTTGAAGAGTGAGTTGCTGTGCTTGTGGTAGGTGACGATACCCTCGGGGTCCATGAACCCAGGTGCAGCCATTGATCCTTCCTCGGCGAGGTCCGCGACCGTCGCGCGGATGGCATCCGTATCGAACTCCTCGAATTCAGCGAGCACCGGAACGACATGGCAGCACGGAGGACGATCGGTCGTGTTGATGATCTCCCCGAAGCCATTCATATCCTCTTCATCGCGCCAGCGGTTGACGTTGAAGAGACTAAAGCGCTTCTCGTCCAGTCCGTATTTGCGCTGGATGCCAGAGCCCCACCACTCTCCGAAGTGTACGCCCTCACCCAGGTAGCGAGCTAGCTCATGGGCGTTCTCGCGTACCCATCCAGCGAAGCCAAAGTTGTCATTCTCAGGAGAGATGACTCGCTTACGTGACTGAGCGTACACATACCTTGGGAAGAACCCGTCCATGCGTCGCCCATCGGTATTGACGACGATACCTGGACCTACCACCTGGCCGTTCTCATAGATGTACGGCTCGACCGGACTCACCACTACGGCCGCGTTCGTGCCGTCGATCTTCTCCGTGATAATGATCGGACGGAACAAGCGACTGATCTTGGGGAACCCTGTAAAGGTTGCCTCCGGTGTGAATGAATCCTCCGGAACGCGCACCGGAAAGTCTACGTCAACTCCCATCCCACTCTACCTCCATGTCTGCGTTGGTGTCAGTGTGGTGACGGACATACAGTGTGTCGATCAGCCTCCACTCGTGTGTCACTGTCATCGGATGAGCCCGCTCCGTTTCTCTCATGACTGCAATCACATCATCGGGAGTCGGGTTCTCAGGTGCATCGCCGTTGGGCCAAATCTCATCGACCCCCAACTCAACCTCAGGGAATGAGATCACGAACTTGCGTCCGCCTTGCTGCGGACCCTTGGCTGTTCCTGTGATGCGCTCATAGATGTCGTCAAGGGTGCGCGCCTCCTCCAAGTCAATCACAGGGACGACGAGCGGACTACTCGCCGATGCAACCTCGACTGCCTTGATCAACTTCGAACAAGTCTCTACCAGCGCCTTCTCTACAGGAGAGAGGACACTACCAACACGAGTTTCGCCCATGTATGTACCGCGCAAAGCTTGACGAGCTTCGATCGTAAGCTGCTGCACCGCGTGCTCTTGCTGACCTTCTGCGATTGGCATGGCAGGCACTATAGCAAGCTCATCACTGGAGCGCTACGACCCTGGTGGTAGCCACCTTATCCTGCCTGGATTGGCGGTCTGCCGTCGCCTTCTCTTGGGCGTCCTCGATTGCCTGCTCTTCCGTATCGGCTGAGCCGTCAGCAACCTTGAGGTCTTGGCTCCAGCCTTGAGCCATGCGCGTTTTGACGTAGACGTAATAGTTGTAGCGCCCGTTTTCAAGCTCGTACAGCTTGACCTCATAGCGCAGGCCGTCTAGCTCCCCCATCCTCCGTCCTTTCCGCGCGGATGATTGATTGGCTTGCACTCTGCCAACGGACGGCCCGGGGGGAGCAACCTGAAAGCAGGGTGGTGGTCGTAGTGGGTCCGGCGAGGCTCTTTGCTCGCCTTGTCTGGTCGATCCTTTTTCATCGACCAAGAGTCTAGCAGGAGTTAGACTCCGCAAGCCCCGGAACGACACTGAGCCGTGCGCGCTGCATCCTCTTCGAACGTAACGCCGGTCTGCCCGAGCGCCGTCTCGTAAGGGACTCCCTCAAGGGGTTGACCAGCGCGAGCGCCGTTCGGATAGCATGTCACACCACGCAGGCGCGGCAGGTAGGGGTAAAGCGTCTCGGCGAATTCCAAAATCTCTGACGCATCAGTGATTGGGTAGGGCAGATTGATCGTGGACGCGATGCCGTGATCGACATACTCCTGTAGCTCTGCCTGGAACTTGATGCGACGCTCGACGTTGTAACTCAGCGCATAAGCGTCTTCGATGTCGTCAGGTGACACGCCGCTTTCGATCAAACGGTAAGCTGTCGGGTCGATCACGTACTGATACTTCCATTTGCCATCTGTACTGTCGAGGAAGCGACGCTTGTACGCCACGCAGAAGATGGGCTCGGCAGAAGTGGTTGTCTCTCCGATGATTCCGATCGTTCCATTAGGAGCGATGGCCCTCGTCTTCACTGGACGGCTGAGCTTGTGCTTGTC
>Ga0210403_10005979_pt1 | contig 10253 bp, 4 predicted proteins | sample IncBWC19MmetaG_FD_150863 | JGI IMG/M metagenome (GOLD analysis project Ga0210403, IMG submission 150863) | Forest soil microbial communities from Barre Woods Harvard Forest LTER site, Petersham, Massachusetts, United States - Inc-BW-C-19-M | ecosystem: Environmental > Terrestrial > Soil >... | reverse complement strand
CCGTGATTGTGGAGGGCGATGCGGATGTCGTACTCCTTTACGAACTTCTCTATTCGCGGCAGCGTTTCCGGTGTGGGGTCGCCGGCAACGATCACGTCGATACCCGCCCGCTTGCAGTATTCGAACTTGCTGCGGATGTCGGCGTCTTCATCTTTCGCGAAATAAATGGCTCCGGCGGCATGGAGCTTGATGCCCGCCGCGGCGTAGTCCGCCAGCGCGGCTGACTCCTGCTGTGCGTCCATCGGGAGATGATCTTTGACGTCCTTCACATTCAATGCGAATACGTTGAGTTGTTTCATGAAGCCGATCATCTGGGCGCGACTGAAATTACGAAACGTGTAGCTGGCCAGACCCAAGCGGATCGGCAACGCTTGGTCGGGAGGTGAATTTTCGTGAGCCAGCGCCGAGAGTGCGGCGGGAGCGGAAAATGCCGCCGCAACGACCGCACCGGAGCGAACGAAATCGCGACGCGAGAACGTCGTTTTGTTAGACATGTGGCGCCCACCCCGGCTCGTAGTCGCGCCCCCACATCTTCATGGCTTCGGCATCGCCCTGAATCCGTCCATCTTTTGTGTCGAGACGCAGTTCCCGGTTGAGTTCCCAGGCGATGTTGGAAAGCTGCAACATCGTAACCGCGACGTTGCCAACCGCGATAGGAGCGTTTAGCTTCTCGCCTTTGAGGATACCCGCGATGAAGTTCGCGAAGTGAGCGTCGGTCATGGAATCACGGCCGATCAGGTCAGAGGACGAAGTCTTTTTGCCGACCTTTAATTCGCTTGTCTTGTTGCCTTTCAGGTCGTAGATCTCGTAGCCATCGCGATCAATCAGCACCGTGCCCGTGGTTCCCATAATTGTCGAACCCCGATCACGGCCGTAATACTTCATTCCCTGGCAGCACTTCCCGTCCCACGAGATCATTTTGTCTTCGTACTCGAAGCTGGTCACCAGTGTGTCGTAGAACTGCCAGTCATCTTTGAAATGGTATCTGCCGCCCGACGATGCAACTCGCTGGGGATAGTCGACGCCCAGCGCCCAGCGGCATACATCGACTTCGTGCGTACCATTATTGAGGGTTTCGCCCGTGCCATAGATTTTGAACCAGTGCCAGTTATAGGGCTGTACATTGTCCATATACGGACGACGCGGAGCGGGGCCCTGCCACAAGTCCCAATCCAGCTGCGGCGGCACCGGCGCCGCTTTGCCGGTGCCAATCGACTTTCTCACATTGACGTACCAGGCCTGCGCGAAGTAGGGCCTGCCGATTACGCCGGCATGGATCTTATCAACGACCTCTATGGTGTGGGCTGAAGAGCGCTGCTGGGTGCCCATCTGTACCAGCTTTCCATATTTTTTTTGCGCCTCGACCACCATCACCCCCTCGGCGGGATTGTGGCTGCATGGCTTTTCCAGATAGACGTGCTTACCCGCCTGCAAGCCGGCGATAGCCATGGGCGTATGCCAATGATCGGGAGTGGCAATGGTGATGGCGTCCACATCTTTCAGTTCAAGAATCTTGCGGAAATCTTTGTCAGTTGCGGGGGCCTCGCCCATTTCCTGTCGCGCCTGGTCGGCGAACTTACTCAAAATATTGCTGCCCACATCGCAGACATGCGAGATTCTCGCGGCACTCTTGTTTGCCGCGAGCGAGGAGAGGTGAGCGTAGCCACGGCCATTCAGGCCGATGACGGCAAAGTTGAGTCGATCATTCGATCCAAGAATCCGGCTGTAACTCTTTGCCGTCGTTCCCACGGCCAGTCCCGCCGCACCTACAGCAAGGGCATCGAGAAATTCGCGTCGCGTAGCCATCATTTTCTCCTTGAAGCTGCCTTTTATTCGTCAATACCTAGGGATAAATGGGCGTGCCCGCGCAATCAAGACTACGATCATGCGTCGCGCCCCAACAATTTACCGCGGTACGCCCACAATCCTAAGCCGGGATTTGAAATAAAGAAAATCTCGTCGCCGTCGACCCGGTTGTTGCCGTAGCTAAGGGTCTGCGGGTTGTAGCGCGTGAGCATAGTTTTCAAATCGCCATATTCAAAACCCACTCCCTCAACTTCCTCTTGGCTTAGATGACCGGGGCACAAGCGAATTTTAAAGCGACCTTCGGAGGAGCCGTGTATGAGGTGAGCAGCCGCGCTAAGGTCGTCCGCAAGATCAGCATTCGCACTCACGGCTGCGAGAGTGGCCGGCGTTCCACGATAGCCGTATTTGCGGATCAACGCGTCGATGGCCCGGTCTTCGCCAAATTCCTTGATGCCGGGCGCCAGGATGATCAGCTCCGCACCGTCGGCCAATGCCATGCGTGTGCGGTAGATGGCCTTGTTGCCCAGCCAGGTGCTGTGAAACTCATGCGGGTCGAGATAAACGACAGCTTTCTGTATGGGCGCGTCCATGGTCTCGAAGTTCACTTTCAAGCTGAGTGCGGCAGCGCGGTGAAAGCACTCAATATCGTCGCCGATGAAAAGTCCGCGCACTGCCAAACGTCCATCCACCATGAGTCCGACAACGGTGAGTACGTAGACGATGGGCAGAGTTCGCAGGAAACGATCGGATGCGTAATTGATAACGTTGCGCACGGGGTTGTCCGCGCGGCCCATGATGCGCTCCATCCCGTAAACCGCGCCCAGGTAATGGCTCCGGTTGATGCTCTCACGGCCTCCCGTGCCCACGAGAATATTCTTTGTGTAGTTGGCCATGCCTATCACTTCATGGGGCACGACCTGGCCGATGGAGAGAATGAGATCGAAGTCGCCATGCACAATGAGCCGGTTCACCTGTGCCGGCCACGCATAGTTCAGCTTGCCTTCCGATTGCTCGCGGATGAACTCGGCCGGGACCTCGCCCAGGGTCTCGACATCCGTGCGCCAGTTATGCACGCGGAAAAGCTCTGCCGGTATGGCACCAAACATTCGCGCGAGCTGCTCCGGACCCATCGCAGCATGCGTGCCGAGTGCAGGCAAGACCGCCTGGAGCCGGTCCCCGTAATACTCCCAGGCATAGCGCGTCAGGTCGCCGGCCCGCGAATGAACCCGGCTCTGGTCCGGTGGCACGACGAGCACCCGGTTGCGTTTTCCCAGCTTCGCAAGACTTTCCACGAGCAGATCGTGCAACTGCGGCAAAGATAGATCGCTTTCAGCACTACCCGTGGCGCAATAGAGACTCATGCGATGAATTCTACATTCGTTTTCCTGGGCAAGAAACCTCGCAGGGGCTCAGGTCAAAAGTTGATCTTGCCTCCGAACAGAAGAACACGAGCCGGGAGCGACGTGGTGATCTCACCAAACGAGGCAGAGCCAGCGTTATTCACCGTAGGATTGTTCCAATTCGCCCGATTGAAGGCGTTGAAGGCATCCGCCTGAAATAGCAGGCTCGCTCGTTCCCCGAAAGAGAAACTCTTCCGCAGCGACAGATCCCAGTCATAGAAGTTGGGTCCAATGATGTTTCCAATCGGCGCGTCGCCAGCGCCAAGAACGCCTTCCGTCGTAAACGCATTCGGGTTGGCCCAACAAATCTTCAGGGCGGGGCAGGTGCCGCTGCCGCTGCCGCTGCCGCTGAAGGATAGCGACTGGCCGGGCACAATATTCGCCCGCCGAGTAACATTACTGCCATTCGCGCCAATCGCTGCCGATGCTGTTGCCGTGAGCGGTGCGCCGCTTTGGTAGTGCATGATCGCGCTTAACATCCATCCCTTCAGGGCCCCACCCGCAAACCCCGTAAGGTTCTTTCCCCACGGCGACTCGAGTGTGAACGTGGTCGCCACAATGTGGGTCGCGTCAAAGCTGGCTTTGCCGTAATAAAACTTCTGCCAGGATTCCACCACACCGCCGGTTTGCGTTCCCCCTGCGACTGCTGTCGTCCCTCCATTGACTAAAACCGGATTGGCAACGGTACTAACGAGACAAGTGAACGGGCATTCTTGTTCCGCGTTTTGGTTATATGCGTCACCCGCTCCGCCGTCCATGCCCATGACTTTCGAATAGGTATAGGCAACTGAAGTCGTGAAGAAGCCCGCGCGCTTGCTCAGACTAACCTGCAGCGCGTTGTAATTGGAATCGGCGTCGCTCAGGGCCATCTGAACACCCGCGTACCCGAGGTACGGGCGGATTTGGTCTTTTGCGAGACCAGTCGGAGCAAAACCACCGGAGCACTGATAGGCGGCAGCATTGATTCCAGCGGGGCAGGCCAAGGTATTTGGGTTGGGTGAAACCGGAATGTACCCCTGCTGCGTCCACGTAGCGCTGTTGAAGCTCGGCGCTCGAAGTATGTGGCGCCCCAGGTTGCCGACGTAAGCTACTTGCAACAACATGGATTCCGGCAACTCGCGCTGCACTCCGAGACTATATTGATAACTCCGCGCGACTACCAGGTTGGGATTCACACCATTTAGACTGAGCGTGCTTGGGGCTGACACTGCGGCTGCCCCGGGGGCAGAATCAAACTGTGACAGCGAGGCGTTGGTGCCTGAGATGGACGCTGACTGCGCCCATGGCACATAGCCCTGGGAGTTGATGCCAAGGCCAAGCAGGTTTCCTTCCGGCTTGTCGTAGAAAATACCGAAGCCGCCGCGAACGACTGTCTTGCTGTCCGAAAAAGGCGAATAAGCGAAGCCAAGTCGAGGGCCCCACAGATTCTCTGGCTGATAGAAACCCCGTGCCGCAGCTGTGGATATGGCCGCTAAGAGCTGTGGATCTGACGCAGTGACCGGGACACTGGCAGCCTGGCCAGCGGGCACCTGCCCGGGTCGCTGCAATCCATTGCATTCAACAGTAAGAGTTGGCGTACCAACAACGTTCTGCAGAGGGCCGCTGCACAGACCCGGTGAAGCCGGGTTGATACTGCTGGTTGCCAGCCCACCGGTAAAGGTCGGCTCCATACCAACGTTAAATGCAAACGGGTTGAAGTTCGTTATGTTGTTGCCCGTGGTGTAGGTCGGGGTGGTATGAATGTAACGCACTCCCAGGACCAGGCTGAGTTTTCGCGTCACCCGCCAGGTATCTTGCCCATAGGCCTCAAAATCGTTGAAGCGGAACTGGCCGGTGGTGACCGCCGAGTTTTGCCCAAGCGTGTTGAAGTTCCCCAGCAGCGCATCGGCAAAGGCATCCCCAGTGGAGTTGGAGCCGCAACTGGTAAGGGCTCCGTTGACCGAGCAGTTCGAGGCGCTCGATGCCCCGGCGGTTGAACTGAAATTGACGGTGCCGTCGTAGGTGGTGCGCGAGTTCTGGGTTTTGCGGTCCCGCACGAACTCCGCTCCAAATTTGAACGCATGATCGTGTTTCGTCCAGGAGACGTTGTCCACAGGATTTATGTCGGTCACCGGGGCGGCGAGGAAGTTCGGAGCTGGACCATTCACCGGAGCCGGCCCCGACGTTGGAAATGCCGACAAACCTGTGAATGTAAAGGTTGGAAGGCCATCCGCAAACTGCCCCGCCGGAGCCCCGAGTGGCGGGATAAAGTTGAAGCCGTAGGTGCTTTTCATCCACGCGGTACCCTGGACCGGGGTCCTCTGGGAATGCCAGTCCGCGTTGATTTTCGCTTCATTAATAAAATTGGGCCGTATGAGATAGGTCCACGAGAGTTGCAGGTTGTAACCGGGACGGTTGCGAATATCCGGGTCGACTGGAATCGCTCCGCCGAGGTTGGGAAAAGTCCCGAAGGGACTGTAAATGCTCACAAAGTCGTGCAGATAACGGAAATAGATGGTTTGCTTTTCGTTCCAGTGTTCATCCACGCGAATGATGTCTTCACGAATGTTTAGGGGGCCGGGCAGACTGAAAGACAAATTATTGCTCGTCGCCGCGGTCGGTAGTCCTCCTGACGTAGACAATGCCGCTGCGGCGGTGTACAGCTTCGCCACCGCAGCCCCATCGCCGCCGATGCAAGCGGGATTTATGACGTTGGGCGAACTAAAGAAAACACCGCCGCAACTCGCAGGGATCACCGCCGGTTGGTTGAGCACGAGCCCGGCACCGCCGTTATAAACGTCGGTAAAGTCTCCTCCCGCCTCCCCCACGGTCGGAAATGTCTCGGATGCGGATGCAGCGGTTCCTGGATAAACCCCTCGAAACCGTTTCCATTCCTGCCCGACAAAGAAAAACAGTCTGCCTTTCGGTTGAATGTACGGAATGGGACCACCAAGTTCCCAACCAAAATCGTTGGAGTGAAAGGGAGGCACCGCCGCATAACCCTTGGCGGCTGGAGTCGTCAGTTTGGTCTGAGGGTTTTCCGCGTTGAAGATATTATTCGAGACGAATTCGAAGCCTCCGCCATGAAAATGGTTTCCGCCGCTCTTGGTCACGACGTTGACCGTCGAGGAAGCGGATCGACCAAACTCCGCGTCGTAGTTGGAAGACTGAACGTCAACTTCCTGAATAAAATCCGCGCCAACTTGATTGAACACGCTGTTGTTCGATCCCGAGTCCAGGTTAAACCCGCCGTCTACGCTCCAGTTCTGCCCATCCAGACGCTGCCCATTGGTCACCGCCACGCTGTTGTTGTAGTTGCTGGTCAATGCTGCCGGACTTGTTCCCGAGCCTTGCAGGGCGGAACCCGGAACCAATCCGATGAGCGATTCGTAGTGGCGCTGATTCAGGGCCAAGTTTTGGATCTGTTGCTGAGTTATCGTAGTAGAGACTTCGCCCGACGACGTATTCACCGTTTCTCCGAGCGCAAGTACAGTTACAGTTTCTGTGATCGCGCCGACTTCCAGTCTCAAGTCCACGGTCAGGCGGCCGCCAGCGGTTACAACGTTGCCCTGTTGGGTGATCTTCTTAAAACCTTCCTTCTGTGCCGCCACCGTATATGTGCCGGCCGGCAGTTCATCCGCGACAAAGTAACCATTCCGATCTGAGGTGACGTCGCGGCTGCCTTGTGTCGCTTCGTTCACGATGGTCACTTTGATGTCCGGAACCGCGGCGCCGGACGAGTCGGTGACCGTCCCCACGATGCGGCCGACGATGTCCTGGGCCGTAGCGATCTCAACCGCCGCGGACAACAGCACTGCGGCGACAAGGATCATCAGGGCGTTGGTCACTGCCGAACAAAGGTGTTTTGCTGCGCGGCGGCTAGGGGTCGAGAAATGACTTTTTGGGCGGACCACAATCATTTTGGTCTCCTGAGGCACAAGACGATTTCGGTTGCTGATTTGCTCCTCTGAGGCGGCCATTTGGACGGATCAAGAGGCTGCACCGTAAATTGCATCAGACGAATTAATCCATGGGGGAGTTAAGCAGTGATGACCTTCAGTATGGAAGTTAGACAACCGTGAATTCACCGTTAGAGTGCAACGGTTATTTCGATTGAGAGCAGGCGGTCTCCGCCGCGGGGCTTAGGCCTTAAGTCGGTGAAATTACAGGTGTTTGGCCCGGTGTCGTGCGGCGAAAAATTCGGTTATACTCACCTGCGAAGACGGGGTGGCGCGGTCGAAGGGATCACGCCCACGGGGGCAAGCACTTGGAACCGGCGATCAGCAAGCTTGAGGCCGAACGGGCTGAAGTAGACGACGTCTTGTCGTCCGGTGTATTTGGACGGACGAACAATCCTGCTCGACTGCTGACATTTGTTTGCGAAAAGTATTTCGAAGGAGCCGTCGACGAAATCAAGGAGTACAGCATTGCGGTGCATGCCCTGGGGCGTCCGGAATCTTTTGATCCGCAAGTCGATACCATCGTCCGGGTTACGGCTCATGCCTTGCGAAAGCGGCTCGAAGACTACTATCGAAGCGCCGGAGCAGAACATGCCGTTCAGATCTGTCTCCCCCCCGGCCACTACGTTCCCAAATTCATTCATGCCAGCGACTTGGAATCGGCCGGAGGCGAATCCACACTCGAGGAGAAGAAGAACGGCCGATCTCTCGACCGGATTTCCCCCGCCCCAGGAAACGGCCGACGGGAAGATCCGCAACATAATGCTGTTCAGGCGCCGCAGGCTCCTAAAGCAGACGACGTGTCAGGACGGTACGATGCTGCCGGATCCGGGAATAAGTCCAGGGTACGAACCGGAATGGCAGTACTGGTAGCCATTCTCGTAATCTCAGTCTGCGTAATCTCGGTTCTTGTCTGGAAGAAATGGACCGGGACAATTGGGCGCGAGAGCCCCCCAACGACCCAAGCTCCCGTCACTCCGGACTACGCTTCCGGGAAGATTCTACGCGCAATGGCGGGCAATACTTCCGCTTCCTACACGGACGGCGGCGGTGCAAAGTGGGAGAGCGATCATTTTTGTTCAGGAGGGACCCCTTTCTCCGTTACAGGTCACACGATCCAAGGCACCGAAGATCTGCAGCTTTTCTCCAGCGGGCGGCGCGGCGTTTTTCACTGCTCTTATCCGGTTCCGCCGGGAACCTACGAGGTTCACCTTCTATTCGCCGAGACCTCGGGGCTCCAGGAGAACAGCCGCAACGTGGGATTCTCCATCAATGGCGGACCGCTGACAAACTTGGATGTGATGGACGACGCCGCCGGGGATGACATTGCAACCACGAAAGTGTTTACCGATGTCGTGCCGCCGAGCGACGGGACTATTCATGTGGACTTCGTCACTCCCGAGGCGTTTGTAAATGCGATCGAAATTCTGCCAGGCACTCCGCATCGGATGCTTCCGGTCAGGATCGTCGTCGGGCATTCTCCGTACACCGACTCGGACGGCAATACTTGGATGCCGGAGAGGTACGTTTTCGGCGGCCGCCTCAGTAGTTTCGGAGCTGGTCTATCCAAGGTCCCCGATGGTCGCCTTTACGAATGGCATCGGTTTGGGCACTTCCATTACATAGTGCCTGTAGCGACGGGAGCGAAGTACACTTTAAAACTGCACTTTATAGAGCATTGGTTTGGTGTTCAGAACGGCGGCATTGGGGGTGTGGGCAGCCGGGTATTCGATGTCTCCTGTAACGGATTGATGCTGCTCAAAGGATTTGATATTTCCCGGGAGGCCGGCTCCGAACCGTTGGTCAAATCATTCCAGCACATTGAACCCACGCCCCAGGGCAAAATCGAAATCTACTTCACTCCGGCAGTAAACTATCCTTCGATCAGCGCGATCGAAATCATCCCCGAATAGAAAATTCGACGAATCCTGCAGCCTTTGGCCTGCACCAATGGCTGGCGATTCCGCGAAAGAAGGACCTGCGCGTTAGTGCATCTCCAGAGTGCCGTTTTCGGCCTTCATAAGTTGAAGAACCCCGCGGTCTTTTTTGTACATCTTGTACGTCGATTTAGCGGGCGATATCAAGGAAATATGACGAGTCGGTAATTGCGAACGTCCGCTACCAGCTCATGCCCCCACAGCGAGTGCCTTGCGTGCAATCAGCCCGAAGCCTTTGGATCGAGCCTCTTGCTCAAGAGTCCTGGCGTGAGCGCGGGCTGCGGTTGGATCAGTCTTGGCCTCAATTTCGCATAATGCCAGGCGGGCCTCCAACTGGTAACGCAAGTTGCCGTGTTTCCCGGCTTCTGCGATGACCGTCTTGAGAGACTCGCGGGCGTCGGCGAGTTTCCCGACCGCTGCCTGAACCCGAGCATTGGCGATCCGAAACAAACAACTTTCCTCCCACCCTTGACTTTGGCCAAGCAGGGATTGAGCTTTACCGATCGCCCGAGTGGCGGCCGCCGTGTCCCCCTGATGCAGCGCAATTTGCGCCAGCAAGCTCTGCGCTCCGATCTCGTCGGCCGAGTCTTTATGCTCGTGAAAAGAGGACAGTATTTCGCGAATCTGCTGGTTCGCCTCTTCCGGATGGTTTTCCGCATCCGCGATCTCCGCCAAGCCTTGCTCGAGCATACCGGTCATCGCGGAATCACCGGTTTCACGCGCGAGGGAAAGATCTTCGGAAAAAGTCTGGTGTGCGCTGTCCAGCTTCCCCTCTAGTTTGGCGATATTTCCCAGGTAGAAGAGATCGCCGACGATCATGTGCTGGTTACCGCTCTTGCGCGCCAGTTCGAGCGAATGTTGACAAGCCTGCTGGGCTTTGTCCAGATCGCCCAACATCGTGAGTTGGCTGGTTTTCTCGTTCAAGGCGTAAGCAGCACCACCATCATCGGCCACCTCGGTGAAGATAGCCAGCGCCTGGTCGTCCATTCTCAGGCCCTCCGCCAAATCGCCCTCAGAAGCGACGGCCCACGCCACTCCCATCAGGGCCCAGCCCTCGCGGTTCTTGTCGCCGATTTCGCGGTAGATGGCCAGCGCTTCCTGATCCAGTTTCTTCCCGCCTTCAATGTCTCCTTGAGACTCGCGGGATGCCGCGATCGCTGTGAGATCGATCG
>Ga0210403_10005975_pt1 | contig 10260 bp, 13 predicted proteins | sample IncBWC19MmetaG_FD_150863 | JGI IMG/M metagenome (GOLD analysis project Ga0210403, IMG submission 150863) | Forest soil microbial communities from Barre Woods Harvard Forest LTER site, Petersham, Massachusetts, United States - Inc-BW-C-19-M | ecosystem: Environmental > Terrestrial > Soil >... | reverse complement strand
ATCGCTTCTCGAAAGCCTCGACGAACACCCACCCGATCAAGGGATCGAGGCAGCCTGGTCTGAAGAGATCACGCGCCGCATCGAAGAACTCGACTCCGGCAAGGTTCAGCTTATCCCTTATGAGGAAGTGCGTCGCCGCCTGATGGCCCGGCTGTCCGATGCCGGTAAGTAAGCGATACCACTTTCATCCTGAGGCGTGGCAGGAGCTCGAGTCTGCGGATAACTGGTACCGCCAGAGAAACCCCGAAGCAAGCATCAGATTCCTCGCTGCGGTTTACGAAGCGCTCGAAGATATCGCCCGTTGGCCGCAGGCTTGGCCCGATCACTTGCACGGAACTAGAAGATTCGTTCTCCAACGATTTCCGTACGCTGTCATCTATCGAGAGAAAGAGTCGACGGTTCAGGTCCTGGCCGTAGCTCACGGGCACCGTATACCAGGATATTGGAAGGATCGCGCTGAAACGCAGAGATGATCTCCCAATGGACAGAGTGCTTGCACCACGGTGTTTCCCGACGGCTCCGGCTCGCTGAGCCATTGGCATCTGCGCGTTACTCATTTCCCGCGAAGTGCATCCCGCCGTCATTCGTCACAATCCAATGAGCGTATGACAACCAATGCGGAGGACAGTAGGAGCCCGCGATCATGAAAATCGGCGTCCTAGCCCTTCAAGGCGATTTCGACGCACACCGCAAACGGCTCCAAGAGCTGGGTGCAGAGGTTGTGCTCGTCAAGAAGCCCGAGCAACTCGAGGAGATCGAGGGCCTGGTAATCCCCGGCGGGGAATCAGGCACGTTTCTCAAACTACTCGGCGAAGCCGGATTCGAAAAGCTGAAGAAGTTCGTTCATGTGAAGCCGACTTTCGGCACCTGCGCTGGCGCGATCCTGTTAGCCAACGAAGTAGAAAACCCAGAGCAGTCCGGATTAGGCGCGCTCGATATCCGCATTCGCCGCAACGCCTACGGCCGCCAGCTCGACAGCTCGATCCGCGAAGGCCGGCTAGGTAACGAGCCCCTTGAAATGGTCTTCATCCGCGCTCCCAAGATCGAGCGCGTTGGTCCCGGAGTCGAAGTGATTGCCACTGAAGGCGGCGATCCGGTCGCCGTCCGGCAGGGAAAAGTAATGGCCGCGACTTTCCATCCCGAACTCAGCGAAGACACCCGCGTGCATCAGGCATTCCTTGATCTGATCCAGCATTGACAAGCTTCCGCTAAGTGTAGGCCGAACACTCCTGTCCGCCGCACTGGACTGACGTCGTACCCGACGCCTGCATTCGCTCTCGAAAACTGTCAAACTTTTCCTCTTGACAATCTAATCGCGTAACCGTACAGTTACACATTATGCGGAACCGTTCGGTTACATATTCCACGGAAGCGACTTTTCAAGTATTGGCCGATCCGACCAGACGAGCCGTGCTTGATCTTCTCCGAAGCGGAACCCAGCCGGCGGGACAAATTGCCAAGGCTTTTCCAGTTTCACGCCCGGCCATCTCCAAACATCTGCGATTGCTTCGCCGCGCTCATCTCGTGCAGGAACGTCGGGAAGGTCGCCACCGTCTTTATCAACTCAACCCTGAACCGTTGAAAGCTGTCGATTCCTGGCTGGAACAGTATCGCGTCTTTTGGCAGACCAGCCTGACCAACTTGAAGACTTTTGTCGAAGCTGAGTACGCCAAAGAAAGTGCGCCCCATCGTTCAAAACACAAATAACAGGAGGAATGAAAATGAAAACACTACGAATTGCAGCTTGCATTATGTTGTTCACAACCGCTGTATTTGCACAGTCGGACGCGCAGAAGTCATTCGACCAACTGAAATCACTCGCTGGTTCATGGGAAGGGAAGAACTCCATGGGTCAATCGGTGCAGGTCTCCTACCGCATGACCGCTGGAGGTTCCGCGCTGATGAGCGAAATCGTGGGCCACGGCGAAACCATGATCTCCATGATTAATTTCGACGGCCCCAATCGCCTGCTCCTGACTCATTACTGTGCCGTCGGAAACCAGCCGCGCATGCAGGCCAGCGCTTCGCCGGACGGCAAGACCATCACCTTCAACTTTCTCGACGCCACCAATCTCGACAGTCCACAATCGGGCCATATGGATCACGTAGTAATCGCCCTGCTCGGAGCCGACCACCACAGCGAGCAGTGGAACTTTATCGATCACGGCAAGGAGATCAAGGAATTCTTTGACCTGACGCGCAAGAATTGAAGCGCGTTTAACTCCAAGAACCAGGTAGTGAGACGACTCAATTCAGGAGCCAGCTATGGCACAAGCAGTGGTTACCCCCGATCAAGACGCGATCATCAGCGAAATGGATGTCAACGCGCCGGCCGAGCGCGTGTTTAAAGCTCTCACGGATCCCCGACAGCTCAAGCTCTGGTGGAATAGCGACGAATGCCAGACCGAGTTCTTTGAAATGGATCCGCGCCCCGGAGGCAAATGGCGATTCGGAACGAAGAAGGCCAAGTTGGACGTCAATGGTGTGAACCAGTTCTTTTGCCAAGGTGAAGTCCTGGAATTCGATCCGCCGCGGGTGCTGGCCTACACCTGGGTTGCGAACTGGCACGACGACAAATCCCGCAGAACGATTGTGCGCTGGGAGTTGACGCCCACTAAAGACGGCACCCACGTCAAAGTTACTCACAGCGGTCTTGCCCAGGAAGCGGTTGCCCGCAAGGATTACAGCGGCGGCTGGCCTGGGGTTGTGGAAATGCTCAAGCAATTTGTCGAGAACAAATAAACAGGAGAGCTCATGGCTACGATTGAAATCACCCCCGATCAAGATGCGGTGGTTGCGGAAATCTTCATTGCCGCGCCGCCGGAGCGTGTCTTCCAGGCGATTACCGATCCCGCGCAGACCTCGCAGTGGTGGGGACAGAAAGGCGTGTATCGCATCACGGAACGGCACGCCGATTTTCGCGTCGGCGGCAAATATTCGAGTGTAGGCGTGGGCGCAGATGGTACGCCGTTTCGAGTGGACGGCGAATATTTGGAAATTGATCCGCCGCGGCTGCTGGTCCAGACCTGGACCGCCAGTTGGCGCGCAGACGTGAAGACCATCGTGCGTTGGGAACTCGAGCTCCAAACTGTTCACGGCCTGCAACATCGCGGTCCGCAAAAAGTCGGAACGGGCACGGTGGTGCGAGTTCGTCAGCAGGGATTTGCTGGAGCTCCAAAGGCGGCCGTCGATCACGCTCAGGGATGGACGCGCGTCCTCGGCTGGATGCAGGCGTTCGTCGAAAAGGGAGAGACCGTCGACACCCGCGAGTAAGAAGTGCAGGCCGGGTCCAATGCCGGGTGCCGACACCCACATCTCGAAAACCGCGAGATGTGGGGCACCCGGCGCTGATTGAATCATACCGACGCTGACAATCGCTCTCCTACACGCGAAACCTTTTGTTCGCGCCAGTGGCGAGCTTGCGCGATGCAGATTGTGTGAAAGATGAATAGCAGCGGTACAGCGAACGTCGGAATCACGCTCAGAGGGAGCACGGTCATGGGGCTGGTCGGGATCCCGTGAGGGTCGATCAGCCAGGCGTTGGCGCCCAGGGTCACCGCGGTTACCAGATCTGCAATCCCAAGCAGCTGCCACAGGATGAAGCTTCTGCGGTGATCAGGATTCGCGACTGTCATCGCAACCAGGGGCGCGGTGGCTCCGATCACGATGTCGCCCCAACCTGCGGGCAACGCGAACAGGCCGGGCAGAAGGCCGTAAGTGTACAACGCGAGGAAGGCGAGGCCGGCAATCCTCCAGGCCTGCAGGAACGTTAAGGTACGCGGGTCCAAGGCCAGAACGAATTGACGAAATGAATCCGAGGCTGCAAACCACAACAGGAACAGGACGATCGGAGCCAGCGCTGCCAGTCCCAAAGGAAGCGGCGGACGGCTGGGATCAGTCTCGAATACATGCAGAGCCGAGGCGGCAAGAGAAAGAATGAACCAGGCGCCAATCAGCCTGGCCGTGAGCTTTTCATAATTCGGGTTCGTCTTCGTCATAACCATCTCTCCTTGTGCTGTTATTGCAATTCGGTTACTGCGTTAGTTACTTTGTCGGTCAGCTTCAGCAGGCTGTCGCTGAGTTCGTTTCCAAGTCGTGCGCGTATCCGGTCTTGCACTTTCTGCCAGTAAGGCAGCGCACGTTTTAGTTGAGCCTCGCCGGATTTCGACAGCCGCATTCGCCATTCGCGCCGGTCCTGGCCGCGCCGCTTTGCGATCCAGCCGTGCCCGCCCAAGATCTCCAGAGTGCGAGTCAGCGTGGTGCTATCCATCGCCAACAGCTGTCCCAGGTCGCGCTGGGAGACTTCTCCGGCAAGCGAGAGTGCTTGCAGGACGGTGAACTGCGTGGCCCGCAGACCGAGCGGACGCAAGGCCTCGTCGTAAAGCTGAGTGAGGGCCCGCGATGCGCGGCGAAGCGTGGCGCACATGCATGGAAGACTTGGCAGTGAATCGGTCATGCTGATTTAGATGCATATACATCTATTGGATTCACAAAATCTTTGAGAGGGAACTTCGGCGTAGTAAACACAATACCGGGTGGCCCAGGTCTCGCGCTTTTCGAGACCTGGGATCTGGCCAACTCGGCAAGCAGAACGCGAGACCCTGAGGCTCCCCGTACTACTTCATCGGCGAAAAATCCGTCGGACGCATGTAGGTCACATCTACTTCGTCCACCGTCTTCTCGGCCTGCTCGGATTTCACTACCTCCTGAAACCCTGGGTCGGCGGCAAACGCGGCCCAGTTCTTCTTGGCTTCTTCCATGCTGGCATGAGCCAGCATAAAGATGAACGTGTTGTCCCAAGCGGGAGCATTCTCGGGCACCCAGTAACCCACAACTTTCAGATCGTGTTTGGCGAGCAGCTTGGAAGTCGTGTCGCGAAACCGCCCCTCCAACGCCGGCTCTTTGCCCGGCACCGTGTGATAAATACGAAGCTCAAAGACACGATCACTATCGGCCTTCACCTGTTTTACGTGCGTCAGGCGGGAAGTAACGAGCGATCCGGCGGCAAAGGAAAGCAGGGCGATGCCTAGCGCCGTCCATCTTGTGCCTTGCCAGCCTTTGAATTGCCAACGGTTGAGTGTCATGGAAATCTCTCCTCAAAACAAAAGTGAAGTGGGCGGGAAGCTCCTTATGGAGTACGTGCAGCATTGCATTTTGGATTGTTTACGGCACGTTTAGGAGGGACACTCTTGTCCGTCGCCTTTGACTTTGGTTCTTGCAGGATCCCTGCCAAGAAATATCAAGTTCAACGTCAAATTCAAGAGCGGCGGACAGGAGGGTCCGCCCTACACGACTGGATCGTGGCGATATGCGCGGCTAGGGCTCCCCGAGACCCACATCTCGAGCCGCGAGATGTGGGGCACCCGGTGCCATGGTGAGCTGCCGTCTCATAGCCTAGCGCGCGTTGTGCTGTACGCCCTCGAATCCCTTTTCAAATTGTGTGACCAGCGGCGTTTCGCCGGACTGGAGACCATCGCGTCCCATGATGCGCCAAAGAAAATTGCCATGCTCGTGCGCATCGTAGACGGCCAGAAGATCTTCGGAAGGCCGGCTCGTCACTCGGATGATGATGTCGGCTTGGGAGGGCTGGTACACAATAATGAGCTTGCCCCAATTCTGAAGGGCATTCTGCACCGCGTTGATCGCGCTCCGATCTTCGAAAAACAGGTTCGGATCGAACTGACCTCCGTCGTAAGAAGTAACGTAGACATAGCGTGCATTCGCCAAAGTGCCCGGAAACGCTTGCGCTTTGGGGGTACTGGGATTGGGCGCAGCCGAGGCGGAAATCGCCACCATCGCAATGAAGCTGATCGCCACGAGGAAAAATCGTCTCATAAAAAGCACCTCTGTCTGGTTAGATGCGTTCGAATGGGGCGGACCTTCTGGCGCTCTCGAATCAACGCCTTACGTCAAGAACCGGGCAATTCCCGAAATGGGAAGCGTGATGCATTTGTTGTTTCAAGTGGCGTGGCGCGGGCTAACCTATAACCTGGTGGATTCAGGCGCGGCCGTTGTCTCGCGATTTTGCAGCGAGACGGGGTCGCGTTTTCGTTTCTGCCACAAACTGTTTTTACACAAATCCTAGGAAAGGGAACTCAGGCGGGCGGGTGGCCCGGACCTTAGCCGACAAAAATAGGTTCAGGGTGCCCCGCTCCTTGCTTTTTCGCAAGGGGCGGGTGCCGCGTCACGCTGCTACCCCGCCCCGGACAAACTTGAGGTCGGGAACGTTCTCCGATGTCCGATGTCCGCTGATTTGTCTTCACCTTTGCGCACAGAACGCGCAATGCAGGTCGAGGCCCCTGCGCTATACTTGAGCTGGGATGGCTGACGTCGCGCAGAAGACTTTCTACCTCGAAACCTTCGGTTGCCAGATGAATGCGCACGACTCCGAAAAAGTCGTGGGCACTCTTGTATCGGAGGGGTACCGGCAGGTGCAAACCGTCGAAGAGGCTGAACTGGTTCTCTACAATACCTGTTCCATCCGCGACAAAGCTGAGCAGAAGGTCTTCAACCGCCTGTCCGACTACAAGAAATTCTATAAGCAGGGCAAGCGCTTCGGTGTCCTGGGATGCGTGGCGCAGCAGGAAGGCGAAAAGATTTTCGAGCGCGCGCCCTACGTCTCGATGGTGTGCGGCTCGGCATCGTATCGCAATCTTCCGCAGATGCTGATTCAGATTGAGGCAGGGAAGCAGCGCGTCACCGGATTGGACGACCGCGAAACCGACGAATGCTTCGAAACGGAATTCACTGCCCGCACCAACCCGCATCGGGGTTACATCACCATCATCGAAGGCTGCGATAAATTCTGCGCCTACTGCGTGGTTCCCTTCACGCGCGGCAAAGAGCGCAGTAGGACTTCCGAATCGGTATTGTCCGAAGCTCGACAGATGGCCGATCTGGGCTATACCGAAATCCAGCTGCTCGGGCAGAACGTGAATTCCTACAAAGACCCGGCAGGGAAGAAGACTTTCGCCGAATTGCTGGCGGCTGTAGGGGAGACTCCAGGCATCAAGCGGGTACGGTTCACGACTTCTCATCCCAGGGATTTTGGGCGTGACATTATTGAGGCGATCGACGCGGTTCCTACGTTGTGCGATCACGTCCACTTGCCGGTACAGAGCGGCTCGGAGCGGGTGCTGCAAGCGATGCAACGGCTTTACACTCGCGATGAGTACCTGGAACGCATCTCATGGATGAAGGCCGCGCGCCGGGAAATTAGCATTACCAGCGACGTCATCGTCGGGTTCCCAGGCGAGACTGAGGCTGAGTTTGAGGAAACTTTGTCGCTGCTCGACCAGGTTGGATACGACGCCATCTTTGGCTTCAAGTATTCGCCGCGGCCGCACACGCCAGCGTTAAGTCTGGAAGATGCAATCCCCGATGCCGAAAAGGCACGCCGTTTGGCGCTTCTTAACGATAAACAACGCCTCATCCAGAAACAGCATAATGAAAAGTATCTGGGAATAACTCTTGAAGTGATGGTTGAAAGCAAGAACGAGGCGCGGGGCCAGTGGAGCGGACGAACCTCGCAAAACAAGGTGTTCAACTTTACCGCCCCCGAGCACGCCAAGCCCACAATTGGAACCTATGTAACTGTAGTGACGACGGGCACGTTTCCCAACAGCCTTTTGGGCGAAATAGTGGTATAAGGAGCTTTTCGGAGATCACGATGGAAGTCGAAATGAAAATTCGCGGCCTGTTGATGGACCCCGTTACAAATATGCCGATCGTGATCCTTAAGGACGCGGGGACGGACACTGTGCTGCCGATCTGGGTCGGTATTTATGAGGCGAATGCAATCGCACTGGAGATCGAGAAGGTCAGCACGCCGCGTCCGATGACCCACGACCTGATCAAGAATGTGCTGGTGGGCCTGGACACCAACGTCCACAAGGTCGTAGTAACCGAGTTGCGGGAGGACACGTTTTATGCGGTGATCTGGCTGGAGCGCGAGGGGCGAATCGTTAGTATTGATTCACGGCCGTCGGATGCGCTTGCGCTGGCATTGCGCGTGGATTGTCCCATCTTTGTGGAAGATGAGGTTCTGAAGAATTCCAAGTTGGCGACTACGGCGTCCGACCGGGTCACAAGCGAAGAGCTCCGAAAGTGGTTGGAAGGGTTGAATGATGAAGACTTGGGACGTTACAAGATGTAGTGGCGCTACGGACCGAAGGCGTAAACCACCCTTCGACTCTGCTCAGGGCAGGCTCCGGGCACGAAGGATTACAAAGGAAATCCTGCCGCAAAGACTAGCCTGTGCCTGATCCGGCAGAACAACTCCAACAAATTTACGTGGCGGGATTCGAGCTGAAAGTCTTCGATCGATTTCCCAAGTGCGTGGGAGTGATGCGGGACAACTGCATCGCGCTGATGGTGCCATCGCCCGACGGGCTGCAGATGCTCGGAACCCCGGGTTGGCTGATGGGGGAAGCCATGGGCGTCCTGGTCGAAAGCGGGGGCCGGAAAGTCTTCCAGGCTAAGCAGGAAATCATTGAAGCGACGCCGGAGAGGCTGGAAGCGCTAAGTCGCTTCCGCGAGGATTTGCAACGGCTGCTCAGGCCGACGTCGTAAGATGTATCAGTCGCGGTGATATGCGCATAACTCTTAATCTCGAGGATGACGTTGTTCGGATGGTGCGGAGCTACGCTGAAAGCCGATCTCTGAGATTGGGGAGGGCGGTATGCGAGTTGTTGCGCATGGGCTGTCGCCCGCCGATGCGTACTCGCATCGTGAACGGAATTCACGTAGTTGACCTGCCTTTGGGTTCGCCACCTATCACGACCCGGCGAGTGAAGGAGATGGGCGAATTGGAGTGACCGGGCGTTTACTGGCTTTCCGGCCCTCGCGTTTTATAACTTTACATAATACCTATTATCGGACATTGCATATAAGGCTCCGAAGTGTTTCGAGCTGCCCCTTACATCGCCTGCCGCTGCGTAAGCTGCGCCTCCCCCGCCAGGACGATCTTGGCGTGGAACAGTGTGCCTGCGACCCGGGTTGCGATGGCGATCAGTTCCCTTTGCCCGGCGAAGACTTTTACCGTTCTGGCTTGGGAGAGTTCGGGTAAATTCACTGGGCGGCCGGTGCGGATGCGGGCAGCCATTTCATCATTGGCCGTGACGCACGGAAATTGTGGGAGAAGTTTGCGAGGATGAATGAACAGATCGTCCGTCTCACCCCTCTTAAAAGCGGCATCCAGTTCTTCCAAACGATGGGCATCGGCCAGTTCGAATTCGCCGACTGCCGTCCGGCGTAACGATTCCAGGTGAGCGCCGCAGCCCACTATTTGACCCATGTCGTGGGCTACCGAGCGCATGTAGGTTCCGGAGGCGACGCGGGCGCGGAAGCTGGCGCGGTCGTTTTCGACCTGCGTGATCTTGAATTCTTTAACCTCGACTTGAACTGGCTTGAGCGATACTTCGGCATGCTTTCGAGCCAGTTTATAGGCGGGCACGCCTTGAATCTTCTTGGCCGAGAACGGCGGCGGCGTCTGTTGGATCGAGCCTCGAAATCGGGTTGCCAGTTGGCACACTTGATCAAAAGATAAGGTGACGGTCTGGGGCGGACCGGCCGGTTCACCTTCGGCGTCGTAGGTATCCGTGGCAAATCCGAAGCGGATGGTGCCCTCGTAGGTCTTCTCGCAAGAAGTGTAAAACCGCGCGAGCCGGGTCAGATTGCCGATCACCAATGGCAGCACTCCCGTGGCCAGCGGATCAAGAGTGCCGAGATGTCCCACCGAGCGTTCTTGCAGGATACGGCGTACGCGATTGACCACGTCGTGCGACGTCAGACCGGAAGGTTTGTCGATGATGAGGACGGCATTCATGGAATTGAGTAATTGGGAAATCGGGTCATTTGGTAATTTAGGACTGGAACATCCCTGGCCAAGGGCTGCTATCCTTGGTGAGGGCGAATAGGGGCATTTACCAAGAAATCTGCTTCATTGTGATCCCGAGCAAAGTGCAAAACCCAGATTCCCCGACGCTTGCGCTCCTCGGAATGACAAGTCTTGTTGGTAGTCCCCTCGATCCATTACAGATTACCAACTTACCAGATTACGCAATTTCTTAATCTCGCATGATTCCCATTCGCGACGACACGCCCCGGTTCAGCACTCCGTTCGTCACGTACTTCATTATTGCTCTGAATACCGTGGTCTTCGTATTTGAATTGTCGGTAGGGGGACAGGGTCACCGGGCTTTGAACAGTCTGATATACCAGTTCGGGGTCGTTCCTCTTCATTTTGAGCGGGCATTGGCG
>Ga0210403_10005973_pt1 | contig 10260 bp, 11 predicted proteins | sample IncBWC19MmetaG_FD_150863 | JGI IMG/M metagenome (GOLD analysis project Ga0210403, IMG submission 150863) | Forest soil microbial communities from Barre Woods Harvard Forest LTER site, Petersham, Massachusetts, United States - Inc-BW-C-19-M | ecosystem: Environmental > Terrestrial > Soil >... | reverse complement strand
CCAATCATGAGCAGCAATTTCCAGTCGGCGAGCAACTCTTTCAACGCTCAACCCCTTGCACAAACAAAAATGGGAATGTTGGATAGAGGAAGCCGATCGTCCCGCCCGGTGCGATTCCTCTGACGGGACACCAGCCTTCCCTACTTAATAGTACCGAATGGGGGCAAGCTCTGCGAAGTCAGGAAGCCGGGGGATGCACCGGATTGTGCAACATGCCAATTCCGGCGACGGAAACTTCCACAGTGTCACCGGCCGTGAGCGGGCCGACGCCGGCGGGAGTGCCGGTGGCAATCACGTCGCCGGGGACCAGCGTCATCATGCGGGATAGCCAGCGAACCAGAAATTCTACCGGGTAAACCATCAGCGACGTGCTGCTGGACTGCTTTACCACGCCATTTATTCGGCATTCCACCAGCGCGTTGCGCGGATCGAGTTGCGTCTCAATATGCGGCCCCACGGGGCAGAACGTGTCGAAGCCTTTGGCACGTGTGAACTGCACGTCGCTCTTCTGCAGGTCGCGAGCGGAAACATCGTTGAGGCAGGTATAACCAAGAATGTGAGACAGGGCGTCGTCCTCATCACTAAGTTGCGAGCATCGCTTGTCGATAATCACCGCAAGCTCCGCTTCATAATCCACGTGGTTTGAATAGCGCGTAAGGACGATCGCCTCATCCGTCCCGATCACCGACGAGGGTGTTTTCAGAAAGATCATCGGCTCCTTCGGAACCTGGTTTCCCATTTCCGAAGCGTGCGCGGCATAGTTGCGCCCCACGCACACGATCTTCGACGGCTCGACAGGCGCGAGCAAACGCGCTTCGCGCATGGGCAGCGAAGCCTCTTCGCGGGACCATTTCAGCCAGGGTGGCGCGGAAATTCGGTGAATGACCTCGCCTTCGATCAGGCCATAAGAGGGTAAGACTCGTGAAGGGACACCTGCGGATTTGGGGACAAATCGGCAAAATTTCATTTTATCGGAACCTGTTCAGCGGGAGGTGTGCGTACCCTGCGCTGCTCGCGCCCGCAAGACAATCATACCAATCCACGACAGGGTTGCAAAAAGCAGATAGGCCACGGCGCCCAGCACAAATACATGGAAAGTGCTGTAGTAATCCTGGAGAAGAACAAATTTCAGGCTGAGAATTCGATACGCAAGGGTCATCACGCTCCAGGCCATCAGTCCCGAGATCAACAATTCTGCCGGAGCGCGCAAGAAACGCAGCACAGGCATCGCGGCAATCATGGCCAGCAATAACGTGGCTATCAGGTTTCGTTGTTGCGCCAGCGGGTCCAGAAACGCCAGGCGATTCGCGATCAATATCCAAGCGACGAAAACCAGGGAGAGCCAGACTCCGGTATACAACCCAACGCGGGCGGGAGGGTAACGAGGAAAATGGAACCACCGGTAACCCGGCGGACTGAAATTAGCTGGCATGATGCTGGGCTGCCTACCAGACAGTCGCTCATCAGTAGTAACACGAATTCAGCGGGAAGGTTGCGCGACTTCTACCGCCACCGCAGGGCTGGGGGCGCTTTCATTGCCGGAGCGATCCACGGCCGTAACGGTGTACCGATAGCGTTGGCCGGACTGGACAGAGTTATCACGATAAGCGGGTGAGGGCAAGAGTTCCGGGGTGAGCAAAGTGCCTCGCGCGCCTTCCTGCTCGCTACGATAGACCCGGTATCCGGCCAGGTCCGGTTCTACGTTGATGGACCAGGAGAGTTCCACCGCCACGGAGCCTGGGGTGGCACCCGGCTGGATTGCGGCGACGATGTCTTGCGGTGCGGCGGGAGGAAACGTGTCCTTGGGCGTGACGATGGCCAGCGGCGAATCGCTCGATTCCAACGCACCAACTGGCGAGCCAATTACACTGCGCACAAGGTACGCGTACGTCTTGCCGTAGTCGAAACCGGAGTCGCGATAGTCGGCAGTGGCTGTGGCGCCAAGCTGAAGCAGGGGCGATTTCCATTTCGCCTGCAGTGGATCGCTGGCGGCAACGGTTGTCGTTTCCGGGTCCAGTTCGCCGCGATAGACGTGGTATTCCTGCACCGCGGGGAGAGGCTCGCCGGAGGAAGTTCGTGTTGGCGGCTGCCATTTCAGATTAATGCCCTGCTCGGTCAGGCTGGCGTCGAGTGAAGAAATTCGTTCGGCGACGGGATAGAGGCGGAGCGTCACTTCCTTCGAATCGGGCGAGGGTCGCTTCGCGGAGAAAAGCGTGTGCACGCGATAGACGAAGGGTTGGCCGGAGCGAAGCTGAGGATCCGCGGGCGAAACCGGATCGAGAAACTGCACCTGGCCGCGCTGCGAATACCGGCCCACCAGCGTTCCGGGAACGGTGTCCACTACTCGGAATGACTTGGGGTCCGGCGTGCCATCGACGCGCAGGGTTCCGCGCAACACCTCAAAGGTCGGCACCTGCTGCAAGCGTTCGCCGAGCGTGCTCTTTGTCGGCATGGTGAAGGTGAGCAGCACGCCGTCTCCTGCCTGCTTTGCGGTGAGATCGGCGATGGCCTGCGCAACCGGTGGCGATGGGGGTTGCGGTTCGCCGGGAGCGCCGCAGCCGGTTGTCAGAAAGAAAATAGAAAATAGCAAGTAGCAAATGGAAACGGGCTGCGCGGTGCGTTTTTGAAGACGCAATTGCGTCCCTGATCTATTTTCCATTTTCCAATTTCAATTTTCAGAGTTCAGAGAATGTAACGGCTCAAATCTTGGTTCTTCACGATGTCGGACAGCTGCTTGTTCACGTACGCCGCATCGATCTTCACGGTTTTCTTCTTGAGATCGGGCGCTTCGAAGGAAAGCTCATCCAGAACTTTTTCGAGAATGGTATGCAGGCGGCGTGCGCCGATGTTTTCCGTCTGTTCGTTCACGCTGGTGGCGAACCGCGCAATGGCCTGCACAGCGTCCTCGGTAAAGGTGAGCTTCACACCCTCGGTTTCAAGCAATGCGATGTACTGCTTGATCAGCGCGTTCTTCGGCTCGGTAAGAATGCGCACAAAATCTTCTTCCTTCAGCGACTGCATTTCCACGCGAATCGGCAGGCGGCCCTGCAGTTCGGGAATCAGGTCGGACGGCTTGGTGACGTGAAACGCGCCCGCGGCGATAAACAGGATGTGGTCGGTGCGGATCATGCCGTAGCGCGTGTTGACCGTGGTGCCTTCAATGATCGGCAGAATGTCGCGCTGCACGCCTTCTCGCGAGACATCCGGGCCGTGGCCCGATTCACGCCCGGCAACTTTGTCGATTTCATCGACGAAGATGATGCCCATCTGCTCGGCACGCTCGACCGCGATGCGCGTCACCTGGTCCATATCAATGAGCTTGTTCTCTTCTTCCTGGATCAGGTATTCAAAGGCGTCGGCCACGCTCATCTTGCGTTTTTTCTTCTGCTGGCCGAAAAAGCCGCTGAGCATGTCCTTCAGATTGACGTCCATCTCCTCGACGCCCTGGTTGGAAATAATTTCAAAGGAAGGCATGGCGCGCTCGCGGACTTCGAGGTCGACCATGCGCTGGTCCAGTTTGCCTTCGCGCAATTGCACGCGCAACTTTTCCCGCGTGCGTTGGGTCTGTTCGCGCTGCGCCGCGCGTTCCGCCTCCGGCATCCCCGGAGCCTCCACTTGAGGTGGCAGCAGCAGGTCCAGCACGCGCTCCTCGGCGGCTTGCTCCGCGCGATCGGCCACTTCGTCCAGCTTTTCCTCGCGCACCATGTCGATCGAAGTTTCCACCAGGTCGCGGACCATCGATTCCACATCGCGCCCGACGTAGCCGACTTCCGTATACTTTGACGCTTCCACCTTGACGAACGGGCAGCCCGCCAGCCGCGCCAGGCGGCGCGCAATTTCCGTCTTGCCCACGCCGGTGGGCCCAATCATCAGAATATTTTTCGGCAACACGTCTTCGGCAATTTCCGGCGGCAGTTTTTGCCGGCGAACGCGATTCCGCAAAGCCACGGCCACGGCTCGCTTCGCGGCTGCCTGCCCGACAATATATTTGTCGAGTTCCACGACGATTTCCCGCGGCGTCATGTCGTCCAGCGCCGGAAGCAGTTCCCCTTCTTCCACGGGCGCGCCACCGTTGCCGCCGGGAAATAGTGTGATCTCTTTTTCAGTCTTGATAGCCATGAAAGCTCGATTCCTTGCCCCCGCCGAACAATGACGATTCCGGCGGTTCTCCTAGATCTCTTCTACGGTAAAGTTCGCGTTGCTGTAAATGCAAATTTCGCTGGCGATGCGCATGGCCTCCAGAGCAAGTTCCTTCAGCGGCAGCTTCGTATGCTTCATCATCGCGCGCGCCGCTGCCAAGGCGTAAACCCCACCGGAGCCGATCGCGCAGAGGCCGTCATCCGGCTCGATCACGTCGCCATTGCCCGAAAGGACAAAGGTCGCTTTCGAATCGGCCACTATCAGCAGCGCTTCCAGGTGCCGCAGGGCGCGGTCTTTCCGCCACTCCTTGGCCAATTCCACGGAACCTTTTTGCAGATTGCCCGAATGTTCCTGCAGCTTCCCCTCGAAGCGCTCGAAAAGAGAAATCGCATCCGCCGTCGAGCCGGCAAAACCCGCAACAACCTTGTCGTTGTAAAGGCGCCGCGTTTTTCTGGCGGTGTGTTTGATAACGTGATCGCCCATGGTTACCTGTCCATCGGCAATCAGCACAACCTTGTTATCCTTCCGGACGCACAAAACGGTTGTACCGTGAATCTGCGGCTCTCTCGAAATGTGACCCATTCACTTAGTATACAGTGCCACCGCTATTGGGTCATTTTCACCGGCCCCATGCGAACGCCCAAAGTGAGGCCTGATTTTCAATTCGTCAGTTTAATTTCACGGAAGGAGAGGATTTTGTACTTGATTGGCCCAATCGCGCTCTGCACAAAACAACTGTTGTAATTGATGCCCTGCCCGAGATTGGGGCCCGAGCCTGTCTGGCTGAAGGAAGCGGCGCCCAGCGCGGACAACGGGTTCCCAGCAATATCGCGGGTCTGCGCGATCAACACCGCGCCGTCAATCTCGCCGGCGCCGGGCTTGGTGGAGACGAAGTTTCCCTGCCCGATGACGAGAACGACGCCCTGCCATGACGCATCCGGGTCATACTTCAGCGTGCCGGTCACCAGCAGCAAGCCGTAGCCGGTGTTGTGCCAAGAGGTCATGTCCAGATCGCCGTTGACCACGATGGTCAGCGGATGGGTCGCGGACATCCCGGAAGGAAAACTGGAGGGAGTGGTAGGGCCGGCGAGGACCGCATCGGCGCCGCTGGTGATGTCCTGCACGACGGCCTCGAGACCGCTGGGCGTCAGCCAATTTTGACTCATCACAGTACCCACATTCACTATGCTTCCTGTAGCCGCAGGCGGAGGCGGCGGGGGGGTGCTGGTAGTTGATGAGCCAAGATAATTCGCTGTCGGAGTGGCTCCGAGGCCGATATTGCCTTTCGAATTATCGCTTGCAGAGCCGTTGGTATAGCCGATTGCGGGCAACATCGTAGGGCCGGCGCCGCATTGATCTTGTCCCCGAATGAAGAAACTGTTGGTGCCAGGGCCGTCGTAAAGAACGTTGTTACCCGCAAGCGTGAGTGCAGCGGGAAAAGTCTGGCTGGACAAACCGGGAAACGCCACCAGCGGCCGAACGACATACTGCACCATATTCTGGCTGCCGTTGGGCAACACCGCATAGGAAGTGATTTCCAGGGCCTGCGAAGCGGTGGCGGGCGGCGTGAAACTTGTAATTAAACCCGGGGTAGGCGCGTTTGCCGGATCGTAAAACAGAGGAATGACGCTATCCACAATGTTATCCGCGTTGACGTCGACTCCCGATCCCGGCACCTGAGGATCTCCCAGAGATTGTTCGGTCACCGCGTTTATACGCACCCATTTGTAGGAAGCGGGCGGCAAGCCCCCGACCGGCGAAACAGAAGAATTAATAGTGACCGTACGTGCGGACACATCCACGCCAAATTCCTGCTTGTACTCATTGTCCGGATAGGTCGCGGGGTTCGCGGTATCGTTGGGAGCCACCGTTTCGCCACCTGTAGGATTGATGATGTAGACCACCTGGGTGAGAGGCATCGGTGAAGCCGGCAGCGGGAGATAATTGGGATTGCTCGGCAGCAGCCGCCCGCGGGCTTCTTCGACGCCGGCAATCGCGGCGTAGTAGGCGCTGGTGGAGGTGCGATAGTTGCTGGCGAGCGCGGTATCGGTGCCCGAGGAAACGATCAGCGCGATAGCCACAACGCTGACCAGCAGCAATGCAAAAATGGCAATCAGCAGCGCCGCACCGCGTTGGGCCTGGCTCGCGAAGAATTTTTGTTGGCGCTTCATCATTCCTTCATTCCATCATTCGCGACAGCAACTTTACTGCGACGGATTCGAGCGGTGGCCGCGGCCGTTCAACTGCACAAGTTTCAGCACCTGCGTTTGCGCGTCCGGCTGCCGCGTCATGACGATCAGGTTGATGTCCACATCGCGGATATTACCTGGCACGCCGTCGCTTCCGGCCAAGGGGCATGGTGTCGGCCCGGCAGAGGTGTTGCAGGTGTACTTGAAAATCGGCTGCGGTGCGCCGCCGGGAAACATCGAAGGATAAGTTGCGTTGATTGGGGTGAGTAGCCCGGCGGAGGAGGTGTTCATGACGTTGTTCATGACATTGGTCAGGAACGGCACCATCACGTTTGCGGGGGATGTGGCATTTACGGGATCTCCCCCCGCTGTTTTGGGCACCACCGCACGGTAGAGTGTCGTGCCAATCAACTGGTAACGAACCCAGCTCAGCCCACTGCCCAAATCCGTTTCCACGATTAAATCAAAATCCCCCGGCGTCTGGCAGGTGCCTCCGCCGGCAGTCCCCACCAAACACTGAGTGACCGGATAGTTGGGATCCCACGCCACCGGGACCAACGCGTACTGGGAAGAATCCGCCGGTATCTTGGAAAACATACTGACCGCCGGATAACCGGAGACATTGAAATCGCGCACAATCTGGTCAATGGCCAGCCGGGTTTCCTGGAACGCGCCGGATAATTGTGTTTCGCTCGAGTATTTCTGCTGCGAAAGTTGCAGCAATCCGAACATGACCCCGCAAATCACCGTGAAAATGGCCATGGCAATCATCAGCTCCAGAATCGTGAACCCCCGCGGACGCGTCATCGAGGCGGCGCTCATTTAGACACCACGGTGTCGAGTGAGATGGGCAAGCTCGGTGATTTCATGCCCCGGCGGAAAGCCCCGACGATGATGCGCTTGCTGGTGGTAGTGCCGTTGTTGATGGTGACCACCGCCCAGCGAACATCGTTGATGGCGCCGGTAGGATCGTTGGGGTCGGAGTAGGTGAAACCGTAACCGGTCGCCAGCGGCTGGGCGTAATCAATGATCGGCGTGTTATTGAAGAGCGGACTACCGACAACCAGTCCCGGCTGGCTAGGATCCCCGACGTAGCAGGTGGTGCTCACCGGGCAGGTAGCTCCCAGGGGGTCGGTGAACGTTGTGGCACTAAGCGGAAGCGCGCGTAACGCCTCCATTTGTTTTTGAGCGATCACCAGGGCGGAGCCATCGCTGCGATTATTGGCATTCATCATCACTGAGGTCGGCACAAGCTGCGCCACAGCTACCAGGCCGATCACTATAATCACCGTGGCAACCAGCATCTCCACCAGCGTAAAGCCGGCTTCGCCGCAGCGCCGGGCGGTCGCGTGTATCGCTTGATTCCGATGCAATAGTTCGTTCATCGCATTTGCTGCCAGTTGCCGCTGGAATCGCCGGTCCAAATCTGGATCGACCCCGCGGGCATCAAAAGTACGGCGCGGTATCCGCTCTCCGGCGAGCCGGGAGCGTTCAGGTAAACGACGGTCACGTTGCCGGAAGTGACAGCGCCGCGAGCGTCAAATTGAACGGTGCTTCCGGAGGGTGAAACCGCAGTAGGGGCGGTAGCGCCAAGCGCCGCCGCCGCCGGTAAAGAGCTCGCTCCCGGAACGGAACCCGCATTCACCAGATTTCCACCCGAGCCCAGCACGACCGCCCGCGAACCCAGTCCGGCAAGCGCGTTGCCATTCACGTCGGTCATGGAAGCGTCCGTCATCGTTGGATCAATCGCGTCCGGTCGAATCACGCAATTCGCAATTTTGTTCAGCCGGATCGCTTCATAGCGCGTTAAACGTAATATATCGGACATCTGCGTGGCTGCATTGCTGAGCTGGTAGGAACGGTACGCGCGCAAGAAATACGGTAGGCCGATGGCCATTAGAATCATGGCCACCGCCATCGCAACGACAAGTTCCGTCAGGCTGAAGCCGGAATCCCGTCGAGTCTTCATCTTCGTCCGATCCTGCGACCTATCATGAGAACCGTCCGTAGCGCCGTTTGCGGCACGGTCGCGTTTTCACAGTTTGGCTGGGACCTTTAAATTTAGCAGGCTTCCAGCCTTCCAGGTAGAGGCTACTTATCTGGCTGTTACACAGTTATTAAGCCTGCCGCGTCTTTGGAGCAGGCACTATTTGGAAGGATGATAAACCCAAGACGCACCGTTTAGGTCATTTTTGAAAGAAAATGTTACTTAGGTTTCTTGCCGCCGGTCTCTTTGAATTTCTGGACCAGGGCCTCGCGGGTAAAAAAGTCCGCGGCCAGCGGCGGATTGATCTGGCAACTGTCGTAAAAGACCTGGGAGATGCGGCGGCCGTCACGCTCTCGGGTGACCTGCATCGGCACCTGGATGCCACCAATCGGCCGGTAATTCGTGAAAATCGTGACGTCTTCCCGCTGCTGGCCGGTGTTGTCGTCTTTCACACGCACCACGCTGCGGACCAGAAGATGTGTCGAGCGGTCCACCGCGAGGCGATAAACGCGCTGCTCTTGATCCGTAATCTCAACCCAATCCACTTCTCTCAGGTCCACGGTGTCCAGCCCGCCCCAGTGGAACCCCAATTCCGGATCCTTCAAGTTAAGTCTCAGCAGATTATCCGAACTGCGCCGCACTGCTTCTTGAAACTCCGCAATCGTGTCTTCCGGCATTTCGGAGACTCCACCACGGTCCATCGTCCAGCCGTGTTCGCCGCTGAGCAACGTGATCACCAGGCCGCCGTGGGATAAGTCGAGTTCCTGCACGCCGATCATGTAGCCCAGAAGCGTGTTGCGGCCGTGCGCGACGTAATCCGTGCGATTCTTGTCCGGGAATTCCCAGGAATCTTTGAACTGCACGTAGCCCGCCAGCGCTCCGTTGTGTCCGATCGCCGCCCGGCGCCCGTCGCACTGGCGGTCCCTCATATCCAGGTACAGCGGCCCACCCATGCCTTGGATCAACTGCGCGAGTATTTGCTTGGCTCTGGCCGTGCTGGCTTCCGGCGCAACCATGTCCGGATTCTGTGCGCGTGCCGCAAGCGGCGTCAGCAGGATCGCCAACGCCACGCACGCCCAATAAGTTTTTCGGCTTAACCGCACAGTACAGCGCCTCCGTTCACATTCAAGATTTCACCGGTCATGAAATTCGCCAGATCGGAAGCCAGAAACAACATGGGTCCCGCAATTTCTTCCGCAGTCGCAGCACGGCCAAGCGCAATCGAGGAGGCCGCCATCTTCTGCCCTGCCTTTGTACTCAGCACCGCGTTCGACATATCCGTCGCCACCCAACCCGGCGCTACGCTGTTCACCAGGATTCCGTGCCTCGCCAACTCCGTCGCCAGCCCCTTCGTCAGGCTGATGATGCCGCCCTTTGAAGCGCCATAGTGCGTATGCAGCGATTCGCCGCGCTGCCCCGCCGTCGAACTGATCGGAATAATTTTTCCGCCCTTTTGCTTGATCATGTGCGGCACAGCGAAGTGAATTATCGAGTAGACGCTCTTCAGGTTGATGCGAATCATGTCGTCCCACTGCTTCTCGGACATTTTCTCGATGGGCAAATCCTCCAGGTTCCAAACGCCGGCGTTCGGCACCAGGATATCCAGCCGCCCCAATCGCTTGATGGTGTGCTCCACCAGCTTGCGGTTGTCGTCATGCTTGCCCACGTCCGCTTTGAACGCTTCCACGCGCGTGCCGTGCTTTGCTGCTTCCTGTTCGACCTGCTTCGCCGCTTCCTTGGCCGAGTTGTAACTGAACACCACGTCCGCGCCGGCCTGGGCAAATAATTTGACCGCTGCCGCTCCAATGCCCCGCGAACCTCCTGTAATCAGTGCCGCCTTCCCCGCCAATGAAATCATGATTCCCCCATGTATGATTCGTAAAGTTGTTCGCCAGGTTGGTCGGCGTTTTTACCGCTTCCCTGCTGGAATCTTGTGGGCCGCCC
>Ga0210403_10005972_pt1 | contig 10260 bp, 11 predicted proteins | sample IncBWC19MmetaG_FD_150863 | JGI IMG/M metagenome (GOLD analysis project Ga0210403, IMG submission 150863) | Forest soil microbial communities from Barre Woods Harvard Forest LTER site, Petersham, Massachusetts, United States - Inc-BW-C-19-M | ecosystem: Environmental > Terrestrial > Soil >... | reverse complement strand
GAAGCTGTCAAAGAACGATCTTGTTGTACTCCTTCTATTTTTTCAGTCAATCAAAAATACGCCTTTGTAAGTACACGTATTTTCAATCGAGTGCACGCCGTTCACAGGGCCATGACAGAAAATGGTGCAACCGGCTCGCACGTTTTCACGTGGAAGCCGCATGGGACGCGGCTTTTGGGAGAATTCAGCGACCGAAATGAATGTGAATTGTGAATCACGAATTTGTTTCGCCGTTGTGAAAATCGCGCACTTCCAGCGTCTGGTAAGGGTTTTGCGTGAGCATAGGAAGCCGCCTGACTCTTCTTTCGCCCCTACGGGGCTGGCCATCTAAACGGTCGCAGTCCCACGGCTTGCGCCGTGGGCTGTATTCTGTCGCCGCTTCGCGGCTTCGCGACTCCCTATCCATCTCTCTAACTCGATTTTCGATCGAGAACCCGCGCCACAAGCGATTAGAATGCTGACGACTCCCATGCAACTCAAACACTATTTCGCAATACTCGCTCTCGCGCTCGTCCCCGTCTCGCCTGCCATCCAGGGCCAACAGAATTCAACCTTGATCTCGGTCGATGCCGCCCACCCGGGAGCGTCCATCTCGCCCGCCATGTTCGGCATTTTCTTCGAAGACATCAATTTTGGCGCCGACGGCGGACTCTATCCCGAGCGGATCAAGAACCGCTCGTTCGAGTTCGACCAGCCTCTGGCGGGATGGCACGCCGTCCTGCCGATCAATATGAAGGGCGAACTCGACAGCACGCGAGGCGAACTCGATCTCCGCACAGACGAACCGCTCAACCCCTCCAATGCGCATTATCTTCGGGTCCGTGCATACGTGCCGGGTTACGGATTGTGGAACTCGGGCTATCGCGGGATCGGCGTGGAAAGTGGGGCAGAGTACCGTTTCTCGGCGTATGTGCGAACCGGCGGCCCGAAAAGCGTCCGCGCAACCATCACCGACGGCAACCATGAAATCGGCAGCGGAACGCTAACCGGATTCGACGGACAGTGGAAACGCTATGAAACCGTAATCCGCGCGAACGCAACCGTCCAGCATGCGCAGTTCAATCTTTACTTCGACGAGCCTGGATTTGTCGATCTCGACATGATCTCGCTTTTTCCCGTGGACACATGGAACCATCGCCCAAATGGATTGCGGAAGGACCTGGTGCAACTGCTGGCGGACATGCACCCTGGATTCATTCGCTTTCCCGGAGGCTGCATCGTCGAAGGCAAGCGATTGGCCACACGCTATCGCTGGAAGACCACGGTTGGCGACGTCGAAAAACGACAGACGATTATCAACCGCTGGAACGATGAGTTTGACCACCGGCCAGCACCGGACTATTTCCAGTCGTTCGGCCTTGGCTTCTACGAGTACTTCCAACTGGCGGAAGATATCGGCGCAGCCCCGCTGCCGATTTTGAACTGCGGCATGGCCTGCCAGTTCAACACAAGTGAGTTGGCGCAACTGAGCGACACCAAGGAGTACATTCAGGACGCGCTCGACCTGATCGAATTCGCCAATGGTCCGGCAACGTCGCCGTGGGGGAAGGTGCGCGCCCAGATGGGGCATCCTGCACCGTTTCATCTCACGATGATCGGTGTCGGCAACGAGCAGTGGGGACAGCCTTACGTCGAGCGCTACAAACTGTTCGCGGCGGCTTTGAAAACGAAGTACCCCGAGATCAACCTGGTTGTCGCCGCCGGACCCGCACCTGCAGGCGACCAATTCCAGTTTCTGTGGTCCAACTGGCGACAGTTGAATGCTGACATCGTGGACGAACACTACTACATGAACCCTCAGTGGTTCCTCACGAATACGGGGCGCTACGACCACTACGACCGCTCGGGACCGAAGGTGTTCGCGGGCGAGTACGCAGCGCAGACGTCGGGCGTGGCGAGGCCGGACAATCACAACAATTGGAACGGGGCCATCGCCGAAGCTGCGTTTATGACCGGCCTCGAGCGTAACGGTGACGTTGTCCGCATGGCATCGTATGCGCCGTTACTCGCTCACGTCGACGCCTGGCAATGGACTCCCGACGCGATCTGGTTCGACAACCTGCGTTCTTACGGCACGCCGAATTACTACGTGCAGAGAATCTTTGCCAGCAACGTGGGGACGCGAATTGTTCCGGTAACGCCGCAAGCGCAGGACGGGCTCTATACCAGCGCATCACTAGACGAGCGCTCACACGAACTGATCGTGAAGGCGGTCAACGCCGCTTCCACGACAAGGGCTGTCGAGATCGATTTGAATGGCGCACACGCGTCTGGCACGGCGAAGGTCACAACTCTGGAAGGCGCGGATCTGGACGCCGAAAACAGTTTCGACCACCCGAAGAATGTAGCGCCAAAGGACTCCACCCTTGAAGTGAAAGCGGGAAAGATCCCGGTGCAATTGGATCCCTACTCCGTCACCGTCTACCGCATTCCGGTTCACTAAGGTCTGCCATCCGTGAAGTGCAAAACCCCTACCTGAATTTTCCGCTTTACAATAACCAATTACTTATATAAATTATTACTTATGTCAGGAACGTTCGATCTAGACGCCCCCTTCGCAGCCCTGGCTGATCCAACGCGCCGGGCGATCCTTGCCCAGCTGGCGATTGGCGAGGCAACGGTCATGGACTTGGCCAAGCCATTCAAGATGACCCAGCCTGCAATCTCGCAGCATCTTAAGGTGCTCGAAGAAGCCGGGCTCATCGTCGGCCGAATCGACGGCACCAGGCGTCCCCGCCGGCTGGCGAAGGCGGGCATCGATGCGATGGATCAATGGCTAGCCATGCTGCGAAAGGCTCTGGAGAAAAACTACGACCGACTGGATCAGGTTTTAGCCGCCATGGAATCGAATAAAGACAAAGAGAGGAAAACGCGATGAATAAATTAACGCTTAAGACCGAGGGCGACACACAGGTGATCGTGACCCGGCGCTTTGCCGCGCCCCCCGAAGCGGTGTACCGCGCGCACATAGAACCGAAACTGGTTCAGCAGTGGATGCTCGGGCCTGAAGGGTGGACGATGCCTGTTTGCATCAACGAAGCTCGGCCCGGAGGCAAGATCCGGTACGAATGGAAGCATCCCAGCCAAGGCGGATTCTATCTAACCGGCGAGTTCGTCGAACTAAAGCCGTATAGCAAGATTGTCCACGTCGAGCGCATGCACCTGCCCGACCCCACTCCTGACAATCACGTCGAAACCACATTCGAGCCCGACGGCCCCGGCACGCTCATGACAATGCGCATGACCTTGCCCGACCCTCAAACACGGGCCGCAATGTTAGCCACAGGAATGGAGCGCGGAATGGAAGACAGTTACGTCCGCTTGGAAAAGATGATCGGCAACTTGATCCCGGCGTCCAGATAAGCTCGTGTAGGGGCGGACGCCTTTGTCCGCCCCGCGACCCTGAGCGAAGCGAAGGGGAGCGTGCCGTCGGCATAGGCTGCTCCAAATGCCGCCCATGCAATCTAAGCCCCGGTAGCTTTTCTTTTGGCCGGCATCGGTCCGCTCTTCGGTCCGGATCCCTTGCGGCCTTTTTCAGTAATCAGATCGGCGACCGTGGTGTGCTCCAGAATCTTTGCGGCTGCATCCCGTACGGCGAGAAAGACTTCATACAGTGCCCGGTGATCCGCATCCTTTGCGATCAATCCCCGCAACTGCTCGGCATCGCCCATCGGCGCCAGCGGCCCATCCACCAGCCGGATGATGTCGCTCAGGGGGATATCAGAAGGAGCACGGCGCAACTGATAACCGCCGCGCGCGCCGCGCACGCTGTCGACGATGCGCGCGTTTTTCAGTTCCAGCAGTATCAGTTCCAGAAACTTCTCCGGCAGGTCACTCTCCGCTGCAATGTCGCGAATCTTGATCGCGCCCTGGTCGTACCGCCGCGCCAAGGTCATCATGGCCTGCAGCGCGTACAGTCCTTTCTGCGAAATCTTCAAATCGACACCCTCCCCGCACGGCATGATTGTGCCGCATTTCAGCCGCTTTGCATAGAACTACGAGAGGTGCCAGGGCAGTTATACTTAACAGGTCAGCCACGTCCCGAGGTATCCGTGGAAGGCGCACTTCTAATATTGTTTTTCTTCTTGCTGCGCACGCTGTTTGCGGAAGGCAGGAACCCCGTCGCGCCCGATGCCGCCGACCTTAACCGGCAAGCGGACAACTACGCCGCGCAGGGGAACTTCGCACTCGCCGAACAAACCTTAGACCGCCTCATCCAGAGCGTGCAGAAGAAAGCGGGACGCGACAGCATTGAAGTCGGCATTTATCTCCGACGTGTCGCGCACTTCAAAATGCTGCGGAACGATTTCGCTGGAGCGATTCCCTTGCTCCATCGTGTCGTTTATATCCAGGCGTTGAACCTGGGTCCGTATTCCGCAGACCTGCTTCAAACGCTCGATTGGCTGGCGCAACTGTATCACGGTCAAGGAAACCCAGACGCCGCCATTGTCATGCTTCGCCGGATGCTCGAGATCCGTTCCACAAACTATGGCGAGAAGGACCGCGGAGCAGCTGCGGTCTTCAACTCGCTGGGACTGTTGCTCCATCGGAAAGAAGACCTGGCCGGCGCTGCGGATGCTTTTCGCCGGGCCCTCGCGCTGCACGAACTGAATCCCGACCTCGACCAAGAGGAACTGGCGCTCTGCCTCACCAATCTCGGCATCACTCTCAGCCAGCAAGGTCAATTGCAAGAGGCCGAACCCCTGCTGCAACGCTCTCTTTACATTCGAGAGAAGAAAATGGGGCCAGATAGCCCTGAACTGTGCTCAGCGCTCTTGGGACTTGGAGAACTCCTGTGGAAGAAATCCGACATCCGCGGTGCTGATGGGTTTTATCGCCGTGCGTTGACGATTCAGGAGGCTGCTTTTGGAGCGGAAGATGCGCATCTTGTCCCGACTCTGAATCAACTTGGTCGCATGCTCACGGAAAATGAAGAGTATGGCGCCGCGGAACCTCTGTTGCGGCGCGCTCTCGCGTTACAGGAAAAGCTTGACCCCAAGGATTCTCTGGTCACGGCGGATTGCCTGGAAGCGCTCGCGTCCTTGCTCAACGCCAAAGGGGAGGTCGCGGACTCGGTCAGCCTGGAGCGACGGGCGCTCAAGATCAGAGAAGCGCTTCTACCGGCGAACGACGTCGGCGTCTCCGTCACGCTCGGCGCGCTGGGTTGGAATCTGTTCCGCAATCGCGAATACGCCGAGGCTGAGGCGTGCATTCGCCGCGCTCTCGCCATGGGAGAACGAGCGGGCGAGGAAGCGGCAGTTTTCGTCTCGACCCAACTCTTCCGCTTGGGCTCCGTGCTGCAGGAACGAGGCGATTTTGCGGCTGCCGAACCTCTTTTCTGGCGCGCACTGGCATTGCGGGAAAAGGCTTTTGGCGCCGGGCATTTCTCGTGTGCACAGGTGCTGGAAACACTCGCTGGCTTGCGTATGACTCAGGGGGATGCCCAGGCGTCGGTCCCTCTGCTGCGCCAGGCACTCGGGATCAAAGAAAAAGTCCTCAAGCCCGGCGATCCTCAAATCGCTGTAACCCTCGTCAATCTGGCACTGACACTCCAACAAGCCGGAACCTCCGAAGAGTGCGATTCTCTTCTGCGCCGTGCACTGTTGTTTTATGAACACGCCCTCGGTTCCGATAATCGCGCCGTCGGCTCGACTCTCTTTCACCTGGCGACGCTTCTTCACAAGCGGGGACGATTCACCGAAGCCGAGCAGATCTACCGGCGCGCGCTGGTTGTGACGGAGAAAGTCTGGGGACCGGACCATGCTGAGACCGCCAGCACCATGGGTATGCTTGCCAAGCTGCTGCAAGCCACCGGGAACTTTAGCGGAGCCCAGTTGCTGATGAGCCGGGCCTTCAACATTGCAGCCAAAACGCTGGGCGAAAATCATCCCACCACGATCGACATGAAGATCACGCTGAATGGGCTGATGATGAAACGCCTTCCCGCGAACGTAAACTGATCAAAGCAAACGGAATGAGTCGGTAGGAAACGAACTGGCCAAGCCGGAGGCCGTTCATTCAACAATCAGGAAGTCAATAATTGCTTTGGTGCCATCGAAGGGACTCGAACCCCCACACCGTTGCCGGTACATGGACCTGAACCATGCGCGTCTGCCAATTCCGCCACGATGGCAAGTGGACTTCAATCGTCGCGACGGCCCAAGGCCGCCGGATCAGGAAGACCTGCACGTCTATTCTACAGCCCGGTTGCTCGCTGTCAAACCATCTCACTGGTTGCAACATTCGATCGAGCGAATCCAAGGTTCCGTCGACTGTCATCCCCAACGTTCAGTCGAGGTCATCAACGTTCGATCGCAAGGGCATCCAGATGTTTAGCAGCAATGGCATCCGAAGTTTAACAGCGATGTCATCCTGAGGAGGGCGATAGCCCTCCAAGGGACCTTACGAAGCGCGCAAAGCAGCAACACAGTCGCCAGGATTCGTGTCCGCTGGATGCACTGTGCGTTCCCAACCACATCTAAACTTTCGACTCACGTACGGTCCTCCCAGCGGCTTCGCCGCTGTTCAGGATGACATCTCCTAGAGAGCACCCGCAATCAAGCAGCCTTACTCCAGCTTCGCATTCATCGTGATCTTCGCGTTCAGCACCTTCGACACCGGACATCCCTTCTCCGCCGCCTCGGCATACTTCTGGAACGTCGCAGCATCGGCACCGGGCACCTTGCCCACAACATCAATGTGACTGGAAGTAATGGTCCATCCTGACTCCAGCTTTTCGAGCGACAGGGTCACGCTGGTCGAAATGCTCTCCGGCGTAAGATTTGCGCCGCCGAGTTGGGCCGACAACGCCATCGAGAAGCATCCCGCATGCGCTGCCGCAATCAATTCCTCCGGATTCGTCCCCGGAGCATTCTCAAAACGCGTCGTAAAGGAATATGGCGTATTGTTCAGCACTCCTCCCGGAGCCGAAATCGTCCCCTTGCCATCCTTCAACCCACCCTTCCAAACTGCACTTGCCTTGCGTTGCATGACGTTCTCCTCACAAATCAGAAATAAAGTCGCGCAGTCATTGTAGACGGAATCGGTTTTTTCCGTCTCGGGACCAGAATTGTTGATTGGTGACGTTTGATTGCTGATGGAGAGCCGCAGAGGTGGACCGCTGTAGTGAAATTCAACCGGAGTTTTTTATTCAACAATCAAAAATCAACGATCAACAATCTCAGTAAAAGTCTGAGCAGCTCAGGTAGAACCCACACTGCGGACACCTCATCTTGCAACGGCTTTCCTGCAACTTGGACGAGCAATTCGGACAATACTGCCCCGGGTCGATTGCGTTTCCTCCCGCCCCATGCCCGCTCTCGTCAGCGGACGTTTCCTGTGGATCTTTCTCCATTCTATGCTGCGCGATCACTCGCCGCCGGTGCCGTCCAGTTCCAGCAATCGGCCATCAGCAGCCAAGCGCCTAGCCGGCGCCACACTCTGACGTATTTTCCTTGCTCCGGAATCATCGCCCCGTCGGCCCTTCGCAGCACGAGCGAAAAGCGGCCGAGTTCCATAGCCATGTCGCCGGAATGATCGACGCGCGTCGTCTCCATCCGCAGATCGCTGTAGCCGGATTCACCCAACTGGCGCAGCAGACGCTCGACGTGCTTTTGTCCATAAGCCCCTTCGTATTGGGGCGCCATCAGAACGCCATCGTCCGCAAACAGCCGCGCAGCGAGATCGTAATTTCCGGTGTTAAATGAAGTTGCAAAATCCTGGGTTTGGTCTCGCAGCTGAGAGTCAACATCCCGCAGCGGACGAAAATCCGCCTGGGCACCTGTGAATTGCCGATACATCTACTTCCTCCTGGGGGAAGGCGGTGCTCGAACCCACATTAGGTCCCGCCAACGCCGGAACCAATCCGCAAAGTAACGCGATTCTAGCGCAAAACAAAGTTGTGGATGGGAAAAAGTTTTTCGACGATGCGATCAGGAAACCACTTGGTAGAAAACCAGGCAAAGAAGCTCAGCGCTCGAGAGGAACGGAGCGGATTGGCGCTCTCACCGAACCTGAGTCTGAGTTCAACGCGACAGACCGCTTTCCGGCTTCCGCTCTTACGCCCGAATCGGAGCGCTCCGCGATCTGCCGTTTCACCCGCTCCATCAAGAACACCAACTTCTTGCTTTCGTGATCTCTCTCGGCCTGTTTGCACATTTTCTGAACGTCTTGCGGAGCGTAGGAGACTCGATTTGTCATGGGAATTAGTCCTAATGTATGAGAAGCGATAGCCTACCTGAACTCAGGCGACTTGCCAATCCCTTCGATCATTGAGTTTTTACCCATTTTTCACCCATTCGGGGGTCGGCTGCGACGTAGCAGAAGCCGCCTAGAATCCGCTCCCTGGGACCCCTTGAGGCACATGACCTTGGTTACGTTGAGCCGATGACTAAATTCCATGAAAATCGACTGTATGGACTGTCCTGTCTTGTGGGAGAGAGCGTGTTCTACCGCAAAGTCATAAGTGCGTCACTATTTGTCGTAGTCAGCATTGGCATGGCAGCCGCGCGCGACCTTGCCGTCGTCTCCAACAAGGCCAATTCCTTTGCCGCCATCTCCTTGCCGGATCTGGTGAAGGTGTGTAAAGCCCAGACCAACCGCTGGCCCGACGGGAAACCAGTCATGCTTATCATGCGCGCACCAACCACTCCCGAGATGAAGTTGTTTTTGGAAAAAGTCTACGAATTGCCTGAGGCGCAAGTGAAGGACCTCATCGCCACGGCCAACCATGGGCGGACGAATCATCCTGCCATCATGATCGTGGAGTCGGATGAAGACCTTGTCAACAAGGTGGCTTCCATTCCGGGCGCAGTCGGCGTTGTCGATGTTTACGCGATCAACAGCAGTGTTTCAGTCGTAAAACTAGCCGGGAAGCTTCCACTCGAGCCCGGTTATCTGTTGCACGGAAATTAAGGGAACTGTTTGCTAAAGGCTCAGCGTCGAGCCTCACTTGCATGGCTATCGAGAAGAAAGCTCAAGCCGCCGCCGCGGGTGCTGAAAATGGTGGCAGCAGCACGCCCAGCGGGCAGCCCACCCCCGGCAGGCCAGCTTTTACCCGCCGCTTTCCCCGCTTCGTGATTGACGTCCGCTTGCAAGTCAAGATGTTTCAGGCAGGTGAATTCCGTCAATGCTGGGGCCGCTCCACCGAAATGGGCCAGGATGGCATCGGTGCAACCCTCACCGGCAGCCTCGAAACCGGCGAAATCGTGACCCTCGAAATCCCGCTTCCACTATCTCCCTATCCCATCAAGGTCCGCGCCATCGTCCGCTACCGCCAGGGCCTGCGCTATGGCTTCGAATTCCTTACCCTGAACGATACCCAGCGCGACACCATCAAGCGCGTCTGCCAATACCTCGCGACAAAATCGTAACTACGGGCGCCTGTTGGCTGTGAGTAGGAACAGCTGAACAAGGTTGATTCGCTTCGTCAGCCAGTCTCGTGGTTTGTACGAATCCGATACACCAGATAACCGACGACTGCCACATTCACGATCAGAACCAGAATTTTCGCTGCGCTCGGATGCCGTAAAATCTCATACACCTCCACCGGTATGAGTAACCCGGTGATCACCACTGTTGCCCACTCTCCCCAGCGGCGTTGCAGCCATAATCCCGTGCCCTCAACCAAAAACAGTCCGGCATAGAGCAGTCCCACAAGTCCCAGCCTTTTCACCTGCGCTGGACTGAGATTCGACACTCTTTCCAGCAACATTTCGATGTGCCGATTACCCGGGTCCAGGTGCATCGCTCGGACCCAGTGTTCCAACCGCACGCCAATATCCTGATGCATTGTCCGGAAAACTCCGACCGACAGAGCAGTTAAGGACGCCGCCTTCAGGAATTTGAGTACCGCGATGATGCGGAGCAACATGGCGTCGCGTCGGCGTAATTGACTTGCCCCGGCGGAGCTACCGCGCTGCAGCAGGGGTTGTGGCCCTGGCCGCGAGTCGAATGAATTCGCTGCCGACATGGTTCACATTGTAACGGCGATCCCCGGGAAAGCTCGAAAGCTTGTCAGGCAACGGCGAAAATAGCGCGCCGGAAAGTTTCGCCGAGCGCAGGGAGAATCTCTTCTCTTTTGGCCATGAGGTGGGCCCGGAGAAAGGCAACACGGCTGGCCTTATCACAGATCTAGGCCCGGATCTCGAAAGAATGATCGCCTGCCCGCATCCGATCGGCTGTAAATGCAAAATTGGCGGTAAGTCTGAGGGCTTCCTGCGAGGTCAACTGCAGCGACATGGGTGAGCAAAAATCCTTCTA
>Ga0210403_10005971_pt1 | contig 10261 bp, 9 predicted proteins | sample IncBWC19MmetaG_FD_150863 | JGI IMG/M metagenome (GOLD analysis project Ga0210403, IMG submission 150863) | Forest soil microbial communities from Barre Woods Harvard Forest LTER site, Petersham, Massachusetts, United States - Inc-BW-C-19-M | ecosystem: Environmental > Terrestrial > Soil >... | reverse complement strand
CGCCTGGATCGAGACGTCGAGCGCGGTCGTGGGCTCGTCGGCGATGACGAGGCGCGGGTTGGCCGCGAGCGCCAGCGCGATCACCACGCGCTGGCGCATGCCGCCGGAGAATTGATGGGGGTAGTGATCGATGCGCTGCTCGGCGCCGGGGATGCCGACCTCGCGCAGCAGCGCCAGCGCCCGCGCGCGCGCCGCCCCGGCATCGACGCCGAGATGGACACGGATGGTCTCGATGAGCTGCCGGCCGACCGTGTAGAGCGGATTGAGCGAGGTCAGCGGGTCCTGGAAGATCGCGCCGATCTCCTTGCCGCGGATCCGCCGCATCGCCTCGGGCGGCAAATTGTCGATGCGCCGGCCGTCGAAGCGGATCTCGCCGCCGGCGATCCGCCCGGGCGGCTCCAGCAGGCCGATGATCGCCGAGCCCGTCAGCGTCTTGCCCGCGCCGGATTCGCCCACCACGCCCAGCACCTCGCCCTCGGCGATGCTGAGCGAGAGCCCGTCCACCGCGGTGAGCACGCCGCGGCGGGTCGGGAATTCCACCCGGAGATCCTCGACCTCGAGGAGCGGCTTCGGCATCAGCGGAGTTTCGGATTGAGCGCGTCGCGCAGCCAATCGCCGAGCAAATTCACTGCCAGCGCCAGGCCCGCCAGGGCCAGCGACGGAAACAGAATCATCCACCACTCGCCCGAGAACAGATAGGCCTGGCCGACGCGGATCAACGTTCCCAGCGACGGCTGGGTGAGCGGCAATCCCACGCCCAGGAACGACAGCGTCGCCTCGTTGATGATGGCGACCGCGAGATTGATGGTGGCGATCACCAGCACGGGGCCGGCGACGTTGGGGAGCACGTGGCGGAGCGCGATCGCCACGGGATGCACGCCGATGACGCGCGCGGCCTGCACGTATTCGCGATTGCGCTCGACCAGGGTCGAGCCGCGCACGGTGCGCGCGAATTGCACCGCGGGCAGCACGGTCACTGCGAGCACCACGACATAGAAGGCGATCTGGTCCTGCCGGTCGTGCGGCAGCAGGCTGCGCGCGATCCCGTCGATCAGGAGCGCGATCAGGATCGCCGGGAACGATAGCAGCACGTCGCAGACCCGCATGACCAATGTGTCGACCCAGCCGCCGGCGAAGCCCGCGAGCAGCCCGAGGCTGACGCCGGCGGCCAGCGCCAGCACGACGGCGGCGAATCCGACCATGATCGAGACGCGCATGCCATAGAGCACCGCCGACAGCACGTCGCGGCCCTGGTCGTCGGTGCCGAGCGGATACTCCCAGCTGCCGCCCGTGACCCAGGCCGGCGGATCGTGGGAGTCCATGATGTTGAGGCTGGCGAGATCGAAGGGGTTGTGCGGCGCGATCCAGCCGCAGGTGAGTGCGCTCGCGATCAGCACGAGGGTGACGGCCGCAGCCATCACGGTCACCGGCGAGCGGCGGAAACTGTAGAAGAGATCGCTCCCGAGCGCGCGGCGGAGCGCGCCCCTGCGCGCGGGCGCCGCGCGCTCCGCCGCCTCGAGCCGCTCGCTCTCACTGACCATGGCCGGCCGCGGCGCCGTCGAGGCGCAGCCTCGGATCGACGGCGTAATAGAGCAGATCGACGATGAGATTGATCGCCACGAAGAAGGCCGAGACCAGCATGAGGTAGCACGCCATCACGGGCACGTCCGCGAAGCCGATCGCCTGCACAATCAGAAAGCCCATGCCCGGCCATTGGAACACCGTCTCGGTAATCACCGAGAAGGCGATGATCTGGCCGAGCTGCAACCCGGTGATGGTGATCACGGGCACCAGCGTGTTCTTGAGCGCATGGCCGAAGTTCACGATCCGGTTGGGCAGCCCGCGGGCGCGCGCGAATTTGATGTAGTCGGTGCGCAGCACCTCCAGCATCTCCGAGCGCACCAGGCGCATGATCAGCGTCATCTGGAAGAGCGCCAAGGTGATCGCCGGCAGGATCAGCGCCTTGATGCCGCTGACCGTGAGGAGCCCGGTGCTCCACCAGCCCAGATGCACGACCTCGCCACGCCCGAAGGACGGCAGCCAGCCCAGCACCACCGCGAAGATCCAGATCAGGAGAATGCCGGTCAAAAAGGTCGGCAGCGACACCCCGATCAGCGATACCGCCATGATGAGGCGCGAGGCCCAGGTGTCGCGATGGAGCCCGGTATAGACGCCCATGGGCATGCCGATCGAGAGCGCCAGCAGCGAGGCCACCGTCGCGAGCTCCAGTGTCGCGGGGAGCCGCTCGGCCAGGAGCTGCTGCACCGGCCGCGCGTACTGATAGGAGATGCCGAAATTGCCCTGGACGGCGCGGCCGAGGAAGCGGCCGAACTGCACCACGAAGGGATCGTCGAGGCCGAGCTGGTGGCGCAGCTGCGCGCGCTCGACGGCCGAGGTGTCCTGGCCGACCATGCTGGCGAGCGGATCGCCGATGTAATTGAAGAGCGCGAAGGCGATGAAGCCGACCGCCAACATGACGGCGACGGATTGGCCGATACGACGGATTACGAATGCGATCATCAGAGGCGCTGCCCGAGGTGACTCGCGCGCCAATCGCGCGGCGTGCCCGCGACGCCCGGAAGATAGACGCCGTCAGGCGCCTGTCAATCTTTGCGGGTGAGCGGCGGCTTGCTCGCGCGCTCGGCGAGTCGCCTCGCCCGCCGCGCCAGCGATTCCGCCTTGAGGCGCAGCATCACCTCCTGGCGATAATCGACATCGATGACCACGCGCTCGAGGTCGAGGTCTTCCTCCGGCGCTTCCGTGGGCGCGCGAGACATCGTCGGCTCCTCGCTTGATCGACCAACCGCGCAACAATGCGGCAGCTCCACAGGCGGCGCCACGGCCAATGCCCGGCGCTCCCGGCAAGCTCTGGACAAGCCTGTTGATATCCCTGGGATGATGGCGGCGATTGTCGGAATAGCGCCGTGATCGGCTTGGTCTATTTTGGGCAACTGCGACGGAGCGCCGCAGGTGGGCAATTGTTAACGGCGGGCTCGCGGCCGGCCGGAGTCCACGCTGCTCCGCAACACCGCGCATGGCAGCCATGAGTTTGACTCGGCTGAGGATTCCGGACGATAGTACCGCGCAGTCCACCTCTCGGCGTTCCCAGAAAGGCCCAGCCATGGATCGAGGCAATTCGCCCGCGAGCCGCGACATTGCGTTCCAGCTTCATCCCTATACGCACTTGAAGAAACACGAGGCCGAAGGCCCGCTGGTACTGACCGAGGGCAAGGGCGTCTTCGTCACGGACGAGAACGGCAACAAATACATCGAGGGCATGGCCGGGCTCTGGTGCGTATCGCTGGGCTACGGCGAGGAGCGCCTCATCGAGGCCGCGACCAAGCAGATGCGCACGCTGCCCTACTCGCACATCTTCAACCACAAGTCCCACAATCCCAGCATCGACCTGGCCGAGCGGCTGCTGCGGCTGCTGCCGGTGAAGATGTCGAAGGTGTTCTTCAACAACTCCGGCTCCGAGGCGAACGACACCGCCGTCAAGCTGGTTTGGTACTACAACAACGCCCGCGGCAAGCCTCGCAAGAAGAAGATCATCGCGCGCATGCGCGGATATCACGGCGTCACCGTGGCGGCGGCGAGCCTCACCGGCTTGCCCAACAACCACCGCGACTTCGACCTGCCGATCGCGAACGTCCGGCACGCCGACTGCCCGCACCACTATCGCTTCGCCAAGCCCGGCGAGAGCGAGGAGCAGTTCGCCACCCGCCTCGCCGAGAGCCTCGAGGCGCAGATCCTGCGCGAGGATCCCGAGACCGTCGCGGCCTTCATCGCCGAGCCCGTGATGGGCGCGGGCGGCGTCATCCCCCCGCCCAAGACCTACTTCGACAAGATCCAGCCCATCCTCAAGAAATACGACGTGCTCTTCATCGCGGACGAGGTGATCTGCGGCTTCGGGCGTACCGGCCGCCTGTTCGCGAGCGAGACCTATAACCTGAAGCCGGACATCATCACCTGCGCCAAGGCGCTCTCCTCCGCCTATCTGCCGATCTCCGCCACCATCATCTCGGAGGCGATCTACCAGGCCTGCGTCAGCGAGAGCGAGAAGATCGGCGTGTTCGCGCACGGCTACACCTACTCCGGCCATCCCGTCGCCGCGGCGGTGGCGAACGAGACGCTCAAGATCTACGAGGAGCGCGACATCGTCGGTCACGTGCGCAAGGTGATGCCGCGCTTCCAGGACGCGTTCCGCCGTCTCGGCGAGAGCCCGCTCGTCGGCGAGGTCCGCGTCATCGGCCTCATGGGCGCGGTCGAGCTGGTGCAGGACAAGGCGACGAAGCAGTCCTTCGATCCCGCGCAGGGCGTCGGCAACATGGTGCAGATGCGCGCCCAGGAGCACGGCCTGATCTGCCGCGCCATGGGCGACAACGTGGCGCTCTGCCCGCCGCTCGTCATCTCGGAGTCCGAGATCGACGACATGTTCAAGCGCTTCAGCCTCGCGCTCGACGACGTCGCCAAGGCGCTGGGGCGCCAGGGCCTCGCCTCGGTCGCTTAGGCAGGAACCCTCACCCTCCCAGCGCTCCGCGGTGGGAGGGTGAGTGCTAGAATAGCCGCAGGTATCGTGACTGCGGACCGGTCGCCATGGATGTCGAAGGCTTCTTCAAGAGCCGGCTGGACGCGCTGAGAGCCGAAGGCCGCTATCGCATCTTCGCGGAGCTCCAGCGGCACGCGGGCGCATTTCCCAATGCGCGCCATCACCATCTGGGCCGCGACGTCACCATCTGGTGCTCCAACGACTATCTCGGCATGGGCCAGCATCCCCTGGTGCTGGCGGCGATGCACGACGCCCTCGAGCGCAGCGGCGCGGGCGCGGGCGGCACCCGCAACATCTCCGGCACCACCCCCTATCACGTGCGCCTCGAGCGGGAGCTCGCCGACCTCCACGGCAAAGAGGCGGCGCTGTTGTTCACCTCCGGCTATGTCGCCAACGACGCCGCGCTCGCGACGCTCGGCAGCCAGATTCCGAGTTGCCTCATATTTTCCGATGCGCTCAATCACGCCTCGATGATCCAAGGCATCCGCCACAGCGGCGCCGAGAAGCGCATCTTCCGCCACAGCGATCCCGCCGATCTCGATCGCCTGCTCGGCGAGGCCGATCCCGCGCGGCCGAAGCTCGTCGCCTTCGAATCCGTCTATTCCATGGATGGCGACGTGGCACCCATCGCCGAGCTCTGCGACGTCGCCGAGCGCCACGGCGCCATGACCTACCTCGACGAGGTGCACGCCGTCGGCCTCTACGGTCCGCGCGGCGGCGGGCTGGCCGAGCGCGACGGCCAGATGCATCGCCTCACGCTGATCCAGGGCACGCTCGCCAAGGCGTTCGGCCTGGTGGGCGGCTATGTCGCGGCATCGGCCTTGCTGGTGGATTTCCTGCGCAGCTTCGCTCCGGGGTTCATCTTCACGACATCGCTGCCGCCGGTGATCGCGGCCGGTGCGATCGCGAGCGTCCGCCATCTCAAGGCGGATGCGGCGCTGCGCGAGCGTCACCAGGAGCGCGCCGCGACCCTGAAGCGCCGGCTCGCCGCCGCCGGCCTGCCGGTGATGCCCTCGCCCAGCCACATCGTGCCCGTGCTGATCGGCGACGCGCGGCTTTGCAAAGAGGCCTCGGACGAGCTGCTGACGCGCCACCGCATCTATGTGCAGCCGATCAACTACCCGACCGTGCCGCGCGGCGCCGAGCGGCTGCGCTTGACGCCGACGCCGCTCCACGGCGATGCTGACATCGACCGCCTGGTGGATGCGCTCTCGGACGTGTGGTCGCGCATCGCGCCGCGGCGCGTCGCCTGAGGGCCTTGCCCATGTTCCGCGACCATTCGCTGGTTCCCGCCGAAGCGATCCGGCTCGCCGCCCTCGGCCTGCTTGCCGAGGCACCCCGGCGCTATCGGGATCTCGCGGCCGACGTGCGCTTCCTCACCAGCCGGATCGCCGGCCCCTCGCCCGAGCTGATGGGGACCTCGCTGGAACTCCTGCGCTACGAAGGCCTGGTGGCACCCGTCGAGGGCGCCGGCGCCGAGGACCCCGAGCTCACCTTGACCGCGAACGGCCGGGCCGCGCTCGAGGGCCTGCTCCGCGCCAATCTGCGCGCGCCCAGCACCGATCTCGGCAAGCTCGGCCTCGCCTTGAAGCTGCGCTTCCTCGGCCAGTTGCCCACCGCGGAGCAATCGCAGCAGATCGCGCAGGTCGTCGGCGCCTGCGAAAGCGAGCTCGCCCGCTTGAGCGACCTGCGTGCCCGCCACGGTGCGGCGCCCGGCCTGTTCCGCGACTGGCTCGATCACGACATCGCCCAGATCGAGGCGCGCATCGCGTGGCTCAAGACGCGCGCTGCCAATCCGCCCGCCTGAGCCGGCGCCGTCCCCGAGATCAGTCCAGCCTACGCAGCTCCGCACCGTCGATGGCATAGCGCGCATAGCGGAAATCGCGGATTGCCGCGAGCTTCTCGCCCGTCCACTCCAGGACCACGAAGTACATCGGCCTCCCGGACGGATCGTCGGGATCGCACACCAAGGCAGCCGGCCGCCCGTCAACCACGCCGGGAACGAATTGCCAATCCCGGACCCGGTCATAATTGTGGAAGTAGGTGCCGACCTCGGTCCGCCCGATCAACCGCTTGCGCGCCACCAGATCGAGCCGCACGTCGTCCGCGAGCATGTCGCGGATGGCGTCGAAATCCCGCGCGTTGAACCGCTCGACGTAGGCGGCGAGACGCGCGCGCTCACCCTCGGCCAGAGCCGGCGGGGCGAGAGCCTCGGGCTCTCGCGCCAGCTCTCGTAGCCGTGCGCGGCCCCGATGGAGCGCCGCCTTCACCGCGGGAAGGCTGGCGTCGATCACGCCACCGATCTCCTCGAGCGAGTAGCCAAGCACGTCCTTGAGGATGACGCTGCTCCGCTGCGCCACCGGCAGGCGCATGAAAGTCCGCAGGCTGGCGGAGGCGATTTGCCTCTCGTCGACGGCGGCCGTCGGATCGGCAACCATGTCCAGATCCTCGTCGGAGTGGACGGCATCGCGTCGGGCGCGACGCCGCAGGAAATCCAGCGCGGCGTTGTGGGCGATGCGGAACAGCCAGCCCTCCAGCTGCGCGATCAGCTGCACCTGAGGGACCGCCTCGAGCGCCTTCAGGAGCGCATCCTGGACCACGTCCTCGCCGTCGATGGCCGAGCCGGTCATGCGGGCGCAGTAGCGGTGCAGCTTCGGCCGCACCTCGCCCAGCACCCGGTCGAACGCCGCGCGGATTTCAGCCGGGTTGGTGGTTGTGTCGCTCACTCCTCAAGCATCCGCTTCATCAGCCTGCTCCTTTGGCGTCCTCGCTCATGGAGACGTTTTGGACCGCTCGAAGGATTCGGCCAAAGAAAAGTTTTTGCAGCGAATCCTTTCGCGGCCCTCGGGCGTCCTTGGGATCGAGATCGCACACCCCAGCAAGCCCAAGGAGCCACGCCATGAAGCTGCATACTTTCGTCGGATCGCCCAACAGCCACAAGGTCGAGGCGGTTATCAGCCATCTCGGCCTGGAGGTCGACATCCACCACCACGATCCGCTGGCCGGCGATCTGCGCCGCCGGGAATATCTGGCCCTCAATCCCAACGGGAAGGTACCGGTGCTCGAGGACGGTGGCTTCGTGCTCTCGGAATCGAACGCGATCATGCAATACCTTGCGGACAAGGCGTCGGACGGCAGCCTCTTCCCGCGCGATCCTCAACGGCGCGCGGATGTCGCACGTTGGCAATTCTGGGAGCTCGCGCATTTCAACAAGGCGTTCGGCATCCTCGCCGTCGAGACCGTGGCGAAGCCAAAATTCAACCTCGGGCCGACCAACCAGGCGCTGGTCGAGGTCGCGCTGGCAGACCTCGCGCGCTACACGCCGGTGCTCGAGCGGCACCTTGGCGATCGCGAGTACATGGTCGGCGATGGCATCACGCTCGCGGATTATTCGGTGATCGCCATCGAGGCCTATCGGCCGAGCGTGCCCTTCGACTGGTCGCCCTACCGTCGCATCAACGCCTATTTCGACCGCATACGCGCCGTCGAGCACTGGCGGCGCACCGTCGCACAGGATCCGACAGCCCTCGGCCGCAAGCCGAAGGCGGCCTGAGGCGTCGGCTCGGAGAGCGCCGAAACACCCGGAACGGGGAGCCGAGGAAATGGTCAGCCTATCGACCGACAGAGCGATGAAGACCTGGGTGCTGGTGCTTACCTCGGCGGCCTCGTTCATGGCCATCCTCGACGCCATGGTCGTGGCGACCGCCTTGAGCGCGATCCGCGCCGATCTCGGCGCCTCGATCGAGCTGCTGGAGTGGACGGTCAACGCCTACAACCTGAGCTTCGCGGTGCTGTTGTTGACCGGCGCGGCGCTCGGGGATCGGTTCGGGCGCCGGCGCATCTTCCTTGCGGGCCTGGTACTGTTCGTCGCGGCCTCGGCCGCTTGTGCGCTCGCGGGCGATGTGAGCTCGCTGATCGCCGCGCGCGCCGCCCAAGGCGTCGGCGCCGCGCTGGTGATGCCGCTCGCGATGGCGCTCTTGAGCGCGGCCTTTCCGCCACAGGAGCGCGGGAAGGCGCTCGGACTCTTCGGCGGCCTCAACGGCCTCGCGCTCATTATCGGGCCGGTCGTCGGCGGCGCGGTCGCCGAGGGCCTTTCCTGGCAGTGGATCTTCTGGCTCAACATCCCGATCGGCCTCGTCGTGATTCCGCTGGCGCGCGCCCGCATCCCCGAGAGCTTCGGGCCGCGCACGGCGATCGATATGGCCGGCGTCGCCGAGGTGACCGGTGCCGCGCTTGGGTTGGTATGGGGCCTGATGCGCGGCAACCGCCTGGGCTGGACCGATCCCGAGGTGCTCGCGGCGCTGGCGACCGGGTTGCTGCTCGCCGCCGCCTTCGTCCGCCGCGAGCTCGGCGTCCCGGAGCCGATGGTGCCGATGCGCTTCTTCCGCTCGCGCGCCTTCTCCTCGGCGATCGCCGCGAGTTTCCTGTTCTACGCGGGCATGTACGGCGTGTTGTTCCTGCTGCCGCAATTCCTGCAGACGGCCCAGGGCCACGGACCGCTCGGCGTGGGCCTCAGGCTGCTGCCCTGGACCGCCATGCTGTTCGTGTTCGCTCCGCTCGGAGGCAGCCTGGTCAATCGGATCGGCGAGCGCGCGCTGGTGGTCGGCGGCCTGGTCCTGCAGGCCGGCGGGTTCGCCTGGATCGGCCTCAGCGCCGCGCCCGGGCTTCCGTTCGCCCACCTCGCGGCTCCGCTGGTCATTGCGGGTGCCGGCGTCTCGCTCGCGATGCCCGCCGCGCAGAACGCCGTCTTGAGCTCGGTCGGCAAGGCGGAGATCGGCAAGGCATCCGGCATTTTCAACATGGTGCGCTTCCTCGGCGGCGCGTTCGGCGTGGCGACGGCGGTCGCCGTATTCGCCACCAAGGGCGGCGTCGGCTCGCCTGACGCCTTCACCGCGGGCTTCGCGCCGGCGATTGCGACCTGTGCCGCGCTCTCGCTCTTGGCGGCCATCGTCGGGGTGGCATTACCGGGCCGGCGCACGCTGCCGCTCAGCGCGGCGAAGCAGCAGGCCTAGAGCATTTTCCGCCGAAGTGGACACCGGTTCGGCGCAGAAAATGCGACCAAATCAAAAAGAATCTAGAGCATGTTCCGAATCAACTTGATCGGAACATGCTCTAGAACAGGTGCTGGCCGCCCGTGACGAAGATCTCGGTCCCCGTCACGTAGGACGAGGCGTCCGTGCAGAGATAGAAGATCGTCGAGGCCACGTCCGCGGGCGTGCCGAGCCGCGCCAGCGGGATGCGCGGGATCAGCGCGTCGGTCTCGGGCGAGAGCATCTGGGTCTCGATCTCGCCGGGCGCCACCGCGTTGACGCGCACGCCGAGCTGGGCGAACTCCACCGCCATCTCGCGCGTCAGCGCCGAGAGCGCCGCCTTGGAGGTGGAATAGGCCGAGCCCGCGAAGGGATGCACGGTGTGCGCCGCGATCGAGGTCACGTTCACGATGGTGCCCTTGGCGCGCGCAAGCGGCGCGGCAAGCCCGCGCGCCAGCATCAGCGGCGTGAAGAAATTGAGCTGGAACACCTCGCGCCAGTCCGCGAGATCGCCGTTGAGGCAGCCGAGGCGCTCGCGCGTCGGCGATTTCGGCGAGAGGCCGGCGTTGTTGACGAGCGCGTCGAGCCCCCCGTCGCCCAGCAGCGCCGTCACCTGCGCGACGAAACCATCGACGTTCCGCGCGTCCGAGAGGTCCGCGGTGACGTGGTCCGTCCAAAAGGG